>Ga0318533_10001480_pt1 | contig 11685 bp, 14 predicted proteins | sample GRESIP053b4f27_FD_203675 | JGI IMG/M metagenome (GOLD analysis project Ga0318533, IMG submission 203675) | Tropical soil microbial communities from Luquillo Experimental Forest, Puerto Rico - GRE.SIPMG.053b4f27 | ecosystem: Environmental > Terrestrial > Soil > Tropical forest > Bulk soil...
CTCGAGACTCGGCTTGGCTGGCCCGACGTCGTGGCCGACGGCTGCCGCTGGATCGTCGGTGAGCCGGGGAACGGCACCTGGGAATGGTGCGGCGCACCCTGCGTTGCCGATCGCGGCGGCGGCGCTACGGCGTGGTGCGCTGACCATTGGCGATTGGTTTATATGATCGGTGACATCAGTGTCGAACCCGATCAGTCGATACTCCGGCGAGCCCAGATCGAAGGGCCCCGGGAACCGGGGCGGGAACGGAATATGCCACGATCAGGCCGTCGGTAAGCTCGCCCTGATCATTCATCCGGTAGGCGTCACGCGACGAATTCGCGTCGCAAACCCGACGGACGGACGCGTTATCGATCTGTATCTCGTGCTCGGCTCGATGCTCGGCCTCTACATGGCGCCGTTGATCATCGCCATGGTCCGAGACCATCACCGCTGGCCATGGATCGGCCTTTTGAACTTTGCCGCCGGCGGGACCGTCGTCGGCTGGATCGCCGCTCTGGCGTGGTCGGTGACAGCAATACGCCCGAGCCCAATACACCCGAGCCCGAACGGAAGCCGAAGGTCAAAAAGGCCAAAGCCAAAGCCAGGGTCACAACAAAACGATTGCCGCGCCATGAAGGGTTGTGGGCCGACGTACCCCTAGCGGTGCTCAAGAACCGCCGCTGGCGCGGCGCAGCGCCAGCCGAAGTGATCGCATGAGCAAAACTCACGCGTATTTTCCGTCAGCCCGCTGAAGGGGTCTGAAATAGCGAGGGCAGCTGTTAGTGGGTGAAAACCTGACGCTTTGGTACCCTGTGCCAGGGTCCGTTTTGGGTCTGCGCGACTTAAGAACGCGGTTTCTTCGTCGGTTAGATCAAACGTTCATGACCCGTAGGGGGTTGCCTCTCGGGTTTGACGCTCCCGGCGGTTGGTTACCCCGCCTTGGCCATAACTGCCTGATGTGCCGGTAGCGCCTCAATTGCAGCTTGCAGCCGTTTTACAAGACCTGCTTCGAGCGTGTGATATTCGAGACGCTGATGCATTGAGAGATCGAATACCGAGAAAGTTTCATCCGTCAGGGGGCCGTGGCTTATCAATATAGTAGGCTTATCGCGGCCGTGCGCCAGACCGAGCTCGTACAGGACGTTGGCGCGGAACCCATCAAGCACGGCGATGGCGTAGTCGCACGCTCTGATGCCTTCGTGGATTTGCATGCCGACGTCGCCGGGTACTGCGGCGCGATCTAGCCGTACCGGCTTATGACCGGCAATTCGGATCGCCGGCTCGATTACGAAATCATAGAGCGCAGTGAAATCTGCTGCGAATGGCATGATGACAAAGCAGCGCCGCGGCAGGCGGTCTAGCAAAGCCTCCACCATTTCGGAACCCAGCTTCCGGAGTTGCTCCGGGTCCGCCTGACCCGATTCCTCCCAACGTCTAGCTGTCGGCTCGTCGAGCCCCAGGTCCTTCAAGAGCTCGTTTCTGTAGGCCACCCACACTTCTTTAGCGGTGCCACCAAATAACGGCGCTGGTAGAACGGGTACGCCTAGCTCGGTCGCTAATGCCAGTTCCTGCGCGGTGCCGCTCCCGCCCCCGACCGCGAAAAGCGCGTCTACGATTCGGACGAAGGCGAAGCGCCGCGCCTGGCTTGTCTTGCCACGAGCCCATTTCGAAGAACCTAGATCAAACTGCTCGGTCGTGCTTCTCTCTTCGCTGAATACCGTCTCTATCCGTTCAGTGACCATATCTGGCGGCAAGGCGCGCTCGGCGGCACTTACGATGTACCAGTCAGCAGCTAGATCACCTTCGGCAGCACCCGATCGCCTCTTACTGCCACCGCTTACGATCACCGCATACGGCTCTTGTGCGAGTCGACGGCCCACACCCTCGCAGAAAGGAACCGCCTCCCTCGGCAGACCTCTTGAGCTTCCGCATACGCCGATCCGGCGTGGCGCAAAGAGTTTGTGGACTGTCATCGTCGGGCTCCTAGAGAGGCCGCGTTGAAGAAACCGGCATGTTCCCAAGTGGGCGGCTTCCACACTCGGTATTATCGCAGAGGAATCGGACGACCGATGTGAGGTGGTTCACAGTTCGAATAGCTGAATGCGCCTGAGGCCCCCCTGACAGCTGGAGAGCGGATGTCGGGCAAGCGGCTAACTGGGGTGGGATCGCGAAAGTCGCGGAAGGGGGCTTTCCGCAAATTAGTCGGTGACCGCCTTTTTCGGGGTCGGCTGTCAAGTCGCAAAAAATCTGCATTCTGGAAGGTCCCGGGATGCAGGAGTTTTCGATTTCAGGCGCCGAGGCGAATGTCTGGAAGGGGTCGAGAGGCGCCCTCCGAACCGGGTATCAAGCGTCAGATTTTCAGCGCGGCTGATCGAGGCGTTCTCGACCTTCAGCCGGATCGGCGCGGTTGGCGCAGCGGCATCGTCAACGAGCAGGTACGCAACGCCTGCCTCAATGTCCCCTAACGCCAAACTCTCGCATACGAGACACGAGCACGCTTCGGCGGGCTCTTTTTTTGTCAGCCCGCTACGGAACCCTGACGCGTTGCGATGAGCGAAAATTGCTCATGACCGGTCAGGGCGCCGCGGCCCGCTTGCTGGGGAGTACCGCGGGCGGCTGCGCGCCGAGCGGCGCGTCGGAACAGCTCCGAGGTTATCGTCGGCGGTCTGCCAGTTCCATGCTCACAAGCCGGGCAACCGTCATGGCAAGGAACAATGGCCCAATAACCGACTCCAGATTGGCAAGGCTCCGTGCGAACGGTTCGATTGGGACGATGTCCCCATAACCGGTGGTCGTCAGGGTGGTGAGGCTGAAATACAGCATGGTAGCGACTTCGTGCGGATCTACCGTCGGCGCAGCAATGTTGGCGAAGGCGTCCGGGATCAACTCCCAAATCAGGCTATAAGCCGCGGCGAAAATCACCGCGAGGTTCAGATAAACGACTACCGCACCCTGAAGGCGCTGCAATGTGATGCGGCCAGGGGCATAGACCGCGTGCGCTACCACCCAAGCCAGCGCGGAGAACGCAAGCATCTCACCCGTGGCGGGCGATTGTGCCCAAAACTGGCGACCACTCTCCTGGCGGTAGGAAGCTTGCCACGGTGGCAGCCAACCCCAGCAGGATCACAACAATCGCGCCCCATTTGCGCGACAGCATCACGACGATGACCAGGACGGCAAGAACGAGCGTATCAGCGACCATCCGGGCCATAGGCAGTCCCTTCGCGGCCAGCGGCGCCGCGACAAAGATTGCGCAGAGCTGAAGGGCCAGCAGGACGGTAAGGCTCGGATCGCTGTTTCGATCCTGCCAAGCAGGAATCGATCTCCGCCTGTTATCCACGACGATCGAAGGGCGTTTACCTCTATTCATGGGTAATGGGCTGCCTCGTACTCCCGGATTGAGCCGCACTAGCGCCTCGAATAGCAGCGTGAAGCCGGAGAGCTTGCCGAACCAGTCGGGCTCGATCTGGACGACCCGTCCGTCGGGCAGCTTGACCCGCGGGGTTCTGACCTCGAGGTAGCATTCGTGCTGAAAGAAGTTGAGGTGGCGCAGCCGCTTGGTCTGGGTGTCATGGACCGGATGCACCCCTTCGACACCCGGCGCCGCAACCCGGCTGCCGGCGACAAAGTCGATGCCGATTGTCAGCACCTTGCGCGCGGCGTCAAAATCAATGCCCCGCACATACCACGGTCTGGCAATGCCGAGGGCGGCTTCAAACAGTTGGTTTTGCATCGAGAGCTCTTGCTTCCATTGCTGAATGCCGCACCATGCCGGCATTCAGCAAGGCTCGATTGTCGGGTCCTGAGGGCGCCGTCAAGGGTTCGCTGCGCCGGGCTTCGCCCGCCCTTGACCGCGCCCACAGGACGCTCCTCAGCACACCCGACCCACTCGAATTTCAAAAGAGGCAGATACCAAGCCGGATCACTGAAGATTGCCCACCCGATACCGACGGCATTCAAAGTGCTGAGCCTGCACACGACGCGCTTCGCACTAACCATGCGGGAGGGAGACCATGCGGGATGATCGGATCGAAACCTGGGGCGATTTGATTGATGCGTTTTACGAAATCCCCCATACGCGGTTCGGCCGATATCGGTCGGACTTTGTCTATCGCGGTTTGGCCGATCAGTCATGGGACCTCAAGACAAGCCTGATTCGGCTGGGCGGGTCGTATCAACAGGTAGAGCGCCCGCTGCTGCGCAGCTTTCGTAAATACGCCCAGCCGGGGTGGTTGCCGACCGGTAATCGAGAAGGACACAGCTTCCCTCAGCGCGCTCGCCCGACTACTACCCAGCAGGCCGGTTCAGGCCGGAGGCTTACACCCAGCGTGAGCCGGACGCGCATCGATAATCTCAGCGAGCGTGCACCCAAATCGCCAATGATTGCGCACCCAGCCGCCGATAATCTCAAGCCGCTACAGTAGGGAGGCTAGTCATGACTGACGTCGCGGACGGCCCGGGCGATAAGGCGGTCCCGGCCAAAGGAATCATCGCCGTGGCGGTTTTGTTCGCGGTAACCGCGGCGGCGCTGCTTTGGGGCATCATCAGCTTCTGGCCGGTAGCGCCCGCGACGCCGTCGAACGCGACGCCACCGGCCGCGTCCGACAGCGAGATCCGCCTCTTCGTCGTCGTGATCCTGCTCGGGGCATTGGGGGGCGTGCTGCATACGCTCCGCTCGCTTTATTGGTACGTCGGCAATCGCAATCTGAAGATGAGCTGGCTGCTGATGTATTTCTTGCTCCCCTTGATCGGCGCATCGCTCGCGGTCGTGTTCTACGTCGTTCTGCGGGGCGGCCTGATTTCGCCGACCGCGGGAAATAGCGCCGTCAGCCCTTACGGATTCGGCGCTGTCGCGGCTCTCGTCGGCCTATTCTCGTCGCAGGCCGCGGACAAATTGAAGCAGGTGTTCGAAACACTCTTCACTACGGCTGAAAGAGGGAAAGACCACACACCTCCGTCTGCGATCGTCATCGATCGCTTCGTTCCCGAGCAAGGTGCCATCGGCGCTGCGGTTACGATCGCAGGGCGTGGCTTTGCCGCCGCGAGATCGCTGCGATTCGGCACCGTCGCGGCGCAGTTCCAGGCGACCTCCGATACCCGCATCACGACGACCGTGCCGCAGAACGCGGCGACCGGGCGCATCACGATCTCCGACGACGGCACGGCGGTTTCAAGCCTTAAGGACTTCACCGTTACGCCGTGAGACAGCGCCCTCAGACACATGCGGTCGAGGACGGCCTTATTCCTTTACTGTGCGAACTACACGAAGGCCAATGCCTGTAAAGAAGTTACCGCGCCTGTGCTGCCAAACGTGATCTAGCTCGCCATTGATTATGGGCAAGTCGGGAAGCGTAACGTCTTCGGAAAGCGCACCGCCGCCAAATCCCTGTAGGAGGGAAAGGACATCCGTCACGGTCGCATGGCGAGAAGGCAATGGCTCCCTTCGGCGCATCCTCGTCACTGCAGGATGCTCCAGCGAGGTCGGCTCACCACCCCCAAACCGGACGGTGTTGGCTGCGGCGTCAGCGATCACGTCTTCGCCCTGGCGTATTTGCTCGGCTTCTATGCGCCACGCATTCCCAACCTCGCGGAGCGGCGCCTTTATACCTTCGGAGCACCGAGCGCTCGGCCGGTGTTCGAGCCGTTCATCGCCGGGCGCATCGACGAAAAGCTGATCACGGCTCACTGGAACGACGTCTTGCGCTTCGCGACCTCGATCCGCACCGGAACGGTCAGCGCTTCGCTCCTCCTCAAGCGCCTGGGAGCTTATCCCGCCCAGAATGGCCTGGCGCTGGCCCTTCGCGAAATCGGACGGATCGAGCGCACGCTGTTCATGCTCGACTGGCTCGAGCTGCCAGGACTGCGGCGGCAGGCGACCGTGGAACTCAACAAGGGCGAAGCGCCAACGCCCTCGCCCGCGCTGTCTGTTTCCACCGCCTCGGCCGGTTGCGCGATCGTGCGGTCGAGGCGCAGCAATACCGTGCGAGCGGGCTTGCCCTCGTCACCGCCGCTATCGCGCTCTGGAACACCGTATATCTCGACCGTGCGCTCGATGACCTGCGTTGCAGCAGGGAAATGATCCCGGAAGCGCTGCTTGCCCACCTTGCACCCATCGGCTGGTAGCACATCAATCTCACCGGCGATTATCTGTGGGATGTCGATGTCAGCCTGGCTCCGGACGGGTTCCGAGCGCTCCGCACGACAGCAACAAGCCTTCGCCCGGCCGTTGCCCCCTGACCGTGTTCCCGATCCGGTCCTGCTTACCGTGCTATCCTGCCCGTTCTATGGCGTGACCCCAAGAGAGGTGTTCGACGCGTTCGCGCAATTCGTCGGCGGTCATAACAGCATCACCCATTGTATCGATTTCGGTCAATTTCGACCCGGCTTTTTGTGCCTTTTCGATACATTGTATCGTGCTCTGGGAGCGCCCGTAAAGCCGCCGTCAAAACCCCCGCCAGGGCACCCTTTCACCCTGGACCATCACCACCGGGAATATCCGAGAAGGCTGTCAGTCCACGGCGAAGGTTCATCAGGATTACCGGCTTTTTCGTCCCTGCCGTGGCCGCCGCGCGGGGTCGCGTTCTTCTAGTGTCGGCAACCGGGCTGGGGGCGGGGAATAGCGTCGCACCCGTGCGGCGAGTTCCGGCGAGAGCCCGCCGACTTCGCCGCACTTGCCGAGGATCTCTTGCAGCAGCCGGATGCGCGGCGAGCGCGGATAGCGGTCGGCCTCGATCAGCAAGTTGAGCCGCGCCCGTGCTTGTTCGTCGCTGAGGTCGAGGATCATCGCAGCGCCTCGGGCTCCCCCTTGCGCGTCCTAGGTTTGCTTTGGGACGGTCGGCCCTCGGAGCTCCAGAACTTTGGCCTCGGCGGGGCAGATCACCCGGTCCCCCAGATCGACGAGCAATTGCTCCAGCTCGCTATATCGGTGAGCCGGCAGGAATGAGCGAAAATTTCGAAAATAGTCGAACATGCCCGGCTCCTCTTGCGTTGCGATGATGACCGGCTGCACGGGCACACTGGGCACCTCCGGGACAATTGCCTGCAATTCCTGCAAAACGCTTTTTGCGTCTGAGATGTCGGCGATGACAAAACGCGCCATGCGGGCGAGCAGCGTTATTGTCTCGACCGTGCTTCGGCTACACGGCTTGTCGAAGTCGAACACTATCGGCAGGTAGTTGCGTTCCCGCAGTTCACTCCGGAGGGCATCGAGCACTTGCTTCCGCTCTGGAGTGAAGCGGCCAAGAATCAGCACTACCTTGGAAGTGATGGTGTCGATGACGTCGCGGATTTTCTGGTTGTGTAGCAGCAGGTAAATGAATTGCGCGACCTCGATATTGTCGACCGTGATCTCCGGTTCGTCGCGATTTGTGATAATCAAATTATGCTGCTCGGTTTTTTCGCTTAGCTTCAGTCCCCATGCGGACACGCCATAGATGCGGCAGCCGGTGAGCTTGGCATCCGCGAGATTCGCTTCGACCAGGTTGGCATAGGCGAGGTCCGCCCCGCGGAGATCCGCCCTGCGGAGGTCCGCCCCGTATAGGTTCGCCCCGCGGAGGTCCGCCCCGTATAGGTTCGCCCCGCGGAGGTCCGCCTCGATGAGGAGCGCCTCGATGAGGTCCGTGCAGCTGAGGTTCGTCCCGTATAGGTTCGCCCCGTATAGGTTCGCCCTAGTGAGGTTTGCTCCGCCGAGCTGCGTCTCGGAGAGGTCCGCCCCGGCAAGGCTCGCCCTGCGGAGGTTCGCCCCGGAGAGGTCCGCCCCGGCAAGGCTCGCCCCGCGGAGGTTCGCCCCGTATAGGTTCGCCCTAGTGAGGTTTGCTCCGCCGAGCTGCGCCTCGAAGAGGTCCGCCTCAATGAGGTCCAGATTGATGTCGTAGGGCTGTTTGGCCCGCCAAGCATTCCACGCGTCGACCCCTTGCAGGAGCACCTCAAGGTGGGCTGGGTCAGCCATATTTTTCACTGTCCCTTAGTTGGCCATCGCGTAGAGGACGTCTTTCGAGATCTCGGTCATGCCGCCGCCGCGTGCCGCATGCAGACATTGGCGACCAACTGGTGACTGATCCGGTGCCCGCGGACGCGCATCGCGTCGCGGATGGACATCAGCGAGCGCCCCTCAGCGCGCAGCGCCATGATGTCGGCGATGGCCGCCTGCTCCTCCGGGTCCGGGATCAGCTCGCGCGCCCGGCCCGATCCGTTGGCCTTGCCGAACTGCCAGCCGAAGGGCCGGCTGCCGCCCTGGTGCTTGCCGGCGCGCCGCAGGTTGCGCTTGGCGTCCTTGATCCGCTCGGAGATTAGACCCCTTTCAAACTGCGCGACGGCGGCGAGCACCGTCATGATCAGCTCGCTGATGCCGTTATCGGTGCAGCTTCCGCCCAGGTCGAGGAGCCAGAGCGAGATCTTGCGCCGCCGGAAGATGTCGATGGTCTGGAGCGCGTCGAGCGCGCTGCGGAACATGCGATCCATGCGGGATGAAATTACGATTTCACCCGGCTGCACCACACTCAGCAGCCGCGTCCCTTCCGGGCGCTTGCCAAGCGGCATTCCTCCGCTGACGCCGGCATCGACATAGACGTGTTCGAGGTGCCAGCCCATCTCGGCCGCACGGGCGCGGATCTTGCGCTCTTGTTCATCAAGACCGATGCCGCTGTCCGCCTGCATGTCGGTGCTACAACGGCAGTAGCCGTAGGCCCGGCGGGCGGCCGGTTGCAGCGATTCGGGTGATGGTCGTAGTTGTCTTGCAGCCATTGATCGAGCCCCACTCGATTAGTGGTCAGAGGCGGCGTGGCCGTGTCGAGCGGCGCGCCGTCTCGCCTTCGCCGAGGCGGCGAGGCACCTTCAAGTCTATCTAAACCCTGAAAAAAATTCAACGCTCAGCGGGAGGGTGAAGCGGCGATCCGTCCATCGCATGGTCGCCGTCATGGCCGTCCTCACCCCGCGGCCCGAAGGCCGAGCAGGCGGCAGGCGGCAAGGCCGGATAGAAGATTTCGTTTAGGGCAGGTTGTTTTTGAGCGACTGCGCAGCCGGCTCGCGGCTGGCGTGCCTGGCACAGGTGAGGAAATCCGGACGGGCGAGCAGGCCGCAGTTGGCGATATCGGGCCAATTCGGGCCTGCTCTGAGGCGCACCGTCGCCCAGCAGTAGCCGGCGCGTGCGGGAACCCTGACCGGCGGGGTGGGCAGTTTTTGGGCTCGGTTCACTCTTTCGGGGCAACGCGCGATTTTCCCGTTGCCAAAAGACCCCAAAGAGCCTGATGTTAACCAAAAATCCCCCAGCAAATACAGTGAAATCGGCCCAACTCTGCCTCGGGGAGGCCCTGCCGACGCACCAACACCGCCTTGGCGGCGCACCGTCTTCCCGACTCGACCCGCCGCCATCAGAAAAAAGGGAGGAATATATGACTTTCGTGAAACGGATTGCCGGTGCAGCCGCCATCGGCGCGGTCCTGACCGCCGGTATGCTCACGGGCGCACGCGCGGCTGCCATCTACACCGCTATCGATCTTAATCCGAGCGGGTTCACATCCTCGGTGGCCGAGGGCATCGGGGACGGTCAACAGGTGGGGTTCGCCGCTAACGGGGGCCCTGGTCAGGCCATTCTCTGGACGGGCACCGCGGCCAGCGCCCTGAACCTGAACCCGAGCGGGCTCGGGCTCCCATTCTCGAGCGCCAATGGAGTCGCTAACGGTCAGCAGGTGGGGTCCGCATTTCACAGTAATGATAATCTTAATCACGCCATTCTCTGGACGGGCACCGCGGCCAGCGCCGTGGACCTGACCCCGAGCGGGTTCATACAGGCAGCGTTCGCAGGAATCGCCGACGGCCAGCAGGTGGGGTTTGGAGTTGACACCTCAAACAATCCCCACGCCCTTCTCTGGACGGGCACCGCGGCCAGCGCCGTGGATCTGAACCCGAGCGGGTTCACATCCTCGTTTGGCGAGGCCGTCGGGGACGGTCAACAGGTAGGGTTCGCCGTTACCACCGGTGGCAATCGTCAGGCCCTTCTCTGGACGGGCACCGCGGCCAGCGCCCTGAACCTGACCCCGAGCGGGTTCCCAAACTCGGAGGCCCTGGGCGTCGGGGACGGTCAGCAGGTGGGGTACGCTACCCCCGCTACCGGGGTCAATAATCACGCCATTCTCTGGACCGGTACCGCGGCCAGCGCCGTGGATCTGAACCCGAACGGGTTCACAGACTCGATAGCCCGTGGAGTCGCTAACGGTCAGCAGGTGGGGCAAGCAGCCGGCCCCGCTACCGGGAGCCATAATCAGGCCTTTCTCTGGACGGGCACCGCGGCCAGCGCCGTGGACCTGAATACATTTCTGCCGGCCGGCTTTACCGATTCGGAGGCCGGGCGCATCGATGAGAACGGCGACATCGTTGGGTTGGCTTCAGGCCCAGCCACGGCAGGCAACAACCACGCTTTTTTGTGGGAACCGGTGGCCGCCGCTGTTCCCGGGTCCGCTAGGTATCCGGCTGGCGCGACGGCGGCAATCACCAAAATCGGCGTGCCCGGCGCGCCTCCCCCCCCTTTAATACGTCCGCCAACGGCATCAATAATACCGGACAGATCACGTCAATGGTCGGCAGAAGGTGAAACCGAAAAGGCTGCAGGCGGCTGCCCAGAATTCCAGGTCTCCCACATCTGTCGGTACGCCGCTTCGAGATCGCGGGTAAACCGCGCGATGTCAAAGAGGGGCATGGTTGATCGGTTCCGTGTCAGTTTTTGCCGCAGGCCGTCAAGCAACCCCGGTTCGGTCGCCAGCCGCAGCGCGAGGGTCTCGTAAGACTTCAAAGAGGTCGTGATCAGCTCGGGCAGCCCAGCCGCGGTCAGCACCGCGCCGGCCATCCGCCCGACATAGGTGTCGCCGCCACAGGTCAGCACCGGCAGCCCGGCCCACAGGGCGTCGCTGGCGGTGGCCCCGGCGTTATAGGGGTCAGTACACGAAAGTGCTCTGAGTGTACGACATCTTGGACGAAGCATGAACGGGCTGCGCGCTGGTATGTCCGCTCCACCCTGGGCCTCTCCCGAACGGCCGCAGTTGTGCAGGTTTTCGGACGCCGGCGATGACGAGGCCGGCCACAGGCTCGAAGACCGGCGTCGGAAAAGCGCCGAGGCACGAAATCGCGGGAAGTGGGGGCACCGTCGGTGCCGCGGGCTCTATGGGGATTTAGCCGCGGCGTCAGGTTGGGCGAGGTTGGTCAGAGCGCCCGCCCCAATTGCTTTGCCTGGCAGGATGGGTGTGGGTGACGGGCCGAACGAGCGCAGCGGGCGGTGCCGGACAGGGTTGGCGGTGTCAAGGAACGTAAGCTCTACTTGCTGCCGGATCAGAAGGCGCCGGCGAGTCTCGCTCCGCTGGTTGGCGGCGTCATAACACAGCACATCACGACCCATTGGGACCAGCTGCTGCGGCTCGCAACCTCGATCCGCACCGGCACCACCACATCATCGGCCATGCTCAAAAAGCTGTCGGCCTATCCGCGCCAGAATGGGCTTGCCAAGGCGCTGCGCGAGGTCGGCCGCATCGAGCGCACGCTGTTCACGCTTGATTGGATTAAAACCCCGACCTCCGCCGCCGCGCCCATCTCGGGCTCAACAAGGGCGAAGCGCGCAATGCGCTGGCCCGTGCCGTCTATTTCTGCCGGCTCGGCGAGGTCCGCGACCGCAGCTTTGAGAACCAATTCTTCCGCGCCTCCGGGCTCAACCTGTTG
>Ga0318533_10001493_pt1 | contig 11656 bp, 13 predicted proteins | sample GRESIP053b4f27_FD_203675 | JGI IMG/M metagenome (GOLD analysis project Ga0318533, IMG submission 203675) | Tropical soil microbial communities from Luquillo Experimental Forest, Puerto Rico - GRE.SIPMG.053b4f27 | ecosystem: Environmental > Terrestrial > Soil > Tropical forest > Bulk soil...
AATTCGCTGACCCGCGACCGAGGAAGCGGAGTGATCGGCGGCGGCCAGCTCGGCTATAACTTTCAGTACAACCGGTTGGTGTTCGGCATCGAGGGATCGATATCGGCCGCCGATTTCGACCGCAGCTTCGCCAGCCCGTATTTCCCCGCGACCGACGTGTGGTCCTCGCGGCTCACCTGGCTCACCACGGTGACCGGCCGCGTCGGCTACGGCTTCGACAACTGGCTGCCTTATGTCAAAGGCGGCTTCGCCGCCGGCAATGTCGAGACCAGCATTCAGACCAACCCGTTTGGCGTCATCTCGCAGGGATCGGCGGTGCACTCGGGCTGGACGCTGGGCGGCGGGGTCGAGTTCAAAGTCGCGCCCCAATTTTCGCTCGGCCTGGAATTCATGCACACCGATCTCGGCAGAAGCACCGACATCAACGGACCGCAGATCGTTCCGGGGGCGCCGGAGAGCTATGGCGTAGGGCTGCGAAGCAACAGCATCATGGCCCGGTTCAACTACTTCTTCGGCCGGTGACGCGGCGGCGCCAAGCCTGAATGTTCTTGCGCGCGTAGGAAGGCGCCGGCCAAGCAATCCACGCCGTTGCCGCGACTTGCTCCCTCTTTCTGCCTCGACTACATAGCCGGTGCCGGCCGGCGAAGTCGCGCGTGCACGACAAGCCTGCAAGCTTCTCGGACGGTGCTGTAAGTCGTTGAAATTGTTGGCGGGGTAGCTCAGCTGGTCAGAGCGGCGGAATCATAATCCGTAGGTCGCCGGTTCGATCCCGGCCCCCGCTACCACTCAGTAACTTAAATAAAATGGGCACAACATTGCTATTTCGTGTCAGCGAGTTAACGGTTTCTTTGTCGCATTTTCTCGAATTTTGTCGCACTATTTCGCTAGTCTTTTCAACGGTCCAAAATTGGTGAGAATATCTAGACACGACAACGGCGCGACAAAAGGCGTCCTGCCATGGCCAAGATCGCCCCCGATGATCCGCACTACAATATTCCGCGGGACGCCAAAGGCGATCCGATCTTCTTTATTCTGGAGCCGGACATCCGACGGAGCTACGAGCACAGGCATCTCGCCTGCGAGCGTGGCTGGTCCGTGACCGACGATCCGGCCTTTATTGCTGAGGCGCTCATTTGGAGCCATCTACATCGCCAGCCAAATCCGCTCTGGCTCACGGAAGCGGCGGTGACAGTAGTGCTTGACCGCCGAACTAAGACGCAGGCCAATCGTGTGCGCGAACGGCGCGTTCAATGGGTGCGGTTTACGACGGTACGAGATGCCAAGGAGCAGGGCCTGCGCTGGTTGCAAACCCGGATTGAAGTCGCCGCTAAGTCTATTACCGTTCTCCGCGAGAAAGGCGTCCGCGGGAAACGTATTGAAGCTGTGCAGCATTTTGTCGAAGACGCCGAGCTTCGCGCCGAGAAAATCCGTAAGCGTGGCTGGGTGACATGGGAAGAGGCCCGTGAGTTGGCTGCTGAAGGGCTGTGCAGGACGGAAATGAAGGGCGAGCCCGATACGATGCGCAAGGATTATGAGCGGGTGAAACGGGATCTTGAGGCTGGCCGCGGTGGTCTGTACTTCCTGCCGAAGCTGCCGCGCAAATCCCTGACCGAGGTCCTTGGGGCGCACGACTAGGGTACGCTCCAAGCCCTGGACCATACCCTAGGGTCCGCTCGAAGGCTCGGACCCTACCCTAGGGCACGCTCGAAGCGCTCGCCTGGGTCTCAGTAGGCTTTCAGAAAATTTGCGACGCTGTGCTCCTCATCACAGGAGGAGCCACGGCCATGTCTACGTATCGGCGCGGCGCGCGCGCAATTGCGGGGAAACTCATAGAACTGGGAGTGATTGACAAAGACGATCCAGACCCCGAGGGAAAAGTCTACTACCTCGCACGCACGCGAAAGATCACAACCGGCCGGCTCGGTAAAGATCTGCTCACAACCGACGACCACCTCCAGCGCGACCTCTCAAAACTCGTCTCGTAATTCGACCCGGGCTCACACCGCTCGGTGGCGACCTCGTCGAGTGGGGGTGTGCACGGAGGGTGGCATGAGCGAGATCATCACCATCGCCAAAGCCGCGCACCGGGCCGAGCCGCGCTTCTGGCGCTGTACGGGGCGCGATTAATCATACCGACGGGAACGCAGCATGCGGCGTAATTCCAAACAAGAGCGGGAGCGCGAACACGCCGGCGACGCGAAAATGTTCCGCGCGTGGAAAAAATACCACCGCGAACAGCGCGACCAAGTGCTCGCCGGCCCGCACGCTCGCACGCTCACCGAATTGTTTCGGGCGTTTTCGGTCATCGAAAGCGTGAGACCGACGCAGCTCGTCGGATTCATCAACGCCATCGACTGGAGCGCGATCGACTATCAGACCCGGCTCACCGTTTTGCACGAGCTCAACACGGCGATCACCAAATTTCGCGAAAGCCAGGGATTGCCGCCTATCGACGACCCGCTCCCCGGCGCGCCACCAAATGCGTTCCAGGTCATCAACAGAATCGTCAACCAGTTTCCCGCGAGGGAGAGCCCGCCGGGGCGCCCCGGCAGACAGTGAAACAGTAGAGGAGTCAAAACTGTGAGTACCGAAATTGAGAAATCCCAGTCACACGCCCTCGACGGGTTTGACGACTGGGGCGGCGAGGACCACGACGATCGCGCCGAACAAGGCTGGCTGGTGAAGTTCACCAACGACAGCGAGTGGATCGCAAACGACGAAGTCCTGCCGCCGACGCTGGAGCTGGTGGCGGTCAACATCGACCGCTACGTCATCTACTGGAAGGCGGACGGGAGTGGCCCGGACCGGGCAAAGGGATACTACCTCAAACCCGGTCAGAAGTTTCCCGACATCGAGCAGATGAACGCGGCCACGCCAAAAAGCGAGTGGCGTGAGGCGTTCGGCAAGCTGAAAGGTCCGTGGGAGGCGCAGCACATCGTGCGGCTGCTCCACCCCTTGTCTATGGACCGCTACAGCTTCCCGACCAGCACCGACGGCGGACACGCTGCCGTCCTCGAGCTGCGGCAGCGCACTCGCGACATGCGGAAGGTCCGCGGTGAGCACGTGTTTGCGCTCGTGCGGCTGCGCGACACGTTCTTCCCGACACGATACGGCGGCCGGCAGCGGCCGTACTTCGACATCGTGCGGTTTGTCACGTTCGGGGACGACGGGACGACGATCAAGAGCAGCGTGCTCGCGTCGTCGGACGCGCCCTCGCTGGCGGGGCCGACCGCTGATAACAGCGGCATGAAGACCGTTGAGCCGCCCAGCATCAAGGAGACATTGAACGACGAGCTTGGGTTTTGATCTCGTGGACCGCTGCTTGGTGTCGCTCCGAGCAGGGGCGGAGCGGCATCAGAAAGCGATCCCGCTACAGGAGAAACCAATCATGGACTCTGACCACCGTCTCGACGGATTCGAAGTCGATCGCCGAACGATACGACGACCCACTTGACCGTTTCGAAGATCGGCACGGTGAAATCTTGTATCAGCCGATCGACACCGACCATGTTATCCGCCTGCTCGTCGAGCTATGGGGCGATCTACTCACACCAGAAGCAATCAACGAAGCATTCGATCGGCTCATGGGCCCGGACACACAGAACAAATGGCCGCACGGTTACTGCGAAGCAGACGAAACAGAGCGCCCACTTTCGTCTTACGATCACCCCGATGCCTGCAGACAATTTGTAGACGCATATGAGCGGGCCAAACATGGCAAACGTCTATTGGGATGTTGAAACCTACTCGGAGTGCGATCTGGAGGAGCGCGGCGCGTACATCTACGCGACCGACAAGAGCACCGACGTGCTCCTCTTCTGCTACGCCATCAATGAGGGCGAAATTCAGGTATGGATGCGCGGCGACCCGGTGCCCGCAGTGTTCGCCAACCCTACCGGCCACAAATTCGTGTCGGATAATTGGGATTTCGAACGTCAGATACTCGAACACGTTTTGATCCCGCGCTACGGCTTCACATCGATCCCGCTCGAAAACCACGATTGCGCACAGCGTTTGGCGCTTGCCAACGCCTACCCGGCCAAGGTCAGCCGGCGTTGCGAAGCGCTTGATTTACCGTTCCACGAGGATGCCGAAGCGCGTGCCGCGATGCGTCGCTTATCGTGTCCACCGCCGCCAAAAAAGCCCTCGAAGCGCAAGAAGGCCAAGACCGAAGACCCCGACATACTTGCTGCCGCATTGGCCGCCGCCCACGAACATGACTTCAAGCTGCTACACGAACGCTGTCAAAACGACGTGACTACCACGCGCGCAGCCTACAACAGTCCGTTGCTGAAACCGTTGCTGCCGGAAGAGCGTCAAACGCTCCTGCTCGACGCAGAGATCAACAAGCGCGGAATCTGTGCCAACGTGCCGTTCCTGCAAGCTGTGATCACGCTCGCCGACAACGAACACGCTGCGATCAACACCCGACTCAACGAAATGACTGAGGGCACTGTCACCGCTGTTACGCAGGCTGAACGAATTAGAAAGGCTGTTAACGCACGCGGCCACAAGATGACGACGCTCGGCAGACGCTCGGTCGCCGCCACCCTCGCGCATCAACCCGACGACTTCACCCGTGAAATTCTGACGCTGCGTAAAGAAGGCGCTTATACCGTCGGCGGAACGGCCAAACGGTTGCTCGCGCATACAAGCCCCGAGGACAATCGCATTCGCGGAGCGCTGCGCTATCACGGCAGTGCCACGGGACGCTGGTCGTCCCCCGGCCCACAACTCCACGGCTTGAATCGCAACGATGCCGAGCTTCCCGTAAACTTGGTAAACGCTGTACTTGCCGGCGATCGCGCTACGCTAGCGCGCAACGGCGATCCCTTGAAAGTCGCTGCAAACGTCTTCCGGGCCTCCCTTTGCGCCGCACCCGGACACGTGTTGCTTTGCGCGGATTTCGGCGCCATCGAAAGCCGCGTGTTGGCGTGGCTCGCAGGTGAAGATTGGAAGCTCAAAGGTTTCCGCGAATACGATGAAACTCACGATGAACGCTTGCACGTCTATCGCCAAGTCGCGGCGCAGATGCTGCGCACAAGTATCGAGAACATTCGTCAACCCGAACGCCAAATGGGCAAGAGCGGCGAACTCGCCTGCGGCTTCGGCGGGTCGATCAAAGCTTGGCGCAAGATCACCAACGACACCAATACGCCTGATGCAGTGCTCTTGGGCTACATCAAGAAATGGCGGGCAGCGCATCCCAAGATCGTCAAATATTGGAAACTTGTCGGACGTGCCGCGCGCGCAGCAATTCGCAGCAAGAAGCCGCAACTCGTGATGCCGACGCCACTGCCGTCGATTGTCGCTGCTTATGACGGACAAGCGTTAACACTCACGCTGCCGAGCTGTCGTCCCATCAACTACCCCAGTGCTCGAGTCGTGCCGAGCGATAAATTCGAAGATGGTGATCCGGACGTTGAATTTTTCGACAACGCGCGCGGGCAATGGACAACCACACGCGCATGGGGCGGAAAGCTGGTCGAAAACATCGTGCAAGGTACTGCGCGCGATCTGTTGCGCGATGCCATCATCCGCGCCGAAGCGCGCGGCTGGAAGGTCGTGTTCCATTGTCATGACGAGCTCGTGATCGAAGCACCCGAAGGATCCGTCTCCGAACAAGACATGCTCGCGCTGCTGCTCGAAGCGCCGACCTGGGCCGCGGGCCTGCCGCTCGGCGGTAAGGTACACAGCGGTCCGCTTTATCTCGAAGCACCGGCTACGGGCGAATCATCCCCGATAACGGGCGCTCGCGTCGAGATGGCCGGGGAAAAGCCTGACGATCGAGCACAAAGACCACAAGAAGCTCCAAAATCATCCAACGACTTTGACGACACGCCTGAATCCACACCCGACGACGACATCATTGCGACCTTGGATGAGCGTGCCGAGGAGCAACCGACCGCACCGCCTTGGGAAGGCGAATCGGAGTTCACCGCTGCACCCGAACCGCCGCACATCTGCGCCCATTGTCATCGTGATCCACCGGACGGGGCGGAACGCGCGAGCGCCTACAACGACGCATATTTGCATCCGCAATGTGTCGAACCATTTACGCGCGCACGCATGGCTGATGCAGGGCTCGACTGGCAAAGTGCAAGCTTCGTGCAGCCCGAACCGAAACCGGCAACACCGCCGCCTCCACCACCACCTCCACCGCCGCCAAAGCCTGCACCGTCACCGCGATCACCACGCAGCGGAAATGGCCGCGCTGACGGCTACCCGTTTGGTGGGCATAAGCGCGGGCACAAGGTGGCCGAATACACATACCTCACCAGAACCGCGCCCCGTATCAACGGGTCGACAAGTACGAGTGGGTTTCGGCGCGCGGGCGCGAAAAGTCCTATCCGCAATACTACGTAGAAGACGGAGAGTGGGTGCCAGGCGCACCCGATCCGGTCATCCCATATCGCTTGCCCGAACTGCTTGCCACACCGCCGGACGCGCTCGTTCTAATCCCCGAAGGCGAAAAAGACTCCGTCACCGCCGCGCGCTACGGCTTCGTCGCCACCTGCAACCCCGGCGGCGCCAAGGTATGGCAACCGGAGCTAGCGGCGTATTTTCAAGGCCGACAAAAAGTCTGCATCGTCGAAGATCACGACGCTGACGGTGAACGCCATACTGATCTAGTCAGCAACGCATTGCGCAACGTAGTGCCGACGCTCGGCGTGCTGCGCTTTCCCGAACTACCGCGACACGGCGACCTGACGGATTACTTTGAGCGCGGCGGTACCAAAGCCGGCCTGCTTTTACGGATTGAAGACGCGCTCAAAGCCGGAATTCCCCACCCGTACATCACTCACGAACTAGGGACAAAGCCAATGCAGACGCAACGTTGGCTATGGCGTAATCATCTGCCGATCGGCGCGCTCGAACTGAACGCCGGTAAGGTTGGCATCGGCAAAGGACTGTTGCTGTGCGACCTGATCGCCCGCGTCACCACCGGACGCGCTTGGCCAGACGGCAGCCCAGGGCCAGAGCCCGGCTCAGTAATCATCTTGACTGCTGAAGACCGCGCCGAAGACTACCAACGCCGACTCGCCGCCGCCGGTGCCAATCTGCACAAAGCGTTCGTGCTCGAATATGTTCGCCGCGATGGCCGTGACGAGCTGTTCCTGCTCGGAATGGACCTGGGCAAGCTGGAGATGGCTTGCCGCGATCGCGGCGACACCCGGCTGGTCGCGTTCGACCCGATTACCGCCTACATGGGCAGCGGCCGCGGCTTTGACAGTCATCGCGCCAGCGACGTGCGTGCGCAGCTCCATCCATTGAAGGCGACCGCGGAAAAACTCGACATCGCTTTTACCGCCATCACCCATCCGCCGAAGGGTGCAAACGGACGCGCGGTGCTCGACAGCTTCATCGGCTCGCAGGCGTTTATTGCCGCTGCGCGCGTCGCCCATTTCTGTGTTGAGGAACTGGGCGAAGAGGATGAAAGCGGATATCGCCGCCCGACCGGACGCGTGTTCTACACCGCGCCTAAGACCTCGCACAGCGAGCCGGTGCCAACCTTGGTATTCCATAGGGAAGCAATTGTGGTTGGCAACGACCCCGCGACCGGCGAACCGATCATCGCACCGCGAATCGTGTGGGAAGGGCCGGTCGATATGAGTGCCGACGAAGCGCTCGAAGCCAACACACCGACGAAACGGGACGGGCGCAAAGCAAGGGCCGCCCCGGTGCGCGAATTCCTGCGCGATATCTTGGCCAACGGCCCAATGCTGTGTGAGACGCTGATCGAACGTGGCGAGGCGGAGGGATTCAGTTCCGATCAGTTGCGGCGCGCACGAGAGGCAATCGGCGCGGTTTCGTTCAGATGCCAGGATAAAGGCCGCAACTCGCAGTACATGTGGAGATTGCCGCAACACGTCCCGGCGGACGCGGATACTGACGCGGACTGAGCCAAAAAAACAGTATTGAAATGCAATGGTTGCCTACTTTAAAACTATCGCCATCCAACGCAAAAAGCCTGATCAAATAATCTAACGCATTCCATTTTTCATTAGTGTTTTCAATAAATTAGAGATAACCGGTATGCACGGCGGCTGGTTGGCAATAGTTTTTAAAAATGTGCCCGTAGAATGGCAGCTTGGCGATAGTTTGGAAGTAGGGAGAAACTGCCAACCTATTGTTAATTGCTGCCAAACCCCAATCACCGTCGCCCCACCAGCCCTCCGCGTGGATGGAGGGATTGTTTCGGCCATCCGCGAAATTTTTCACGACTCCGTCCGACTGTGCCGCGCGCGCCGCGATGGGACCCACCCCGGAAGATTTTGGCGAGTACCGCCCAGGGGTCTGAAAGCGATCCAAAGCCATGGCAAAGGCGCAGCGTGCGCCAGAAAATCTCACCGGTTGCTTGGTTCCGAGGTCGGGCGTAAACCGGATACATCCTCGATTCTTGTGGCATTCATGTCCGACGACCTCGGTCATCCCAAGCTCGGTCCGCACGGTGGTCGGCGCGTCAAGGGCCAACGCAGTGCCGAGGTGATGCCGAGCGGCGGGCGTCGCGATTACATCCTTGCTCGATTGGAACGGGACGGCCGTTACGACTTGGCCGAGGCGATTCGCGAGGGCCGCGTGTCCGCCCTTACCATTGCCGTTGAATTGGGCTGGACCAAGCGGCCGGAAACTCTTGGCCTTGGTAGTGGCAACGCGGCAAAACGGCGGCAGCATCAACTGCGGGCCCTGACTGATGACGCCCTCAGCCCCAGCCAAGCGATGGAATTATGGTTGGGGCCTGGGCATGCCGGCAGCCTTTTCAACAGCCGCGAGGAGTTGGAAGCGGCGTGGAGGGCGAATCGCGACGAGCTCATGGCCCGGTGGGGGTCGCACGGTCGCAGGCCGATGATTTGGTGGGAGCTCGCCGCCGGGGATCTCAAGCATCCTGGCTACGCTCTCGAGCGGTCCACGCTATGGCGCGCCGGCGTGCTTGCCGCGGAGGAGCGCACCGAGCTCGAGCGCGAATGGAGAACGGCATTCGACGCGGCGCGTGGGATGGACGCTCGTGCCCGGCGCGAGCATTCCGAGCATCATGATGTGCCGCCCGAGCTGATCGAGGCATGGACGACTGCGCGCAAGCGTCGTAGGCGGCAGGCGGCGGCATCGCAGGAGGAGGCGGCGGCAATTAAATAAACGCCCCCGCGGTACGACGGGAGGGACCGCGGAGGCGTCGAGCAAACCCCAGAAACTACAAGTCACGAGACGGCCATCACCATTTCACGGAGGTCGTTTCGTGGCAACATCTCGTTGTGATCCTGATCTCGATGCCTTGATTTCCCGCCTCGCTGGCCCGCTCTTGCCGGCCGATCGTCAAGCGTTCCGAGTTGCGGCGGAAAGCGCCCTGACCGGGTGTGGTGGTGAGGGGTTGGCCTATCGCATCTTGCGGGACGTATGGCGCGGCTATTTCCACCCACCGCCCGATGACATGCGACGTGAGGGGGCGCGTCATCTTCGGCCGAGCAAGCTTCAAAACTTGCCCGCGGTTGGCACCGATGATCCACGCTGCGGCGCCCGCGATCGCCATCGGCTTCGGGCGGGCTGAGCGATGCCGTACTGGGCCTGCGCGCAGACCGCGCCGGGGCGTGAGGCAACGGCGCAACATTTCCTCGGTTTAGCCGGCTACAGCCAGATCTACCTTCCCCGCCTCCGTACTATTCGCCGCCGTCAGGGGCGGCGGATCGAAGAGAGGCGGCCGTTGTTCCCGAATTATCTGTTCGTGTTGATTACCGCCGGCTGGTGGTCGGCACGGTGGTGCCCTCACGTGGTTCGTCTCATCACCAACGGCGGCGTGGAACCGGCGCACGTGTCTGACTCGCTCATTGAATCGATTCGCCAGCGTGAGGTCGATGGGGCGGTTGAGTTGCCTCGGCGTCCCGGACTTAAGACCGGCGACCCGGTCCGCATCGTCGCCGGTGCGTTGGCCGGACTATCTGCGCTCTATCAGGAGCAGCGGCCTCATGAACGCGTGCTAGTTCTGTTGGCGTTGCTCGGTGCGCAGCGCATGATTGAGCTTGGGAAGGACGACATTGAGTCCGCAATGCGATAGAGTGGAGCGATCGAGTCCAGCGGGGAGACCGCCGATGACCGCCGATCTGCTAGACCGTGTCGCCGAGCTCGAGGAATTCACGCGACGCGTGGTCCCCGCGCGTGAGGGCGTCGACGGCTGGGCCAATTGGGTCGAAACTCGTCTCTTGCAGGAGCGTAAATTTTCTCACGACGTCGTCGCTCACGCGCTGGCCCTAGTTCGCGACGAGATTTTGGATACAGCCAGGGCCGCGATCGAAACGGCGTTGGTCCGGCGCGTTAAAGGCGACCGGGCGATCAGCGCAGCATTTTGCACTGCATGACGCTCGTCCCAGCTACCGCAAGGACCACCTTGTTGCCGTACAGTGACCCGAATTGCGTTAGTTTCGATTTCGGCGTGCCGCCTGCAGCTTGCATGTTCGCTGACGCGCCATGGACTGGGATCACAGCCGGCCTGCGACAAGAGCCGTGGCCGATGCGCTGCCCATGTTGCGGGCGGCAAAGCATGTTCATGTCGTCACTGTCGTCGACGAGAAGCATCTGCATAAGCCACGCTCGGGGGCAGAGTTGTGCAGGCACCTGGCTGGGCATGGCGTGGAGGTGACGTTCGATAAGATCCAGGCAAAGGGCCGGGCTATTGGCGATGTTCTTGAAGCGTTTGCGGTTGAGCGCAGCATCGACTTGGTGGTGATGGGCGCCTATGGCCATTCCAAGCTGCGGGAATTCATTCTCGGGGGAGCGACAAAGCGCGTGCTGACCCACCCTTTTACCTGGACGTTGCTCTCGCATTAGGCCACCGGGCTGACGCGGAACGGCCGCAGAGCGGACATGGCGCATCCCCCGATAAAAAAGGAGGGCGCTAACGCAGACCTAACCTGCGGACGTAAGCCTCGCGTGCTTCATCGAGATGGGACATGTCTAAATTCAGACGCAGGAGCAACTCATACAGCGACGCGGCGCGCTTGTTCTCTGGCTTGTCCAATAACTCGGCAACCCATGCGTCGATTGACGTTCCCGCGCCCGTTTGGGCTCGGTGAGACTGCGCTACGCGCGTCTTGTGCAAACATCTCCGCGTTTGCTCTAGGTCTCGCGCAAAGGCGGCGCTTTTGGCTGCTGGCGTCATTGATTTGAACCCATGGGGAAAGTTTTCATGCAGTTAAAATGCGATCCAAGCGCCAGCTCAACGTTGATCTACATCAAAATCCGACATCTACTTTGCCCGCAAATTAGCATGTGTAGGGCGACAAACCCTACGTCCCAGCCTTAGCCCCGCCTTGGCGGGGCTTTTTTTTGGAGACTCGCGGCGGCAAATTAGAACGGCAATGCAAATGACAACGCCGCAACTGGCACGCCGCCGTCTGTCGTCGGCAGCGGCTCGGCGAGTTTGGCGGCCAGATAGCGGGCCGAGAGAGGCATTCGACCGAAAGAGAAGATCACGCTTCGGCAGGGCGCGAAGGTTGTGATGAAAAATTGGACGGAGTAGCTGCTAGGGTCGTGCGCGCAGGTGATCGCCAGACGGCAATGGCCATCGCCAATGCGAGCGGGGTGACCACAAGGCCGATACGAACCCAAGCCCTATATACGTCCGCCCTCTTGGGAAACATGAAAAAATGGACCACGATCCATAGAC
>Ga0318533_10001494_pt1 | contig 11655 bp, 9 predicted proteins | sample GRESIP053b4f27_FD_203675 | JGI IMG/M metagenome (GOLD analysis project Ga0318533, IMG submission 203675) | Tropical soil microbial communities from Luquillo Experimental Forest, Puerto Rico - GRE.SIPMG.053b4f27 | ecosystem: Environmental > Terrestrial > Soil > Tropical forest > Bulk soil...
TTGCGCGGTTGTCCCCGATCGGCAACGCTGACGCGTTAATAAAGTTTCATCAACGGTTACCTGAGCGCAGTACTAAAGAATGCCGGATTTTCTCGCCATAAAAGCGCGGACTTCGGCAATCCTTAGTGTTTAAGGCAGCTGGTAGACCCGAATCAGCGCGGGACCAGCGGCAGTCGAAGCCGGCGGTAAACGGTTGTTACGATGCGGTCGCGATCGCTCGGGCGGGTTTTCCGAATGCGGGTTATGAGCCGCATCCGTCATGCGGCGATTGTCCCTTAACCGCTCGGAGCCGGCCAAAAAGAGCGGCCAAAATATCCCGAAAAATCGTTGCCGGACAACAATAGCTGAGCGGATGGTGGAAACGCTAGCGGTCTCGGGTAGTCCTCTCCCGTGGCTGACCCCATGCCGCTGACCCAACGTCGACATGACCCCCAAGCGCAATGAATCTGGCGCACCGGGCTTGACTATGTAGTTGCATATACAAATATCGGCCAGGAGGCCCGATTGAGCAATGTCCAAGTCGGTGCAGGCGGTGGCGGATGAGATCGCAAGGGAGTGTGTCATGACCCGCTGGCGCATGACCAATCGCGTCTTGTCGGCCATTTACGATGAAGAATTGCGCCCCTTCCGTTTGAAATCGAGCCAGCTCAGCCTGCTGGTAGCCGTGACCAAGGCTGGGCCCGTGCGCCGTATCGAGCTCGGCAGGTTGTTGTCGCTCGATCCCTCGACGCTCACGCGCAATCTTGCGGTGATGCTCAAGCACAGTTGGATCGAAGAAGTGCCGGACGACGGCGATCAACGTGGTGCGCCGCTCCAAACCACGGCAACGGGGCGCAGGTTGTTGGAAAGAATCGCGCCGGCCTGGCACCGCGCCCAGGCCCGCGCGAAAAAAATGCTGGGGAGCAGGGTCGATCTGATCTTTTCCGCAGCGAAAGATCACTGAACGGCTGCGGTTCAACGGATGGCCTCGTTTTTTGCCCATCTACTTGTATATACAAAAAGATGGGACGACTAAACCAAAGGAGACCATGTCATGAGTGCACCAAACTATGTCACCTACACAATCCTACTTTCGTCGATCGCCATCATTGTGGCCGCTTTGGCGGGCCTGCGTGTTGCCGTTACCCGCGCCGACTGGGAGGAAGCACAACGCATCTCCACGCTGCGCATGGCAACCGTTGTGCTTCCGCTCTGGTTTGTCGTCGCACTGGCGCTATCGTCGGCGGAAGTTTTTCGCGGCGTCGCAGATCGCGCGCCGACCATCGAGTTCGGCATCTTCATGCCGGTTGTCATCGGCCTAGTGTGGCTGTGGCGATCTGAGACCGCCATCCGCTTGATCGATGCCATCCCGCAAAGCTGGCTCGTCGGTATCCAGTTCTACCGCGTCCTCGGCCTGATCTTCCTGCTTTTGAATGCTGAGGGCAGCTTGCCGTCTCTATTCGCCTTGCCGGCCGGCAACGGCGACGTTATGGTCGGACTGCTGGCACCCGTCGTGGCGGTCGCCTATGCCCGCGGCGTGGTGGGACGCGAGCTGTTGGTTCGCGGCTGGAATATATTGGGCCTGCTCGATCTCGCTGTCGCCATCACAACCGGTTTCCTGACGTCGCCGTCGCCGCTTCAGATGTTCTCGTTTGATGCGCCCAATGAACTGATCGACGCATACCCGCTTGTCTTGGTGCCGGTCTTCGGAGTGCCGCTCGCCGTGCTTCTGCACGTGGCCTCGCTCGTCAAGCTCGGCCGGGAGACTGCGCACCGCATGTTGCCGATTGGCGCGTAGGCCATCATTCACGAAAATCGGAGCGCGGAGTGCCGCGCTCCGCTTTTTTGTTTTCCATTTTTCGTCAAGGCGCCGCGTCAATCTAACAAAGCGCGCCTCTCGGATTTGAGCGCCATGACTCGGCTTATGTGGCACAACCCGGATCCGCCGAGTCGTCCGCGGTCCGGTCGCTATCGGGTACTAACCGGACCTTCAGCTAAGCCTGCGTCAACACTGCAATAGTCCAACACCCCATAACTCATCTAATTCGCTCGGCTCTGCGGCAGTTTCACACATTGCGCTTCGGACGGCCGAGGACGATCCGTGCCGGCCGCCCTCTTTTAGGCTCGCAAGATTGACAAGATAGCTCGGTCGGTTGGATCCGGCGCTCAGCGACTTTGGTTGCGTATTGATCCAAACGCTGCAACGATCCCCACAAACACCGGAGGATCTGAAGACAGATGCGAAGGGCCCGGTTGTGCCGCTTGGTGGCGGCTCATGGCTGACGAGCTCCCCAGAAATCTCAAAAAGGGCGACTTGGCAGACCGACTGCAATGTCGCACGGACTGGCGGCCGGTTACTAATAGATAAAGCCAGCATCACGATAATATTTCAGCGCTCCTAGATGCATCGGAATGACCGATGCGCTGGGCACCACCCGCCAGCCCGCCACCCGGCTCCACCTATAATGAAGCACCCCAACGACGACCGTGTTTGCCTCTGGTGCGGGAGGCGGTTCGATCCCCGCCGCGACGGCGGAGAGCCGCAAGTATTCTGCCGGCCGGATTGCGGCCGGATCTTCGATGCGGCCGCCCGCCGACGGGTGGCCGAAGCAATCGCCACTGGGCTGTTGGATGCACTCAAGAACGGCCCCACCGCAACGCGTGCGTTGGTGCCAACCGCCGTCTCATCCCCGCACGCGGACGAGGCGGCTCGGCAGTCCCCCGCGCCTGTAGCGCCCCGCGCGGACAGCCGCTCCGCTCACCAGCAAGATCTCGAACGGCTAATGGCAAAGGCCATCGCGATGCGGCGGCGCTAAGCCGACCGCGGACATATCGAAACCCGCTGGCCCAATCATCCTCGCCAGTTGGCGACCACCTCGCCGTTCTCGAATGCCGCGCGTCCATTCCTCGGGCCAGGCTGCCCGCCGGTTCACCGGGCGGGCTGACCGGGCTCAAGGTGGAGGCGAACAATTTTCGCCGGATGGTGCTCGAGTTCGAGTGCCGGTATCCCGGCCTCGGCCGTCAGATCGAGGAGAGCATGCTGGTGGCGATCGACGGCGAGATCTTCCAGGACGCCTACTTCGCCCCGCTCAAGCCCGACAGAGAGATTTATCTGATCCCGAAGATCGGCGGTGGCTGAGCCCGCCGCGCCCGTTGCGGCAGCGGCCCGCGAGAAAGGCGGAGGGGCGTGATCGGGACCCTCATCGCTTATCTAAGCATTAATCGCCCCAACTTCTGCGCGCACCCGCGTGCCTTGAGGATCTTTTAAGAGGGTTTCGGCGTTTATGTACGGCAGGTCGTAGCGCGCGAGGCGCCAGCAATGGTAGTGGCGGTATGGGAACATCTGCTGCCGGGTGGCCGCGGCCGGCATGGTGACCCGGGCCACCGGAGCCCGTTGCCGCGGGCCGTCGCCGTATTGCGCTGGGCAAGCGCGCTCGTCGCGCCGGTATTGCTGGGCTGGGGTCTGGTTGGCGAGGCGCGTACCTCGTATCTTCAGTCCCGGCTGCTCTCGCGCTGGGCGCCGTCATGACGTCGAGGTTCGGCCGGGCCCCAGCGACGCCATCCGCTTTCCCCGATGGGGACCTTATGACACGCGGCGGGGTTATGCGGATCTGCCGGTCTTCATCGCCTCATTGAGCGCCCATCATTTCGCCGTCGAGCGCCAAGCCGTATGGTCCGATGCCCTCGCCCGCTTTGTCGACTTCGGCGGCTATGCAATCGATGGAGAAAAGCCGCGCGCCGGGGTCAGATTGCTCGACCGCGACGGAAGCCTGCTCTATGGCGCCAGTTACCCCGAACGAGACTACTCGGACTTCCAGTCGATACCTCCGGTGGTTGTCGACACGTTGCTCTTCATTGAGGATCGCGGCCTGCTCGATCCACAAAACCCGCGGCGCAATCCGGCGGTTGCGTGGGGCCGCTTGACGCTAGCCATAGCCGGACGGGCCGCCGGCTTGCTGGATCGGCGCTTCAGAGAAGGCGGGGCCAGCACGCTCGCCACTCAGACCGAGAAATTTCGCCATTCGCCGGACGGCCGCACCCCGGGGATCGGCGAGAAGCTCCGGCAAATGATCACCGCCTCGGCGCGCGCCTACCAGAATGGGCCGGATACGACGGCCGCCCGCCGCGAGATCATCACCACCTATCTCAACTCTGAGCCGCTCGCTTCGCGCCCTGGCTATGGCGAGATCATCGGGGTCCCAGAGGCCCTATGGCTCTGGTACGGCACCGAATTGGCTGAGGCGAACCGGGTGCTAACGGCACCCGCCACCACAAACGCCCAACTGGCGCGCAAAGCGGAGGTGTTTCGGCAGGTCCTCAGCTTGCTGCTCGCCGGTCGCCGGCCGGCCTACTACTTGATCGAGCACCACGGTGCGCTCGCTGCGATGACCGACAATTATCTGCGCCTGCTGGCTGCCGCCGGGATCATCGATGCCGGGCTGCGCGATGCCGCACTCCACGCCGAGCTGCGGTTCCGGGCGGATATTCCACTGCCAGTGCCGCCCGAACGGGGGGGGCTAGCCGGTCTCCGTCTCGTCGCCTTGGCTGATCATCGGGCATTCATGGCCATTGACCAGGATCGCGCAGCAATCGACGAGTGCAACGCAAAGCGCGATGGCTCAACCGGGAATTACCTTCGAAGGACCGGCCTCGGGCCCCGGGTGAGCAGTCGCGGATAATGAGCAAGCGGCGCGCCCCGGCGCTTTGGCCGCGGATTTCCGCCTCGACCCAATTTTCTTGCTTACCAACCGTACCCTCAAGATACTCGCTCTCATGGGAACTACCAGAACTACTGATTTCCGGAGCGTGGCTGTGCCACCGATAATGTATGGTACCGCTTGGAAGGAGGACCGTACTCAGGCGCTGACGTTGGAGGCGATTGCCACCGGTTTCCGCGCTTTCGATACGGCGAATCAGCGTAAGCACTATGTCGAAGAAGGAGTCGGGGCTGCAGTGACGGCTGCGATCGCATCTGGCATAGTTAAACGGGAAGATCTTCTTCTTCAAACGAAGTTTACATATCAGCGCGGCCAGGATCACCGCCTCCCATATAATCCTGATTGCGGTCTCACCACTCAAGTACGCCAATCTATTGCGAGCTCTCTGGAGCATCTCGGCGTGACCCGCATAGACAGCTATATCCTTCACGGCCCGTCGCAGCTTAGTGGGCTAAGCGAAGCCGATTGGGAGACATGGCGGGCTATGGAAGACGCAGCAGATGAAGGTTTGGTTGGGTTACTCGGAATTAGTAACGTCGCGGTAGATCAAGTCAGGACCCTCCTCTGTGGTGCGCGTATTAGGCCCAGGTTTGTGCAGAATCGCTGTTTCGGGCGCGCCAGCTGGGACCGTGACATGTACACGCTATGTCAGAAGGAAAATATCGTCTATCAAGCCTTTGCGCTACTTACTGGAAATCGGCAAGCGCTCGTAAAACCATGCGTGACCGAGATTGCCCACCATCACAACAAGACCGTTCCTCAGGTAATCTATCGTTTCGCTTTGGAGCTTGGGATGGTGCCCCTCACCGGGACAACAGATGTCTCTCACATGCGAGAAGCCCTCGACATCTTTGATTTCACTTTGACTCACAATGAGATTGAGACGCTGCTTACCCTTCGGGGTCCTCACTAACGAAGCCGCCGAGCGAGGCGCAGCCGACTCTTCCCTGGAGTAACCGGATTCGAACTGTTGGTTCCCGCCCAGAAGGGACGGGTTCTCCGCTGCACTGATCGAGATCGTCTCTCGGTCTGCCGGGCCAACTCCGAAACAACGGTGCGACGACGAGTTCGATAAAGCGCATCCTCGTCCACGATCGCCGCCCGCGCGACGTTGATCAGCAGCGGTTTACCGCCACCACCCCTGTTGATTTAGCCGCCTAGGAACGAGGCTTTGCTACCCGAGAGGACGGGTTGTCGCGATAGATTTGTAGCCGGGTGACGCGTAAACCCGGCACTCCGTGGGTGTCGATCGCACGTTGCCACGCGAAAAATTCTTCTACTGACAACTCGTATCGTCGGCAGACTTCCTCAAGGCTTATCACGCCAGTCCGCACAGCATTGACGATTACGGCCTTGCGCCGGGTCACCCAGCGTTTTGTGTCGGGGGGCGGCAGGTCGATAGCGCTTGACCGTATCTCGCCGTCAAGCAAGCTATACAACTTAATATTGTCGTCCATGGATACGCTATAACTGTAACATGTTAAAGGAACGTTCCGGGAAAGGCGCAGGCTCGGGCTAGCTCGCGCAGCTTATCCGCTAGGTCGAGGTACTCTGCGCTGGCTTCACATACAACAAAAGCGAGTATTCATCTGACATGCACTCGTAATGTCAGAGAACGGTTGCACAAACGTAAAATTTTAGAGAATCGATCCGGGCCGAGGGCCGCCGTAAGCTATCGAAGCTGCGATCTATCGCTTTTTGTATTATTCAAAGGAACTCCCGAGGCGGCTGCTGTTCGACCGGCTCAAGGGTGGGCCTCGGCCGGCATGGAACACTCTTGCGGATCGCCTCAGCCGAGAAGCCTGGACAGAACCCTGCGGCGGGCGCAGCTAAATGATTGTTACGGCAGAGGCGACATCGCGGCCCAAAAATCGTGTGATTTCAGCAACGGGGGCGCTCAGCGCCCTCGGGCGACTTGTCCTCGACCGGAAGCGTCACACGAAAGACCGCGCCGTGGGGCTGGTTCGGCGCCGCCGACAGCCGCCCGCCATGCGCCTCGACGATCGAGCGGCTGATCGCCAGCCCCATGCCCATCCCGTCGGGCTTGGTCGTATAGAAGGACTGGAACAGGCGGTCGAGGTTCGCCGGGTCGAGCCCCGGGCCGGTGTCCTGTACCTCGATGAACACATCATCCGCACCACCCTCGCCGGAGATGATCGCAAGCTCGCGCGGTCGGTCGCTGATGCCTCTTATCGCCTCGACGGCGTTGACGATCAGATTGGTCATCACCTGCTGCAGTTGCACCCGATCTGCCGTAACAAGCGGCAGACCGTGCGCAAGCTGGGTTTGCAAGCTGACGCCGTTCCGCTGCACTTCGACCTGGGTCAGGGCGATGACCTCGCGAACAGCCTCGTTGATGTCCAAGCATTCCCGGCGCGGCGGCGCTTTCCTGACGAGTGCGCGAACCCGGTCTATGACCTCGCCGGCGCGGTTGCCGTCCCGGACAATGCGGTTGAGCGCCTGTCGGACTTCCCCCCCGATTCAGCCGTCGGGCACCGAGCCAGCGCAGACCTGCATTGGCGTTGGTGATGACCGCGGCAATCGGCTGATTTATTTCGTGGGTGATCGAGGCTGAAAGCTGCCCCATTGTTGCAGCTCACGATAGCGCCGCTCGCTCTGGCGTGCTTCGGCTTCCGCCCGCTTACGCTCAGTGATGTCCATCACCGTGCCGGCATATTCGAGATCGCCGGCCTCGGTCATGCCAGGGTGGCCGATACTCAGGAGATGCTTAACCGTCGCATCGGGCAGAACGATCCGGTATTCCAGTTGGAATTGGCCCTTTTCGGCCACGGCAGTGGCGATCGTCTGCTCGACCGAAGGCCGGTCCTCGGGATGGATCGGCGCGACGAACACTGCGTAGGAGGGTTGCGTTGTCGCAGGATCATGACCGAAAAGGCGAAAGTGCTCTGCCGACCAGCGCACCTCTCTCGTTTTGACGTTCCAGTACCAGCTGCCGGTCTGGCTGATCTGCTGCGCTTGGATGAGGAAGGCTTCGCTCTGCCGGAGATTCTCTTCGGCCTGCTTCCGTTCGGAAATATCGACCGCGAACCTGGCGTCCAGTGCTGAGCCCTGCGCTACCGGCAGCAGAAATGAGCTGACATCCACCCAGATCACACTGCCATCCTTGCGCCGATACCGCTTTTCGCGACGAACAGTCCGCGCGTCACCCGCAGTGCGCGTGGCTCTGAACGCTTCAGTAACGGCACGGTCGTCCTCATGGGTGAGTTCGATCGGCGAGCGGCCACGGAGTTCCGCCTCAGAGTAGCCGAGCATTTTCTGAAACGCTTGATTCACCGTAAGGTAGCGTCCGTCCGGAGTTAGCAGGGCGACGCCGATGGGAACACTTTCAAACAAGCCGCGCCACCGCTCTTCACTCGCCCGCAGCTCGTCTTCGGCCTGTTTCCGATCGCGGTTTTCATTGACCAGTTCGGTGTGGAGGCGAGCATTCTCCAGCGATATCGCAGCCTGCGACGCCAGCACCTTCAGGACTGCGATTCGGTTTGGCGTGAAGACGCGAGGCGCTAAATTATTTTCAAGATATAGCTGACCTGTGAGCTTAGCCTCGTTCATTAACGGCAGGCAGAGAATTGAGCGGGCGTGATGCTGGGTGAAGTACTGATCCCCTGCAAAAGAGTTCTTGCCCGAGGCATCGTCGAGAATCACACTTTCGCCCGTGCGCACGACATAGTGGAGCACCGACTCTGGCAGCGCGGCTGGGGCCAGAGGCTCGTCCCGCAGTTCCACCAGGACCGTGTCGCCGACGGTCGTGGCTTCCGCCGCGATCCGGTTCTCAGGTCCGCGGGAAAGAATCAACAGACCGCGCGCGGCCCCCGCCTGCTCGATCGCCGTGCGCATGAGCGCCTCGATCAGCTTGTCCAGAACGATTTCGCCCGACACGGCCTGCGACACCTTGATCACGGTCGCGAGATCCAGATGTTCGACAGGCACCCCGATTGTCCTCGTCGGGCCGAAAATCGGCTCGTCCTCCCGGAGGTGGGGATACAACTGATCGAGTTGCCGCACCTTCCCATCAGTTCCCCAACGAAGGTAGCCGTAGCGCGCGTTCCGCAGATACACATGCGCGATCTTTTCGAAACCGCGTGCCGCGTAAAAGCGCGCGGCGAGCTCGTTGGCGAGCGCCTCGATGTGCACAAATCCGTTTGCCTGCGCCGAGCGGATGGCCTCTTCGTAGAGGTGCTCAGCGTCGAGCGTGCGGCCTTCGATGCGTGCGATCTCGGCAGCGACCAGTGCCGCACGGTTCGCAAAGTTCTCCGGGCAGTTCTCAGCCCACTCCTGGAGTTGGCGATGGTGGGCGTCCAATGCCTCTAGGTGCTTGGTACGTTCCGCGGCGGGTGCCGCATCGCAGAGCGCCGACCGCGTCAGCGCCGCGTAGAGGTGGTGCTCCGCCAACTCAAAGAAATACGGCGACGTCCAGAGAAGCCGTTCGGCGTTCGCTGCCGCGGCAATGGCAGAAGCGTAGGCGCCCGCGAAAAAGCGCGCCTGGAGCTTGCGGTTCCAATACCGGCAGGCGGCGGTCGCCAGCCGAGGATCCTCCTCCAAGTACCGCTCGAACCGACTCTCGTCGAAGTCGGCATCGTTGAAGGAGCCGAACTCCGGGGTCAGGCCGCGGAGGGTTCGGATGATCCTGAGCTGGGGGGTGCTCAGGTCGGTGGCCAGGCCGAACCGCGCCAGGCGCTCGAAGCCGAGCCCGGCTTCAGCCTCACGCTCAACATCAGAAAGCAGATCGCCGGTGGCAAGGAGGCTAGTAATCAGGTTGTCGCAGCTAAATGCTGCAAAGGTGAGGTCGCCGAATTTTTTGGCGGAATCGAAGGCGCGCCGCACAAACGGTCGGCCGGCGCGGATCGGCTGCGTCCAGTGAATGACGCGGTGCCCGAAGATCAGGTAGACGCGGCCCTCGAAGCGACGCAGCCCGCGCTGCTCCATGAGGTCGAGTCCGAGCTTACCGAAGCGGAACGCGGCGCGGTATTCGCCAAAATACGGTCCAAGGAGCACGCCGAGCCAGGCGTACGCGTAGCAAGATCCGTCGCTGTTGCCGTGCTCCAGGCTGAGGTTCGCCATCCGACAGATGACAAGACAGGGCAGATTTTCGTCGGTAAACAGCGCGGTCGACGCGACCGCGGTGAGGACGTCCATGGTTGCGCGCCGCTCCGGGTCGATCATGAGGGGCAGATCGACAAGGTCCTCGACCGAGCGACGCCCGATCTGGTTCCAGAGGCTCTCGTATTCCTGCAGGACTTCCTCCTTCGTCGGATGCGCCGACCACTCGATGCCGACGTGCCGGAGATAGTCGAGACACACTTCGATGGCGCGATACGTCCAGCCGAGGGTCGTGAAGAGCTCCACCTGCAGCCGCGCGAGAACGGCCAGATCGCGAAGATCGACCTCCCGGCGCGCCAGCTTGGCGAGGCGCTCATCGGCTTCCGCCAGCGCGCCGGTCAGGAACTCGCATTCCGCCTGGTGCAACTCAAGCGCGAAGGTGAGCGTACGGCACCGCTCCCAGCAGTCCTCCGGCAGTAGCGCGCGGCCAGCAGCGAGGTAAGTCAGCGCCGAGTCGTAGGCCGTCGACTGCTTGGCGCGCCGACCCGCGATCAGGTTCAGCTCGGCGACCTGCTCCTGCTCCTCCGCTGAGGTGATCAGGGCGGCGCCGCGGTTGAGCTGATTGACGATCTCGAAGATCCCCTCCTCCAGCCTCTCTGGAGGAGTGTGCGCTGCGAGCAGCCTGCCTATTCGGAGATGAGCCTCCGCGCGCAATTCTTCCGGGATCAGGGAATAGGCGGCTTCCTGGACACGGTCATGGAGGAACGCATAGGAATCGTCTGCGCGGAAGATGAGGCCCGTTCGCACCCCTTCCCAAAGCTGGCCGTGCATGCCCTCCGAGTCCTGGTAAACCATATCAGCATAACGAACTCGGCACTGCCCATACAGGCAAGCTGCTGTAATGCCTTCTGGGTCGCCACGGGCAGGCGGTTCAACTTCCCGGCCATAAGGTCCACCACATTGTCGGTGTAACCTTTGGTATGAATGCGATTCAGGTCCCAAAACCATCGCATTTCGCGATAATCGAAAGTAAGTAACCCCTCTTCAGCAAGTGTAGTGATGAACTGAATAGCGAAAAATGGATTGCCGGTGGTCTTCTCATGGATCAGTTGCGCCAGCGGGGCGGCGCACTTGCGTTCGCAGCGAAGAGAATCCGCAATTAGCTGACCCAGGTCCTCACAGGTCAGAGGCGCAAGTACGATGTCCTGCAATATTGCTCCCGCTTGGCGCACCGCTTCGAGCTTGCGCATCAGGGGGTGGGTGGAATTGACCTCGTTGTCCCGGTAGGCGCCGATCAACAACAAGTGCTGTACGTCCGACCGGGTAAGCAGATCTTCGAGTAGATCGAGCGTTGCCGCGTCGAGCCATTGCAAATCATCGAGGAACAAGGCGAGCGGATGTTCCGGCCGAGCGAACACGTTAATAAATCGACGGAATACGAGCTGGAAACGACCTTGCGAGTCGCGTGGTGGAAGCTCGGGGACCGGCGGCTGTTCGCCGATAATGTGATGCAATTCGGGAACGAGATCGACGATCAGACGTCCGTTGGGGTCCAGGGCCTCGATCAACGCCTCCCGCCATCGGCGCAGCTCCGCTTCGGGCTTGCTCAACAGCGGGCGGACCAGGCTCTGAAAGGCTTGTGCCAAAGTGGCGTAGGGGATGTCGCGCTTGTACTGGTCGAACTTGCCCGAGGCAAACAGACCGCGCGGCGGAACGAGCGGCTCATGCAGCTCATTGACGACGGAGGACTTGCCGATACCGGAATATCCGGAAACGAGCACCAACTCAGGCCTGCCGCCGGCGACAACGCGATCGAAGGCGGCGAGCAAATTGTCGATTTCGGCTTCTCGGCCATACAATTTCTCGGGAAGCAGCAGCCTGTCCGGCGTGTCGTGTTCGC
>Ga0318533_10001513_pt1 | contig 11602 bp, 8 predicted proteins | sample GRESIP053b4f27_FD_203675 | JGI IMG/M metagenome (GOLD analysis project Ga0318533, IMG submission 203675) | Tropical soil microbial communities from Luquillo Experimental Forest, Puerto Rico - GRE.SIPMG.053b4f27 | ecosystem: Environmental > Terrestrial > Soil > Tropical forest > Bulk soil...
GGCCCATTACAACAAGGGACCGGTCTACGACATCCTGTTCCACGCCGCCGCCGAAACCCTGCGCACGATCGCCGCCGATCCCAAGCATCTCGGCGCAGAGCTCGGCTTCTTCGCGGTCCTCCACACTTGGGGGCAGACGCTGCTCCATCATCCACACCTGCATTGCGTCGTCGCCGGTGGTGGTCTCTCTGGCGACGGCGACCGTTGGATCGCCTGCCGGTCTACCTTCTTTCTGCCCGTCCACGTGCTGGCCCGTCTGTTCCGCCGGCTGTTCCTGCAATACCTGGAACGGGCATTCGATGCCGGCAAACTTACCTTCTTCGGCGCCTTGGAGCCGCTCCGCGACCGCCGCGCCTTCCAGCGCCACCTCGCTCCCGTCCGAAAGGCGGAATGGTGGGTCTACGCCAAACCGCCCTTCGCCGGGCCGGAACAAGTCTTGGCCTACGTCGCGCGGTATACCCATCGCGTCGCCATCTCCAATGATCGCCTTCTCGGCATCGAGGACGGCAAGGTCCGCTTCCGCTGGAAAGACTACCGCAATGGCAACCGGCAGAAGAGCATGACGCTCGCCGCCAACGAGTTCATTCGCCGCTTCCTGCTACACGTTCTGCCCGAGGGCTTTCAACGCATCCGCTACTACGGCTTCCTGGCCAATCGCTACCGCGAGCAGAAGCTCGCTCGTTGTCGTCAACTTCTCGCGATGCCGCCGCCTGAGCCGCCGGACGACCAAGCCGCCGGGGATTATCGTGACCAATACCAGGAACTCACGGGTACTTCCCTGACAGAATGCCCCGCCTGTCACCAGGGTCGTATGGTCGTTATTGAACTGCTCAACCCCGTCAAACCGTGCTGCCCGATCCATGACACTTCATGACGCCCGCTGACGCTCCCAATGCCTCCGACCGACCGCTTGTCGCTACCAAGCCACCGCAGGACCTTGCCGCCCAACCGATTGGCAACACTTTGCGCACTCGCCGTATCGCGCCCAGCGGCACAGCGCCACCCGGCGCGCATTCCATTATCGCTGCCTGCGCTACAGAGCCTCGCGCTTCGGTCCGCTCGAGGCCCCGCTCCACAACCGCCGGAGCCATTCGATCCCCATAGCTGGCACCACCGTGCCACGGTTTAGTCCAACCCGTTTTTAGCGCACCGCCGCGGCCTCTCTTTCCGCAACCTCTCCGTAGAGGTCGTGCGCCGCGACGCCGCGCTAAAAACGCTCTGCAATATGGCCTTCGATAGATTTCCTTAGAGCGTAAAAAGGGCGTCGTGTAAAAAAAGGATGTGCATTGCATTATACGGACAGGTGCGCGGGGCGGACAAAAGTATTACCACCAAACTGATCCTATCTATGAAGAGTTTGAAAAGCTTCCCCCGTATTGCCTTAGACTAGTGTAGCGCAGCGCCCGAGAAATCTGCTTTGCCTTGGAACACACCGGGAACCTGCCTCAATACCCCCGCTCCACTTGCGAGATGGCGGCCTCTCCGATGCGTCCCCAAGTTGTGACCAACCGCCAACCGCGGGATACGGGATGGAGTGGGGGCACGTTATGAAGGCGCTCGCGCTTGCTTTCGCACTGACGCTCGCTGTGATCGGCGGTGCGGCCGCGGCGTGAAACCCCGGGAAATAGCGGTGCGCGCGGCGACCTCGCGGCATGCCGCCCGGTGCCTTCGGGCCTGGCGGTGTCCGCGCAGGTTTCGTTGGGGCGGGCGATGGTAGATTTCCGGGTCAGTGACACCGAGCGGAAGTTCGATGAGGGCCGGACGTCGGCGGACGAAGGCGCGTTCGCCGCCGCGCGGGAAGAGCTTATGCGCCGCAGGGCGGGCCTCTCATACACGCGAAGCGATATCGGGAAGAGCGTGCCGGCCGCTTGGGCGCGTCAAAATTTTGCGGTCTTGGTGGATGGCGTCCGACGAGGGCGGCCCGCAGAGGTTTGGAATCATCGAAGGCCGTGGTGTATTATAATGTCGCCGGAGCGCTATGACGAATTGTTGAAAATTGTACAAAAATACCAACTCACGCAAGACGACAAAAAAGAAAATTTATAAGAATTGTACAAATATGACTATGGTTTTTCGATAGCTATTCTGCATTTTAACCGTGCGTAACGGAGCGGCATCCTCCCCACATCTTGCGCGCGAGCAATCGCAATCACGCGCTTACGAGGAGAACCCATCATGGACGTCAAAGTCATCACTGAGAGTGGCGCAATCTACACCGGGCAATTGCGCGGAGGTGGCAGCGGCGTTAGGATGGCGCCCACTCTTCGTTCATCTCTCACGAAAAGAGCGGCGGTACTGATTGGCTTGAGCACCTGAGCTGCCGGATCAGCGCTTGGTGCCACACCGACGATTTATACGGAGGATGCAACAATCACGGGAGCAGGGGACGTCGTCACTGCTACGCGAATCCCCGTCCAGACGAGTACAGGAAGCATTCTTTATTATGATGTTACCACTACTTTTGGCGTTACTTCTGCCGGCGCTTTATCAGTTCTATCAACAACAATAGCCCCTGCGGCGAGCCCAATTATTAGTAATTTCCAGGCGGGTACATATGCCTCGCCTGCTGGGGGGTATACCTGGACAGATCGGCTGAGTGGACCCAATGTCGGTTCGGGAGGAACGACAGTGTGGGGCTTCAGCGCAAGTGGTGGCGCTTACCCCGCATGCTCATACCCGTATACCGCAACTTGGTATACCGGCCCGATTTCGAGCAACCCTTTAGCTAGTCGTATAACGGCTGCTGGTATTACCTCGACTGATTACAGCTATGGAGTCACAGGTGCAATAGTCGAAGTTTGCTCAAGTGCTGCGAACGATTTCAATATCAATGCTCTCATTGGAGCTTCCCAGACCGGGAATAGTCTGACCATCGTGAGTTTTACGGATGGCTCGGGAAAAGACCATTCGACACCGGTTGCCGAAATAACTTACACGCTTTCGCCGTAGTTTGGCCGCTCCTTATCCATCGCAAAATTCTCTTGAAGGAGTCCCTGTTGTAGGTCCGGCAGCCCAGAAAATAGACGAGGGAATTGCAGGTCCTAAGGACCGCGGCTCAGACGCTCATGTCTTGCTCAGGCCACAGAGCTTAAGTCTTGGAGGAAGCCAGTCGGCAAACCTGCCAATGCTGGGCAGCACCAGCGGAAGTAAATAGAGGGGGCCTGACCACGTTTATACGCGGTCGGGCCTTTCTATATGTTGTTCTGGTACCCGCCTCCCTCTCCCCGCCCCCGCGCAAGCGGGGCTAAAAAGGGTCGGGTCATTTGCAATCAGTCACGCGGACGATATACTCACCGGCCGTATCCTTCTTCGAGTCTTTGACAGGGGCGAGCCACGCGGCGTCAGCGGCGCACCGGTGGCGGCGCGAAAGGATCGGACGAAGACGGCGCAGGCTCGACAAAACCGCTAGCCGAGGCTGGTGTTGCTGCTGGCGCAGGTTCGACGAAACCCGAACCGGGCGTTTGATTCGAAGCCGGAGCCGAACCAGCCGTCGAGGTCGCAGTCGGCGTTTGCGAGGGTTGGCGCCGTACGAGCCGTTTCGTCCGGGCCCGCGGGGTCGAATCTTCAGCGGACGCAGCAGGTGCCGCGAGCCGCGCTTCCACTACCTCGAGGTGGGGGTAGAGGGCGTCCGGAAAGACGTATCCGTTGCAGATATCGACGTTCGGTTTGTGGCAAGCCGTTTGGGTCACGGAGAGCTGCTCGGCGGTCCGGTAGTAGCGCTGCGCCGCTTGCAGATAGCCAAGATTTTCTGCAGCGCGGCCGAGATAGTAATAGCTGAGGTCATCTCCATAGCCGATCCGCATGACGGAGAGGGCAAGGTCCGGCCAACGACCAGTTGCCTCTAATACCGCTGCATTTGGGAGATTGTGTATCCACCCCAACCCGCACTCCTCCATGCTGCAAGTGAGTATTGGCTGACCCGCCTGCAGCTGGCGCATTAGTTCGTCTGGCGGCACATTAGCGTTTTTCATCGTGCACGCAGACACCGTCGCCAATAACAGAGCGCCAATGCATCCCAGTCGAACCCCGTTAAACATTATCTTCTCCCCGCCGAAATTATAGACCCTGCCAGAGACCGCGGTGTCCTTGCCGCGCCTCGGCTTCCCGCTCGCGATAGCCGGGCGTGGCACCGTCGCCAACACGACCGGCGCCGTTCAAAATCGCCGCCTCGGCAACATCCACCCCGCTCGCAGTGAAGCATCGGTATCTGCCGGTTTGCGGAGCGAGAGCGGTTACGGGTCCGGGGTCTATGCCCAGTAGACGGATGCGCTGATCGGCGACGACCAGCGTCGCGGCATTGGGCACCTTTGTGGCTGGGCCGCGGACGACTGCAGGTGCCTCCGTCGCTTCGGGCGATGTTGCCCCCGGGGCGGTCGCTACAGCCGATTCCGGTCCGGTATGCCGCGCCGTAGTGCTGTCGGGGAGTTCGACCGCTGCGCTCGGAATGTAGGCTAAGCGTTGATCGGGCAGCTCGATCTGCACCCATTCCCGGCCGGCGATGATACCGATCGCCTTGATCTCGGCGCCGGCGCGGATGCGGCCCGCGGCCTTACCGTCGGATGACGGCCGATCGAGCGCCTCAACGGTGTCCCGCAGGCGTACGGTTTGGTTCATCCACTCTAGGATAGTTGGCGCATTGCCGGTTGAAGGCGACGATGCCACGGCGGGCGGCGGCGGAAGATTGCCGCTTTGCGAGGACGTCGGCGACTGCGATGGCATCGAGCGAGCCGCTTCCGAGGTCGCCGAAGGAGCTGTCGAAGTGGTCCCGCCTTCAGCGCCCAACCCTGAATCGACGCCTAGCGCAGCAAGGGCGGCCCCGACGAGCATCGGGAGAAACATGGACCGAAACAAACCAAGGTCGAGAGGTCCCTTCATCTCTTCGCTCTTTGAGCGCGATTTTGTCGCTATCGATTTTGTCGTGGCGCCACTGAGTTCATCAGCTCATCCGGTTTGGATCAAGTCAGGATTTCAACATGAAGTGCGCTGCCTGGCAATTGTGTGGGAAGCAGCTTAGAGAGGACCATTAGCTGTGAGCGGCCTACAACGTTAGGTAGAGATCGCAAACCGGTTGATCTTAGCTTAGTTTTGAGTAAAATACAATTGGCTAATGGTGCCTCCGCCAACTAGTCGTTCGATCACTGAGACAAGCTTTGCTCTCTCACCGAGCAACACGTAGACCGCTGCCGTGCCACCCGTTGCGGTTGCTCGCCGGCTGGATTAGTCTCGCACTCGTAATAGCCGCGCCCGCGCTTGCGGAAGATCCCCCTCACCGGGTTGGGAGCCTCGATTACATTTCGGGCGACGTTAATTATGCGCTTCGCCTCGAGGCCGGCGATCCGGGCGTGCTGAGCTGGTCGACTGCCGATTTCAACCAGCCCGTTTGCCAGGACATGTCATTGCAAACGGGCCCTCTGGCTCGCGCCCGAATTCGGATTGGGCCGAACGCCATCCAAATGTCGAGTGACACCTTGCTCGACATGCTGAACCTGAACGACCAGCTGATCGAGGCCAGCGTTCGCCAAGGCCGCGTCCATCTGCAGTTACGTGATCTCGGCCAGGGAGAGAGCGTGGAGATAGAGATCCCCCGTGGCTCGCTCTGGCTGCTCAAGTCAGGTGCCTATGACATCGAAACCCCGGGAACAACGGATCAGCCAGCGCGTATCACGGTCTTCGAGGGCAAAGCTCGTTTCGTCGGCGGAACTGCCGATGTGCCGATAGGAGCGGGCGAGGAAATACAAGTGGCCGGGATATACCCGGCTATCGTCACTAGCCAACGTACCGCGTTAGGTTCCAACCCAGCGCCGGCGAATGCCCAGAGTGCGACGTCAGGGGCGGGGACCGCCACAGCGGATAGCCAGCCTAACGCGCCTGGGTCCGCATCTAGCCCCAGTGTGGCGAATATTCCGTCACGACCGTCGCAACCCGACCCTGTCGCCAACGTCCAGTCCGCGACATCCGAAGAGTTTCTTGCCTGGGTGGCAGACTCCGACTCCAATCCGTCTCCACAGCCCGCGCCACGGCATGCGTCCCTTCAAATGACCGGGTACGATGAGCTCCAACCTTACGGCCAGTGGAAAACTCTTGACGATTACGGACCAGTCTGGTTTCCCACTTCGGTTTCGCCCGAATGGGCGCCCTACCGGTACGGCCACTGGACCTCGATCGCGCCATGGGGCTGGACCTGGATCGACGACCAGCCCTGGGGTTTTGCGCCCTTTCATTTTGGCCGTTGGGTTTATGTAGACGACCGCTGGGCATGGGCGCCCGGGGACCCGGTCGATCATCCGGTTTACGCACCCGCGCTCGTCGCATTTCTCGACGCGACGGAAATCGTTCCCTCCGCCGAAGGGGCCGACCCGCCGGTTGGTTGGTTCCCCCTAGCACCTGGCGATGTCTATGCCCCCTGGTTTGCGGCGGGCCCAGGCTATGTCGAGCGCGTCAACGTCCACTACCCGGGGCGCTTTCGTGAAGATCCGCGCCATTGGCGCGAAGAACACGGCCGGGAGGTCTGGCGCGGTGAATTTGCCAATCGCCGCTTTGCCACTTTTGTGCATCGTGACGTCTTCGCGCATGGTCGCCCTGTTGAACGCGAAATGATGCGGATGCCGGCGGAGCGTCTGGAGCGAGCGATGGTGATGAGAGAGGCCCCTCGGGTGATGCCGGCCGTGATGCGGACGATGGCAGGGCCAGGCGGCCTGCACAGCGAGCCGCACGTGATGACCGGACCGGCTATACATGGAGAGCCACACGGCGTCGTGTCTGGAACGGGTGGACCAGGCGGATCGCACGGCGGATTACGGAACGAACCGCATGCGGTGGCCCCGATGGGGCCGCATGCGATTGCGCCCGGTAGTGCGACGCCGAGAGGTTTTGCACGACCGGGTGCTCCCGCCGTCGCTGCTCAGATGGGGCACGGCGGACAGCCGGTACCGCAACAGTACGGTCGGCCGGAGGTTTTTCATACGCCCGCGCCGACCTATCGTGCCGGAGCCCCACGATACGGGCAGCCCCAGGTTGCTCGGGGGCCGCAAATGATGGGGCGGGGTGTGCCGCAGGTAGCTGCCCGGCCGGCGCTTGGGGGCGTGGGTGTGGCATTCCGCAAAAAGTGAATCGTACAGGCTTGTGGCTGTGACGGCGCCATATTTCGCAAGCTCGGTGGAAACTCGGCTCGATCGAGGCGCTGGCTCGTGATTTCGGAGGCACGGGAACGCATCGAGCGAAGGCTGGCAGCTATCTTGACGGCCGATGTCGTCGGGTACTCGCGCTTGATGGGCCGGGACGAGGTCGGCACCTACGCAGCGCTTAAGGCGGTCAGGCGGAAGCTCATTGATCCCAGAATCCAGGAACACCGCGGCCGCATCTTCAAGACGACGGGCGACGGTCTGCTCGTCGAGTTCGCCAGCGTCGTCGACGCGGTACGTTGCGCAGTGGCGCTGCAGCGTGAGATGGCCGGACGCAATGCCGAGGTGTCGCCGCAACAGCGCATAGAGTTCCGCATCGGGATCAACCTCGGCGATGTCATCATTGACGAAGATGACGTCTTCGGAGACGGGGTCAATGTCGCGGCACGGCTCGAACCCTTGGCCGAGCCTGGCGGAATCTGTATTAGCGCCGTCGTGCGAGACCAGGTACGCGATAAGCTCGATTTCGCATTCGAGGACATGGGCGACCAGCAGGTCAAGAACATCGCGCGCCCGGTACGCGTTTATCGAATTCCGATTGTCGGTAGGGCCGCAACAAAAGGATCCACAGAGATAAAGCCGGCCGGGAATTCTAAACCCAGCAACCTTTATCAACGTCTCGGCGGTCGATTTGATGTCCGCTACTTACTGATACCGGTTTGCGTAGCCGTCTCAGCCGTCGTGATCCCGAAGTCAATGCAGTGGCTCCTCTCCTTTGGGGACAGGGACGTCACCAACACCGCGTTGCAGATCGAACCCCAAGCCGGCACTGCGATTCCAGCGACGGCGCCGACGCACCCACTGACGGAAAGCCGATTCATTGCTGCGGGTCAAATAGAACAGTCACACATCATCGGCGACCCGGTACTGTTTGAAAAGGGCGCAGTTATCCTGACCCAAGCAGCTGCCCTGACAATCGATCGGCAAGCTTCCTTCTTGCGGGAAAATCCCGAAGTTACCGTTACCATCGAGGGACATAGCTCCAAAGACGAGGGTGCGCGCGAAGGTCCTTCAGTATTGGCGCAACTGCGGGCTAACCAGGTCCGCGATGCTCTGAAGGAGCGCGGTGTTCCGGACAATAGAATCCAGACCATCAGCTATGGCCAGACACGGCCGGCGGTCGCCGGCGACAGCGGGGCTGCGCAGGCACAAAATCGGCGGGCCGTGGTGCTGCGGAACTAAGATCGAGCGACGCCGCGCAAGACGGCAGTCAACGGCGTCGAAGCGGCCGCCCTCTATCGCATCGTCGGCATTCCGATCGTCGAGAGCCTCAAGGCGTTCCACCGCGGCGCCTGGGCCGAGGCTTCGATCTCTGGCAGATCGGCAGCAGCTACGCGCAACGCGACGTCGTGGACTGGACTCTGACCAGGCGGCGGTGCGTGCCGGTCAGCGCGACATCGCCCTGTCGCTGGCGCGGAGCGTCTGGCGACCCGACCCGCGCTTCCTGCGCCACGCCGAGGCAATCGACCACTGACCGCTCGATTACCGCGTCTGCCGGACTCTCTCTTACGACGCTTCCACGATACGTCGTCGGAATGGCCGAAAAATTCAGACGGCCTCTCAGTATCCGCTAATATCGCTCCCGAAAGATTAGGGAGGAAGAGCAGCAGGGCCGAGTTTCGGACACTTCGCGCGGGGGTATTTCGACGGAACAACGCCGCGACTCGCGAGCTCTTTTAGCAATGAGCAAACACCCGACAGGATGGGACGATCAGACCGCCATCGCTGCACAGATGAGGACATAGAATGAAGCAACCCAACCGAGTCAAGGCCGCCGTGCGTGCCGGACGCAAGGCTTACGGCTACAACCTTTCCTTCCCATCCCCATGGGTGATCGACATTCTGGGGAGGCTCGACTTCGATTTCGTCTTCATCGATGGCGAGCATGGGCCGTTTGGCCTCGACCAGCTCGAGGACCTCTGCAGGACCGCCGAACGCCATAATTTGACAACGATCGCCAGGGTGCCGGACATCGGCTCATCAACCATCCTGCGTTATCTCGATCGTGGGATCATGGGCATATTGGGCCCACACATCGCCACCGAAGCGGATGCCCGCCAGCTGGTTCGGGCGTGCTATTTCGGTCCGCTTGGTGAGCGGTCATTCGGGGCAAACCGAGGCACCAACTACAATGCCGGAATTGCCGACAAGGCGGCGTATTACCGCGAAGCAAACGAACAGATGCTGGTGTGCGCGTTACTTGAAGATGCCGCCGTAATCGACAACCTCGACACAATTCTCGAGGTGCCGGGCATTGACCTCTACAGCATTGGCCCAAACGATTTTTCCCAAAGTCTCGGCTATCCCGGCCAGCCCGACCATCCGGAAGTAGTCAAGACAATGCAGGAAATCACAAATCGCATCCGACAGGCTGGACGCACGATGCAAGCGGATGTGATGCAAGGGGCGTGGGTTAGCGATATGCTGCTCGATGGCGGTCGCCGTATTCTGTCATCGTAGCGTGGGTGAACGCTGCAGTTCGATCCGATATCGCTTGCAAAGGCGCCGGGAAGCACCTTCGACAGGAAGCCCATGCAGTGGAGCCTTACGCGCCAACCGGGTCCGCCCGAATTAGAAGGCAATATTCGGATAGAGCGCGAGCCCGGATACGAGGCATCTAATTCATCCTCGATCCACGAGGATGAAGTGATGCCGAGCCGTATCGACAGCAGGACATATGGGACCGTCAGCGCCGACAAGCAGAAGGAGATGACCGGCCTGGAATTTGTCCAAGGTCTGGCGGACGGAACTCTGCCGCTCAATACAATAGCCAGGACCTTGGGTTACGATATCATCGAGGCGGAGAATGGGCGCGTCGTCGTTACGGCGGAGCCAAAAGACATCCACCTAAATCCGGCTGGCACCGTGCATGGCGGTCTCGCGGCCGCAATGCTCGACAGCTGCATGGGGCTCGCGATCCAATCGACTTTGGAAAAGGGCGTCGGCTCCACGACCCTTGAGTTCAAGATTTCATTCGTCCGGCCGATCACGCCGGAGACAGGTCCGATCACGGCCGAGGGCACGGTGATCAGCCGGGGCCGCCGTGTCGGCACTGCAGAGGGTCGCGTTGCGGACCGCAAGGGTCGCTTGCTCGTCCATGGCACCACCACCTGCTTAATAATTTTTGGAAGCTGATCACGGCGCAAAGCCCGACGACTTCTGAATACACGCGCGGCACGTTGTACGAACAGCGCGCGTACGGCGAGGCCGTCGATGGGCGGCGAGGTCGGCCTTCAAGCCGGGACGGTCAGCCTCGCCACGTCAAAATTGTACACGCGGGCGGTGTTGCCGCCGGCGCTTCCCGGATCGTGGTCCGGGGCAGGCTTGGCCTGTTCGTCCTCCGGCACCCCGGCCTGGATCGCCGCCAGGGACTTAAGGCTTCAGCGACGTGCCAACCAGACTCATTTGCCCGCGCAGATTCGAGTCTTGGGGACGGAGACGCCTTCACCGGCCGATACGGGCACGCGCGGACGGAACGCGTCGGTCGAGGAACTCAAGGTCGCCAACGTCGCGCGGGCGCCGGCGCGATTTCGGGCGTTCCCAGACGATGCTGGGATAGTCCTTCAGGGGGACAAGCCTTTCGCCTGTGTAGGTCCAATCCTGGAGCTCGTCGATCGCCACGTGATAGCGGGGCTCGCGGCCGGTACGGCCGGTGAAGAGTGCCCGCGGGATATTGACCATGTGCGGCGAGCGCTTGCGCTCGTAGAGCAACGGCGTGCCGCACCGGGAACAGAAGCTTCGGGTCGACTCCGTCTTCGCATCCTCGAAGCGAGCGATGTTTCTTCGGCCCTTGGCCACGCGGGCGCGCTTGCGCCAACAACCGATATAGGTGGCATACGCGGCGCCGTGCGCGAGACGGCTTGCCGCGGAGTGGTCGTGCCAGGCCCAAAAAGCGGGAACGTCGATCTCTAGCTCCACCGCACCGCAAAGGCAGCGGCCAGACACGCGCCGGCCCGATAGGTTTGACGCGGCGCGTTTATTAACGCTCTCCAATTTCATGCTGAACCCCCGGGAATGAGGGACAGATTTCCGGCCATACTTTCACAAGTTATACGACCAGCCGGCAACTTCAGCAGCGACATCGCAGGACCGAGGAAGCCACCGGCCCAAGTATGATCTCAAAACGGTGTGCATCCCAACCACACCCGCAACGAACGAGCCTCCCGGTCATGAGCCTGCTTCAGGGCCGCTTCGCCACTCTAAAAGAGCCGCGTAGACGCGCAGCGTCCAGCGGGCGCAGGCACCCGGACGCGAGTGGCCCATGTCGACGCGACGCCAGGTTATCTCCCACAGGTGAAATTAGCGATCGGGATGAGTGCCGGTTATTCCGTTCCGCGGTGCCAGCTCGGTAGTCAGCTCTTGGATCTGATGACTCCCGAGGGCCTATTACCAGATCCATTTGTCGTCGGAGGGTCAGACAA
>Ga0318533_10001515_pt1 | contig 11601 bp, 11 predicted proteins | sample GRESIP053b4f27_FD_203675 | JGI IMG/M metagenome (GOLD analysis project Ga0318533, IMG submission 203675) | Tropical soil microbial communities from Luquillo Experimental Forest, Puerto Rico - GRE.SIPMG.053b4f27 | ecosystem: Environmental > Terrestrial > Soil > Tropical forest > Bulk soil...
ATCGCGGAAATCAATCCAGCGATGCCGCGCACGCACGGCGACAGCTTTGTTCATCTTGATCGTTTTGATGCACTGGTGAAGGTCGATACACCCGTCGCGGAATATCTTCATCCTAAGATTGGCGAGATTGCCGAGCACATCGCCCGCTATATCGCCTCGATCATCGACGATGGCTCGACCCTGCAGATCGGGCTAGGGCGCGTCCCAAATGAGGCGCTGCGTTATCTAAAGGATCGGCGCGATCTCGGTATCCATAGCGATGTCATCACCGATGGAGTTATGGACTTGGTCGAGGCAGGCGTGGTGACCGGTCGCCGCAAGTCGCGTCATCGCGACCGTATCGTCGCCAGCTACTGCCTTGGGACCCGTCGGCTTTATGACTTCATAGACGACAATCCAGGTTTTCAATTCCTGCCGATCGATCAGGTGTGTCATCCGCGGGAGGTCTCTGACCAATCGCGCATGGTCTCGATCACCCAGGCTTTCGCAATTGACCTGACGGGCCAGGTCTGTGTCGACCAATTTGGAGGCGAATTCTACGGCGGGGTGTCGACACAGGTGGGGTTCCTGCGCGGCGCGTCCCGGTCGCAAGATGGCAAGCCCATTGTCTGCCTTTCGTCCACCACCGACGACGGCGCGTCAAGAATCAAACCCATGTTGGAGGCTGGCGATGGAGTGGGGATCGCGCGATCGGACGTGCACTATGTGATCACAGAGTATGGCATCGCATACCTGTTCGGTAAATCGATTCGCGAGCGAGCCCTGGCATTGATCGAGGTCTCGCACCCACATTGGCGCGAAGATCTGCTTAAGGCCGCCAAAAAATTGGGCTATGTCCGGGCCGACCAATATCTCGCCTCCCAAGCGGCCTATTCCGTCCACGAGGAACGCATCGTCACATTGAAGAACGGCCCCAAGGTTATGATTCGTCCGGCTCGCGCCGCCGACGCAGGGGCCCTGCAGGGATTGTTCCATCGCCTTTCCGAGGATGACATCTACACACGGTTCTTTCGTCGCGTGCGCTCGCTGTCCCACCGGGAGTTGCAAACGCTTTGCAACGTCAATCACGAGACTGACGTGGCGTTCCTAGCCGTCACCGGGCCACGTGAGAACGAGAAGACCGTCGGCAGCGCCTGCTATTTTTTGAGTCCCACGACCAATCTCGCCGAGGTCGCCTTCATGGTTGCGCCCGAGTTTCAAGGGGCGGGCCTTGGAACCGCGCTGCAAGCGTGTCTTCAGGAGTACGCTATGAGGCGCGGCGTGCGCGGGTTTGTCTTCGAGATCCTGCCGCGCAACTCTAGCATGCTGCGGCTCGCCGCTCGCGCACAAGGCACAATAACAACCTCGCGCGACAACGATATAGTGCACGTGACCGTCCTGTTCTCTGATAGCGGCAACTCGAGCCGATCACCGTTGTCGGATTCCCAAGATCCACAAGCGGACGAAGTCGCATAATTAGCGAGAGAAGGCGGCTTACAGGGACTTCCAACCGTCAACCAACGTTGGCCCTACTTAATCGGTCTTGTCGCAGTCGCAGCAGCGCAACGCGCGATCTGCAATAGGTCGAGCGACCCACCTTCGTTGTACTCTACCCCAAAAGCAAGCTTGGCGAAGCTTTGCCGCGCGAGTTCGATTTCCGCTGGTGTCATTTGTTTGTTCATTTTGTTCTCCTCTTCGCACTTTATGGCCATCGGTAATCGTCGTTCCGATGCTCATTTTGCAAGCTTGTTCTACATACACTTGGTATTGTGCGAATGTCGTCTCGCTTGCGTTTTGTATCGTTTGTATCTCGCTTAGCTAAAACGACGCTGGTGTGCGCGGGTCATCGCGATTTTGTTTGCCCACTGTTTACCCCGGAGCCTTTTTTCCAGCTGTACGACGGCAGGAAAATTTTGAAGAAGCCATTGCGGCACAGGCACAGGTGTCACCTACCGTCGATTGGTTGTCGAAATAGTGTATATATGCCGCCCTATTCTTTGACAGCGGCAGCGAGCCGATCACGGTCGCCGGATTTACTAGGTGCACAAGCCAGCGAAGTTGCACTCGTCCACCTGAGAGGCACTATGGAAAATAGAAAAACTCATCCGGTAAACGAATTCAAAGTCGTTGACGGTCACGGAAAGGAATACATAGTTTTTGAATATCAGGAAGGGACAGAAACGCAGTCTCTTAAATGGATCAAAGCCGGACCGACCTGGTATTGCTTGAGCGACGGCACTGCCGTTGACAAGATTGACGACAATACCTTCAAGATTTCGATGATAGACGGGGTCCTCCATAGGCAGCCCTAACCGCTCCGTTTGCAATGGCGATCTCAAAACTCGCATTAAGTCGAACAAGCGAGCCGTTATTCTATCGGGCGGCTTGCTCCTCCTACTTCTTTGAGCGACCACCGATACTAAATTTGGCGACGAGGGTCGTGGCCAATTGCTCGACCGTATAAGGTTTCTGTAGAAAGGCGGATTTTTCTACAAACAGCGCCTTCATACCATCGGTTACCGCCTGGCCAGAGGTGTAAAGCACCTTCAAATTAGGGCGAGCTTCAACCGCCTTTTTGGCGAGTTTCAAGCCGCCCTCCACGTCATCCTGAATTTTCAGGTCTACAAATAAAAGATCGACGGGTTCATCACCCTCGATAAGCGCCAGCGCCTGTTCGATAGTGGCTGCCGACAACGTCTTGTTACCCTCCAATTGAAGAAACGAGTCCGCGAGAACGCGTACCTGCTCTTCGTCCTCTACAAGCAGAATGACAGCCATCGTTTGCTCGGCCCTTAAACCGGTAGGTGTTTTATGGAACTAGCCTCCATTTTGAAATAAATCAATTCTTGGGCCTAACCAGAATCACGCGATGTCCGCTTGCGGCCAAATGCGGACATCTCACTACGTCCTTCAGGCCACGGAACCTTTCCGTCGAGGAAGCCCTCCCTGCCAAATAAAGAATCCGGCCGCTTGGGCCGGATTCTTGTTTCGCGTTCCACCAGAACAATCAATCGTAGTGGTGATGATGGTTCTTCTTAATGACCACGACCTTGGCATTGTGATTGCGCCATCCATAGTGATGACCGCGTGTCCACCCGCGATGAAGACCACGATCATAATCGCGGTGCTTCGTAACAATTACTGTTCGATCCTGCGCGTTCGCGGTTACGGTTGGCAGCGCAATTGCGACCGCGCCCAGAGCGGTCAGGGTGATAAGAATTGTGCGCACACGTTTCCTCCTCAGTCGACGATTACCCACCGTTAGTGAACTCACGAGCAGAGGTGAAGTTCCATTTTTTTTCTGAGGCTGCTCAGGCTGAAAGTGTCACCGTGCCAGAGGCCAATCTGGTAATAAAACCTGCGCTGCAGGTATCCGGAAAGGCGCTAGAACTCCGCATGTAGCCTCCCCGAGAAAATCGATACCGGTCCACGATCCGCATTGTATGCGGGATTCGTAATGAACTGATAGTCGAAGGTGAGCGCCATTTTTTTTTGAAGCGCGTACGAATAATACGTCTCCAGAATTTTCTCTGGGTGATAGTTGAGTGCGCCGTCGCCAATGAGAATCCCCAGGCCACCAGCCGCAATGAAAGCGCGATGATCGGCAGAAAGGGCATTGATAGCTCCTGCAAGCCCAATCCTGTCATCGGGACGGCCCCAACGATTGCCGTTTAAAACGCCGCCAAATGACGCGCTCGCGTCGATGTCAGTAAAGGACATAATTTCTGTTTTTCCGTTGTTCCAACTTAGACGGGAGAAAAGGCCGAACTCGTCGGAGAGCGCTTGCTCGAAGTCGGCAACAGCCCCGTACTTGACCCGGCCCTGACGGGTTTGACTTATGTCGAGGTTGAGCGCGGGACTGGCGAGCGTGTCAGCGTAGCTGCCCGAGTACGCCGGATTCACCCAACCGATTAGGCGTAATTTTCCAGGATGTGACAGCAGGGAATAGCGCAACTCCGTCTCAAGTAGATACTCACCACGTCCAAACACATCGGGATCGAAGTAATTAGAGTTGGATACCTTCGGCATCAGCAAATAGCCGGCGCGAACGGCCCAATCTTTTTGGTTGAGTTCTGCGAACGCGCCCCAGCTGTAGCCGGGCTGATCAGCTGGAAAATCGAATGCACCCGCGGCCCAGATCGACCAGTTAAGAAAGCCAGTGCGCGGCTCGTCGGCATAGGCATTGTTGTCGATGAAATCGGGAAGGAAGACCCGTCCAACCGTAAAGCTCAAGCGTGAGACATCTGTCTTTCCGCCAAAATGGATCAGATCCTCCTCGATGGACTCTTGCTCACCGCCCAGCCCGAATGTCTGACGAAAGAACAATCGAGAGGTGTTGTAACGCGGGTAGGGAAAGCCTGCTTTTTGCGCCTCTCCGTTGGAGAAGCCGCCAAGACCGAGCGTCCCGCTAAGGCCAAATCCTTGCGCTAACTCGGGGGCGTAGAAGAACTCTCCGCCTTCCCACGGTTGCAAACCAAGAAATGCTGTCCCACTCGCTGTATTTTTTGTTTGCGCGTTACCACCGAGGCTGTTTTGGCCTTCGTAAGGCGAGTGAAAATTTGGATACCCCTGCTGAATGTAAGTCGTTTGGCCGTGAATTTGCCAATTTGGCGATTTGCTATCGGCGTCATCTTTTCGTTCAAAATCCGCATCTGCTGACCAATTTAGCTTTCGGTTGAGGCCCAACCGAACCATGTTGAAATCAGTAGTCGATGCATAAGTCGCTCCGGATGGAAATGCGACGTTGGCGCTTGCAAAGCGGCCGTAAAGATATTCGAGCCGTAACCTCCAATCCCGATCAAACGCATATTCCGCGCCACCGCCTACAACGCCGCCGACGCGACTCCGTAGCTGTTTTTCCTCATCCCCGGATGGCAGGTCATTGAGAAATCGGCTGCCCATCAATGCAACGCCACCCGTTCCATAAAGCAGCCATGGGCCGCAAACGTAACCAAGGCGACCACGGGCTGTGGCCACATAATCTAGTTCTTCCCTAATCTGATTTTGTGGCGTCGCCACCGACGCAATCACTGCATTTGAGGCGATATAATTCGGAAAGGTAGCGTCGACTTCCGCTCCAAGCAAAATATGCGACGGCAATAGTACATTGTAACCAAGATGGGCACCACCTATTGGACCACCGAATGTGTTGCTCGTCGACATTGAGGTAGCATCCGAAACTTTTGCGTTTGCGTTGCCACCACCAAAGCCAACATGGCCGCCGAAATAGAAACCATCCCAGTTATGCTTTGCAGATGGGTCGGCTGTCGGCAGAGCATCGGATTTTTCCTGCGCCGCAGCGGCAACAGGGATCGCAAGGCTTAGCGCAAACAATACGGCATACCGCATGACGTGGTGCCACATAATTTTCTCGACCGGCCCCGAGAATTTTTTTAAATGAAGTTGAAAGCGATTCCGACGCATCCGTGCATCGTTCGTGTGATGTCGGCCTATTCAGAAATGTTCAGGCGAAGGGCGGAGCGCGGGAACGAAAATTAAGATGTCGCATCCCTGCCAGCACTGTCTCGGTAGGGACAGGCATTTCGGACTCACAGGAGGCAATTCTAGTCGGCAATGGCGGTGGCGCAGCGATCTGCCCTGAAGCGATGAGATTGAGCGTTGCACACACATCGCAGATGTCAGCGAGAGGTCCGTCCGGATCCGTATCGAACGGCTTACTAACGCGAGTTCTATCAGTATGAACTGCTGGAGCCGACTCCAAAGCAACTGGCTGAATTCTCAGGTGGTTGAAATGGACATGTCCAAAGGACGCCACGAATTGAATCAGCGACGCGAAGAGCGCTGCAGACACGCCGAATTTACTGCGTATCAAAAGCCTGTTCATGTTCGAAAAGTCGAACCTTGTAAATTCCTCGCTGTTGGAAATGTTACAATGTAGCTTTTTAGGGAGTCGAGTCCCTAAACACACCTGATGTCCGCTAAGGGTCAAAAGCAACTACTTTTTTAAAAAGCTCACAACAGCAACCGCCGCAATCACGGCAATCACCACAATCATCCACATTAACTCTTGTGAGATTGTGTCGAGAGCCCAGCCGATCATTGCGTTTCGCCTATTCGATCACTTCATCGGCGCGGGCGAGCACGGACGGCGGAACTTCGAGGCCAAGTCCTTTCGCGGTTTTGAGATTAATCACCAGCGCGTACTTGTTCGGTGCCTGCACCGGCAGGTCGCCCGGTTTTTCGCCCTTGAGGATGCGATCAACATAGTCGGCGGCACGCCGATACAGGTCGATGTAATCAGTACCGTAAGAGACCAGGCCGCCGCCGGCGACGAAGAAGCGATCAGGGTATACGGTCGGTAGCCTGTGCCGGGCCGCCAGCGCAACAATTAGATCGCGATGGAGCGTTGCCAACCCGCCCGCTGTCACGATTAGGCCGCCGCCCGGGGAGCGCGCGAAGGCCGCGACGGCGCGCTCGATCTCACTGGCATCGCGCACGTTGATCGGAGTGACCTCCATCTTGAGCGACGGCGCGGCGGCTTGGATAACGCCGAACTGGGCCGGCCCCGAGGGTACGCCGGAATTCCGAAGCACTGCGACGCGCGTCGTACCTGGAGCGATCTGCTTGAGCACCTCCAGCCATTTGGCGCTCAGGCTGTATTCGTCCGCTATGAAACCAGTTGCATTGCCGCCCGGTCGCGCCAGGCTGTCGACAAAACCAGCGCCGACGGGATCGGTCGCGGAGGCGAACACGATCGGCACGATGCGGGTCGCCTGCATCAACGGTCCCACGACCGAGCTACCGCCAGCGGCCAGGATAACGTCGGGTGCTGACGCGACCAGTTCCGCAGCATATTTGCGAACGTCGTCGGCGTGGCTCGCGCTCCAGCGAATGTCGATCCGCACGTTGCGGCCGTCGGTCCAGCCTAACTGCTGAAGTTCCTGCAGGAAGGCCCTGATGCGGGCCTTCCCTGCGGCATCGTCTGCTACCAAGCTGGAGAGCACGCCAATGCCCCGCATGCGCTCGGTCTGCTGTGCCCGAATCACAACTGGCCATGTCGCCGCCACGCCGCCGCCAATAACTTTGATGAGATCGCGCCGTCTCATTGCCTCCCCCCGAGGCTTCGGCCATGAGCATCCTAGCGGTTCAAATAAGGGCCGTTAAGGGATGCCCATGTCGCTTTGGGTTAGAAGCAGACGTATGCAGTGCAAAACGCCATGTCCGCTATGGGCCAAAGGCCGACATTTTCCAACTATTCGATCACTTCATCCGCCTGCAACAACATCGAGGACGGCACAGCAAGGCTGAGCGCACCAGATCGGTCCCGTCGGCTACTGTCTTTTGCTAGTGCCAGATTTTCATGACTAAGCTATCGTTGTCGGATACAAAAATAAACTCCGGGAGGAATTCATGAAAATGCGCTACTTTGCTGCCGTTCTCTGGGCAGCAACAGCTGCAGTGTGCGCCTACGCTCAAGACGCGGGCGTCGTTAAGTTACCGCAGGACATAGAATTTAAGGGGCCGTTTTCAGGTCCACCACAAACTGTTGTTCTCTACGGCGATCCCACTAAGCCCGGTCTATTTGTCACTCGCGTTAAGTTCTCAGCCGGTTGGAAAGATGCACCGCACTGGCATCCGGACGAGGCCCGCACCGTCGCAGTCCTTTCCGGGACATTCTACTTCGGACGCGGTGAGACCTGGGATGAGAGCAAGTTTACAGCGTACCCCGCTGGAACGTTCTACTCTGAACCTCCGAAAGCACCTCACTTTACTTGGGCAAAGGACGGCGACGTTGTCATACAAATTACCGGTATTGGCCCGTCGGGTAAGACATTTGTTAAGCCGGTGAACTGACAGTGCCGACAAAGGCCGCTTTCATTAGCGGCCTTTTACTCGTCACCCTTCCGCAAAGCCAATGTCCGCTATTGGCCCACGCAGACTTGAGTTTATGCGCTGCACATTTCTACTTTTGACCAAAGCGGACATCCTTGGCTCCTCCACGGTGCCAGATTAAGTCGCTACACTGTTCCTTGGTCAGCCTGGGGCAAACATGAGGCGCCGAGAGTTCATAACCCTTATCGGTGGCGCAGCAATTGGCTAGCCCCGCGCGGGGCACACGCAGCAGCTCGCATCGCCCGTTATCGGGTTTCTCGATCCCCGAACGCCCGAGGTGGTGGCGGCCCGGCTGCGTGGATTCCGACAGGGTCTGAAGGAATCCGGCTACGTCGAAGGCGAGAACGTAGCAATCGTATACAGATGGGCCGAGGATCAGATTGATCGGTTGCCGGCGCTGGCGGACGACTTGGTTCGCCGTCCAGTCGCCGTGATCCTTGCCTCAGGTCCTCCGTCTTCGTTCGCGGCGAAGGCCGCAACCCCAACGATCCCAATCGTCTTCTTGGTCGGAAACGACCCTGTACAGCTTGGTTTGACCACGAGCCTCTCGCGACCAAGTAACAACATGACTGGAATCAACATTTTTAATTCCGAGCTTGTGGCAAAGCGACTGGAGCTGCTTCGCGATCTGCTACCCGGGGCTACACGAATTGCTGTGCTTGAGAATCCGGCCGATGCAACTCTGACCGAACCTGAATCGAAGGAAGTGACAGATGCCGGGCGTACCATGGGGTTGCAAATTCAAGTCCACAACGCCAACACTAGCGCCGAAATCAATGCCGCGTTCGAAGCGATGGGTCGTGAGCGCCCCGATGCAGTCGTTGTCGGCAGCACTCCATTTTTGAATGGTCGGCAGGTGCAATTGGCTCAATTGGCGGCGTTTCACCGACTCCCAACTATTTCCGCGTTGCGCGACTATGCAGAAGTAGGAGGCCTGATGAGCTACGGATCAAATATTGTGGATTCGTACCGTCAGGCTGGTCTGTATGTTGGTCGCATCCTCAAAGGTGCCAAGCCTGCGGAATTGCCAGTCGTGCAACCCAACAAGTTCGAGCTTGTGATCAATGCGCAGACTGCGCGGATGCTAGGTCTCACCCTATCCCCGTCGCTGCTCAGCCGCGCCGACTTTGTAATCGATTAAGCCAGGGTGTCCTCCTTTGGCTCAAAGCGGACATCGCTTTACGTGCCGTGCGCATGGACCGAAGGACATACCTGTTGAGCACAACCCACCAAGTACGAGCTGGTCATCGACCTCAAGACTGCGAAGACGCCGGGCCTGAGCATCCCGATAGATTTTTGCAGCGCGTGAATGTAATCATCGAGTGAACGATGTCCACTAGTGGCCCAAAGCGACATCGGCATTTAGGCCGTTCGCAACAACGATATAATGCGATGGAGACGGCGATGACACGCTTCACGCTATTGCTTTTTGTGGCGCTGCTCTGCGGAGCAGATCGCTCGACGGCTCAAGAAAAGGTGGAAGCACGGGGTATCACGTCAGAAGTCAAACTCGACGAGGTCACCTTCGGCCACCTGACCGAGCTCAATGGTAAGTTCAGAATGCGTGCCACCGAATTTACGTTTGCCCCGGGAGCCTACCTTGGAGTGCATCACCATATTGGCCCCGGCATCCGATATATTCTCTCTGGCGAGCTGACGTTCACTGAGGGTGGTCGCGCTACGATCTATAAGGCCGGGGACTATTATTTTGAAACGGGAAACCTCGCGCATACCGCTGAGAATAAGACGGACCAACCACTGCGCATTTTGATTGTTGAGATTCTTCCGAAAGACTGGACAGGGCCTACGGTTATTCGACCCAAGTCAGAATGAGCATCGGGGCCTCCTATTGGGGGTAAAGCGGACATCACGTTGTGCACTGCGCTGCACATGTCCGCTTCTGACCCAAAGCGGACAAACCTAGATTGAACGCCGTGGTGCTTTGTGAGGTCTTGGTTGTAGTTCTTTGACACTTGGAACGGCTTGGAAAAGACGGGCCCAAAGGGAGTGTAAACGCCCAAACAGGAAAGCCAAGATAATGGCACCAAGATAAATCTTCACCAGATAGGCGTTCCAACTGGCGAGCACAGTTTTGTGAAGCAACGCATCGGGGCCTGTCGGAAGTTGTGGCCCAATAGCTAAGACTTCCGTTGCCATTCGGAGGAACCCGGCAGCGGCAAACAATGGAATTAAAATAACTAACGCGGCAAGAAAGCGCTTAATTCTTTGCATAACGCGGAATCTCCGCAGCGTAATCCAGAGACCGAGACACCCGTGAAGCCAACCGGGAGCCAAGAGCGCGAGTTGCATACCCTGCCTGCCGGCCGCGAGTAGATTCGCAATGATCAGCGAGTATGACGGCGTTATCCCAAAGAGCTCGTCGCCGAGCCGTGTTGTCACGGCGTGGTTGATGAGCAGCAGCGGAAAACTAAAGCCAGAGACTAGGCGGATAACCTCGACCCACGGCAGCCTCCAAGTAAGACGACTGTACAGGGCCCAAAGTGCCAGCAAAAAATGCGTCGCCACTGCCCCATACAGAAGAAGTGTGACTATCGGGGTCCGCCAGAACGCCATTTCGATACGCAGGCCGGTTTCTGCGAGGGCGAGTGAAAAAATGCCGAGCGCATGGTTGAGAAGATGGATCGCGATGTAGACAAACATGACGATGCCTGACAACAGGCGCAGTCGCCGAAGCGTGAAAAAGCGAAACACATCCATCATAAATATGCCTCTACATTCGAGCCGGGCGCTTTAGGACAGCAGTCGCGCGGATTTCAAAAGTGCGGAGGTCGTCTTCTTTGTTCAGAAGTGCAGCCACGCGGGAGTAGACTGCCAAGGGACTTGCGATATTCCCGATAGTTGGGGGTCAACACTTCACTTCTGGATAACGAGATTGCGAAGACAATTTGGGAATAAAAAATGAGCATTACCGTCAGGCCCGCTCGCATAACGCGGCTGTCCATAATTGGCCTTTAGCAGACTTTTCATCCGCGCCCCGAAATGCCCTCGTTCTGGGGTAAAGCAGGCATCGTTTGAGAAAAAGTGGACACCAGCTCGAGCAATCGTGTGATGGTTTGATCGGTTTTCCACCGGGAACTTTCAGCAGCTTGACGTGGCGATGACAATTGTGGCCGAATTCGATTGCTCACTGAGCAACCAATATGTCTAACAACAAAATGCGAGCACGTGCGCGTTGGCTTGCAGTCGCGGCCGTTCTGGCATTAGCCCAGTCGGCCAGCGTGGCAGTGCAAGCCCAGTTTTTCTGGAACTGGAATCAGCAGGATCAGCACAATAGGCAACGGTCCCGGCCGCAGTCGGGCGGCCTTTTCGATTGGTTCGGCGGCGGCCAATACAATTCGCGACCCCACGACGACGATTCCTACAGTCCGCCGCGCCAGCGACAATATCAACCGCAACAACAGCCAGCCGAAAGCTCCCATCCGCCGCCGCCGAAAAAACCGGAGGCGAAAGACGAGCAAACCGGACCTACGACTTCGATCGTGGTGATGGGCGACGACATGGCCGACTGGCTTGGCTATGGCCTCGAAGACGTCTTCTCCGATACGCCGGAGGTTCGCGTCATTCGCAAGAACAAACTTAACTCAGGCCTGCTGCACTACGACGCGAAAGGTGATCTCGACTGGTGGCACGTCGCGCGCGATACGTTAGCGCAAGAGAAGGTCGACTACGTGGTCATGATGCTGGGCCTCGGCGACCGGCAGGCCATTCGTGTAAAGGATCTTGCCAAAGAGGCTGATACAAGAACAA
>Ga0318533_10001518_pt1 | contig 11599 bp, 10 predicted proteins | sample GRESIP053b4f27_FD_203675 | JGI IMG/M metagenome (GOLD analysis project Ga0318533, IMG submission 203675) | Tropical soil microbial communities from Luquillo Experimental Forest, Puerto Rico - GRE.SIPMG.053b4f27 | ecosystem: Environmental > Terrestrial > Soil > Tropical forest > Bulk soil...
TGTCGTCGGGATAGAGCACCCGCGTCAACGATTCCGCCGCGAGAGTTCCGGCAAGCGCACCGACGAAATCGCCGCTGCTGAACTCCTGAAAATCGAAATAATCGGGCGACGCGGCGGCCCACAACCGCAAGGTGTTGATGGTCTTGCCACCATACCCGACCGCCGGCCGGTCAAACGGGATGCCGATCAATGTCGAGGGACGGCCGGGGACGATTTCTAGGGTGCCGCGGTGCATTCTCACCGAGGAGCGAAGCTTGATTTCCACCGCTTCGTGTGGACGGGCGACCTCCCATGGGTCATGCTGGCGCAACCAGTTGTCCGGGTGCTCGCGCTGCCAGCCGTCCTCGATCGTCTGCCGGAACATGCCGTATTCGTAGCGCAGGCCGTAGCCCATCGCCGGCAATTCCATTGCCGCCATCGAATCGAGAAAGCACGCGGCGAGCCGCCCCAATCCGCCGTTCCCGAGCCCGGCATCGGGTTCTTGCTCGATGAGGCCGAACCAGTCGAGATCCCTTTGCTGCGCCGCGCGGCTCACATAGGGGTCGAGCAGCATATTGGTCACGTTGTTGGTCAGCGACCGCCCGATCAGGAACTCCATCGACAAATAGTAGATCCGTTTGGGGTTCAGGCGGTTGTAGGTGCGCTCGGTTTTGACCCAGCGCTGCGAAACCACGTCCCTGACAGACCGAGCGGCGGCCTCGAACCGTTCACGGCCGCCGGCCGCGAGCGGGTCGATGACATCGTCGAACAGTAGATGCCGTTCGTACAGCGCATCGTCGTGACCGGAAAACCGGATCGGACCGCAACCGTACTGGGTAAGAAGGTCGGGTGCGGCTTCGTCTCTGGGTGGCGGCGGGAGGGTAGCTTCACTCACTTCCTGCATTGGACGCTGTCCTTGCTGTCGGGCCCGATCGGCTCGCCTGTTTACCCCTGCGGCATGACCTCTACGTGACGGCTCTCGTTCCATAGCCGGATAGCCGGCTCCCACGCGACCAGGTCGGGCCCAAATACGCCCTCTCCGTCGCCAAGGGCGGAGAGGGAGTGTCGGTCGGCGCATGAGGATGCGTGGGTCATCTGATGAAGAGCCGCTTAGAACGGCCACTGCCAATTGCTGATTTCCGGCGCATCCACGCCGAACTCCCAGGCGTGATGCTTACATGCGATCTGCTGGTTGAGCAGCGCCTCGCGAGCGCTCGATCCGGTGACGTGGAAACGCGGCATGCGGTCGATCGCGTCGATGGCGAGGCTGAAGCGGTCGGCCTGATTGCGAATGGCCAATTCCAGCGGAGTGTTTATATTGCCCTGCTCCTTATAGCCGCGCACGTGTATGTGGTGCTGATGCGGCCGGTGGTAGGTTAGCCTGTGGATTAACCACGGATAAGCATGGAAGTTGAAAACCACCGGCTTGTCCGGCGTGAAGAGGGCCTCGAATTCGCGGTCTGTCAGCCCGTGCGGATGCTCGGTGTGCGGGACCAGTTTGAACAAGTCCACCACATTCACGAACCGGACCCTGACGCCCGGCAGGTGTTGGCGAAGCAGCGCAGTGGCGGCCAGAGATTCCATGGTGGGGCAGTCGCCGCAACTCGCCATGACGACATCCGGTTCGGCGCCCTGGTCATTGCTCGCCCAGTCCCAGATGCCGACACCCTTGGTGCAGTGCTCGATCGCGGCTTCCATGTCCAGGTATTGGAGATGCACCTGCTTGTCCGCGATGATGACATTGGCGTAATTGACACTCCGCAGACAGTGATCGCCCACCGACAGCAGGCAATTCGCGTCGGGCGGCAAGTAGATGCGCACTACATCGGGGCTCTTGTTGGCGACTACGTCGAGGAACCCAGGATCCTGGTGCGTGAAACCATTGTGGTCCTGGCGCCAGACCAGCGCCGTGATCAGCAGGTTGAGCGACGCCACATTGGCGCGCCAGGGCAGCTCATTGCACTTTTCCAGCCACTTGGCATGCTGGTTGAACATCGAATCAATGACGTGGATGAACGGCTCATAGCTGTTGATCAGACCATGTCGGCCGCTCAGAAGGTAGCCCTCGAGCCACCCTTCGACGGTGTGCTCGCTGAGCATCTCCATGACCCGGCCTTCCGGAGCAAGATTGCCGCCGTCGGCATCCTCGGGGAAATACTCTGCCAGCCACACCTTCTTGGTGACATCGTAGAGCGCTTCCAGCCTGTTGGACTGCGTCTCATCCGGGCCGAAGACGCGGAAGTTCCCCATGTTCAGCCGCGTGACTTCGCGCAGGAAGTTGCCGAGGGTGGGAACATTGCCGGCCAAGGTCGCGCCGGGTTTCTCGACCTTCACCGCGGAGTCGCGGAAGTCGGGCATGTCGAGCAGTCTGCGCAGCAAACCGCCATTGGCGACCGGGTTGGCGCTCATCCGCCGGTTCCCCGTGGGGGCCAAGGCCTTTAGTTCTGGGACCAGGCGCCCGTTGTCGTCGAAGAGCTCCTCGGGCCGGTAACTGCGCAGCCAGCTTTCCAGCAATTTCAAGTGGCTGGGGTTGGCGCCGACGTCGGTAATTGGGATCTGGTGCGCCCGCCAGAAGCCTTCGAGGTAATGGCCGTCCACCTCTCGCGGCGCGGTCCAGCCCTTGGGGCTGCGCAGGATGACGACAGGCCAGCGCGGTCGAAAGGCCTTGCCGGTCTGCCGCGCCTTTTGCTGGATCTCGCGGATTTCCAGGACACAATGCTCCAAGGTGGCGGCCATGGCCTGGTGCATGGTTTCGTGGTCGCTGCCTTCCACGAAATACGGGGTGTATCCGTAACCGACAAACAGCGCCTTCAGCTCGTCGTGGCTGATGCGGGCCAGAATGGTCGGATTGTTGATCTTGTAGCCGTTGAGGTGCAGAATCGGCAGTACTGCCCCGTCGCTGATCGGGTTGAGGAATTTGTTGCTGTGCCAGCTGGTGGCCAGGGGACCTGTTTCGGACTCGCCGTCGCCCACCATCACGAGCGCAATCAGGTCCGGGTTGTCGTAGACCGTGCCGTAGGCGTGCGAAATGCTGTAGCCCAGCTCGCCGCCCTCGTGGATGCTGCCCGGCGTTTCCGGCGTGGCGTGGCTGCCAATGCCGCCGGGAAAGGAGAACTGCTTAAAGAAGCGCTGCAGTCCCGCGATGTCTTCGCTCTTCTCGGGGTAGATCTCGGAATAGGTGCCTTCAAGATACGCCTGGGACAGCACTGCGGGCGCCCCGTGTCCGGGGCCGCTGATGTAGATCGCGTTGAGGTCGTATTTTTTGATCAGCCTATTGAAGTGGATGTAAGTAAAGGCTTGACCGGCGTCCGAGCCCCAATGGCCCAGCAGCCGCGGCTTTGTGTGCTCCAGAGTCAGCGGCTCTCGCAGCAGCGGGTTGGCCTTGAGGTACAGCATTCCCAGGCAAAGATAGAGGCTGGCCCGCCAATACGCGTCGATTTTATGCAGCTCGTCGGGGCTGAGGGGTGTCCCTTCCACCGTCGCACGAGCTGGGCCGTATGGAGAGATGGCCTCGTCAGAGCGAAGCAGCTCGTCGGTTCTCATCGTAGTCCTCATAATTTTCGTGCTCCTAGCTCGGGTAGTTAAAAACAGGTGTCGGCTCTGGAAAACAGCGCGACCACGGATCGAGGGGGCACGCGGTAATACATTCCGGGCACCGGTGGAGCGGCAGCGGCATCCATGATGTCCTCGGGCGATTGAAGCGAGGTGTCGATCCACCGTTGCCAGCCGGCGTCTGCCGCCTTGGGTGCCAGCGGCAGCTCGAAATCGAGCGCCTCCCAATAGGCATTGAACATCACATGGAGCCAGAGCGGGATTTGCCGCTGGCGGGGTCGCACGGTCAAGGCAAGGCTATGAGAAGAGTCACTCCAGTCCGGCCTGCCGAGCCGGACGCCGTGCCAGTCGATTTCGGCGCGGGCGCAGCAGCTGGTTGAGGCTCAGCCCGAAGCTCTCCTCATGACCCGCGCTCAACAAGCGGAGGCGATGGGCAATGAGCTTCCGCACAAATTGATGGAGGTCGCGGTGCCGGTGGAGAAGCCTCCAATCGAGCCAGCTCACCTCGTTGTCTTGGCAATAGGCATTGCTGTTGCCCCACTGAGTGCGACGCATTTCGTCGCCCATCTGGAGCATCGGCGTACCAATCGAGGTGAGGAGGATTACGATTAAATTCTTTGCTTGACGGCGGCGTAGCTGCTCGACGGCAGGGTCCTCGGTCAGCCCCTCGACCCCGCAGTTCCATGACAGGTTCGTTCCCGAGCCGTCCCGGTTTCCTTCGCCATTCGCTTCGTTGTGCTTGTCGTTGTAGGAAACCAGATCGTTCAGCGTGAAGCCGTCATGGCAGGACACGAAATTGATGCTTTGTTCGGGTTCTCGTTCCTGGTGGCCGAAAATGTCGGGGCTGCCGAGCGCCCGTTGCGCCAGCAACCGGACCGTCCCGCTGTCGCCCTTGACAAAACGCCGGACGTCGTCCCGGAACTGTCCGTTCCACTCCTTCCAGCTGTCGCCTATGAAGCTTCCCACCTGATATAGGCCGGCAGCATCCCAAGCCTCAGCGATCAGTTTGGTGCCGGCAAGGACGGGATCCGACTCGATGTCCCAGAGAACCGGGGGATTTTCGAGCGGCCGACCCGTTTCGTCCCGAGCCAGGATCGAAGCGAGGTCGAAACGGAACCCGTCGACGTGCATGTGCTCGACCCAGTACCGTAGGCTGTCGAGAATCATGCGACGCACAATCGACTGATTGGCGTTCAGGGTATTTCCGGTGCCACTGTAATTTGCGTAATGGGCGCGGTCGTTATCGAGGATGTAATAGATTTCGTTCGCGAGGCCCCGAAAGCAGAGGGTGGGTCCTTCGGCATTTCCCTCGGCGGTGTGGTTGTAAACGACATCGAGGATCACCTCGATGCCGGCGCGGTGCAGCGCCTTGACGAGGTCACGGAACTCGTCGACCGAGCCGAGCGGGTCTTTCCGCGAACTGTAACCGGCATGGGGCGCGAAAAACGAGACCGGCGAATATCCCCAGTAGTTGACCAAGCCCGACGGACAGTCTTGCCGGTCGAACTGGAACACGGGAAGGAGTTCGACTGCCGTGATCCCGAGATCCTGCAGATAGGGGATCTTCTCGATCATGCCCACATAGGTCCCACGCCGCTCCGGGGCAACCCCGGAACTCGGATGCCGCGTGAAGCCGGCGACGTGCATTTCGTAGATCACGGTCGTGGCGAAGGGCCGGCGCAGCGGCGCATCACCCTCCCAGTCGTAGACATCGGGATCGACCACCACACTCTTCATGGCGATCGCATTGTTCTCACCATATTGGCTAGCCCCGTGGCGAGAGTATCCGTCGGGCACGACGACGCCGCGTCCGTAGGGATCGAGGAGCGCTTTGGCCGGATCGAAGCGTAGACCGCGCCCGGGATCGAACGGGCCGTCGGCGCGATATGCATAAATCTGCCCGCGACGGATTCCGGGCACAAAGACATGCCAGTAATGGTAGGTGCGGTGTGTGCGCGCATCGAGCTCGATCACGCGCGCCGGGTGCGTGTCGGCGGCATCATCGAACAGCAAGAGGTCCACCCGGCTCGCCTGCCTGGAGAACACACTGAAGTTGACGCCCTCGGCGAGAACGGTGGCACCGAGCGGGAAACTGCGACCCCTGTCTACCAGCCTTTGAGAAGCTCGGGATTCCGCGTCGGGCTCTATTTCTTCAAAGCCAGCGCGCAGCGCCGTCGGCGCGTTGCGCCGCCCGAAGAGCTCTTCATCGCTCATGTGCTCTGTTGATACCGACATCCTGGGTGTTATCTTCAATTGAGCCTGCAATTCCGTCGCGAGCCGCCGAACCCGGCTTTAACCTCGATCAAGCCGGCGCGACGTTTGCTCAGGTTCGCTCACATATCATGAATTCGATACCCGGCTTTGACCTAGATCAAAGTTCTGGCCCGCCGGCATCTTTATTGTTCGATACACAGACGCGGCGGTAGGGTCTCATTGGGCCCGCGTCAACGCCGTCTAGCAGGTTGGCCAGCGGGAATTACGCAGTGGAACAGTCAAAATCGATTGATGGCCGAGTGACTGCGGTCGGTGAGGCGATGCTGCACGTCGCCTTTGATGGCGCGACATTGCCGCCAATTGATGATGCTTTAGTCATTGCTTCCGAGAAGGGCGCGCCGATCACTGCCGAGGTGCAGTCGCATCTGGACGAGACGACGGTTCGGGCGATTGCGCTGCAGTCTACCGCAGGGCATTGTCACGGAAACCGGGTCGGGAGCCAGCGGTGTATCGAGTAGGATGTCGACATGACTCGGCTCTGCTACCGCCGCCATCGCTTCCCGCCCGAGATCATCCAGCACGCGATCTGGCTTTATCTCCGCTTCACCCTGAGCTACCGCGATGTCGAGGAGGTGCTGGCCGATCGAGGGCTCGACATTTCCTACGAAACGGTGAAACTCAAGGCGACGTCGAGGACGTGCTGCGCCTGATCGCACGCATGATTTTGGCGCTGCACAAGCACCCGGAATACCACGGGTTCCTCCGCATGGTGGTGGCCGACTCGCGCCAGTTTCCTTGGATTGCCGAGGAGTTCGCTGCCGTCATGGAGCCTCAAACTGAGCGGCTCGTTCGCTATCTCGCCCATCTGACCGCGATGGGCATCCTGCACTGCCGCAATCCGATGCTTGCGGCTCACCAGTTCATGGGGATGCTCAACGAGCTATCTCTGTGGCCCTGGATGACGGGTCGCGAAAGCGTACCCCTTCCGGAAAAGGACATAATCGAAGAGACGATCGGGATGTTCCTGCAGCATTACCGGCGCCCACGGCTGAAGGGGCACGGTCATGAAGGTGCAGGATAACTCCCGTGGTTTTTCTCACCGCTCCGCAGGATACAAGCCCCGCTCGGCTTCAGTGACGCCTGTGGCGGTGATCGGCTGGCATCCAGTCGAGCATCGCTGGCGGCGCGCCGCTCGCCGCGTTCGCGCTGGCCGGCCATCAGTCGCTCGGCTGATCGCTTCCCTCGGGGCCTGCACCGGGACGATGTGCATCGGCGATCGGGTCCGCGTCTTGCTGTTCGTCGAGGCGGGGTTCGTAGTCGCGTCCCTACTGAGCGTCCTGTGCGCGACGAATGCGTGGTCCGAAATGACGGCTTTGGGGTGATTCCATTGAATAAGTAGGTCTTTTGATAATCGCGCGGGGGGTGGAGAGCCGCGGCGACGTTGAAACGATGCGTGTTGCCTCAGCTGACCGGCATTGGCGCTGGGGCAAGCATCAGCTTGGGAGTTTGCGGGCAAGCGGGTGTCGGCGAGCACGGTAATTGCCTCTTTGCCGCTTGGGAAGCTCTGACCGATCGCCGTTGCGGGGATATGCGGCGGAACAGTCACTTGCTCCGCGCTAGAACCGGTTGCGAACGGTTCTTCTTCTCCGTCTTCAGCAAGATGGAGGCGCAGCGTCGATGTAAATTTCGGCTCCGCCTTTCTCAACCACATGGGGGTGAGTTCCTGCACACCCAGGGGCATGCTTGAAAGCTGCCATCGGAGTTGCGTGGTTTAGAAACTATACAATAACGGTAGTTATGTCCGTTCCAATAAGTGCAACAGCACTGGTAGTCTTTGACATAGCCATTTATAAGATTGCCACATCTTGCGACAGCTGGTTTTGGGGGCGGTTGAGCTTGTCCTGCGGCTGGTCCTCGGAGAATTTCCGGCAGTTCTTCTGACTTTACCACGGCTGAGGAGGCACACATTACCAAAATACTCAGTATATAACCTAGGTAGACAGAGATCGCCCGGAGCATATACATTGCAGCGAACCTCCTCTTTGCGGGCGTGCGACTTCTATAGCGGAACCCCTCCCTACCGCTGCCGAGCGTCCATCCCGCGCACCCGCAAATAAAGGCGGTCGCGCCTCGACCAGCGGATAAGAGCCGCCCAGTTAAGTGAAAACCGCTGCTATGGATCCCAGGGGCAACGAAGCAATTGCCGCAACGGCGGTCCGCGCTATGCCAAGAGCCATGCCTGTAAGCTTTATCCACGCCACGTTGGCCTCGGTGGTCTTTGCTACCAGGTGAGAAAGAAACCTATATCGCCAGGCATCCCACCCGGGTACTCCAGGACCTGAGCCCTGAGATGGAAGCCGAGCGGCCGAAGGTGATCGCGCCAGAATTCATAGCCGGCGCGAGGGCGGCCCTCCAAAGTCTGGTCCCAGTCGGGCTCCGAATTGTTGATCCTTCGCCCACGATCGGTGCAGAGGCTGTTCGGAAAGCGGTAAACCTGAACTTCGCTCTGTCCGCGATCGGCGGACCGGTTCACCAGCTGCATGACGAGCTCCATCACCTGTTCGGGTGTCCTATCCGGCGGCTTGTGAAACTCCTCCATCACTGCCTTTTGCTTTTCCTCTTGCTCCTTTAGCCGGCGCATCTCCTCAGCGGCTTTAGCCGCTTCGCGCTCGGCCATCCGACGCCTCAGATCGGCAGCGGAGAACCTTCCGGTGTTGCGATTTTCGGACATAACCTTTCCCTCCGTCTATGCAATGTGCGGGCGGCACCGAGTTGTAGTCCGAAGTGACTTTTGTGCTCTTAAACGACTGTTCGGTGCACATTGTCCAAGTCAGCCCGGCAAATCGAGCTGAATACCAGCAGCGGATCAGGATCGAGGCTCTTGGACAACGCCTCCTTCGCAAGCTGCCGGAGCTCGATACTCGGCTTCAGCGAGATCTCGACGATGGCTCTCAGCACCGCCTCCGCTCCATCGACAACCTCAGTCGGAGCAAAGAGCCTCATTCGGTTGATAAGCCCGATCATGCGCTGCTCATCGCCGCTCAGTGCGATCTCGTCGTGGGTGTACGCGTTCAGGAGTAAATTCGACGCACTCATCACGAAATCAGCATAAACGGTCTCCCGTTTCGCGATCTCAGACGCGACGCGCTGAACGCGATCTTGGGAGCGTTGCGTGTAAATGGTGCCAAGCAGCGAGGCACCACCTCCTACGAGGGCTCCCAAGAGCGCCGAAGCCGGGCTCAGGAGAGTTGGATCGATGGCCAAAGTCGCCTCGCCGCTGAAGTTAATGAATGGACATTGCGGTCTCTCCGACAGCTGCGTTCTGGTACGGAGACGGGTGCGGGTTTTCAATCCGGAACCAGGTCACGTAGAGCGCCGGAAGGAAGACGAGCGTCAAAACCGTCGCGACAGCCAGACCGCCCATGATCGCGTAGGCCATCGGCCCCCAGAAGATGGTCGGCGCGATCGGGATCATGTCGAGGATTGCGGCAGCAGCAGTTAGCAGGATCGGGCGGAACCGGTGCGCGGTGGCCTCGACGACCGCGTCCCACGGCTGCCGCCCGTGCGCCTTCTCTTCCTCGACCTGGTGGATAAGGATCACCGAGTTGCGGGCGATCATGCCGGTGAGGGCGAGCACGCCGAGCAGAGCCACAAAGCCCAAGGGCTTGTCCGCAAGGAGCAGAGCCGCGACGACCCTAATGAGGCCCAGAGGGGCCACGCTGAGCACCAGGAACAGGCTGTTGAAGCTCTGAAGCTGGATCATCAGCACCGTGAGGATCAGAATGAGCATCAACGGCAGAGCGGCGGCGACCGACGTCTGCGCCTTGCTGCTTTCCTCGACTGTGCCGCCAATACCGATATGATACCCGCTCGGCAGGCTGGCATTCAGCGCCGCGATCTTCGGCGCCAGCGCCTGCACGACGGTGGCGGCTTGCGTGCCGGGCACGACGTCGGCCTGAACCGTCACTGTGGGCAACCGGTCCCGGCGCCAGACGATCGGGTATTCCTGCCCGTACTCGACGGACGCGATCTGGCTCAGGGGAACGCTCCGCCCGTTTGGCAGCGGCACTTGCAGCGTGCGGATCGTCGACAGCGACATGCGCTGGTCGGCCGACGCCCGCACCAGTACGTCGACGAGATAGATCCCGCTGCGCACCTGCGTGGCCGTGACGCCGGATACGACCGCGTTCAGGGACAGGGCCAGCTGCTGCGAGCTGAGGCCCAGCAGGCGGGCCTGGTCCTGGTCGACCCGGATCCTGATCGTGCGCGCCGGCTCCATCCAGTTGTAGTTGACATTCTCTGCACCGGGGGTGGACCCGATCTCCTGAGCGACCTTGAATGCGATCGTGCGCACTTGGTCCGGCTCCGGTCCGCTCACCCGGTATTGCAGCGGCCATCCGACCGGGGGGCCGAGCTCCAGCGGATAGACCCGTCCGACAACGCTCGGGAACTCGGTCGCCAGTGCGTGATCCAGCCTCGCCTTCACCCGCTCGCGCTCCTGCAGTCCCTTTGTGACGACCACGGCTTGGGCGAAAAAGTCGTTGGGGAGTTGAACATTGAGAGGCAGATAGAAGCGCACGGCGCCCTGTCCGACATTTGTGCTCCAGTGGTCCACATCCGAATCGCTGTTCAGGAGCTTGTCCACCCGCGCCGCGACGTCCCGGGTTGCGTAGATCGACGCGTTCTCGGGCAGCTGCAGGTCCACCAGCAGCTCGGGCCGGTCGGATGACGGGAAGAATTGCTGCGGGACGAGGCGCAGGCCATAGAGCGCTGCCCCGAACAGGCCCAACGTAACGAGGATCGTGACCCAGCGCGCCCGCATCGCCAGCTCGAGGAAGTAGCGGAACGTGCGCATGATCGGGCCGGGCTCCTCCGAGTGCGCCGCCCTCGGCTTCTTGAGAACCCAAACACCAAACAAGGGGGCAAAAAGGACCGCGACGATCCAGGATATGACCAGTGCGATGGCGACGACGGCAAAAATCGAGAAGGTGTACTCGCCCGCCGCACTGAGCGCGAAACCGATCGGGACGAACCCCGCGACAGTGACCAATGTGCCGGAAGCATCGGAAAGGCGGTCGAAGTGTAGGCGAAGGTGGCGGCATGTTCCTTGTCGTCACCGTGCTCCAGGCGCGTGACCATCATCTCGACCGTGATCATCGGATCGTCGACCAGCAGGCCGAGGGCGATGATGAGGGCGCCCAGCGAAATTCGCTGAAGGTCGATGCCGAAGCACTCCATCGCCACGAACACCGCGGCGAGTACCAGCGGGATAGCGAGGGCCACCACGGCGCCCGCTCGCAGACCGAGACTGACCAGGCTGACTGCAAGAACGATCGCGACCGCCTCCCACAGCGCCTTCATGAAATCATCTACTGCATGCTCGACGGTCACGGGCTGGTCGGCGACGAGCGTCGGTTCGATCCCGACCGGCAGGTTCGCCGTGATCTCAGTCATCGCCTGCGCGACGTTGCGTCCGAGGGCCAGGACGTCGCCGCCTTTGCGGATCGCGATGGCGAGCCCGATGCCGTGATGTCCATTGACGCGGAACATCGGCTGGGCGGGATCGGCGGGCCCGCGCGTGACGCGGGCGATGTCGTCCAGGCGAATGATCCGACGTTCTTTGCGACCAAGTTGACGGCAAGAACGTCCTCTTCGGACCGGAACGCACCCGAGACGCGGACGAGGATCTTCTCGTCCGCGGTCTGCACGACGCCGGGGGGGTGACGGCGTTCTGGGCCCGCAGCGCGGCGATCAGTTCGGAGCGGTCGATCCCGAGGCCCGCCAACTGCGCGGTTGAGAATTCAACGTAAACGCGCTCGTCCTGGGCCCCCAGAATGTCGATCTTGGATAAATC
>Ga0318533_10001524_pt1 | contig 11585 bp, 10 predicted proteins | sample GRESIP053b4f27_FD_203675 | JGI IMG/M metagenome (GOLD analysis project Ga0318533, IMG submission 203675) | Tropical soil microbial communities from Luquillo Experimental Forest, Puerto Rico - GRE.SIPMG.053b4f27 | ecosystem: Environmental > Terrestrial > Soil > Tropical forest > Bulk soil...
CCGATGACGAATCGAAGCCCGACACCGGGCGCCGGGCGGTCGAGAAGCTGGTCACCGACGACGATATCGACGTCCATATCGGTGGCTACCTGTCGAATATCTGTCTCGCCTGCTCCCCGGTTTTTGCGGAGCACAAGGTCGTCAACATGATCGGCGTCTGTCTCGACACGACGCTGACGACCACCAAATGCAACATCTACACATTCCGGCCCTATGATTTCGCCCCGGCGCAGGCGAAGGCGTTCGCCCCTTACCTGGTCGGCAAGATCGCCAAGCGCTGGCACATCGTCTATTTAGACTACGCCTGGGGCCAGTCCACCCGCGACGCCTACATCGCCGAGATCAAAGCGAATGGCGGTGAGGTCGCCGGCGGCACCGGCATCCCGCTCGGCACCGCCGACATGGCGCCGTTCCTGTCGCGCATCACTGGCAATTTCGACGCGCTGCTCCTGATCCTGTTCGGTCAGGACGCGATCACCTTCGGCAACCAGGCCTATGATCTCGGCCTTGCCAAAAAGTACAAATGGGCCGGCGACGGCGCCGCTGCGACCTCGACGATGCTGCCCGCGCTCGGCAATAAGATCGACGGCTTCATCGGCATCGACCGCTATGTGCCGGTGTTCGACCCGCCGCTCGACACGCCCTACCACCACGCCTTCTTTGACGACGCGGTCGCTAGGCTGAAGAAGATCGATCCGTCGGGACCGTTGCCCGACCGCTATGTTCAGTCGAATTTCGAGGGCACCAACGCGCTGAAGCTGGGCATCGAGAAATCGGGGTTTCAGGGCCGCGCCGACACTCCCAAGCTGATCGCCGCGCTCGAAGGGCTGGAGATGAAGGAGGGCTACGACTTCCCGCAGGGCGATAAATTGCTGCGCAAGGAAGACCATCAGGCGTTCGTGCGCGAGTTCATCTTCGAAGTGAAAGGCGGCAAGTATCACATCCTGGACAGCGTCCCAAAAGAGAAGACGATCGTCCCGCCGGCCTGCAACTTCACCGCTTAGATGGCCGAGGGGTCGATCCTCGCGACCGAAGATCTGACGGTTCGCTTTGGCGGGCTGACCGCCCTCAACCAGGTCAACTTCGCGGTCCGGCGCGACGAGATCCGCGCGATCATCGGCCCGAACGGTGCCGGCAAGAGCACGTTCTTCAACTGCCTGACCGGCGTCTTGCGGCCCTCGTCGGGGCATATTCTGTTCGATGGCGGGGAGATCACCGGGCTTTCTCCCGACCGGATCTCGCACCGCGGGATCGCCCGGTCGTACCAGATCACCAACATCCTCCCCAACGCCACGGCGCTGGAAAATGTCCGGATCGCCGCGCAGTCGCGCCGCCACGGCTGGAGCCTGCTGGCCCATCACCGTGCTTATCGCGACATCATCGAGAAGGCCGAGACGGTATTGGTGGCGGTGGGTCTTTTAAGCAAGGCAAACGAGCTGGCCGCCAACCTTTCGCACGGCGAGCAACGCAATCTCGAGATCGGCATCGCCTTGGCGACCGAACCGCGGCTCTTGTGCCTCGACGAGCCGACCGCGGGCATGAGTGCCGCCGAGACCCATGACACGATGGGCTTGGTGCGCTCGATCGCCAAGGACCTGACGATCCTGATCGTCGAGCATGACATGCAGGTCGTCATGGAGCTCGCGCAGCGCATCACCGTGCTGCACTACGGCGAGATCCTGGCCGAGGGAAGCCCGGCGGAGATCCAGCAGAACCCAAGGGTGCTCGAGGTCTACCTGAAGACATGACCTCCGTGACGGCCGCGCCTCTGATCGAGGTCGACGAAATCCACACCTATTACGGCAAGAGCCACATTCTGGACGGCGTGTCGCTCGCGGTCGGCAGCGGGGAAGTGGTGGGCCTCCTCGGGCGCAATGGAGTCGGCAAGAGCACGACATTGAAGGCGGTGGCCGGCCTCGTCCATCCGAGCCGCGGCGAGGTGCGGTTCGACGGCCGACCGATCACGCGGTTGCCGGCCCATCGGGTCGCACGCCTTGGAATCGGCTATGTACCCGAGGACCGGCGGATCTTCCCGCTGTTGACGGTGACTGAAAATTTGCGCACTGGGCTCGACCGCCGCGGCATGACCGCCGCGCGAAAGAAGGAGCTGCTGGAGAAGGTCTACGCGTATTTTCCGGTGCTGGCGGAACGGCGTGGTCAGGCCGGCGGCACGCTCTCGGGCGGCGAGCAGCAAATGCTGGCGATCGCCCGCGCGATGATGCTCGAGCCCAAGATCATTCTATTGGACGAGCCGACCGAAGGCCTGATGCCGCGCATGGTCTCGCAGATCCGCGAAATCATCGATGTACTGCATCGCGAGCACGTGGCGGTTCTGCTCGTCGAGCAGAATGTTCCGCTGACGCTCGACGCGTCACAGCGGATTTACATTCTGGAGAAAGGCGTTGTCCGCCACCACGCGCCGGCCGCGGCGCTGCGGGTCGACGACGCGGTGATTCACCAGTATCTGGGGGTGTAGTGCCTCGCCCTTTCGTCACACCGACGAAGGCCGGTGCCCAAAGCAGACATAGATCCCGGCCTTCGCCGGGATAAGTGAAGGGGCAGCATGGACATCCCATTCGACCAGATCTTGATCCAGACGTTGAACGGCATTGTCACCGGTATGATCCTCGCGCTGGTGGCCTCCGGTCTGACCTTGATTTTTGGCATCATGGACGTCGTCAATTTCGCCCATGGCGAGCTGTTCATGCTGGGCGCCTATGTCGGTGTCATCGTGCTCGCCGCCACCGGGGATTTCTGGATCGCGCTGGTGGCGGCCAGCTTGATCATCGCGCTGCTCGGTGCGGCGATTTACCTGATGACCTTGCGCCCGCTCTTGGGTCGTGACCCACTGACGACGATCCTCGCCACTTTTGGCGTCTCTCTGGTGCTGCAGAATTACGCGCTGTGGCAGTTCGGGCCGGTCGCCCGCAAGATCCAGGAACCGTTCACCGGCCACTTCACGATCTTTTATCTCGACTATCCATGGTACCGGCTGGTGATCGCGCTGCTGGCGGCGGCGATCATCGGCGCGCTCTGGCTGTTCCTCAAATTCGGCACCTACGGCATTTGGATCCGCGCAACGACGCAGGACCGCGTGATGGCCCAGGCGATGGGCATCCCGGTACCGTGGGTGCTCACCGTAGTTTTCGCGATCGGCGCCGGGATGGCCGGCGCCAGCGGCGTCCTGTTCGGGCCGCTCGTCGGGGTCAACCACACGATGGGTCTCGATTGGATCCTGAAGGCCTTTATCGTCGTCGTCGTCGGCGGCATGGGCAACCTCGCCGGCTCGATCGCCGCTGCGATATTCATCTCGCTGTTGGAGGCCTACGCCGCGCTGTGGGTCAGCCCGGCCCAGGCCATCATCGTATCCTTTGTCGTACTGATCCTGACCTTGTTGTTCCGGCCGACCGGGCTCTTCGCTTCGACTCCGAGATGAGGGTTCGCCACACCGTCGTCTATTGGACCGGATTTTCCGTCATTTTGGCGCTGCTGGTCATCGCACCGGTGGTATTGCCGGAGTTCTGGCGCCGTTTTCTGACCGAGATCCTGATCTGGGGCCTGCTGGCGATGTCTTCGGACATCCTGATCGGCTACACTGGGATGGTGTCGTTTGGCCATTCCGCATTCTTTGGTCTCGGCATGTACGGAGCGGCGACCGCATTGCTGTCGGTGCAGCCGCCCAATTTGTGGCTGGCGATGCTGTACGGACTGGTCGGGGCCGCTGCCGTCGCCGGGTTCGTGGCCTATTTCTCGACGCGTCTGCGCGACATCTACTTCGCGATCACGACACTCATCTTCTCGCAGATTTTTTATGTGGTCATCTTCACCTGGACCGAGGTGACGGGCGGCGAGAACGGGCTGACCTTTAGCCGCCCACCGCTGGCGATCCCAGGACTATTTTCGGTCCCTTTCACTTCGCAGACATTGCATTGGTTTGTCGTCGCCGTCGTCACATTGTCCTATCTGGTGCTGCGGCGGATCACCCGGTCGCCGTTCGGGATGGTTTTGCAGTCGATCCGCGAGAACGAGGCGCGCACCCGGGCGATCGGCTACCCGATCGAGCGCTACAAGATCGTCGCAGTAATGCTGTCCGGATTGTTCGCGGGGCTGGCCGGGGTGCTGTACGCGGTCCAGAACCGCTTTGCCGCACCCGACTTCGTGTTCTTTTTGGTCTCAGGCGAGGCGGTGATTTACAACGTCATCGGCGGCATCGGCACCTTGGTCGGGCCGATCCTCGGCGCCGCATTCTTTCTGTTGCTGCGCGAGGGGCTGTCGCGGTTCTTCACCGAATACTACCTGATCCCGGTGGGCCTCATCTTCATTGCCATCGTCATTTTCATGCCGCAAGGACTGCTCGGCTTCGCGCGGCGCTGGTTGAACGAGTAGGTTGGGCAAGAGCGGCGAGGAGTGGTAGAGTCTCCCGGACCATCTTTCCCGCGAGGGGCGGCAACAAGCGAGGGTGCAATGAGCAAGCGACCGATGTATCTGCAGCACGTCAACATCTATGTCCGTAACGCCGAGCGGTCAAAAGAGTGGTACGAGGACCTGCTCGGACTGCACACCTACGAGTACCGGCCCGGCTGGGCGGCGTTCATGTCGGCCGATACCGAGCAGTCACATGAGGTGGCGCTGATGCAGGTCGGCGAAGACGCGCCCTTGCAGCGGAAGGGCCAGGTCGGGCTCAACCACATGGCTTGGCGGCTCGAGTCGCTCGACGATCTCGAGGATTTCTACCACCGCATCAAAGCCAAAGGTTGGCCGATCGAGCACATTTCCGATCACGGCATCTCGCTCGGCATCTACACGCGTGATCCTGACGGCAACGGCGTCGAGGTTTTCTACGAGATGCCGCGCGCCGAATGGCCGGTCGACTATCACGTCTTCTCGCGCGACAAGGTCGGCCGTGGCCGTTTCCCCGGTCCCTGGGACGCGGAAATTAGGCCCGATGGGCCGCCAGTCGCGCAGCCAGCCGCAGCGGAATAGGCGCGTTCACAAAGCGGGGCGGCGGTTCGAGCCGCTCCCGTGACCGTGTCGATCGAGCCGTCGCGCAGGCGGAGAGGCCGCAGGCGAGGAGGGCGGGCCTCGTATTAATAATCGGCCGCTCGAATCGATGGCGTCAAACGCTGCAACATATGCGCGGCGCGGCTATGAATTGATTGAGTCATCATGACCGCGTGCCGCTCCGGCTGCCGCCAGCGTTTTCTTCGGCGCGGCCTAGCCCCGCACGCCGGCGAATGCGCGCATTTTACAGGCCAAAGGGTCTGCTTTCGGCATCCGCCTATAACGCTCGCGCTCGGGTTCATGCTTTCCGTAAGGTTGGCCATTCTAAGGTTTTTGCCTTTGCTCGGCGCGGATGCCAGGATGGTCCCCAACGATTCTGGCTTGGCCATCGAGGAGCATTGCCGATGACTCGACCGTTCGAGGGCATTCGCATCATCGACATTACCCATGTGCTCGCGGGGCCTTTTGCTGCTTATCAACTCGCTGTGCTGGGAGCGGATGTAATCAAGGTCGAACATCCGGAGGAGCCCGATCAAAGCCGGGAGGGCGGCACTGACCGGGCGCTCAACCGCCGCAACATGGGCACGTCCTTTCTGACCCAAGGATCGAACAAACAGTCGATCACGCTCAACCTGAGGACCGAAGAGGGCCGCGAGATCCTGAAGAGGCTGGCCGCCCGCTCCGACGTGCTGGTGGAGAACTACCGGCCCGGCGCATTCGAGGCGCTGGGGCTCGGCTACGAGGCGATGGCGAAGATCAACCCGCGTCTCATCTACTGCTCGATCTCGGCCTTTGGGCAGGACGGCGTGCGGCGCGAGCAAACGGCCTATGACCATGTCATCCAGGCCACCTCCGGCATCATGGCCTCGACCGGCACCGAGGAGGTCAATCCGATCAAAATCGGCGCGCCGGCGATCGATTATGCGACCGGCACGATGGGCGCCTTTGCCCTTGCCAGCGCCCTGTTTCAGCGCGAGCGCACCGGCAAGGGGCAGCATATCGACCTCGCTATGCTCGGGGTTGCGATGATGATGCAAGCATCGCTCGTGACCGGCTATTTCCGCAACGGCACCGAGCCGAGGCCTCACGGCAACAAGCAGCCCTTCGCCACGAACAGCGCTTACGACGCAAAGGAAGGCATGGTCATGATCGGGGCCAGCAACATCCGCCAGCAGGCGCGGTTCTGGCGAGCGGTCGAACGGCCGGACATGATCAAGACCGACAACGAGAGCCGGCTCGACGATCGCGCGAGCGAGGCCGCGATCATTGCCGACATCATCAAGACCAAGACCGCGGACGAGTGGGAAATCTACTTCCAAGCTCGCCACGTGCCGGCGGCGCGGGTGCGGACGATGGCCGAAGCCATCGCCGACCCGCATTTCAAAGATCGGCGCGTGGTTCACCATTTCGCGGGTCTACCGGGTATCGATGGTCCGGTAGGCGTGCCGCTGGCCGCGTTCAAGTTCGCGCATGGAGGACCATCGATCGAGCACCCGCCGCACGAACTGGGGCAAGATACCGGCCGCGTACTCGCGGAGCTCGGCTACAAAGATGCTGAGATCTCGCGGTTGCGCAAATCGCGCGTTATCTAGCTCCTTGCCGTTGTCGGGACCGCCGGGAGACACAGTCGCCGCAGCGAGCCGCTGCCGGTCGGTGCCGCGCAACACCAGCGCTCCGCGATGATCACGCGCTTCCGCTCCCGGACCCAGGACGGCATCCGATCCGTCTGGCCCATTCGGGACGGTCCTGCTCGGAAATGATCGGCGTATCGGGTTGCCATGTCATTTCGCCGGCCGCGCGCATGCATTTTCGCGTAAATTCATGAATACCGCCCAATGCACCGCATAGGGCTGTCGTGTGAGTCGAACCGCGATGGTGTCGACGAACTGCCCCGCAGTGGTCGCCAACTCCATCGACTACCAAGTCTAGCAGGCCGCGGAAAAATCGGTTAACTTTGGCTTCGCTACAGCTACAATGGTAGGGTATGTCTATAGCCCATTGACTTATCGAGATCGGAATTCTCGGCACACAGCCTGTTTCATGTCCGTTTTTTTTCAAATCGAGACTTTTTCTGCACCCTGCTAAGCTCTTTCGATTGGATCGAGATGAGGTAAGCTGGTCGCACCGAATTGTCGTTGGGGAGACTGACATGTTCGGCACAGCCTTTAGAATCCAGCGCGCCGCGCCGCGGCGGCATCTGCCTGCAGGTGAAGATCCCGACATCAGTTGTCGCTCTCTTTGCATCGGGGAGTGACGTGATCTCGGCCAGGTCACGTCGACCCTCTGGAGCGCCCGTCGACTACTTTGACACCGAGCCGCACTATACCGCTCTTGCAGGCCGCATCATCGCCGCCTTGGGCGGCAGCCGGAAATTTGTCGTTGTTACCGGTGATCCCCCGGCAAGCCCGCACCGGCTTTCCGAGGCTCTCAGCGCGTTGGGGGCGGCGTCCCGCGCAGTGATAAACGTCTGCTGCGGGCCGCAGCTGACGCGCGACGAGGTTTGGCGTGCCACAACCGCAGCCGCACCGTTACCCGGAACGCTGAGTTTCCAAACATCGCAACTCCCGGCGGTGTTGTTTGTCTTCGATAACGCGGGCCGGCTCTCCAACGGCCAAATCAAAGGTATCTACGAAGCGATACAACACCGCGATAGGGAAGACGCAGCAGGAGTGCTGCTCGCGCGCTCAGGCTTCCTTTTCCGGCTGGCGGCGCCGGGACTGATGTTTCTGAAAGAAGAATTGGCTGGGCAGTTCAACTTTCAGGACATTGGCAAACACGAAAGCATCGAGTTCCCCCGCTCGCAGCGCGCAAATCGGGCCCGCAACCCTGATGCGCGCGGTGCGCCGCGCGGCGTTATCCGTTTGTTCATAGCGATCGCGGGTGCTGGTAGGGGCGGGGATCGGGGCTTTCGTGATGTTTCGCTCGGCGGACCAGGCCGGCGCACAATCTCCGCGCGCCGCGGGCGGGATTTCATCGACAGCAGAGGCCTCGTTACCGCAATCGATGCCGAACGAAATGACAAACGAGCCCCGGCCAGCTGCGACAGTGCATTCCTCGCAGCAAGTCGCGCAAGCGCCGGACCCGACCTCGCCCGTAGCTGCTGTGACGCTGTCCGCGCAAGTCACTCAACCGATATCGACCGTCGCCGCGCCTGATCCGGTGCAGCCCGCGCGGAAGGGGGAAGCGTCCTCGGCCCTGACAATTCTGCAGGCGAGACCTCCAGTCGCATCGTCTCCTCCAAGCGAATCCCCGGCGGAAATCGCTGGGCTGGTGGCTCGCGGCGATAGCTTCCTCGGCACGGGCGACATCGCGTCAGCACGGCTGTTCTACGAGCGCGCCGCCGATGCTGGCGACGGGCCTGCGGCGCTCCGGCTCGGAGCGACCTTCGACCCTGTCTTTCTTGACCGCGCCGGCATCCACAACATTCGTGCCGATCCCGACCGGGCTGAGTCATGGTACCGCCGCGCCCGTGAGCTCGGGGATGCCGCAGGAAAGCCGCCGAAGAGCGTCGATCAGCAACGTTTTGCCGATCCGAGTGCTCCGGCGCGTTGAGCCAATCGGGGAGCGGAGTTCCGACTCCCGGTCAGACAAATGCCGCGCCGCTCTCTCGTATCCCCGATGAAGCTTGCCCACGCGTACCGATCCCACTCGCCCTAATCCGCGGCCGGCTCCCGGCGAGGGCGGGACCGGCGCGCGCCCGACCGCTGACGAGAGCCGCGGGAGGCCAAAGCCGCCACGATCTCAGGCCGAGGGCCGGCGCCTCCGTCGTCCATAGCCGCTTTCGATCGCAGACAGGCGATCATGGCATCCTGCGCGGGTCCGAGAAGGGGCCTGCCTGACATTGGCCGAGCAGCATGGTCTCAGCGTCAGTTACGCGTCGCTTTGGTTGCGATACGGTTGCCAGATCAATCACATGGAGCAAGACAACTGTTAATCGAATTCTCCAACCCATCGAGGTTGTTGGTGCGGACGGCGGGACTCGAACCCGCACCGGGTTTCCCCGAGCAGATTTTAAGTTACCTTGAGCTACTCTCACCTGCCTTCACGGCAGGTCACAAATCTGCTGGTAGCGAAGGAATCCTGCGCGTATTCTTTCTCATTCGCCATCACGCGCCCCGAATGCGCTTCACTGCAGATCTAGGGACAGGCTAGGGACGACGGAAGCCATGGCAACCAAATGGAACGCCGCGGGACCCGGGGTCCGCTACCGGAAGCACGCGAGCCGCAAGCACGGCGTCCGGCTGGACCGCTACTACACACTGCGCTTCTCGATCGCTGGTAAGCAGGTCGAGGAAGCGCTCGGCTGGGCGTCCGAAGGCTGGACGGTGGAGAAAGCACAAGAGAAGCTCGCCGAGCTGCGCAAGGCCAAGCGCACCGGCCAGGGGCCGGCAACGCTGCGGGAACAGGCCGAAGCCAACCGGCGGATGAACAGCAGCGAGCTGAAGAAGAGGCGGCGTTGGCACGGCGGCAGCGGACCGTGCGCGACCTATGGGAACGGTACGGCAAGGAAATCGTCGCGGTCGAGAATAAGGCGACTACCGCGCGTCAGAAAGCGCGCATCTGGACGACCAAGATCGAACCGGCGATCGGCCATTTGCGGATCAACGACGTGACGGAGGAGGACGCATCAGCGGTGGTGCGTGCATCCATGCGTCTCGATACCGCTGGTCGAGTGATCGGCGGCAGGGCCGAGGCCGCCAACGTCTACCGCCTGATCCACCATATGTTTCGCAAGGCGCTCGCGTGGCAATTGCGTGCGAGAGAAGCTGGTAACCCACTCGAAAACCTAACGGAACCAAAGGTTGCGCGGCGCGAGCGGCTGCCGACCGGGGGTGAGATCGGTGCCCTGATAAAGGCGCTCGATGCCGCCGAGCGCGACATGACTGAACGGCCTCAGGTCATTGCTGCGATCCGCGCCACCATTCACATTGGCGCACGGATCTCGGAAGTGCTGACGTTGCGCGACCAGGACATCCGCCGCGACGAGCTGGAGCTGCATCTGCCTGACACGAAAACCGGCTTTTCAAGGAGACCGATATCGGTCGCGGCGCTCGCCGTGCTGGACAGCGTGGAGCGCATGCCGGGGGTCGAATTCGTCTTCCGCGCCATCAAGAGGCCAGCCGCGTCACTCGGCTACAGCACTGTGGAGAATGCCTTTCGCCGCATCGCCCGTCGCGCCGGGGTCGAGCGCTGCACGCTGCACACCATCCGCCATTGGTTCGCCACGATGACCGCGAACAGCGTCAGCAACGCGCGTGTCGGCATGGCGTTGACTGGCCACAAGTCACATGCGGCCTACATGAATTATGTCCACGGCGACAAGCAACAGGCCCGTGCGCTTGCCGACCAAATGGCAGCACTCGCCAGCGGATTGGGGAAAGCCGAACCGAAGGTCGCCAGCATTCTGCCAGCCGATTTGGCAAAGTAGACTTTCTCAGCGGCGGATAGCGATTGCAACGCAACAAGCCCGGCTCCGTAACGGGCTTCCGCCGCGACCACTCTGCGGAAGCGTCATGCGGAGGCGCTATGGCTCGATCCTGGCCGTCCCTCGTCGCGACGGCCGTCGATCTAATCGATTGGCGCCGATGGAACCTGTCGGTTGAACAGTTCCAATTCCTGCTCAAAGCGGGTGAAGCTGGCCGGTCGCATCCTTGGAACAACGCGCTATATCCGCCGGGCAATGTACTGCTCTGGCACCCCGATGGAGGCGGCTTCTCCTGGGGCGGCCGCGCCTTTAAACCCGATACCGATGGCTTGATGACCGCTCCGGTCGACGCGGCCAAGGATATGGCGGGGCACGGCTTTCGGCCTTGGTGCATCCTCGATCAGGTCGAGCGGGAATTTCGCGTATTGTTCCGATCCGGCGAGATCGAGATTCGAGTCATCGATGCCACAACCGGGGCCGCGAAGTCTCTGCCGGCACAGGTAGCCTCAATCGTCGTCTTCCGATTCAACGCCAACGAAATAGAGCTGACGGGGGCCTGCGCACTGCGGTTGGTGGTAGTCAGTGTCGAGCTGAGCACCAGCGGGGCGGCGCCGGGCGATAAGGGGTCGAAAACCGATCACCGGTCAGGGAGCGGTCGTCGCAAGGGCAGAGGCAGAATCCCGAGCCCTATTTGGAAAGCCGCTGAAACCGGGGCGATGCGATGGTTCGACGATAACGGCTGCCCCGAGCCCTGGGACGGCGGACAGACGAAGCTCGAAGATCACATTAAAGACTGGCTGGCAGAGCGCGACTTTTACCCTGCTGAATCGACGGTTCGCGACCATGTGCGCAAATGGATCGACGAATTCCGGAAAAACCGAGTTAGCCTATCCTAACCCGTTGATCGGCTAGGGCCGATTTCGCTTTGTCGGCCTTATCGGCCTAATCGGCCGACACCGCGGCTTCTCCAATGTGTGATGCGGCGATCGAAAACCGCTTCACACATAGGTGACACCCCCTGTCTGATTTTCTGTAAGCGGAGCCTAACTCCCACCTTGCACCCGGTGAGAACGGTGTGATGCTCCCCTGTGTGATGGGCGGGGGATCGTGTGCCAACTAATTTGCCAATTGATGGGCACAGTTTTCGTCGATTGGAGGT
>Ga0318533_10001527_pt1 | contig 11577 bp, 7 predicted proteins | sample GRESIP053b4f27_FD_203675 | JGI IMG/M metagenome (GOLD analysis project Ga0318533, IMG submission 203675) | Tropical soil microbial communities from Luquillo Experimental Forest, Puerto Rico - GRE.SIPMG.053b4f27 | ecosystem: Environmental > Terrestrial > Soil > Tropical forest > Bulk soil...
GAAGAGCATAGCCGTACTGCGCGCCGGCCTGGGTGTAAACGGAGATCCCACCGGCATCGTTGTCCACATTGGAGGTGATCAGTCCCGGCCCGATTACGGCCAGCAACAACAACAGCCGCCGCCGCAGACTGCGCAAGCGCTTCTGCAGGCTGGCGCCGTGATTCTGCAGGTTTTCTACGCCCGATCTCAATAATACCGGCCAGTTCACTTCGCCTCGCTGCCGTTCCGCTAGCGCTTCAACAGATGGGAGACCACGTCGTCCACGGCAATCGCCCCGATCGGCCGATTGTCCTGGTCCACTACCGTCAGCGTCCGTAAATTGTACTTGTCAAAGAGCTGGAACACCTCCTTCCCGTCAGCATTCGGCGCCAAGCTGACCAACGGCTCCATCTTCAGCGCCGCCAAGCGCTCTTCTGGCTCCGCCAGAAGGATCCGCACCACGGGAACCACACCGGAATACTGGGCCTTGTGATCCAGTAAGACGATAGCGTCCAATTGGTCAAAGCTCTGGTCCTGCTTGCGCATCCATTCAAGTACTTCTTCCCGTGTCGCGGATTCGCTTACAAACACAAACTCCGTGTTCATCATGCCGCCCGCGGTTGCCGGGTCAAACTCCAACAATTCGCGAACCTCCTTGGCCTCGTGCCCGGGCATCTCTTCCAGCAATTCCTCCGAGGTTTCCTTGGGCAGGTCCGCAAGGACGTCGGCGGCCGCGTCGGGAGCCATTTCCTCCAGTATGTCCGCGGCCTTTTCCGGATCGAGGTCCTCGACGATCTGCGTCGTCAGCCGTGCGTCCAATTCGCCCAAAACCGCTGCCGCCGTTTGTTCGTCCAAGGACGCAATGATGCTCTGGCGTTCGGATGCGGAAAGTTCTTCCATGATGTCCGCGAGATCAGCTGGATGCAGGTCTTCCAGTTTTTCGTGGGTGATCCGCAGCTTCACGCGCCGCAGCGGATCCGGTTCGATCAGGTTGACAAATTCCCAGCGGATGGAACGCTGGGGCAACTGGCTTTGCAGCTTGCGCACCACCTTGGAGGGAACCACGCCTTGCAGCAGCCGCCGGATCGCCCCGGGAAGCCCCACGTCTACCTGTGTCAGGCGTAACTCCACATTGCCATTCGAACGTTGTTCGGCCAGGTCGAGGTCGTTCACGCGCACAACTTTTCGTCCGCGCGTGTCGATGATTTGCTGGTCCAGCAAGTCCTTCTGCACCGCCAGCCACGATTCGTTGGGCTGATAAATCTCGAGCGCCTTCTCTCCTACGTTCAGCAGGATCTTTCCATCGGACACCGAAGCCACTTGATTGTGCCTGGCTACTAAAGGCTGAAAGCGGCCGCGCGACAGCAAGAAGTGTGAGATGCGATTCGGGGCCTCCGCAGGCTCGATGAAGAATTCGCGGACGCGCCCCACATAGTTCCCTTTGACGTCGTAGGTCTTGACGCCCATCAACTCCGTGGCGTAGAGCTCCATGAATTTCACCTCCTGCCTTCGTTCCGGGCCAAGCGGCGGCGAGTTGGCCGGCAAGCCAAATCCGGCAACAAAAAACCCGCTCACCGAACCTCGGCGGCGGGCAAGTGTCTGAAAGAATTTGACTTACCGTTAGCCGCCGTTGCACGCTCCCCAGCCGACCGGTTGCGCCTTGGCCTGGGCCGCGCGCGACTCAATCGGGATCGTCGACCCTTCGATCCGTTGTCGGGCAGACCGTTTGCTACAGCTTTTAGGGCCAGGCTCTAGTTCGTTCCTCGTGGTCATCGAGAGGGTCCACGTGCCATTCGTGACCGCTTCTGCGGTCTCCAATGCATTGATAAGCTGCGCTTATCGTAATGTCAAGCGCAGAATGACCTTTCGCCAAAATTTTCTCTCGATTCAGCTACGCCGGCACGGCTAGGAGAAAAGCATGTGCACGGGCTCGACACCCTTGCGGCGGCACTCGTCCACGTACAGAGTGAGGTAGTTCTTCAAGACATAGTCGCGTTTCGAATAGCCCAACTCCGCGGCGGCCCGGTCAATCGCGCCGGCCGGCCCTTCCAGTTCCACATAGGTCCCGATCGGCGTCTCATCCAGCTCAATGAGCAGCCCCCGCGCCCAGGCCAGCGAAGCCGGAAGTCGGAATGTGGTTCGGTACTTCTCGTAGCGGAACCAACCGGCCAGCCCCAACCCTTCAAAAATCGCCGCGAGCGTTGCGGCATCCGTGACTTCCATCTCGATCTCTTCTCGTAGTTTGTGCGGGCCATCCGCAAATGCGTCCGCAGCTGCTGGCCTCGAGACGGGTCTCTTGAAGGTCAGCACCACGCGCGGTCTCGGCCGCTGCGTCCGTGGTTTTCCGCCGCCTTCGCGTGTCTCGGTGCGAATCCGCAGCAATTGGCCATGTTTCGCCAACCCTCCCTGCGGAGTGTCGAAAATGACGTTTTCCTCACGTACTCTGCCTAGTCCCGCGCCGACGGGCTGCGCCCCCAGCTTCTTCAAAAGCCTCCGGAAGGCCTTTCGATCCTCGATCTTTAGCTTGATTTCTCTTTCGTGCGCCACGCTGTTTCCAATCTTTGGCCACCGACTGGCCCGTTACTTTCGTCGCTTGCCGACTTCCGCTAGTATTAGTATAGCGAAGGAATCGAATCGTTCTGCCGGGCGCATCGCAACCCCGATCTTCCATTTACCGCTTTACAGTGCGGATGCGCAAAAGAGCCCTGTGAACCGAGACCCTAGGAAAATATCCCCAGCGATTTCAGAGGAGCACGCTGCGACGGCGGCCGCCACCCCGCCCCTGGCACGGCGTGAACCTGTCGAGCACATCGTTCACGGCGACCGCCGCATCGACCACTACGACTGGCTCCGGCACAAGGGCGCACCGGAAGTCCTGGCTTATCTCGAGGCCGAGAACGCCTACACCGACCTCGTTCTGAAGCCCACCGAAGATTTCCAGGAGAAGCTCTATCAAGAGATCCTCGGGCGCATCCTTGAGACCGACCTTTCCGTTCCCTATCGCTTGCGCGGCTATCTCTACTTCACCAAAACGGTCGAAGGCAAGCAGTATCCTTACCATTACAGACGCCCCGACTCCATACCCCCTATGGAACCGGGCGGAGTGCGCGAGGCCGAGCGCGAAGAACTTCTCCTCGACTTGAATCAGCTCGCCGAGGGACACTCCTTTCTTGGACTCGATGCCTTCGAGATCAGCGATGACGGCCGGTGGCTGGCGTTCTCAACCGATACGACCGGATTCCGTCAATACACGCTTTACTTGAAGGATCTTCGCACCGGCGAAACGCTTCCCGGGCGCTTCGAGCGAGTTGCGAGTGTCGCCTGGGCTGCCGATCATCAGACGCTGTTCTATACCATCGAAGACGAACGCACCAAGCGCTCGTATCGCCTGTATCGACATATCCTTGGCTCAAGCGATCCCGACGCGCTCCTTTACGAAGAAACCGACGAGCGCTTCCAGGTTAAAATCGCACGGACACGGAGCGGCGGCTACCTTCTGGCCACCTCAGCCAGTCACACCTCTAGCGAAGTCCGATTCCTCCGCGCTCGCGACCCGTCCGCGCAATTCCAATTGATCGCGCCTCGCCAGGAAAATCACGAGTATTACGCCGACCACCATCCCGGGCCCCTACCAGACTTTGGCGAAGAGCTTTTCTTCATCCGCACCAATTCGGGGGGCCGCACGTTTCGCCTCGTCGCTGCCCCGGTCAGGCAACCGGGTCCCGAATACTGGCGCGAGACGATTCCCAACCGTGCCGACGTGATGCTGGCCACGGCCGAAGTCTTCGAAGATCACCTTGTCTTACTCGAGCGCGAAGGGGGCCTTCCTCACCTGCGCATCGTGGATTTACGCGCGGATGCTCGAAACGCGCTGGCCTCCTCGCACCGGATCGAATTCACGGAACCCGCTTACAATGTTTCGCTCGGGGACAATCCTGAATTCGACGTTTCTCACGTGCGCTTCCAATACGACTCGTTTGTCACGGCTCGCTCCGTCTTGGACTACGACGTAGGGACCCGCGACCGGGTCCTTCGCAAGCGGCAACCCGTCCTCGGCGGCTACGACCCTTCGCAGTACGTAAGCCGGCGCCTTGAGGCCACTGCCTCTGACGGCACGCGCATCCCGCTCTCCCTCGTCTACTGCCGCGACACGCCTCTCGATGGCGCGGCGCCGCTACTCCTTTACGGGTATGGCAGCTACGGCATTTCCGTGCCCGTGAACTTTAACTCGAATCGCCTAAGCCTCCTCGATCGTGGTGTGATCTATGCCGTTGCACACGTTCGGGGCGGCGGAGAGCTCGGCAAACCCTGGCATGACGCCGGCCGCATGAAGCAAAAACAAAACACCTTTACCGACTTCATCGCCGCCGCTGAGCATCTAATCGCCGAGCGTTACACTTCCCCGCAAAAACTCGCCATCCAGGGCGGCAGTGCCGGTGGCCTGCTCATGGGTGCAGTTACGAACGAGCGTCCCGACCTCTTCCGTGTGGTACTCAGCCAGGTGCCCTTCGTCGATGTCTTGAACACCATGCTGGACGCTGGGCTTCCCCTTACTGTCGGCGAATATGAAGAATGGGGCAATCCGCAAGTCCCCGAAGAGTACTTCCGCATCAAAGAATACTGTCCGTACACGAATCTCGAACCGAAGACCTACCCCGCGATGCTTCTAAAAGCCGCGCTCAATGACAGCCAAGTGATGTACTGGGAGCCCGCGAAATACGTGGCCAAGCTTCGTTCGTTGAAAACCGACTCGAGCTCGTTGCTGCTCAAAATCAACATGGGCGCGGGACACGGCGGAGCTTCCGGCCGCTACGATTACCTACGCGAAATCGCTTTGGATTATGCATTTCTGCTCACGCAGTTGGGCATTCGCGATTGAATTCCCGGCGAGTCTTGCTTGAAAAGGAGGAAATCTTTTTCCACAGACTCTGCCGTAAGTTGACCACTTGCGTTTTTATTCCGATACGCCATCATTAGGGACTCTGTAGGAAAGCCTGAAGACTGACGCCTGACACTTCCGAATGACCGAGCCGACAACACCCCTGATGCAGCAGTATCACGCCATCAAGGCGCGCTATCCCCACGCGCTGCTGCTGTTCCGCCTGGGCGATTTCTATGAGCTGTTTTACGAAGACGCCATGATCGCCTCGCGCGAACTGCAAATCACCCTCACCTCCCGCAATCGGGAAAAAGGCCAGCCCATCCCCATGTGCGGCGTTCCCTATCACGCCGCGGAAGGCTATCTCGCCAGATTGATTCGCGCCGGCTTCAAGATCGCCATTTGCGACCAGATGGACCAGCCGGGCCCCGGCAAGAAACTCGTACGCCGCGAGGTCGTGCGCGTCATCACTCCAGGCACTGCAACCGATCTTGGCGTCCTCGATATCCGCGAAAACAATTTCCTTGCCGCTGTTGCGCCTCATCCATCCGGCTCACCCCTTGGCCTCGCGTTCGTGGATCTCTCGACCGGCGAGTTTCAAGCCACTGAGTTTTCCGGACCGCGCGCCGAGGAAGCGCTGCGCGACGAACTCCAGCTTCTTCGTCCGCGCGAAACCCTGCTCCCTCGTCCCCCGCAGCTATTCGAAACCGCGAAGACCTCCCTTCCCGAAGGCACCGGCGGCATCGAGTCCCGCCTCGAAGACTGGACCTTCCAGCGCGACTACGGCGAACGCATTCTTCGCGAACAATTCGGCGTGGCCGAACTCACCGGCTTCGGCCTCGATGCTCATCCGCAGGCCCTTTCCGCTGCGGGAGCCATCCTTCATTACCTGCGCGAGAACGCGGCTCGCGGCGATCGCTCCGGCGAAGCCCGCGAACAAACAGATGCTCCGAGCGTCGGGGCCCTCGGCCATCTCGATCGCGTCCGTTATTACGAACACCGCGACACACTTGTTCTCGATCCTGTCTCCGTGCGCAATCTCGAACTGCTCACGCCAATTTTTTCCGAGGAAACCGGTCGCTCCGCAGGACCAACCACGCTCATCGCCGCGTTGGACGTTACGGTCACCGGCATGGGGGCGCGCCTGCTGCACTCCTGGCTTCTTCGGCCGCTTATCGATCGCGATTCGATCGAAGCCCGCCTCGCCGCCGTCACTCATCTCGTGCAGCAAACCGTCGTTCGCGGCGAAATCCGCAAGGAGCTCCGCGGAATCCTGGATCTCGAACGGCTCACGAGTCGCATCACATTGGGTCTTGCGACTCCGCGCGAACTCGTCGCCCTCCGCAAATCGCTTGGCCAGCTCCCGGTGTTGAAGAATTTTGTCACACCTCCGCCGGTGGGCGGCAGCGAACTCCTCGGCCGCCTCCACGAAGAAATCGACGAACTCTCTGACGTCCGCGAACGCCTCGAACGAGCCATCTCGGACGAACCTCCCGCCCTCGCCACCGAGCCAGGCGTCATTCGCGGCGGCTATCACACCGAACTCGACGAGTTGCGCGACCTCAGCCAGCACAGCAAGCAAATCATTGCCGCCATGGAAGAGCGCGAGCGCAAACGCACCGGAATCGCCTCGCTCAAAATCCGTTTCAACCAGGTTTTCGGCTACTACATCGAAATCTCGAAACCCAATCTGCATCTCGCTCCCGCCGACTACGAGCGCAAGCAAACTCTCGTCAACGCCGAGCGCTTCACTTCCCCCGAACTCAAGGCTTACGAGCGCAAAATCCTCGCTGCCGACGAACGCATTCTGGAAATCGAGCACCAGCTCTTTATCGACATCCGCTCCTCCGTCGCCGCCAACGCCGCGCGCCTGCGGCACACGGCTTCCGCCGTCGCTCAGCTCGACGTTCTCGCTGCCTTCGCCAAGCTCGCCGCCGACCGCGGCTACACCTGCCCCGAATTCAATTCCATCGGCGAACTGCTCATTATCGGCGGCCGCCATCCCGTGATCGAGGAACTTCTCCGCCAGCGCGGGGAGCGCTTTGTTCCGAACGATCTCTGCTTCGAGCCCGGCCGCCAGCAACTGCTTCTCATCACCGGCCCGAACATGGGCGGCAAATCGACGTATCTTCGCCAGGCTGCCCTGATCATTCTCATGGCCCAGGTGGGCTGCTTTGTTCCCGCGCGCCAAGCTAAACTCCCCATCACCGACCGCATTTTCACGCGCATCGGCGCAAGTGATAATCTTGCACGCGGCCGCTCCACTTTCCTCGTCGAGATGAGCGAAGTCGCCGCGATCCTCAATTACGCTACCCCCTCGAGCCTCGTGCTTCTCGACGAAGTCGGCCGGGGGACGGCGACCTTCGACGGCCTTTCCATCGCCTGGGCCGTCGTCGAGCATCTCCAGAAACACACTCGCGCGCGCACGCTCTTCGCCACGCATTATCACGAACTCACCGAACTCGCCGATCTTCTCCCGGGCGTGAAAAACGTCCACGTATCGGTGAAAGAAACTCCCAGCGAAATCATTTTTCTCCGCCGCGTCGAGCCCGGCAGCGCCGACAAAAGTTACGGCATCGAAGTCGCTCGCCTCGCCGGCCTGCCACGCTCCGTCATCGAGCGCGCCCGCGAAGTCCTGAAGCGTCACGAGCAAAACGAGCACGAGCTTAGCGAAACGCTTTCTCCGGGCGCCAACGGCGAAGTCCCCGGCAGCGACGGCCATCAACAAGTCCTTTTCACCGCGCTCGACCGTGCCGTCCTCGACAAGCTGCGCGACGCCGACCTCGACCAATTGAAGCCTCTCGACGCCCTCAACCTCCTCGCCGAACTCAAGAGGCAAATTTCATGAGCAAACCGCTCGACCGCGAGCAAGCTTTAATCAGAGCTTTTGTCGTTCCGCAACCCGAGGAAAGGCATCGGGAGCTACCTGCAACGCCAATATGCAGGTCTGACGCCCGCTTCAAGCGCCTGGACACGGGATTCGCGTTACCCATGTCCCCTTCGCAACAGAGCCCTTCCCGGATCTTTCGAATCCTGCCATCCAAGGGGCTAGGGATGTCTGTCAGGTGGTTCTGAGTGGGGAGAGATCGACGTCAAGGGGATGCACAGCAGTGGCCCTCGAAGGAATCGGGGTTTCGACAAGGTTACCGTCCGGCGTGGAAGGCAGGCTGGGCTAGTTCGAAGATGAGGACGAACGCTGGATTTTCGAGCGAACGAGGCAGTGGTGATCTCTGATAATGAGGACATGCTCGTCCTCGGCCTCATGTCCGGCACCTCTGCGGACGGAATCGATGTCGCCCTCGCTCGCATCTCCGGTGCGCCTCCGAGCCTGAACGCGAGGTTACTCGGTCAGACTTCGTTCGAGTTTCCTCACCCGCTGCGCAAGGAAATCCTTCGCGTCGCCGAGCAGCAGCCGATCTGTGCTGGAGAGCTGAGTCAGCTCAACTTTCGCCTGGGAAGGATTTTTGCCGAAGCCGCTCTCGCCGCCTGCGGCCGCTTCCGCGTCTCACCGAAGCGCGTTTCCCTCATCGGCTCTCACGGCCAAACGATCTTTCACCAAGGCCTCGCCACCAGGTATTTCGGGGCATCTACCGCCTCCACTCTCCAAATTGGCGACGGCTCCGTCATCGCCGCACGCACCGGCATCACCACGGTTTCCGATTTTCGCCCCGCGGACATGGCCCTCGGCGGCCAAGGCGCTCCGCTGGTTCCCTACGTCGACTATCTTCTGTATCGCCATCCAAAACTCGGTCGCGTCTCCCTCAATCTCGGCGGCATCGCCAACATCACCGTAATCCCCGCCAATGCGAAACCTTCGCAGGTTTTTGCCTTCGACACCGGCCCCGCCAACATGCTGATCGACGCCCTTGTCCAACATTTCACCCGTGGCCGCGAGCGTTTCGACAAAGACGCTCGCCTTGCACGAAGCGGCCAAATCAACCCGCCCTTGCTGAAGCTTCTTCTCCAAGATCCGTACCTTAAACTCAAACCACCGAAATCCACCGGGCGCGAATACTTCGGTGCCGCCTACATCAAAAAGCTTCTCGTTCTCGGGCGACGTTACCAGGCTAAGCCTAATGACCTCATTCACACCGCCACTGCGTTCACGGCGGCTTCCGTCGCCGACGCTCTCCATCGTTTCGTGCTGCCCATTCACAGGATCCACGAGCTCATCGTCTCTGGCGGCGGCGCGCACAACCCCCTGCTCTTCGGGCAACTTTCGGTTCTTGCCAAGGTTCGATCGCCTGCCGAGAATTTCACTGCGCTTCTCAAGAAAGACTTTGCGCAGACGCTCGCCGCACCGGCCCAGGTTTTGCCACGTCAAACAAAGCAAGGTTCATTCATGTCCGTCCTTGCTTCCTCCCAATTCGGGATGCCCGTGGACGCGAAGGAAGCCTTCGCCTTCGCTCTCCTCGCTTATGAAACGTTTCACCAGCGCCCGGCAAATCTGCCTTCGGCCACCGGCGCAAGCGGTCCGGCCATCCTCGGCAAAATCTCCTATGCCCCGGCCGCCTGAACGGTCAACATTCTCGGAGCTGGCCTTGTTTGGCGGTGGCGACGCGCAGACGACGGCGTCACACCGAGCGAAGCGTGTGTCGGTTTGCTTGCCTTTCTCCTCCGTGGCCCTTTTGTTTCGGCCTCCGAACCCTGAGCGCTGAATGTTTTTCTCTTCTTTTTTTTTGGCTTGTCGCGTCAACTTTGCGTTGACGTACCAGCGCCGGGTCGGTGCCAACACGGATCCCGATTTCTTCGAGTTCGCCTTCTCCCCGAAGCACTTCCCGCCCGATGGCAGCCAATCGCAGACATTACCGCAATCCGCTTTATCGACGCGCTTACCGGTCAGATTCGCATGGAAATGGAAGGAAAAGCGGAAAGCCCTGTCGAGCGAAGTCCCAAAAATCGTTGCCGAAGATCTCCCTAACCTGCCACTATTGTTCAACGACGTCGTCTCCGTCCACCGACGCGCTCTCGGCCCCTCTGATCCTTCCTCCCGCGGCGACTATTTCTTCCCTTGCCGTATGGCATCCCAACGCAGTCGACTTCCATCGAGTGGCGCGTTCCTAAAGATACCGATCGTTGTCACCCGAGGCGAACGAGGGATCTATCTCTGTCTTCTCTGTGGTTAACTCCGCGTCCTCCGGGCCCTCGGTTGTTTTGATCTATTCCACGAGTCGCTGGTCCAGAATCATTCGGCACCGATCCCTGATCACAATCTCTCTCCCCTCTCCTTCATCGCCTTCGCAATCTCCTCGACCGCAATCGCGCCTTCCCTTCCAATCCTCCAGGCGTCCCCATTCAACTCCACGATCGTCGACGGCAGCGTCGCTCCGGTCTCGCCCGCATCCAAAACCAGCGGCACGCGCGAACCCAGCTGCTTCATCACCTGCGCTGCGCTGGCGCACGAAGAAAATCCCGAAATGTTCGCGCTCGTTCCTGTGACCGGCCCCTCGAACTCTTCAATCAGGCATCGAACCACCTCGCTCCGCGGCCAACGCAAAGCCACCCGCCCCGTTCCTGCCGTCACCTTCAGCGGAATCTTGTGCGCGGCATTCACCACCAGCGTGAGCGCGCCCGGCCAGAACTTCTGGGCCAGCCGCATAAAGCTTCCAGGGGTTCCGCGCGACAGCGCCACCGCCTGTTCGATCGAATTCACTAGGATCGGGAGGGCTCGCGCTTCCGGCCGCCCCTTCACCCGGTAGATCTCATCCACCGCCGCCAAATTGAACGGGTCCGCCGCCAGTCCATAAAAAGTATCCGTGGGTATCGCGATCACACCCCCGCGCGAGAGAAAACCCGCCGCGTATCGCAGCAATTCCCGTTCGGGGTTGATGGGATTGACGCGCAGCAATTCAGCCGGCAATTTTTTGGCCTTTGGCGAAGTCGTACCGCCACCTGTAGCGCCGCCAGCTTTCCCTCCAGCGAAGGGTCAGGGCGGCGTGTTCGCAGCGCTCCCTTCGCGCTGCCTGTCTTTGGCCGACGCTACCATACCCCCTCCGGCCGGCGCAACACCAGGGCCCTGCTTGCAGTCATTTTCGCAAAGTTGGGCGTGGCGGCCGATGAGTTGGCTGATTTGAGTGGATTTGGCATGCCTTCGGTGGTTCTTTTTGTCCTAGACCGCTTTTCTGTTTTCAGATAAAGGAACCTCGGTGCTGCTTCGCTTGAGATTTTTACGGGTCTTGTTACGCAACTGGGATCGGATCTTTAGCCCGCCTGTCGCGGGAAGGATCCGACATTTTGGATTAAGGCCGGCAACAACATTCTTCAAGGAGGCGACATGCAGTCTCGTTCCGTTTTGACTCTCGCTGTTCTGATCTCCCTTTCTCTTTTCCCAGCCGTCGCGGCTCCGGCCGCGTCCAATGCCGCTGGCGAATATGCCAAGCACCTTGCGGCCCTTAGTGGTCTATCGGTCGACGTGCCAAAGGCCATGCCGGCCGACCAGTACGGCTTGCGCCCCCACCCCGAATCCATGGACTTCGGCCAACTGTTGTCGCACATCGCGACCGCCAACTACCAATTCTGCGCTGGTCTGAAAGATTGCGTTCCTCCGGCCTTGCCTTCGCCGACCGAAAAAGACGCCGCGGTCAAATTCCTCAGCGACTCTTTCGAGTTCTGTTCCGCCGTGATCACGAATCTCACCGAGGCCCAACTCGATGCCGTGCACAACTCCCCGGACGGTCGTTTTCCCGGCAGCGAAGCCCTCCTCGCCCTGTATGTCCAAC
>Ga0318533_10001528_pt1 | contig 11574 bp, 10 predicted proteins | sample GRESIP053b4f27_FD_203675 | JGI IMG/M metagenome (GOLD analysis project Ga0318533, IMG submission 203675) | Tropical soil microbial communities from Luquillo Experimental Forest, Puerto Rico - GRE.SIPMG.053b4f27 | ecosystem: Environmental > Terrestrial > Soil > Tropical forest > Bulk soil...
GGACAAGCCGGTGATCGCCGCCGTCGAGGGCCCGGCCGTCGCCGGCGGCATGGAGCTCGCGCTATGGTGCGATTTTCGCGTGATGGCGAAAGAGTCCTACCTCGGCGTCTATTGCCGCCGTTGGGGCGTGCCGCTGATCGACGGCGGCACCGTGCGCCTGCCGCGCATCGTCGGGCAGGGCCGCGCGCTCGAGATCATTTTGACCGGGCGCAAAGTTCCGGCGGAGGAGTGCCTGCAAATCGGCTTGTGCGAATATCTCACGGAGAAGGGTGGCGCGCGCGTGAAAGCGGAAGAGCTGGCGCGGGACATCGCCCGCTTCCCGCAGGTTTGCGTGCGCGCCGATCGCCGCTCCGCCATTCGCAGTCACGGGCTCAGCGTGCGCGAGGCCTTGATTCAGGAATGGTACAACGGGCGCGAAGCGCTGGTTGAAGACGGTGTCGCCGGCGCGAGCCGCTTCAAGGCGGGCCTAGGGCGCCACGGCGATTTCGCGAAGATCTGATTATTGGTTCTGCTCAATTGGTGTCTTCGACGTCGGTGACCGGACGATCGCGGCCGACAGCGGTCTCGGTATGCCAGCGACCTTTCTCGTCCTCGTACTCGATTGTCTCCGTGTGCCCCGGCACGCGCTGCTCGGCCGCGGCCGTGCGCGCCGCCGCAAGCGCCGCGTCGTGAGTCGGAAACGGCTCCGAGAAAACGCCGTTGGCTGTGTAGGCCCAGCCCTCGTCGTGGCGGACGATCCGATATGTGACATGCGACATGATCGCACCCGTTGGTAGGAAGCATAGCAAATTGGCGAAGTGGCGCAGCCTGATCCGCCATTCATTGCACCCACGCGGCGCGTGACAGGCCCAACTCATCCACGCCTGACACGTTACACTACGCAGCGGGCAAAATGAGGGCGCGGCGAGGCCTGGATTTCGTTTCTATCATTCGGTCCGCTGCTCCCGATGCGCCGGCGCGCTCACCGCCGCGTGGATCGCCTTGCAGTGGCGCACGAGGTTGGCGCGGGAGGAGACGAACTGCTTGAGCGGCGTGTCGATGTCGAAGAAATAGATATTGGCGATGAAGCCATAGATGCCAGCGTCGATGCTGGTCGGCGTCTCGCCGTGCAGGTAGCCGCCCGCGGGCAAGAGGTTCGCCAGCACCTGCAAATCCGCAAGTCCGCGTTGGTAGGCGGCGTCGGGAGCATAGCGTCCGATTCCCTGGAAATAGTAGCGCTGGGCGTTGTACTCCCGCGCCTTGCCAAGAGCCTCCGGCGTGAGGCTCGGATGCTCGCGCATCAGCGCGTCCCGGAACAGCGGCCAGAAGCGCTCATCCTTCCAGCGCGAGTACGACATCACCCAATAGAGGTCGTCGAGCATGCGGGTGAGGAGATGGTCTGTGTCGCGCTCGGCGCCGGTCAACTTCGCGTCGATCGTCAGCCGGTACTTAGCGATGAGATGGGCGATGATGGTGTCACTGTCGCCGATCGTCTCGCCGTCGTCGACGATGTAAGGCAACTGGCCGCGCGGCGCCGACGAGGCGTCGAAAATGTGCTCGTGCCGGAAGGGGACGCCGGCGAGCCGCAGGAACGCGAACACCTTCAGGCCATAGCCATTGTTGTCCGCGACACCGAACAGCTCGGGATAGGAATAGAGGGTGAGCACGGCGGCACGTGAAAATGATCGGGGCGCTCAAACATCCTACGGCAGCGGCGGCTGTGCTACCATACTCGGCAACACGGGAAGGTCTGGGGCTTAAGCATGAGATTGCTTCTTTCGGTCGCGCTCGCGACGTTAATGGGCCTCGCAGCCGCGTATGCGCAGGTCTATCCCTCTCGGCCTGTCACCATGATCGTGCCGTTCCCCGCGGGCGGATCGACGGATGCCGTCGCCCGCATCCTCACAGAGCGCATGCGGATCTCGCTGGGTCAGCCCGTCCTGATCGAGAATGTTGGCGGCGCCGGCGGCAGCATCGGCGTCGGCCGCGTCGCGCGCGCGGCGCCGGACGGCTACACCCTCGACGTCGGCCAATGGGACACCCACGTCGCGAACGGCGTAACTTTCCCGCTTTCGTACGACGTCGTGAAGGATTTCGAGCCCATCGCGCTGCTTTCGAACAATCCGTTCCTGATCCTCGCCAAGAAAGCCATGCCGGCCGACGACCTCAAGGGTCTCATCGCCTGGTTGAAGGCAAACCCCGACAAGGCGTCGCAGGCGATCCCGACTGCGGGATCACATGTTGCCGGCATCCTGTTCCAGAAAGAGAGCGGCACCCGCTTTGCGTTCGTGCCATATCGCGGCGGCGGGCCGGCCATGCAGGATCTTGTGGCCGGCCAGATCGACCTGATGATCATTCAGGCGGCCGTGGCCCTGCCGCAGGTTCGCGCCGGCGCAATCAAGGCTTACGCCGTCACCGCGAGCAGCCGCTTCCCCGCGGCTCCGGATATCCCGACCGTCGACGAGGCCGGACTGCCGGGAATTCACATTTCCGGGTGGTTTGCGCTGTTCGCACCGAAGGCCACGCCCAACACCGTCATCGGCAAGCTCAACGCCGCGGTCGTGGAGGCACTCGCCGATCCGAACGTGCGTGCGCGGCTCGCGACTCTGGGCCAGGAGATATTTCCGCGCGAGCAACAGACGCCTGAGGCGCTCGCCGCGTTCCACAAGGCGGAGATCGAGAAGTGGTGGCCGATCATCAAGGCGGCGAACATCAAGGGGGAATGAGAACGCGCGGGCGTTCGAGGAAACCATGACGGGATATCTGCCGGGCGATCCGCGATATGGATTGAGCGGGGAGGCGCTGCGGAACTACTACCGCACGAAGCCCGCCCAATGGGCGATCTACTGCTGGGACAAGCCGGGGACGGAAGCCACGCGGCGCGCGTTGTTGCCGAACCAGAACAACTACGTCAAAAATTTCGGCGAGCGCGTCATCGGCTACGGCCATTTCGTCTCCGACGACGGGCGCGACACGCTCGGCACGTCCTTCTTCATGCAGCTCGACGACCGCGCGGCGGCGGACGCATTCGTCGCCGGCGAGCCCATGAACAAGGCCGGCGTCTACCAGCGCGTCGAGATTCACCGCTGGTCGAACAGCTTCCAGAAGCGCGCGGCCGACTATCGCCGCAAGGGCATGCAGCAATTCCTGTGCACGGGACCCAAGACCGGCACGCCCGAGTTCTTCCGCGAGCATCTGCACGCGCACGAGTCATACTTCGCTTCCTACGGCGACAGCTTCATCTTCCGCGGACCGATCCGCTCGGCCGACGGCGCCGACAACATCGGCACCGCGCTGCTGCTCGAGCTGCCGGACCGCGCGGCGGCGGACAAGTTCTGGAACGAGGAGCCGTTTGCCAAGAACGGCGGATATCAGCGCGACTCCCGCATCGTCCGCTGGGTGTTCGGCGACTGATGTTGGATCGATGGCAATAAACACGAGGCGGGTTAGCCAAAGGCGTAACCCGCTACGGCACTTGGTGGCGAAAGGAGGATGGCGGGTTACTGGCTACAACGCCTTATTGCTCTCCCGCACCGCCGCCGCATCCACATACACCTCGCTGCCGAGCTGCCGGAATTTCTCCGACATCTGCGCCATGCCTTGCTCCTTGTCGTTGAGCGTGGCCGCGTAGTCGCGCACGTCCTGGGTGATCTTCATGGAGCAGAATTTCGGGCCGCACATGGAGCAGAAATGCGCGACCTTGTGCGCCTCCTTGGGCAAGGTCTCGTCGTGATACTCGCGCGCGGTGTCAGGATCGAGCGAGAGGTTGAACTGATCGACCCAGCGGAACTCGAAGCGTGCGCGCGAGAGCGCGTCGTCGCGGATCTGCGCCGCCGGATGGCCCTTGGCGAGGTCGGCGGCGTGCGCGGCGATCTTGTAGGCGATGACGCCTTCCTTGACGTCGTCGCGGTCGGGCAAACCCAGATGCTCCTTGGGCGTGACGTAGCAGAGCATGGCAGTGCCGAACCAGCCGATCATGGCGGCGCCGATCGCCGAGGTGATGTGGTCGTAGCCCGGCGCGATGTCGGTGGTGAGCGGGCCCAGCGTGTAGAACGGCGCCTCGCCGCACTCCTTGAGCTGCTTCTCCACGTTGATCTTGATCTTGTGCATGGGCACGTGGCCCGGACCCTCGATCATCACCTGGCAGCCCTTGTCCCAGGCGATCTTGGTGAGCTCGCCCAAGGTCTCGAGCTCGGCGAACTGCGCGCGGTCGTTGGCGTCGGCGATCGAGCCCGGCCGCAGGCCGTCGCCAAGCGAGAACGACACGTCGTATTTGCGCATGATGTCGCAAATCTCGTCGAAGCGCTCGTAGAGGAAGCTTTCCTTGTGCCGGGAGAGGCACCACTTCGCCATGATCGAGCCGCCGCGCGAGACGATGCCGGTGACGCGATTGGCGGTGAGGTGGATGTAGCCGAGCCGCACGCCGGCGTGGATCGTGAAGTAATCGACGCCTTGTTCACACTGCTCAATGAGCGTGTCCTTGTAGCACTCCCAGTCGAGTTTGACCGGATCGCCGTTGACCTTCTCCAGCGCCTGGTAGATCGGCACGGTGCCGATCGGAATCGGCGCGTTGCGGATGATCCATTCCCGCGTGGTGTGAATGTTGCGGCCGGTGGATAGGTCCATCACCGTGTCGGCGCCCCAGCGGATCGCCCACACCATCTTCTCCACCTCTTCCTCGACCGATGAGGTCACCGCCGAGTTGCCAATATTGGCGTTGATCTTGGTGAGAAAGTTGCGGCCGATGACCATCGGCTCGAGCTCGGCGTGGTTGATGTTGGAAGGAATGATGGCGCGTCCGCGCGCCACCTCGCTGCGCACGAATTCCGGCGTGACGAAAGCCGGTACGGACGCGCCGAAGCTCTCGCCCTCGGCAAGCGCGGCCTCGGCACGCTCGAGCTGTTGTTTGCGGCCGAGGTTCTCGCGTTCGGCGATGTAGACCATTTCTTTGGTGACGACGCCGGCGCGCGCGAACTCGAGCTGCGTCACCGGCTTGCCATTCGCCGCCCGCAACGGACGGTGCGTCGTCGGAAAATTGCGCGCGAGGTGCTTGCCGCTGACGTTGCCGTTGTCGACGGGCTGGATCGGACGTCCCTCGTAGTCCTCCACACCGCCGCGCTCCTTCACCCATTCCACGCGCGTGCGCGCGAGCCCTTGCTCGACATCGATCGCCACAGCGGGATCGGTATAAGGGCCCGTAGTGTCGTACACGGGAACCGCCGGCTCGGCCGCTGCGTCGGTGAGCACGATCTCGCGCACCGGCACGCGCAGCTGCGGCGCTGCCTCGGGGCGCGCATAGACCTTACGCGACGCCGGGAGCGGTCCGGTGGTGACCTTGGGCGTCGCGATGTTGGGATCGTGGATGTTCATCGATTTGCTCCCGTGACGGGTTCGCGGAAATAGCCGTAGAAGCAGAGCACCGCGCCGATCACCAGCCAGATGATGCCGGCGACGACGAGGCTCGCCGGGTGGACGAGAAACCAGCGGATCGCCGCCTCCGTTCCTTGCGGCCAGATGATGCGCTGCGCGCCGCCGATTGCGGCGAGCCAGCCGAAGATGGTGATGAGGACGCGCCAGTCGCCGACCCACACATTATGATTGAGCAGGATGGCGACGCCGGCGGTGATGGCGAAGAGACCGGTGAGATAGATCAGCGCGTGGCTGCGCAGGCTTTCCTCGGCGATCGCGCGGAAGACGGCGCCGTTCACCAAGACGCCGATGGCGATGATAACGAAAATCGGGCCGAGGAGCCTCGCGAGAAAGAGCGAGATGCGCGGGGAGGCTAAGGTTGGCATGTCCTGTCCCTTCGCCGGCATGACCCGGATCAGGTTCAAAGGGTCCCCGCGGTATACTCGGCGGGTCTCTCAGCTCCTAAACCGGAGCTCCCCTCGGAACGCCCGTTAATGTAGGCCCGCCGGGGCGCCTGTCAACGCGATTGCCATGCGCCGCGCGCGTTTCGCATATCCGGCAGCGCTTAGACGTCACGTGCCGCAGGCGCACGGACGCCGGTTGTGCCCTCTCACCGTCGGGGAGAGGGCATTTCCTCGCTTGCAGAATAAGGAATGGGTGAGGGGGGTCGGATCAATCAATACCGCCGGCAACCCCCTCTCCCCAATTGGGGGAGAGGGAGCAGACCGAGTTTGCTGCACGTGCATCGGACAACTCGCGGCTACGCCGCGCGGGCGATGTCCCGTCCATTGTGGACGATGCGCAGGTTCGGCTCGGTCGCGGTCTTGGAGGCGGCGTGCAGGTAGCAGGTGCGCGCGGCGATGGACAGGAGTTGCAGGTGCGTCTCCTCGCGCGCTTCGCCGTTGAGGAATAGGTGGGTATCGATCGGTTCGGCGGTTGCGTTCGACCCCGCGACGTAAGGGTTGAACTGGACGAGCCGCACGCCGCGAATGTTCATCTTCATGTTCTCGAAATGCCAGCGGATCGCCGTGCATGTCGATCGTAGCGGTCAACGTCGGGTCCATGTGGCTGTTTTCTCCGCTTTTTATTCCGTCACACTGAGCAGTGGCGAGATGGCGTAGGGTGGTCTTTGCCTTGTCGAGGTCGAGATCATCGTTGTGCCGGCAAATGCAGGAACGGATAGATGAAGTCGCTGAGCGCGTGAAAATTGTCCGTGATCAGGACCAAGCCGAAGGCCGCCATGATTAGCGAGGCCACGAAACCTGCCCAAGGCCGCACCCTGGCTAGTCCATCGGCCAATCGTTCTACGCGCGAAAGGGCGAAGGCGGCGGCAAGAAGGGGTATCGCAATGCCGGCCGAGAAGGTCAGCATGATAGCCGCCCCGATTTCTGCACTGCCAACTGAACCGACGTAGACAAGCAAAGTGCCAACGATCGCTCCGCCGAAGCAGGTGAGGCATCCGAAGGAGAATGTGGCAGCCGTCAACGCGGCGCGCAGCGCGCCGCTGCGGTCGATACGCTCGATCGCACCGGGTATTGGAAGCCGGCACACCACGGGCACCCTCGACTGTCGCGCCGTCCATAGCGCGAGCGCAATGATCAGCGTTCCAGAAGCGATTCCCGCCGATCGATTGATTGATGCGAACAATACTTGCGACTCATGGCCGAGATGGCCGACGACCGCTCCTGCGGCGGTATAAAGTGCGGTGAAGCCGATCACGAAGGCAGCGGCGAAGGCGAGTACGCGCTTACGTTCGGGCCGTCCACCTTCGTTGCCGACTCCAATTCCCGCCATCGCCGCCAAATAGACGACAACGAGCTGGAGCAGGCACGGCGTGAGCACCGCCGACAGCAAACCTGCAGAGAGCGACATCACCAGGGCGAGATTCCACATACCCCGCGTAGAAGTTCCTTGCGGGTAGACGATCGGCAGGTCCCAGACGACCTTTCTTGCCGACGCACGACCATGATCCCAGGTCGCTTCGAGTTGGAGCTCGAGTCGCTTGGCCGACCTTGTCAAGGCGGGCTGGCCGGCCGCATCGATCAGCGGGAAGCGGATGACAGTCGTCCGGTGATGCCGCACATCGTCTGGGCCATTGACGTCCGCGATCTCCACACGTCGCCCGTCCACCAACAGCGTGGCATGGGGTGGTCGTGCGGGCAGCTGATCGACATGGGTCGTTTCCGTCACCAAGAAGACGAGGTACCGGCCGGGCTGATATTTCCGTGCTGCTCCCGAAGGATCGATCAGGTCCAAATATTCCGTGGTGGCGTAAAGAACATCGACGTCTGCCTCCCCGGGACCATATGCTGCTCGGACCAGGAGCCGGGCCGTCGCGCTCGAACGATTCATACGCTCGGCTTGGATGGAATAACCGACGTCGCCGAGAACTCGGCGCCCGTTAAGGAGATACGGAAAGGCCAGCCAAGCCAATGCCAGGGCGACAGCGAGCATCAGCCAGAACGTTCCTAGCAAGGCCGAGCGCCCGCGCCGGTATGGGCGGTCTGCTTCAGCTGCCAGGACGGAGAGGGTCATCTTGCACTCCTCGATCGCGCCGTCCCCGTTCGCCCGCGCTACGGCTTGACAACGACCTTGGGCTGCGGCGGCGGGATATACGGCTTGGCCGTCTTCGTCACCTCGATCGTCAACGAACCGTCTTTGATCTTGCAATCGCTGCAGGCGATCGTGGATTTGCCTTCGGTCTCCGGTGCCGTCCACACGATGCTCGCGTTGTCACGGGGTGCGATCGTAGGCGTGGCCACCGAGATGCCGTCGGCAGCAAGCGTGGCCGCCTCGGAGCCGGTATTTTCGATCACGAGCTGAACCGGCGTGCCCGGGTAGACGCTGATCGCATCCGGGATGAAGCGGCCGCGTTTGAGCAGTGATTTGACCAGCATGTGTCGCCCCATCCATTCGGTGTAAGCTGCGACCCGCTTGATGTCCTCCTCGACGAGCTGTTCGCGCAGGAACTGCATGGGGCCGATCTTGGCCAGGGCTTCACGGATCGTGGCCTCGTTGACGCCGCGGTTGCTCGGACCGACTTTTCCATCCGCGAACGGTCCATGACAGGCTTTGCAACCCACGCCGGCAATGGTCTCGAATATCTGCCGGCCTTGCTTGACCATCGCCATATCGAGCGGCTCGGCAGCGCAGGCTGGAAACGCAGCGAGTGCGATGAAAGCAGTCGCGAGCGTACGCAGAACCGAAAGCGGGACATCCGATCCGAGATGGTTATGCATTGATCAGGTTTCCCGAAGAGCCGAAAACCGGACGTCCTGTATGCGGCTTACATTTTGCCGGACGCGCCCGGCACGCTTTGCACGTTGGTCCCAATGTCCTTGATGCCGAGCAGCTCGCGCTTCTTCTTGAGCGCGCTGCCGTGCAGGCCGTTCTGGTCGGAAAGCACATCACCCGACCAGCCGTCGTATTTCACGAATGCGCCGGAATGCGAGCTGCCGCCGTTTGGCATGGGAATGCGCTTGGTCACCTGCTTCTGATCGAGATCGAAGACGACAACCTCGAAGCTCGAATTGCAGCTGATCCACAATTCGTTGGCATCGGGATCCGGGTGCAAGATTCCGTGATCGCCGCGGATGCAGTTGGTGACGAATTGATCGACCGGTCGTTCGGACCTTTCCATCAGCGTGGTATCAATGAAGCCGACGACCTTACCCCGGTTATGGGATTCTTCGCCCTTGCCGATGACGTAAAGATCCTTGTCGTTCCAGCCGAAATGCGCGCCGTAGGGTCCTTCCACGCCCGCGCGCGCCACGCCCACGATCTTGTCTGCCTTGCGATCGTACTTAAACACGCGGCTCGTCACCGCGCCGGTGAAGTACGCATATTTGTTGTCCGCGCTGAATGCGACCCACACGGGAGTGCTCTCCTGGATCGGAATAGTGCCGATCACCGTCCAGTCCTTGGTGCTGATTCGCAGCATGATGTTGCCGAAGGTGTCCTTGCGCGCGGCGCTGTCGCGGAAACGGCCACCGGCGATGATCTCCTGCCCATCGGGTGAGGCGAAGTACAGATAGGTATCGATTCCGATGTCGTTGAAGTCGAGCCCGCCGACCACCTTGTTGTCCTGCGCGGGATCGAGCACGAACAACGGTTGGCCCCAGCCGTAGCTCATCACGAGATGGCGACCATCCGGCGTATGGAGCACCTTGGCATGGTGCGGATTGCCGTTGGTGTGCAGAACCTTGTCCAGCTTCAGGGTGCGTGCGTTGATGATCAAGAGGCGGCCGAAACCCATGGTCCCGAACGTCCCCTCTCCGGTTGGCAGGTAGATCCACTTGCCGTCGGGAGAGACGCCCACCCCATGGTCCTCGAACACGTTCTTCCAGCCCCAGGCCAGGACGTCGTAATGCTGCGAGGTGACGACCTCGCGGCTATCGGCGTCGACGATGGCGATGCCGGGCAAGGTCACGCCGCTGAGAATACCGCCGTAGCCAGGTCCCTCGGTCGTGACGAAAACCAGCGGATGCTTTTTCGGGTCCCAGGCATCGGGCCCGCTCGAATCGAAGCTCTTCTCCAGTGTCACCCCCAGCTTGGTGGCCAGCGGCGTCGCCCAGCCGTCGTCCGCGGACATCGAGCTTGACGGCAGGAGAATGGCGCAGATGGCCGCAAGCGCGATCAACCAGCGCGGCCAACGGATCGGGGTTCTCCACATGTGCGTTGTCCTTGTAAGTGCGCGTCACCAATCCATTCCAACGCGCAACGTTTCCACCCTGAATTCGCTTCAGTGACAGACATCGAAGCTCTTCCCCATGACCGCGGCGACCGGATTGGAGGCCACCGCAATCGTCCGAATGAGTTTTCGTAATTGAAGATCGATCACGGCGACCTTGCTCGCGTCTCCCAAGGCGAGGTAGAGCTTGGCTCCGTCCTGCGTGACGGCCCCCGGACCGGGAGTGCCCGGAAGCGCGATGTCGGCAGCCTGGCTGAGCCGATCTAGATCGTACACGAGCAGCTTTCGTTCGGTGGCGCTCGGCACCAATGCGAGAGTATCGAACCAGCCGCTGTAAACGGTCGCCATTCCAGGCGCCCCGTTGAGCATGGCGGCGATCGTTAGCGAGGCATTGGCAACGATTGTTACGGTTTTTTCCGAATTATCGGGAACTACGAGATAGCCACCGAACCCGGTTGGAAATGCCTTATCTGCTTGGCGTCCCACCTCGAGCTCCCGAACCGGACGGAAATTGCTCAAGTCAAACAGGCTGATCATCCGGTTACCGCGCGCCTTCACGTATCCCATGCGGCCGCTTGGAGAGCGAGTGAGTCCGGCGGCATCGCCGGAGCGCAGGCTTGGGATTGAGATGTCTTCGATCAGCGTGCCACGCGCGACGTCAACGACGCCTATTCCGTTCAAGCGTTCCGCCGCTAGGTAGAAGAACGCGCCATCGGGGCCGAACATGAGATCCCGGATGGGCGAAAGCCCCGTGATCCGAGACACGATCCGAGTACGCATCAATTCGATGAACGCCACAGCGCCGGCGGAGGGATCGGCAGCAGCGACCATGTATCCGTCTGGGCTTCCAATCAGCCGCTGTGGCGCGAAGTCCAAGTCGATCGCGCTGCGGCGCCCGTTCGCCAAGTCAACAACCGACACACCTCGCGCAATCCCGTCGACGGCCACCAGCTTGCTCGTCGCCTCGGATACCACGGCCTGCTCGGGAACAAGGCCAGGTTCCAGGATTCCAACCACCGCATCTGTGTTCTTATCGACGACGGTGACCATGGAGGCACTGCGGCTCGGGATGAAGACGTAGCGGGCCACCGCGCTGAAATCCGACTTTGCCTGCGCCGCCGCTTGCGTGCTCGCCTGGTCGCCCGAAATTCTGTCAACAACGACCATGGCGCCGGCGATCGATAGCACGACGATTCCGGCGGCCGCAGCGATCCGAACGAAGGGGGTTGTGCTCATCGCGACTCTCCGCGGGTCACCGGATGGCCTGTCCCACCACCGCCTCGTACTGCGCGACATATCCCATTTCGACGTGTTTGCGTCCGCGCTCGGTGAAGCTTGCGCGCTCGGCCTGGATCCCATGCGCTTCCACCAGCCGGTTCATGAAATTGAACAAGCAGCAGACGGCGATGGCGGAATGCAAGGCAGCCTCGTCCCAGCCAGCGGCAAACACCGCGGCGGCGTCGGCTTGCGTCATGCGCGTTGGCGTCAACGTCAGC
>Ga0318533_10001530_pt1 | contig 11569 bp, 10 predicted proteins | sample GRESIP053b4f27_FD_203675 | JGI IMG/M metagenome (GOLD analysis project Ga0318533, IMG submission 203675) | Tropical soil microbial communities from Luquillo Experimental Forest, Puerto Rico - GRE.SIPMG.053b4f27 | ecosystem: Environmental > Terrestrial > Soil > Tropical forest > Bulk soil...
CCGGGCGCTCCGGCAGGCTTGGGAGCTCGATGATGCCGATAAAGCCGAGCGGCTGTTGCGCAATCTCGCCCGTCGGCTTGACCAGGAGGCGCCCGGTGTCGCCGCCCGCATCCTCGAAGGGCTCGACGAGATGCTGACCGTCAACCGCCTCGGCTTGCCTGTAAAGCTCAGGCGCTCGCTCGCCTGCACCAACTCAATTGAGAATATGATGGGGACCGTGCGCCGCGTCTGTCGCAACGTAAAGCGGTGGCGAAATGCCGCGATGGCGTTGCGCTGGACCGCCGCCGGCATGATGGAGGCAGCAAAAGGCTTCCGTCGATTGAAAGCCTACAAGCACCTGCCGGTTCTCCGAGCTGCGCTTGCAGCTCATCAATCCAAGTACGTCACCCAACGAGTTGAACACGACGCTGACGCCGCATAGCATGATCCACGGCGATGCCTGCTTCGCCTACTTCAACAAAATCTGGGGCATCCCCAGTGACGAAGAGGAGCGTGTAGCCATCTGGCGGTGACCTCACAACCGCCTCGGCGGCGATATTGGTGGCAGCACCCGTCCGGTTCTCGACGACGAATGGCTGGCCGAGCCGCTCGGACAGCCATTGCGCGATCAGGCGTGCGACGATGTCGGCCGGCCCGCCGGGCGCGAAACCGACAACAATGCGCACCGGCCGCGCCGGATAGGCTTGCGTCCATGCCGTGCGCGACACGGCCGGCAGCGCGGCAGCGCCTGCGACCAGATGCAAGAATTGTCTACGGTGGGGAAGTTTCATGTTGAACCTCCCTTCACATCATTCGATCACCTCGTCGGCGCGGGCGAGAACAGGCGTCGGAATTTCGAGGCCGAGACTTTTGGCGGTCTTGAGGTTGATCACAAGCTCGTACTTGGTCGGCGCTTGCACCGGCAGATCGGCGGGCTTGTCGCCCTTGAGAATGCGGTCGACGTAGCCCGCCGCGCGGCGGTACGGGTCGACAAAGTCAGGCCCATAGGCGATTAGGCCGCCATCATCAACGAATAAGCGTTCCGCGTAGACCGCGGGCAGCTTGAGCCGGGCTGCAAACGTGATGATCAGTTTGCGATGGAGGACCGTCAACGTGGCCTGCGTCACGATCAGCCCGCCATGCGGGGCGCCCGCGAACGCAGTGATGGCATGCTCGATCTCGCCGGGGTCGCGCACGTCGACCGGGCGCAGCTCCACGCCGAATGACGGCGCCACCGCCTGGATTGCGCGCCAAGCACGCCGGTCCCGGAGGTAGCGCTGGAATTCCGAAGCACCGCCATTCGCGCCCAGGCCGCAAAATCGCGTCCCGACCGGAATGCATCCCGGGGATCGGCGTCCTGGGCGCGAGCGCCATCACCGCCACGGCCACGGACCCCAACGCATGCTCGCAAGCCGCTTGCTCGACTCGCTCGCACGGTGTTGCGCGATCATCCGCTTCTCGATTGATCCGACCAGCGTCTGCAGCGCCTGAAGCTGCGCCGCCAGGACGATCAGGCTCACTCGCGCATCGACCGGCAAGCGTTCATCCCCAGCATCCGCAATGATCGCTAGCAATGCCTTGGTCCCCTCCCGCCTTGCGCCGCCACAATACCGAGTTCGGTCATGTGCGCCCGTAAGGCATTGATCACCTGGGTACGTTGGCGCATCAGCAGATCGCGCGTTCGATGCTGCATCAACTGACCCTGCTGCTCAGCCGACTTGACCCGTACAAAACGCATGGTGGGGCGTCTGACCGCTTCGCAGATCGCCTCGGCGTCGGCAGCATCATTCTTGTTACGCTTGACATAGGCCTTCACATCCTTCGCCGGCATCAGACGCACCTCATGGCCGAGCTTGGTCAGTTCGCGCGCCCAATAGTGTGATGTGGCGCAGGCTTCCATGCCGATCAGGCATGGCGCCAGCGCTTCGAAGAACGCCATCACCTGGCTACGCCGGAGTTGCCTCCTGACGACGACCTTCTCGGCCGCATCAATGCCGTGGACCTGGAACACGTGCTTGGCGAGATCCAAACCGATCGTGGTAACTTGCATGTGGACGGCTCCTCATGTGATTCGTCTAACAACGATCACCCTACGGCACTTCGGTGCCGGGAGCGGGCGCCGTCCACCACACCACAAGCGGACACAAGGGGTGGTGGCAGCGTGGTGGCGAAAGACTTAAACCGAAGTTGGGCGACTGCCGATCCAAAACGCCCCGCCCTCGCATTCAGCGATACACCAAAACGGGGGTTTTCGTGTGCGTTAGGACTTTGGTGGTTACACTGCCGAGCACGACTGCGGCCAGCCCGCCGCGCCCGTGCGATCCCATGACGATGAGATCGCAGCCCCTGTCCGAGGCCGCTGCAATAATGGCTTGATAGGGTCGGGCGTTCTCCGCCTGCATCGTGTCGCAGGGCACACCGGCCTGCTTAGCTGCATCGGCCGCCCGACTCAGCACACTCGCGGCGTGCTTCTTGACCTGTTCGAGTGCATCAAGTGCTCGCCGCTGCGACGCTCTCGTTTCTGAAACGCTGACCCAGTCGAATGGGTCCTCGGCGATAATTACGGTTACCTTGGCTCCCACGGATTTCGCCAATGACAATCCATTTGTCACTGCATGCTCCGCCAACTCCGACCCATCTGTTGGAATGAGAATATGCCGGTACATGCTCCACCTCTCGATTGCTCGCGCGATTACTCCAGATATCCGAACTGTCCGGCATGGCCACGAGGCCGCTGCCCGCCATCTGTGCCACGCGCGATTACTTCAGATATCCGAACTGTCCGGCATGGCCACGAGGCCGCTGCCCGCCATCTGTGCGAGCTCCGCCAGCCAGCGGTGAATCTCCTCGGGGCTGTGCGCCGGCACGGGCAGCGCCTCCACCGCGGCGGATCGGGCGGCCCCAACCCCACCACGGCCGCAAGGTCGGCCTCGAAGTCACGGCCAAAATGGCTTCGCCTCAGCGAAGGCGAGGTAGGCACGCTCCGCATCCTTGAGCACGGATGCGATGCGCGCCTCCTCACGGCCAGAAAGACGACCCGCAGCGAATGCCTTCTTGGCGCGGCCCTCGCGCTGATCGCTGCTGGCGTCCTGCGCATCGACGATCTGTTCGCTCAGTCCCTCATGCACCGCGATGTCATTCAGGTCGCCGAGGGCGTCCTGCAGTTTCTCCAGTCCAGCCACAAAACCCTTCCGTCGCCGCGTAGCCTTCTTGCCAGGGAACGCGCCGCCAAAGAACTCCGAAGCATGCCGGAGTTTTTTAGCTTGAATGCGCATCTTATGTCGCCGCTGGGGGTCAAGCTCGCCGAGCTGCGCACCCGCTTTCAAAATCTTCTTCCAGCGTCGCCTCAGCTCGTCGGCGGCAGCATCCACAATCGGCTGTTCTCGCAGCAAGCGGGTGAGATCGTCGGGGCTGCACGTCCAGTCGCCGGCTTCGATCCAGCACGCAGTGTCGAGAACAAGACTACGAAAGCGTGTGGAGTCGACGGCCGCGCAGGCGCGGGCAAACGCTTCCCCACGTCTTCGCTTGAGGTCGTCGGCGAGAACCGCCACTCCCGGTCCATTCGGCTTGCCATCCGCGACCGGCCTCACAACGCGCTCGATGAAAACATCAAGTTCGCGCGCTGGGCCCAGTTCCTGAGTGATCCACTTGAATTGGGTCTTCATCTCCTCCGTCTGCCGATCAAGAAGAATGTCGGCAAATAGCGAGACCCCCGCCCGCAGACGCCGAAGAGCAACCCGCATCTGGTGCAATCCCTCTGGGTCGCCGGCTAGCATGGCAGGTTGGTTGGCGACGAGCTGGCGCAGGCACGCCCTGGCGATGGCTTGAAATGCAGCTTGCCGGCTGCAATCGGGCGTGAGCGCGACCGGTGCCGCCTTTACCGCCTCAGGCAGCTCGCCGGCGATGAGCGCGTACCCGCGCTCGGCCTTGCTCTTGAGCCCAAGCTGAACTGGCACTTCCTCGGCAAGCATGCGCGCGAGTTTGAAAAGCTCAGCAGCTTCGCCACGCTTGAGCTCCAATTCCACCTCGCAAAGGGGCGAAGACTGGCGACCCGCTTCGACCTTTCCCTTGTCGATGGTGAGCTCGATCTCGCTGTCTCCACTTTGGATCGGATAGACCGTACGGCGCACGCGCGTCTCGAATATCGGCTTCAAGCCGCGCCGCACCTTCTTGCCGAACACGGGTCCCGGGGCGGTGTCATGCGCGACGTCGAGGTCGGGTTGCCTGCTGCCGATCGGGTGCTCCCATTCGTCGCGGGTAAATATCGCGGCGCTTTCGCCGCTTTCCTGCTTGATGGTCTGAATGTGACGACGGCCTATGCGCCGTACTCGCAGCGATAAACCCTTGCTGCGCAGCTTCAACTTGTCGGTGTCAAAGTAGACCGACACTAGGGTTGCTGGCTTGGACGACTTCTTCCGCGCCGCCCGCAGTAACGAGCTGCGAGCCAGCCGATAGAAACTATGGGCCGGCACTTCGAGCTTGAGCTCGACCTCACGCGCGGGCGACATAGGAAAATAAGCTGAAATCGGTATCCAATTTAATATAATTGCCGATTTCGTCCGCAATTTCTAGAGGGCGCCGTCTGGATGGCGGTTGGGACAATCGTGACCGCTGCGGTGCCCAAAGAGTCCAGTAAATTCTTCAGGCAGTGGATAACTCACGCGAGTGTGCTGAGTCGGGCGGCCGACGCAGCTAAGCAGGCCGGCGTGCCTTGCGACACGATGCAGGTCGAGAACGCGCGACCCTATCAAGCCATTATTGCAGCGGCCTCGGACAGGGGCTGCGATCTCATCGTCATGGCATCGCACGGGTGCGGCGGGCTGGCCGCAGTCGTGCTCGGCAGTGTGACAAACAAGGTCCTAACGCACACGAAAACCCCCGTTTTGGTGTATCGCTGAATGCGAGGGCGGGGCGTTTTGGATCGGCGGACACTGCACCTAACCGTATGAGCAGAACACACAACAGTCGCCCGGCTTCGGTTTAAGTCTTTCGCCACCACGCTGCCACCACCCTCGTGTCCGCTTGTGGCAGATTTTGTTGCAAAAGTCGTTGATGGCTTCCGCGTGGAGTGATTCGCTCGTTGAGATGCGATTCGCTGCGAAGGCGGGCGATGATGTGGCGGCTCAATCACGAGCAGGGACAGCTGTTTTATTCGTTCTGCCTTGAGGAGGCGGTACCGGACGATCATCCCGTTCGCAGGATTGCTGCCGTTCTCGACCTGTCCTGGGTCCATTCCGAGCTTGCGCCCTATTACCCCCGGATCGGTCGGCCCTCGATCGATCCTGTGCTCATGATCAGGATGTTGATCATCGGCTACGTGTTTGCGATCCGCTCGGGACCCAGGTGCTCGAGGTGCTCGAATGCACTGCCGACACCACGCAATTGCCCATACTCGTATATGGCGATACCGGCTACGGCAACTTCAACATCGCCGGGGTCTGCATCGAGGACAAGCTCTTTTCCAAGACCAACTCTTTCATCGGCGGCAAAAGACTCCATGTTGCCAGCGTAGGAAGCGGCAGCGCCGGAGCCGCGGGTGGCCGGCGCAGTCGGTACCTCGGCAGCGGCTGCTTGCGCAGGAGACGGGAGGGATGGCGAGATGGATGTGCAATGCGCGCTCGATTGTCGTTCGCTCCTCGGCGAGGGGCCGGTCTGGGACGTGGGGGAGCAGCGCCTCTACTGGGTCGACATCAAGCGGCGGCAGATCCATCGCTTCGCGCCGGACACCGGCACCGACGAGACCTGGCCGATGCCGGAGGATATCGGCGCGCTGGCGCCGCGCGAAGGCGGCGGTCTCGTCGTTGCGCTGAGATCCGGCTTCCACTTCTATGATCTCACCGATAGACGGCTCGTCCCGGCGGCGCTGCCCGAGGACGAACCGGAGCACAACCGCTTCAATGACGGCAAGGCCGATCGCCAGGGCCGGTTCTGGGCCGGAACCATGGACGAGCGCGAAAAGCTGCCGACCGGCGGCCTGTTCCGTCTCCAACCTAATCTCGCCTGCCACAAGATGATCGACGGCATCATTTGCTCCAATGCGCTGTGCTGGAGCCCCGACAGCCGTGTCATGTACTACGCCGACAGCGGGCAGTGCACCGTCTGGGCGTGGGATTTCGACCCGGCAACCGGCGAGATCGACAATCGCCGCGTTTTTGTCCGGATCGCCGCCGCGGACGGCGTTCCCGACGGCGCCACCGTCGACAGCGAGGGGTTCGTGTGGATCGCGCACTGGGGAGGCTGGCGCATCGTCTGCTACGATCCCGCGGCTCGCGTCGCCCGGACGATCATGCTGCCGGTTGCGCAGCCGACCTGTCCGATGTTCGGCGGTCCCGGCCTCGACGTCATATTCGTCACTTCCGCCTCGATCGGACTCGGCGCGGAGGCGCGCGCGGCGCAGCCGCAGGCCGGCAGCCTCTTCGCCGTCAAGGCCGGGGTGAAGGGGCTACCCGAGGCGCGCTTCAGGGGCTAGACGCCTGTTGGGCAGTGAGTTCTATCGCCTCCGAACGGCGACAGACGCGCGAGTATCCATTCCCGCGTATTAAGCAGCGATCGTGTTGACGGGCGAGAGGGCGGGAAGGCCGCTCAACACACGTACGGCCTCCTCGGCTGCGATCCGGCGCACGGCGCCAATCGACTCCTCCGAGTAGTATGCGGCGTGCGGTGTGATGATGACGTTGTGAAGGTGAAAGAGCGGGTTGGCCGGGCGCCAGTCTGGCTGTTTGGCCGGCTCCTCCTCGACGTCGTCGAGCGCCGCGCCGGCAATCCATCCTTCGGCGAGCGCCTGGTGGATTGCCGCGTCCTCGACGATCGGGCCACGGGCCGTATTGATGAGGATGGCGGTCGGCTTCATCCGCCGCAGCGTGACCCGAGTGAACAGGTGGCGGGTCTCCGGCGTAAGCGGCGCCTGGACGACCAGATAGTCCGCGGCTTCGACAAGCCGATCGAAGGAAACGGCCCGCACATTCCGCTGTTGGATCTCGCTCGGATCGAGGAAAGGGTCATACGCCCAGATATCGACGCCGAATGGCCTCACGCGTTCCGCGATGCTGCGTGCGATTGCACCGAAGGATAAGAGGCCGAAAATGCGCCCACGGATGCGCCAGATAGGGTGACCCGTCTGCCAGCGCCATTCGCCTCGCCGGACTGCCCGGTCGTATTGGCAGATCTTGCGGGTAGCAGCGAGCCAGAGCGCGACGGCGTGGTCGGCAACCTCCTCGGCGCACCACTCGTTCGGGGCGTTCGTGACCTGTATGCCGCGACGTGTGGCGGCGTCGACATCCACAATATCCACGCCGGTGCCGTACCGGGCGATCACACGGCAGCGCGTGAACGCGTGGATGGCGCGCGCGCCAATAGGCGCATATTGGGCGAGGACGCCGTCGGCATCGCGTCCCTGCTCGATGACTTCGTCTTCACTCTTGCACTGCGCGGCGAGAATCTCGAACCCCGCACCCTCGATGATGGCGCGCTCGATATTCACGTCGCCGAAGTCGTAGTCCGCGATCAGAATCGTGCCCTTAGATTTTGCATCCTTCTTTATTTTCATTGGGTCCCTCCTCCGCTCAACTCGCCGCATCGTGCCAGTATCTTCACGATGGTAGCCGCGGTGGTCCGTCCGAGCCGGCCGCGTATTCTTGTAGCGGAACCAGCTCCTTCGACCAGGCATCGAGTACGGGGGTGACGACGCGCCAGGACTCCTCGGCCTCGTCGGCTCGGATCGACAGAGCGGAGCTGCCTGTGAGAATGTCGAGAAGCAGCTGCGCATATGGCGGCAGCTCGGCCGGCGCGAGATGGGTTGCAAGGGTGAGTGGCACGAGCGTGCCAGTCCGCGGGCCGGTACCGGTCAGCTCCAGGACCACGCTTTCGGGTTCAAGCCCGAACCGGAGCACATTGGGTCGTGCCTGTCCCTGGTGCTCGAACGGGAGGTGGGGTACGGGCCGGAAGTGCACGGCAACCTCCTTCCGGTCGCGGTGCAGTGCCTTGCCGGTCCGGAGCTGGAAGATCGTGCCGGCCCAGCGCCAGTTGTCCAGCTCGAAGTGCGCTTCGGCGAAGGTCTCCGTGCGGTGTTTCGGGTCCACTCCTTCCTCTTCGGCATAGGCAGGGACAGCTTGTCCGCCGATTTGGCCGCCGGTGTAGCGGGCGCGGCAGGTCCAGCGGACCGCCTCGTCAGGCCTCAATGGGCGAATGGCGCGCAGGGCGTCGACCTTGCGGTCGCGCAGATCGCGGTCCCCGAGGCTAATCGGCGGCTCCATCGCCACCAGACACAAGAGCTGCAGGAGATGGTTCTGCAGCATGTCCTTAAGCGCTCCGACGCCGTCGTAGTAGCCGGCTCTGCCCTCCAGCGCCAGCGATTCGTCCCAGATGATGTCGACCCTGGAGATGTGAGCACTATTCCAGATCGGCTCGAGGACGCGGTTGGCAAGCCTCGTCCCCAGGATGTTCTGGACAGTTGTCATCGCGAGGAAGTGGTCGACGCGGAAGATCGCCTGCTCGGGATAGAGGCTGGACAGAAGGCGGTTGAGCTCGGTCGCTCCGCCCAGGTCTTCGCCGAATGGCTTCTCCAGCACGACGATGCTGCCCGGAGGGGTGCCTGCACGATGCAGGGCCCGCACTGCCCCGGGGAAGACGGACGGGGGAAGCGCCAGGTAGGCCGCCAACGACTCGGGGCCCTGGATCACGGCGGTCATGCTGGACGGATCCGTGACGTCCGCCTGATGGTAGCGCGAGGTGGCCGCCACGGTGCGCTTCGCCGCCGCCGGGAGCTCCGTCGCGTGCCGGTCGAGCTGGGCCGCCGCCCAATTCCTGAACGTCTCGTCGGTCCAGTGCTCCCGGCCGACCGCGACGAGCTGAAAGTTGTCGCTCAGCTCACCGGCGGCGCGCAAAGCAGCGAGTCCGGGCAGGAGGTAGCGCGCGGTGAGGTCACCGGTCGCCCCGAGTATGGCCAGCTTCCGAATCATGTCCTCAACCTGCCCGCGCTCGGGCCAGTGTGACGCCGCTGGCGATCACGCCGATGTGGCTGAACGCCTGCGGGAAGTTGCCGGCAAGCTCGCCCGTCGACGGGTCGATCTGCTCGGAGAGCAGGCCGAGCGGGCTTGCCCGCGCACACAGCGAGGCGTAGAGGTCCTCCGCTTCGTCGAGACGCCCCTGACCGACCAGGTTGTCCACGAGCCAGAAGCTGCACAGCAGGAAGGCGCCCTCGTCGCCGGGTATGCCGTCGGGCGAGTCGTCATGCCGGTAGCGGTAGAGGAGACCGCCGCCCGCGCCGAGGCGGTCAGCGATGGCCCTCATCGTGGCCACCATGCGGGGATGATCGGCGGGCACGACGTGGCGCAGCGGCAGCGCCAACAGGCTGGCATCCACGCCTCCACGGCCGAGATGCTGGCATAGCGTCTGGGCGTCCTCATCCCACGCCTCCTCGAGGACGGCGGTGCGGATGGTCGCGGCCGCAGATCGCCACTGGGCAACGGGTCCGGGCAGGCCGAGTCGCTCGGCGATGGCGGCGGCACGGTCGAGGGCGACCTGGCACAGGGCCGCCGAGTAGGTGAACACGCGTCCTTCGCTGCGTATTTCCCAAATGCCCTGGTCCGGCTGTCGCCAGGTGCGCTCGGCCGCATCGGCCAGTCCAGCCAGCCCGCTCCACAGGGTGGGTTCGAGCTGGCCGCCACCGCGGACCCATTGGTCCGCGCAGTCGAGCACCTCGCCATAGACATCGTGCTGACGCTGGTCGGCCGCACCATTGCCCCATCGCACCGGTACCGAGTTCCGGTACCCGGTAAGCTCAGGATCCTTCCGTTCCTCGGGGACCCGCCCCCCGCCGAGCGTGTACATGATCCGGGGCCACCGGCTCTGTTCGAACGCATCCAGGACCCAGCCGAGGAACGCGTCTGCCTCGTTGGCGAAGCCGATGCGGCGCAGCGCAAACACTGCGAACGCTGCGTCGCGGATCCAGGCATAGCGGTAGTCCCAGTTGCGTACCCCGCCCACCGGAGCCGGCAAGGACGACGTGGGAGCCGCCACCAACGAGCCGTTGGCCCAGTGATCGCATAGCTTCAGGGTGACCGCGGCCCGCCGGACCATCGGCTCCTGCGGGCCGTCATAGCGGAAGTTCGTCATCCATCGGCGCCAGGCTTCGGCCGTTTCACGCAGCATGGCGTCGGCGTCGAACCGGTGATGGCGGTGAAAGCGTCCCCACGAAAGCACGAGGTCCAGCCGGTCTCCCTCTGCGAGCGCGTGGACGCTCTGCAGACCGCTCAAAGGTCGGTTGGCGCGCAGGTGCAGGCGAAGGTCCGGTCGCGAGGACGCGCGCACCTCCAGGCCGCTGAACGCCGGGTGGGCCCGCGCCCCGCCGCGCGGCTCAACCCTCACGTCGATCCGGGCGCTGCCCGCCAGCACAGCCACGGACCGCACCAGCTCCCCACGGTCGGCTGGAGTATCGTCGGTGAGGTCGGCTCTCGATCGCAGAACCAGCGCGTCGGTGATTCGCACCAGACCGGTGGCAGTCCGCACCTCGGTTGTCAGCACGCCGGTGTCGGTTTCGTATCGCTGGCGCGCCTCCACCAGCCCCTCGGGCGTCACGCTGAAGTGTCCGCCCTTGGCGTGGTCCAGCAGCCCGCAGAACAGCGGCTCGGCATCGAACCCGGGGACGCACAGCCACGGGACGCTGCCGTCCCGGCCGATAAGCGCGACAGTCGCCCCGTTTCCGATCAACCCGAGATCCTCCAGCGGCAGGTAGCCGGAAAGCCGCCGGACCGGGCGAAATTTGGGATCGAGCTCGAGCATGTTGTTACTCCGCGGGCAGATGCTGCTTCCCCACAGCGCCAGGCCTGTGATGAGGACCTTCACGGCTCAGCGGACTCATGCGGCTGCGTCTGGGATCACGCCGCCAGATCCAGCACCACGCGACCTTCGATGCGGCCCTCGCGTAGGCGCACGAACACGTCGTTGATGTTCTCCAGCTTGTCGGTGGAGACAGTCGCCTCCACCTTGCCTTGCGCCACGAATTCCAGCGATTCCTGCAGGTCCAAACGGGTGCCGATGATCGAACCGCGCACGGTGATGCCGTTGAACACCATGCCAAAGATGTCCAGCGGGAACTGTCCGGGCGGCAGGCCGGTGAGCGAGACCGTGCCGCCGCGGCGGACCATGCCGATCGCCTGCTCGAAGGCCTTGGGCGAGACCGCCGTCACCAGCGCACCATGAGCGCCGCCGATCTCCTTCTTGACGCAGGCGACCGGATCGCTGGTGCTGGCATTGACGGTCACGCTCGCGCCCAGGCGCCTGGCCAAGTCGAGCTTGGCGTCGTCCACATCCACCGCGGCCACGTTCAGGCCCATCACCTTGGCGTATTGCACCGCCATGTGGCCCAGGCCGCCGATCCCGGAGATGACCACCCAGTTGCCGGGTTTGGTGTCGGTAACCTTGAGGCCCTTGTACACGGTCACGCCGGCGCACAGCACCGGTGCAGCTTCGACGAAGCCGATGTTGCCTGGCAGGTGGCCGACGTAGTCGGGATCGGCCAGCGCGTACTGCGCGAAGCTGCCGTTGACAGAATAGCCGGTATTCTTCTGCTGCTCGCACAGCGTCTCCCAGC
>Ga0318533_10001532_pt1 | contig 11557 bp, 19 predicted proteins | sample GRESIP053b4f27_FD_203675 | JGI IMG/M metagenome (GOLD analysis project Ga0318533, IMG submission 203675) | Tropical soil microbial communities from Luquillo Experimental Forest, Puerto Rico - GRE.SIPMG.053b4f27 | ecosystem: Environmental > Terrestrial > Soil > Tropical forest > Bulk soil...
GCGGCCAGGTTCGCGAACATCGCCTTGCGGTGGGCGGATTTGCGGCTGAAGCTGCGGCCGCGCAGGCGATGGCGCATGGGATCCTCAATAGGGCTCGTCGAGGCGTTTTGCCAATTCTTCGATGTTCTCGGGCGGCCAGTTCGTGATCTCCATGCCCAGATGTAGCCCCATCTGCGCCAACACCTCTTTGATCTCGTTCAGAGATTTGCGTCCGAAATTCGGTGTCCGCAGCATCTCGGCTTCGGATTTCTGAACCAAGTCGCCGATGTAGACGATGTTGTCGTTCTTCAGGCAATTCGCAGAGCGCACTGACAGTTCGAGCTCGTCGACCTTGCGCAGCAGGTTTTTGTTGAACGGCAGCTCGCTGGGACGCATTTCCTCAGAGGGGTGCCGCGGCTCCTCGAAATTGATAAAGAGCTGGAGCTGATCCTGTAGGATGCGCGCCGCGAGTGCCACCGCGTCCTCGGGCGTCACTGCACCGTTGGTCTCGACGCGGACGGAGAGCCGGTCGTAGTCGGTGACCTGGCCCACGCGAGTGTTCTCTACCCTGTAGGATACCTTGCGCACCGGGCTGAATAGCGCATCGACGGGGATCAGACCGATGGGCGCATCCTCCGGCCGGTTCTGTGTCGCGGCCACATAGCCTTTGCCGTTCTCAACAGTCAGCTCCATGCCGATCTTGGCAGCAGTATCCAGAGTGCAGATCACCAAGTCGGGGTTCAGAATATCGATGTCATGACCGGTCTCGATCGCGCCTGCGTGGACTTCACCGGGGCCGCTGGCACGCAACCGCATGCGCTTCGGGCCGTCCCCGTACATCCGCAGGTCGATGCTCTTGACGTTGAGGACAATGTCGGTGACGTCCTCGAGCACACCCGGGATCGAAGAAAATTCGTGAAGAACCCCCTCGATCTGCATCGACGTGACCGCCGCGCCCTGCAGCGAGGAGAGCAGCACACGGCGCAAGGCGTTCCCAAGGGTAAGCCCGAAACCGCGTTCGAGCGGCTCGGCGACCACCGTCGCGACGCGTTTCGGGTCATCCCCAGATTCCACCGATAGCTGTTTCGGCTTGATCAAGGCCTGCCAGTTTTTTTGAATCACTACTCGACCCTCGGTCGTTGGAAGCAGATGAAATCGGCAACAAGAGCCGGCACGGGGAAGCTGCCGGCGTTATCTCAAACCCTCCGTCCCGCCGGAGGGCATTCGCGTCTCAGACGCGACGCCGCTTCGGTGGGCGGCAACCATTGTGGGGGATCGGTGTCATATCCCGGATCGAAGTCACCGCGAACCCTACCGCCTGCAGAGCGCGCAAAGCCGATTCTCGGCCAGATCCCGGTCCTTTGACCTCGATCTCTAGGGTGCGCATGCCGTGTTCCATGGCCTTCCGTCCGGCGTCTTCGGCCGCCACCTGGGCTGCATAAGGCGTGGATTTGCGCGAACCCTTGAAACCCTGGCTGCCGGCTGACGACCAAGCGATCGTGTTGCCCTGGGCGTCGGTGATCGTGATCATCGTATTGTTGAAGGTGGCGTTCACATGCGCCGTGCCCGACGTGATGTTCTTACGTTCGCGCCGGCGTAGGCGCGGCGCCGCTGCCGCCGTTCTAGCCATCTATCGCTTCCGAAGCTGCCTTTGGACTGCGATGGTCTACTTCTTCTTGCCGGCGATCGGGCGGGCTGGCCCCTTGCGCGTTCGTGCATTCGTATGCGTGCGCTGGCCCCGCACTGGAAGCCCCTTGCGATGGCGCAGTCCGCGATAGCAACCGAGATCCATTAGCCGCTTGATATTCATTGCAACTTGCCGCCGCAGATCACCCTCGACGGTATAGTCACGATCGATAATCTCTCGAACGCGCAACACGTCGTCGTCGGTCAGTTCATGAACGCGCCGCGCGAGCGGAATACCGACCCTGTTGCAGATCTCTAGGGCCTTGGTCCGGCCGATGCCATGGATGTAAGTGAGCCCGATCGGGACCCGCTTCTGGTTGGGAATATTGACTCCCGCGATGCGCGCCACCGGCACTTCTCCTCAAAAATTACAAAATAGGGGTGGGGTTCGCTCCTCGCAAGGGCAAGCATTATACGGATCGACGCTCATCCGTCAATCCGTTTGCAGCTTCGACGACTCGGCACACCCCTTAACGGGCGAAGTGCTATTCGGCGGCAAGCTTGGGGAGATCGGCGAGGGCCGCACGCAGCTCCGCCTCGTCATAGGCATGGTCGGCCAGCCTTCCCGAATGGTAGTCGATATAGGCTTGCATGTCGAAATGGCCGTGGCCGCAAAGGTTGAACAAGATTGTACGCCCAATGCCCTCAGCTTTGCAGCGCAAGGCTTCGTCGATCGTGCCGCAGACGGCATGGTTGGCCTCAGGAGCTGGCAGGACACCCTCGGCGCGGGAGAATTGAATGCCCGCCTCGAAGCAGGCGTTCTGCGCAAGCGCGCGGGATTCGATGAGCCCGAGTTCCTGCAACAGGCTCACCAGCGGTGCCATGCCATGATACCGCAACCCACCGGCGTGAAAGCCGGGCGGCACGAACGTCGAGCCCAGGGTGTGCATTTTGACGAGCGGTGTCAGATGCCCGGTATCACCGAAATCATAGGCATATTTGCCGCGCGTCAGGCTCGGGCAGGCAGCTGGCTCGCAGGCGATCACCCTGGGCTTCGGGCCGCCGCGCAGCGCGGCGCCGATAAACGGGAACGCAATGCCGGCGAAATTGCTGCCGCCGCCCGTGCAACCCACGATAATGTCGGGATAATCACCCGACATCTCGAGCTGCGCCATCGCCTCCTGGCCGATGACGGTTTGGTGCAATAGGACATGGTTGAGGACGCTGCCTAACGAATATTTCGTATCGGCGTGCTGCGCTGCTACTTCAACCGCTTCACTGATGGCAATTCCCAGGCTGCCGGGCGAGTTCGGATGTTCTGCGAGGATGCGTCGCCCGGCACTTGTTTCAGTGCTGGGGCTCGCCACGCACTCAGCGCCCCAAGTCTCCATCAGCGCTTTGCGATAAGGCTTCTGGTCGAAGCTCACTTTCACCATATAAACGCGTACATCGAGGCCGAACACCGCGCCTGCAAAGGCGAGCGCCGAACCCCATTGCCCGGCGCCGGTCTCGGTGGTGAGCCGCTTCACACCAGCCTCCTTGTTGTAAAACGCCTGGGCTACGGCGGTGTTGGGTTTGTGGCTGCCCGCCGGGCTCACCCCTTCGTATTTGTAGTAGATCCTGGCGGGCGTATCGAGCGCCCGCTCCAGGCGACGCGCCCGATAGAGCGGCGACGGACGCCATTGACGATAGACTTCGCGTACTGGTTCGGGGATCTCAATCGTGCGCTCTGCCGACACTTCTTGCTGGATCAGCGCCACTGGAAACAGCGGTTCGAGATCCTGGGGTCCTACCGGCTGCAGTGTCCCGGGGTGCAGCACCGGTTCGGGCGGACACGGTAAGTCGGCTACAATGTTGTACCAATCCTTTGGAAGCCGGGTTTCGTCGAGTAGATATTTCATCACATCGGACATACGCTCCTCCCCGTTTAGCCGTTTGCCGGCGCCTTCCAGATTCCGCGCTCCTGCATCAGCCGGACCTGCCCGTCAATTACCTGGCGCTTATACTCGGCATGCCGGCCGGGGATCTTATCGATGTAGAGGTTTTTGGGATAGATCGGCTGCTCATAGATGATCTGCGCCAACTCGCTGCGGATGTCCTTGGGCCAGTTTGTCACTTGGGCATTTTGCCGGTGATGACGCAGCGCCTCGATGCTGATCACGCCGGAGACAAAAGTGGACCCATTCGTATCGCGCTGCTTACCGACAATAGCACCACGATAATCGACGATCATCGACTGTCCGCCACCGGCATCGATCGGTGTCTCGCTCTCCGGATAGAGATGATAGCCGCCTATGTTAGGCGCGACGACATACATGTTGTTCTCGAGGGCGCGTGCCCGGTTCGAGATCTCGAAGAAGTCGTTCTCGGTGAACGGCGTCGGCAATGAGGCGCGATAAACGATCTCTGCGCCGTTCAGCGCCAAACCGCGGCCGTTCTCGGGGTAATTGCCCTCCATCGCCATCATGATCCCCAGGCGCCCGATGGTAGTGTCTGCGACCGGCCAGAAGGCCTGCAGATTTCGGCCGTATTTCGCGACCCACCAGTCGAACAGATCGTGTGGCGAGACCGAGCGCTCGCACGGTAACAAGGCTACGATCTTGTAGTGCTTCAAAATCACCGCGCCGTCCGGATCGATCACAAACCCGACATTGAAGAAACGATCCGGCCAGTCCTCGTGGCGTGCCTTAGCTTGCGCCATGATAAAGACGCCCCAGTTGCGGGCGAGCCGCCCGAGCCGGTCGGTTTCCGGCCCGGGGATGTCGATGGCGCAGGTCCGCGCGAACTCGGCGTGGTCGACATCGAGAACTTCGTCGTTGAACCCCTGCAACGCACCTTCCGGTATCGCGACGAGGCGCACGGGAATGTCAAGGCTGGACAACCAGAACGCAGCCTTGGTCAGGCTTTCGAGATGCTCCAGGTTCTTGGTGATGTCTTCGCGGCGACGAATTCCCCAGAAGCTCGGGATCAGTCCGACCGCGGTATAGGGTTCGATCATGCCTGTTCCCTGTTCTGACTAGACTCGAGCGGAGAATGCGTCAGACCCGGAGGTCCCGGGCTACCTCGACCTCACAGAAACGGCAAGCTTCAGCCGAGGATCTTTTCGATCTCGCTTGTGACCTTATCGATTTCGGCCATTCCGTCGACGCGGCACAAAATGCCTCGCTCCCGATAATACGGCAGGATCGGTGCCGTCTGGCGATGATAGACATCAAGGCGCGCCCTGACTGTCTCCGGCCTGTCGTCCGCACGACAGATGAATTCGCAACCACCGCAAGCATCGCAGATACCGTCGACCCTGGGCCGGTTGTCGCGCTCGTGATAGCTGGCGCCACACTGTTGACAGGTAAAGCGCCCGGCGAGCCGGTCGACCAAGGCGGCTTCGTCGACATCGAACTCGATCACATGGTCGAGCCGGCGGCCGCGTTCTGCGAGCATCTTGCCGAGTGCTTGCGCTTGCGCCAGCGTCCTCGGGAAACCATCGAGAATAAACCCGTTGCGGCAATCCGGCTGGGCGATGCGGTCGGCAATCATGTCGATGATGACGTCGTCCGGGACGAGCAGGCCGGAATCCATGATGCTCTTGACGCGGAGCCCGAACTCGTTCCCGGAAAGGGTCGCAGCCCGCAACATGTCTCCTGTGGCCAGCTGGGGAATACCGTGATTCTGCTCGATCCGCTTTGCTTGAGTCCCCTTCCCCGAGCCTGGCGGCCCGAGCAGGATCAGGTTCATCCGCGGCGTCCCCGGAGCTTCGCCTTCTTGATCAGGCCCTCGTATTGATGCGCCAACAGGTGCGAGTGAATCTGCGCGACAGTGTCCATCGTGACGCTGACGACGATCAAAAGACTGGTTCCTCCGAAGTAGAACGGGACCGAATATTCTGAAATCAGGATCTCCGGAAGAATGCAGACCGCCGAGAGATAGGCAGCCCCGACTACGGTCAATCGTGTCAACACGTAATCCAAGTAGTCGGCCGTGTTTTTCCCTGGCCTGATACCGGGAATAAATCCGCCGTACTTGCGCAGGTTATCTGCGGTTTCGGTGGGATTGAAAACAATCGCAGTGTAGAAGAAGCAGAAAAAGCAGATCAAGGCGACGTACAGCGCCATATAGAGCGGTCGGCCATGCGCTAGATAGCTCGTAATCTCACCGAGCCACCCGAAGCTCTGCCCATTCGTCTCGAAATTCGCGATGGTCGCCGGCAGCAGCAACAGCGAGGAGGCGAAGATCGGTGGAATGACACCAGAAGTATTGATCTTCAGCGGCAGATGAGAGGCCTCGCCGCCGAACATCTTGTTGCCGACTTGGCGTTTCGGGTACTGGACGAGAATTCGGCGTTGCGCGCGCTCCATAAACACGATGAAGCCGACCACCCCTACCGAGATCGCTAGAAAGACGATGATGAAAACGGTCGAAATTGCGCCAGTGCGGCCAAGTTCGAGGGTGGAGGCCAGGGCGTGCGGCAGGTTCGCGACGATCCCGGACATGATGATCAAAGAGATTCCGTTGCCGATCCCGCGGGCGGTTATCTGTTCGCCGAGCCACATCAGAAACACCGTGCCGCTCGTCAGGGTCACCACGGTAACCAGTCGAAATAATAAGCCGGGATCCAGAACCGCCGACTGCGCACCGCCACGCATGCCTTCGAGCCCGACTGCGATCCCGTAGGATTGGACCGCCGCCAATAGAACAGTACCGAAACGAGTATATTGGTTGAGCTTCTTGCGCCCGCTCTCGCCCTCTTTCTTCAGCGCCTCGAGGGTCGGAGAGACTGCGGTGAGGAGCTGGATGATGATCGAAGCCGAGATGTACGGCATGATGTTCAACGCGAAGATCGTCATGCGCCCGAGGGCCCCGCCCGAGAACATGTCGAACATGCCGAGGATTCCCCCGGCATTGCGCGAAAAGAGGTCCTGGAGGATCGCAGGATCAATGCCGGGGATCGGGATGTAGGTGCCGAGCCGGTAGATCACCAGGGCCCCCAGTGTGAACCATATCCGGCTCTTGAGTTCGGACGCCTTGGCGAAGGCCGAGAGGTTGATGCTGGCTACGAGCTGTTCGGCGGCTGACGCCATTTAACCCATCCCTAACCAAGGCCGGTCGCAACGGCGCCCGGCGTGTGACCCTCAGGCCGGAGCGGCCGCATCCGTTTTCTGCCCTTTCACGCGATTGGCGCGAAACATGACCTTGCCTCCAGCGCTCTCGACTGCAGCAATCGCCGCCCTTGAGGCGCCGGCGACCTCGATTGTGATTGCCGTGCGGATCTCGCCCTTGGCCAGCAGACGGACGCCGTCGCCAAGCCGGCGGAGCATTCCGCAAGCCACGAGCACAGCCCCGTTGAGCGTACCTTCGGGCTTCAGCTTGCCCTCATCGAGCGCCGCCTGGAGCCGACCGAGGTTCATTGTCTGGAAGTCATTACGAAACAAGCTGTTGTTGAAACCGCGCTTCGGCAGGCGGCGATGGAGCGGAGTCTGACCGCCTTCAAAACCATTGAGTGCAACCCCGCTCCTTGCGGTTTGGCCCTTGCCGCCGCGCGCAGCGGTCTTGCCTTTGCCCGAGCCGATGCCGCGCCCAACCCGCTTCGCCCGGTAATGTGCGCCGGGATTGTCACTGATCTCGTTGAGCTTCATCGCGCCAATACCGCCAGTCTTCGGTCTGCACCCCACCCTCACTCCTCGTCCACGACACGGACGAGGTGCTTGACCTTATCGACCATGCCGCGGACCGCCGGCGTGTCTTCGAGCACGCGCCGACGACGCAGCTTGTTGAGACCCAGCCCCTTCAGGGTTGCCCGCTGGTCTCGCTTGCGACCGATCGGGCTCGCGGTTTGCACGACGGTAACAGACTTCTGGCGTTCCATCACGCATTCTCGCGGTTTTCGACGTCACTGCGGCCGAGGATTTCGGCGACCTTCTTACCGCGGCGCGACGCTACCGCCCGTGGACTGGTCGCACGCCTCAGCGCGACGAATGTCGCCTTAATCATATTGTGCGGATTGGGGCTGCCAATCGATTTGGCAACGATGTCATGAACTCCAAGCGCTTCGAAGATCGCTCGCATTGGGCCGCCGGCGATGATGCCGGTGCCCGCCTTGGCAGCACGCACGATCACCTTACCCGCGCCGTAACCACTGACGATGTCGTGGTGCAATGTCCGGCCTTCGCGCAACGGCACGCGGATCATGCTGCGCCGCGCCTGTTCCGTCGCCTTGCGAATTGCCTCAGGCACCTCGCGCGCCTTGCCAGCACCAAAGCCAACCCGGCCCTTCTTGTCGCCAACAACCACGAGAGCCGCAAAACCGAACCGCCGGCCGCCCTTCACCACTTTGGCGACGCGGTTGATGTTGACAAGCTTTTCAGTGAACTCGCTGTCTTCGCGGTCGCGCGTTTGTCGATCGCTGTCACCCCGCCCCCGTCGTTCCCCCGTCCGCGTCATCGAGCGTGCCATGCTGGCCCTTTCAGAAATCCAGACCACCCTCGCGGGCGGCATCGGCTAGGGCTTTGACCCGGCCGTGAAAGAGATAAGCGCCCCGATCGAAGACGACCCGCTCAATCCCTGCCGCCTTTGCCCGCTCGGCAATGAGCTTACCGACGGCATTCGCAGCCGCTACGTCGGCGCCATTCTTAAGGATCGTCCTGAGGCCGCCATCGAGGCTCGAAGCCGCCGCGAGCGTGCGTCCGGCGGCATCATCGATGATCTGCACATAGATATGCTTGGACGAGCGGAACACCGAAAGACGTGGCCGATTGTTCGCCGCGCGGCGTAAATTATTGCGGACCCGTTGCCGACGCCGCAGGAAAAGAGCTTTGGATTTCTCAGACATGAGGCGCTACTTCTTTTTGCCTTCCTTCCGCCGAACGGTCTCGGTTGCGTATCTGATACCTTTGCCTTTATAGGGTTCGGGTGGCCGATAGGCACGGATGTCGGCCGCGATCTGGCCGACGCGCTGACGATCAGCTCCGCTCACGGTGATAACTGTCGGCCGCTCGCAAGTGACCCTGACGTCTTTGGGGAATTGGAACGGAATGTCGTGGCTATAGCCAAGCTGGAGATTGAGCGTGTCTCCCTGAACTTGCGCGCGATACCCGACCCCCGTGATTTCCAGATTGACCGAGAATCCCGCCGACACCCCAGTGACCATGTTGTTGACGAGCGCTCGGGTCGTTCCCCACATCGCGCGGGACAGTTTGGTGTCGCTCTTCGGCGCGATCGTTACTGCGCCGTCGACAATCGAGGCGTCGACCTCGTTGCTGACTAGGAGGCGCAACGTGCCGAGGCTACCCTTCACAGTCAGCATTTCACCGGAAAGCGAGACCTCGACGCCGCTGGGAATGCGCACTGGATGTGTGCCAATACGAGACATCGCGACACCTCAGAAGACGCGGCAGAGCACCTCGCCGCCGACCTTTGCAGCGTGGGCCTCGTTGTCCGACAATACACCCCTCGGGGTCGAGAGTATGGCGATCCCGAGCCCGTTGTAGATCCGCTGCAAGTCCGCAATCCGCGAATAGATGCGGCGGCCGGGCTTCGACACCCGGGCGATGTCGCGGATGACTGGCTCGCCGTCGACGTATTTGAGCTCGATCTTGAGTTCGGCGACCCCGGGACGGACGTGCTCTTGGGTGAAACCGCGAATGTACCCTTCCCGCTTCAAAACTTCGAGCACGTTGGCCCGGAACTTCGAGGCGGGCGCAGTGATAACGGCTTGACGTGCTCTCTGCCCGTTGCGAATCCGTGTCAGCATATCTCCGAGCGGATCGCTCATTGTCATCGGGATCCCCTACCAGCTCGATTTGACCATACCCGGAATTCGCCCGGAGGAGGCGAGTTCGCGCAACGCGATGCGCGATAGCCTGAATTTCCGATAATAACCGCGCGGGCGGCCGGTGACGGAGCAACGATTGCGGACCCGCGTCTCTGAGCTGTTACGCGGCAGCTCCGCCAGCTTCAGCTGCGCTGCAAACCGGTCTTCGGGCGGGGCATCGCGGTCAATCGCGATCGCCTTCAGGCGGGCGCGTTTCCCAGCGGTGCGCTTGGCGAGTTTGCTGCGCCTGGCATTTTTCTCGATCGCGCTCCTCTTTGCCATTTTGGCCGAACTCCCTCCGATCAATTGGCAAACGGCATGTCGAAACCCTTGAGCAGGGCCTTGGCCTCCGCGTCAGTCCTTGCCGTGGTAACCACGACGACATTCATCCCGCGCACCGCATCGACGCGGTCGTAGTCGATCTCAGGGAAGACAATTTGCTCCTTGAGACCGAGCGCAAAATTGCCACGGCCGTCGAAGCTGTTGCCGGGAATGCCGCGGAAGTCCCGCACACGAGGCAGCGCCACGTTGATCAGGCGGTCGAGAAACTCGAACATGCGCTGTCCGCGCAACGTTACCTTGCAACCGATCGACATATCCTTGCGCAGCTTGAAGGTCGCTATCGATCGCTTGGCTCTGGTTATCACCGGATGTTGGCCAGTGATCGCGGTCAGGTCACTGGCCGCGGCTTCGGCCTTCTTGCTGTCCTGCACAGCCTCTCCGACGCCCATGTTGACAACAACCTTTTCTAGGCGTGGCACCTGCATCGGATTCTTGTAGCCAAATTCCTGCATCAGCGCCGGCCGGACGGTTGTCTCGTAAAGCTCCTGCAAGCGGGTAGCGGCCATTAGCTCACCTGTCGATGATTTCGCCCGACCGACGGGCGAAACGGACCTTGCGCCCGTCACCGAGATGCTTGTAGCCGATCCGAGTTGGTTTGCTGGAACGCGGATCGATATGCGCAACGTTGGATATATGGATGGTGAGCTCCTTTTCGACGATCCCGCCGGGATCTCCCATCCGTGGCCGAGTATGGCGTTTAGCCACGTTGACCCCCTGCACGATCACCCGTCGGTCGGCAGCAAACACGCGCAACACTTCGCCCGTCCTGCCCTTGTCGCGGCCGGTGATAACGACGACATTATCGCCCTTTTTAATCCTTAGCTTCGCCATGGCTCGGGCTCTGGACTCACAGGACCTCGGGGGCTAGTGACACGATCTTCATAAATCTGCGCGCCCGCAACTCGCGGGTGACGGGGCCGAAAATACGCGTGCCGATCGGTTCGCCCTGATGGGTGACCAGCACAGCGGCGTTGCGGTCGAAGCGGATCGCGCTGCCATCGGTGCGGCGGATTTCCTTTGCTGTGCGCACGATGACCGCGCGATGCACGTCGCCCTTCTTGACGCGGCCGCGCGGGATTGCCTCCTTGACCGAAACAATGATGACGTCGCCAACCGATGCGGTCCTGCGCTTGGATCCGCCCAATACCTTGATGCACTGAACTCGGCGCGCGCCGGAGTTGTCGGCGATGTCGAGATTCGTCTGCATTTGAATCATGCGGCGTCCCCTCTGTTTTCGACCGGTTTCGGCGCTCGGTCCACCGTATTGTCGACCGGCGCCATCTCCGCGGTGACGGCGGCGCGAGGACCCGCAGTAACATTCCCGGAACCACCCAGCACCACCCAGCGCTTGCGTTTCGAAATCGGCCGGCTCTCCTCGATTTGAACGGCGTCACCGGCATGGAACCTGTTGTGCTCGTCATGCGCGGCGTATTTCTTCGAATGTGTGACGAACTTCTTGTACACTGGGTGCATCACCCGCCGCTCGACCCTCACGATAACCGTCTTGTCGCAGGCGTCGCTTACAACGATTCCCTGTAGGACGCGTTTTGACATTCGATTATCCCTAGAGCGCCCGGCGGTGCCGCTCGCCCAGCACTGTCTTTATGCGGGCGATGTCGCGGCGCACCTGCCGCACTCGACTGGTATTCTCAAGCTGGCCATTTGCACGCTGGAAGCGCAGGTTAAAGCGTTCCCTGCCGAGGGTATCGAGTTGCTCGATCAGCTCATCGTCAGTCCTGGTCCGCGCATCGGCCGCCTTCATCAAACGATTTCCTCGCCTTGGCGCACCACGAAGCGAGTACCGAC
>Ga0318533_10001540_pt1 | contig 11535 bp, 17 predicted proteins | sample GRESIP053b4f27_FD_203675 | JGI IMG/M metagenome (GOLD analysis project Ga0318533, IMG submission 203675) | Tropical soil microbial communities from Luquillo Experimental Forest, Puerto Rico - GRE.SIPMG.053b4f27 | ecosystem: Environmental > Terrestrial > Soil > Tropical forest > Bulk soil...
GAATCACCCGACTGCCATCCGGGCCTTGCGCCGTCTGGTCGGCCGAATGGACGTGGTAGCGTTCGGCCCTGATCGGCTGCCGTCCGTATTCGATGAAATCGAACGATGGGCGCTGCGGATGGATTTCGCCGACGGGTGCGCTGTCGTGCTTGCGCGCAGCTACGACTCGGCATTCGTGCTCACGACCGATTTCCGCGACTTCTCCACGTACGGGGTGCCGTTCGCCTCTCCTGAAGGCGCATTTCACACGCGACGAAGCCAAGGGAGCGATCGAAACGGAGTATTCGGCGGAGAATAGAATGCACACGGCCCAGATGAGGTGCGGGCTCTCCCTACTCGATGGGCTTGGAAGGTTGTCGCGCTTCAGGGAGCATACTGTGGATCGTGCAATTCCCGTAACTGATGTAAGAACATTAAGGCTATGTCACAATTCGCGTTTTGTTCGCTTGAGTCATTCTTGTAAGTGAGATTCTAAAGCGGAGAGATGATCGAGCGGTTTAAGGTGCACGCTTGGAAATCGACTCCGCCCGCGCGTGTTGACGCTCACCAAAACGCACCAACACGCCTTCGCATCAACGACTTCCGCAACTTCGATGTGCGTCGGCGTCTCCTCGTAAATGCTGGTGTTGACCCAGGGTTTCGGGCGGCATGTGACACAGTTCTGACACGATCTGGATTCGCACTTCCGCGGGACCACATCGATTAGTACCCGGGAGTATCAAGACGACTTGGGGTATTCCTAACGGGCCGACACACACGCCGCAACGCCGAGCCGGCTCAGCGTGGCCCAATTCGTTCGGCGTTAGAATCGCGCTCGGACGAGAGCCTCGAACATGGCGGAGAACTTCTGAAGCTCGCTTTGCCTGGCCTGCTAACCTGTGCGGACTGCTCGACGCGTTGCGGACGTGGTCGGAGAGTCGTGTTCCGGCTCCATCGCTGCAGCTGTTATGAGAACGTGAAGAGCCGTCGAAAGATCCGATGAAGGTCCTCCAGCAAACGATCGCGTCTTTTGGCGCTCCTCTGTGGATCGAGTCCCTGGAGCAGGCGTACGGCTCTGCGCTGATTGCCCGATGGCGGCACCTCAACGGCCGCCTTCATATCTCGACAGCGGATGCTGTCCGGGTTTGCCTAAGCCTGAGCACGGGGCAACAGGTGCGCATTGCCGAGCGCGACCGCTCCCTCTCCACGAGTGTTCTGGCCGGAGATGTCATCGTTCTCCGACCAGGGATTCCCAGCGAAACGACGTTGGAAGGCGACGCGGAGGTTGTTCAGATTTTCATCCCACCCGACAGTCTTGGACGCGCGGCGAGCGAGACATTGGCGGCGAGACTCGTCGCACCGCCGGGCGACGCGCTCAAACGTGCCGCGATTCAACTATTCGTTGCCGTGCGCCACGACGATTGGAGAAGCCGCGCAGTCGCTGAAGTCAGACTCCGCGACCGTGTGCGGGATTTGTTGACGGCACCGGCCGATGATGAGATTGGATATATGCACGGGGGATTGCCCCCAATGGCCATCAGCCGTGCCGAGCGGCTGATCGCCGAAGCGATGGATGGCCCCAACTCCTCGTCGCCGACCGTCACACAACTTGCGGCGACAGCCCACGTCAGCACGAACCACTTTATCCGTTCGTTCCGCCATGTGCTTGGCACGACGCCGCATCAGCTTGTGATGGCGCGGCGCTGTCAGCGCGCGATGGAGCTCCTTCGTCACCGCGGCCTGACGATCGCCGATGTATCGGACGAGGCCGGCTACTCTTCGCCAGCCTACTTTGTCGCATCGTTCAGGCAGCAGCTCGGCGTCACGCCGGGAGCCTACCAGAGAGCGGTCACAACAAAAGGGTGATTTCTCGATACCGCAGGCGGTGCGAGTCTAATTAACGTGGGATTCTGGAGCGTTCCATGACCCCTACTGTCGCACGGCTGATTCTAGTCACGACTGCGGGAAAAATCGGCGCAGAAGCGTCGCGTCTGCTCGCCCAACGAGGCACGTCCGTTCGGGTCCTCGTTCGCAATCCGGAGAAGGTCAGCGCCCTTGCACAGATTGGCGTGGAGGTCTGTAAGGGCGATCTAGAGGATCCCGCGACTCTCGACAAGGCGACGCAAGGCGTGACGGGCGTCGTGCTTGTCAGTCCTGCGTGCCGCGGCAGGAGTTGGGCGTCGTCGACAGGGCGGTTCGCGCGCGTGTCCAGCACGTCGTGAAGATCATGAGCAAAGCCTCGGTGGATTCGCCGATCGCGCGTCGGCGAGGCCAGTTCGAAATCGAGAAGGGCCTCATCGCGTCTGGGCTTGGCTACACACTTCTGAAAAACAACGCGTACATGCAGAACTTTCTGATGATGGGGCGTTCGATCGCTGACACGAGCAGCTTCGGCACCGCCACGGGCGACGGTCGCATCGGCCATGTCGATACCCGCGATATCGCCGCGCTCTCGGCGAAGATCGCCGCTTCGCCCGCCGCACATGAGGGAAAGACGTACTGGCCGACGGGCCCCGAAGCGCTTTCGGCAAAAGACGTGGCCGCCATCTTCTCGAGAGTACTCAATCGAACGATCGCGTTCGAACCGCTCACGCTCGCCGAGCAAAAGCGGGCGATGCTCGATGTGGGACTTCCGGAGCAGGTGGCCGAGGACAACGCCAACGCCGTCGCGCTGATGGCCGAGGGCGATTGCGACTATGTGACCGGCGACGTCGCCACGATTCTCGGCCGACCTCCGCGGAGCTTTGAACAATTCGTGACCGATTACGCCGCTGCCTTCTCGCCTCAATTGGTGACACGATGACGAAGCGCGTCTACGCTGTCTCTGGGGCGTCCGGACATCTGGGCCGCCTCGCCGTTCAAGAACTGTTGGCTCGCGGTGTGCCATCGTCTGACGTCGTCGCGATCGTGCGCACCCGAGGCAACGTCGCCGATTTGGCCGAACGCGGCGTCAACGTGCGTGTGGCAGACTACACTCGACCGGACACTCTGCCAGCGGCGCTCGTCGGTGTGAACCGCCTGCTGCTGGTGTCCAGCAGCGAGGCAGGTCAGCGGCTGGCGCAGCACACGAATGTGATTGCCGCCGCGAAGGCAGCTGGCGTCGCCCGCATCGCGTACACAGGCATCCTGAACGCCGATAACACGACCAACCCGCTCGCCGGCGAGCATCAGAGACCGAGCGGGCGCTCCGTGAGGCGGGCCTCCCTTTTATCGTGCTGCGCAACGGTTGGTATACGGAGAACTACACGGATCGCCTGGCGCAGTACCTCGAAGCGGGGGGAATTGTCGGCGCCACCGGTCGCGGCAGAATCTCGGCCGCCTCCCGGCAAGACTATGCCGTCGCCGCTGTCGCGGCCCTTCTTCAGGACTCGGAAGGGAATCGCACGTACGAACTCGGAGGTCAGTCGTTCGACCTGTTCGAGTTGGCCGAGACGATTACGAAGCTTACGGGCAACGACGTCAGGTATCGCGATCTGTCCATCGAGCAATACAGGGATGCGCTCCAGCAATCCGGTCTCGACGAGAATGCGGCCGAATTTGTGGCCGCGATCGACGCGTCGATCGCCCGCGGTGACCTCGAGACCAACAGTCAAGACCTTGAGGCGTTGCTCGGACGCCCGACGACTTCGCTCGCCAACGTGATCGGCGAAGCCCGCCACCGTTGCGCATGAAACAGAAGGAGGCCATATGGCGACCATACTGACGCAGCCGCCCGCACCGCACACCTGTCGCGCTCATGAAGAACGGGGAAGACGCGTTCAACGCCCGCGATTTCGCGGCGGGCGACACGGTCCACCACCCAGACCATAGCTACCACAGCCAACAAAAGGAGGCATGAATGCCCGCGGATGGAACTAAACTCACCTCCTCCTTGGATCACGTCGGTATCGACGTGAATGACCTTCCGGTTCAGATCGACTTCTATCGCCTCGCGTTCGATCTCAAGGTCGAGCTTCAGGGCGATGTTCCCGAATACAACTTCAGGGCTGCAATGCTCGTCAGCCCGACTGGCTGGCACCTCGAGCTGTTCAAGCGCGACGGAGCCGCGCCAAGGCCTGTCCCCGATGACCCCGATGGCCAACACAACGTCTTAGGCCTGGGTCATGTCTGCTTCGCCGTGGACGATCTCGAGGCAAGCCTCGATCGGCTTGTGTCGCTCGGTGCCGCCATGCGCCTTCCACCGATCCCATACCCCGGGGTCCCGGAATGGCGGCTGGCGTACCTCGCAGACCCTGAGGGCAACCTCGTCGAGCTAGTGAGCCGCAGCCAACAAAAAAGGAGAAGACCATGATCTTCCACATCAACCGCGCGACTTTCAAGGCCGGTCTCAGCGAGGAGCAGCGCCGGGCGGGCCTCGAGCTGATGCGCCAGGCCGGAGCAGCCAACCCCGCGGTGAAGTCGTACGTCGTAGGCCCCGAACTCGGCGGAGAGTTCCAGTACTGCGCCGTGTACGTGGTCGAGGACCTCGACGGATACTGGGCGTACCTGACCCATCCGGCGCATGTGCGCTCAGAGCTGGAGGGCACCCCGCTCATCGAGAAGTTCGCGGCCATCGATGTCTCGGACAGCGATGATCCCGACCTCGCGGAGAAGATCGCGGCGCTGCAGGCCCGCAACTTCCGGGAGCACCCCGAGGTCGCGGCGGTCGTTGCCCAGGCGGCGTCGTTCACCGTGCCCGACGGCTCGCGATCACCCGAAAAAATTGGGTCGAATTAGCCGGAGCCTGGGATGCCTCCCCGCCAACCAGACGCAGAAAGGCACGCACATGACGACCGCAACCGACATTGACCGCGACGCCCCCGTGGTCGCCCACCACGAAATCGACATCGTCGCGCCGCTGGAAACCGTGTGGAACCTGCACACCGAAGTCGACGCCTGGCCCGCTTGGAACCTAGAGGTGACCGCCGCCAAACTCGATGGAGCATTCGCCCCTGGCAACTCCTTCACCTGGACCAGCTACGGCTTCACCGTCACCTCAACGATCTACATCGTCGAAGACTTCTCCCGCACGCTATGGGGCGGCGCGGCGCAAGGCATCATGGGAATCCACGAATGGCAGTTCGCGCAGAGCCCTGCCGGCGTCCACGTGATCACCACCGAATCATTCGCCGGCGAACCGATAGACGCCGACCCCGCCCGCATGCAAACCATCCTCGACAACTCGCTGACCGCCTGGCTCACCCGCCTGAAGCAGAAGGCTGAATCATCGGCCCACGACAGTTCGCCCATTCAGAGGCATCGAAGCAGCCGGAGGGCCTAGGACATGTGGCACGACAACGTCGATCTGTTGGCCTATCACGACCTCGACGGCCCGTTGGCAGGCTAGCTGAGCGCGGGAACGAACGCGAGCTGTTCCGTGCCGGCCGGTAGCGCGGCGGCGATCATCTGTGACACCGGGGCGCTTATCGACTACCTCGTTGACAGCGCGCCAGACCACCGACGCTTTCGCAACGCCATCGACCAAGCGCGTGCGCGATACGTTCCAGGCCTCGTGCTCGCCGAGGTCGACTACTTCCTTCGGGATGAGCGCCAGGCGATGCAGGCGTTCATGGAGGATCTCGCCCGTGGCGCCTTCACGTATGCGCCGCCGACGCTGGGGCAGCTCGCGCGCGCCATGGAAGTTGACCGGCGCTTCGGCGATCTCGGTCTGGGCCTGGTCGACGCATCGGTGGTGGCGCTGGCCGAGTCGTTGAGCATTCGTCGACTGGCGACGCGCGGCGTGCGTCACTTCGCTGCGGTTCGACTCCATGATGGCCGTGCGTTCGAGCTCGTGGTTCAACCCAGCGATTCGGATAAGTCCTGAACACCGCGCTGCATTGCGTCGGCCTCGCTCTCAACTGCCTCAGTTCTTCGCGAAAAAAAACCCGACGAAGCGTCGTCTCGGACGGCCCGCGCTTAGTGTCGACGTGCTCCGCGGAGCTCCGAGGCGAGACCTCATCGTCCAGGCCGAGCGCGCGCCGCCGACCGCGCGCTGACGGCGCCGCGTTGCTGCGAGGGCCGCCTTAACTGGAGTATTCTCGGGCGGTGATGAACGTCGGTGTAAATATCGCCTCATTCGTGGCGTTGTTCTTCGCACTGATCGTGTGTCTTGAAGCCGGACGTCGCTCGGGGCGAAGGGCGTTCGGCAGTGGCCGGGCTCATCCATCGGGCCTTGGTACCGTCGAAGCCGTCACGTTCGGCCTTCTGGGACTTCTGCTCGCTTTTACGTTCTCGGGGGCCGCGGCGCGTCTGGATACGCGTCGCGGGCAGATCGTGGACGAGGCGAATGCCATCGGGACAGCATGGCTGCGTCTCGACGTACTGCCCGCGAATGCGCAGCCGCAGTTGCGGGGTGTGTTCCGCCAGTACACCGACTCGAGAATCGCCGTGTATCGGACGTTCTCGAAATCGGGTCTTGACGCCGCGCAGGCGGAGTATGCGCGCTCGACCGCTCTACAACAGGAGATCTGGACCGAGGCCGTCGCCGCTTGTCGGGATGTCCCTTCCGCGACCGTCGTCGTTCTGCCGGCTCTCAACACGATGTTTGATATTGCGACGACGCGGCTGGCAGCGACACAGATGCATCCGCCCGGAGTCGTGTACGTCGTGCTGGCGTTGATCTCGCTCGTGTGTGCGTTTTTAGTGGGCTACGAGATGGGGGCGACCGAAGTCGCAAGCCGCTCGCACATGATCGTCCTGGCGCTTGTCCTGTCCTTCACGTTCTACGTCATTCTCGATTTCGAGTACCCGCGTCTCGGACTCATCCGTATTGACGACTTCGACAACCTACTCATCCAGGTTCGCGCGTCGATGGGGTAATCGTCCTGCAACGACGCTCCGGGGTGAACTGCGAGGCGGTTTGCCCGCGATGTTGACCGCCGCGCAACAAACACTCTGCAGATTTCGATTACCGTTGCGGATCCGGAAGTTAGCGCTGCTCCCGTCACTGTGGTCAATCACCGCAAAACCTCGATAGATTTCGCCCAATCGACAGGGTCACGTCACGATTACGTCACGGTGACACCTCTTTGCCAGACGCCGTTCGGTACGGTGGATAGCTTCGACGGCGCTCCCCTAACCGCGTGTCCGTGGAAGCAGAAGGACGATTGCCCCTCGAATCTTCCACGACGGGCCGACGTTGGGATGTGCCGGAAAGGCTCCGAAGCCCATCTGATAGCTGGCGGGAAACGGACCGAACGATGTGAGCTTCGAGACGAGGAAGTTGCTCGGCACCGTCCACCTGTCGTCGTTTTCCGCTTTCCAATTAGCTGCCGCCCACGACGAGGAGATGGCGCGGCACCGCGTCCACGTGCATCATCGAGCTGCTTGTCAGGAAGGGCACTCGGTCGAGTCCCGGCATCGGTGGGATGGAAGGCCGTCCACCCACATTGATGAAGATGCGATCAGCGTTCAGGATCTGTTCCCCAACCGCCACTTCGCGGGCCGATCTGAATCGGGCGGGGCCCGTAAAGACCTGACAGTGCGGCAGACCGCGCAGCATCTTCTCGACCCCTGCTCGAGATCGTTCGGCAATCGCGTCCTTCCTGGCCTTGACGTTCTTCATGTCGACTGCACGTCGCCGTCGATGGTCACGCCGAATTCCCACGCGCGCCGCGCGGCATGCGCAATGTACGCGCTGGCCACCATGGCTTTGTGGGAATGCAGCCGGTGTTCACGCACGTGCCGCCGAACCGGTGCCGCTCGACGATGGCGACCGACATTCCGGCGCTCGACAAACGCCTGGCTAGAGGCGGGCTGGCCTGGCCGGTGCCGATGATGATCGCGTCGTAGCTGTGACTCATCCCATTCACTCCGCGCTAAGATGCTGACGCACTGAGCTCCAGACTGCGGCCTATCTACTAATTAGTGGAACACGGAACGACCGGAACCGGACACCGTGTAGTCGGTCGAGCTCTGAACAAAGAAAGCCGAAAGGTGCGGGCGATGAAAGATCCGATTCAACAGCACGGGAACGACACCATCGTCGTACGTTTCGATCCTCGCGTCTGCATCCACTCGGGCGTCTGTCTGCGCGGACTTCACGCCGTCTTCGACTTGAAGAAGCGACCCTGGATCAACCTCGAAGCCGCGAGCGCAGAAGCGATCGCGGAGCAGATCAAGAAATGTCCCTCCGGGGCACTGTCGTTTGAGATGAAGGGGAAATAGAGCCACCCCTCGGAGACGGCAAGGCCGGCCTCCCGTCTCCTTGGGCGTGCTGTTCATGTCCTAGGCGGTCTGAGCCAATGCGGCGACCGTGGCGTCGAAATTGACGCGGTGCCTGGACGTGACCTCCGCACCGTCTTCGACGCACCGTCGCCGGTGACCAAGAATGCGGTCACCTCTCCAGCGTGGCGCGATCCCAGTTTCCCAACGTCGCCGCGGCTTCGTAGGTCGTCTGAAGAAAGTCGAGGAGCGTGGCGTCGGGCGTCGTCGATTCGCGCACGACGTCGTACGGCAGCAGAAATTCGCGAAGGGTGTGGCTGTAGAAAGCTTCGCGAGGCCGTACAGTCGTCGTGGCGAACCCGCTCGGCTCGGGATAGGCGTAGGAATAAAAAGCAGCGTAACGTATCGGCCCACCGCCCGCCCAGAAGCCGCAGCTGCTCACCTCCCGCGAGTACGCCTCTCGCGTCACGCTGTCGGGCAGGTTGGGGATGCCCCCTGGGTGTTTGGGTGCGACCCGGCCGGAGAAGCGCGTCAGCGCCAGGTCCGGAGCACCCCAGAAGAAGTGCACCGGGCTGCACTTGCCCAGGAACCATGAGCGGAATTCACGGAGGACGCGCTCGGCCTGCAGGATCGCTCGCCAAAAGCGGTTCGCGCACTCGGCGTCGTACGCGGCATGCACTTCGTCTTCGTCGAACGGAACGGGATCGGGCACCTCATTCGGTCGCTTGCGAATCTTGACTGGCAGGTCGAGGCGGACCAGTTCACCCATCACGCGCCTGTAGAACGCCGCCACTGATTCCGCGCGAAGCGAAAACCCCCCGAACCTTCCATCGCTGGACACGACGATGAGCCGATGGTCGACGAAATCGAAATCGATCTGGAACACGCGGAGTCCATGCGGGATCGCAAGCGTGCTGAGGCCGCGCGGCGTCACGTACAACGTCGAGTGCCAGCCGTGGTTCTGCCAGGCGCTTTGAGCGAGCCGGATTTTCCCGACGATTTGCATCCACAGATGAAGGGTCGCGAGTGTGTCGGCCCAGGCGTCGAGCGGCAGAGGAGGCCATGCCTCCGGTGTAGAGATGCGGGAGGACATCACATGGGCCTCATTTCTCGCCGGTGGCACCGTCGCGGCGGCTCCATACGTACGGAACGAAGTCGAGCAGAACCGCGTTGGGGGTTTTCCGAGAACCGGACTGTCTCATACGAAGCAGAAAATCCGAGTCGGTCGCCGTAAAACGCCTCGCGCCGCAGCACCTGCGCCGCAGAGGTCGACCGCGGGCCCGCCCACTCGCCGAGCGTAAGTCTTGGCCATTTCGAGTCAAACCAGGTGCGTCTCGATCACGATCTCCGACTCCAGCGTCCGATGCACCGGGCACTTGGTGGCAATGTCCAGCAGCCGCGCGCGCTGTTCCCCGCTCAGCGGACCACTGAACTCCACGTCGCGATGGACGTGATCGAGCATGCCGACTTTCGTCTCGGCGTCCGCGCAGTCGGCCGCGTGAACTCTCGAATGCGATAGCCGGACCGTCACGGATTCGAGCGGCCAACCCTTGCGTCGCGCGTACATCGCCACGGTGATCGAGGTGCAGGACCCGAGCGCAGCCAGGAGCAGATCGTACGGAGTCGGACCCGTGTCGGTCCCGCCGAGCGACAAGGGCTCGTCCGCGGCGAGCCGATGCTGCCCGATCGCAATCTCCTGGGCGAAGCCGGCGGCGCTGCCGTGGACGGTGATCGTCCGATGGCTGTGGCCCCCGTGTCCATCTTTCTCCGTCGATGCGATCGCTGTCATGGCTCACCTCGGATGCTGGGTCGGGCTTCCGCGAAAGATGCGGGCGTGGTCCTTCGCGAACTCCGCAAACGACCGGGGCTCTCGCCCGAGAATCCGGCGCACCGTGTCGTGGACCATCGCGGTCTTGCCTCCCGCGCGCTGGTGCGCGGCAAGCGTATTCCGGTCGCGCGCTTCGTCGTAGAAATCGTGGTACTCGACCGGCCGGCCGATCACGCCCGACAGAATGCGCGCGATGTCGGAGTACGACAACGCCTCCGGCCCCGTGAGGATGTATTTCTGCCCGTCGTGGCCCGGGCGCGTCAGCGCGACCGCAGCGACAGCGGCGATGTCGCGCGTGTCGATGAAGGGAATCCTGCCATCGCCCGAGCCACCCACGATCCGACCCTCGTGCGCGATCGCCCGCGCTTGCCCGAGCAAGTTCTGCATGAACACATGCGGACGAAGTATCGTCCATCGCATGCCCGATGCCATCAGTGCCGATTCCGCCTCATAGTGGGCGCGTCCGATGGGCAACCTGGAATGATCGGAAGCGCCCAGGGCGGACAGCTTTGCGACGTGCTCGACGTGCGCCCTGGCTGCCGCGTCGATCGCCGCGATCTGCAGGCGGGCCATGTCGGGATGGTTGCCGGTCAGGAGAAACATCGATCTGACGCCGGAAAACAGACCTTCAACCGAGGCGGGCGCCGCCAGGTCCGCTTGTACCCAACGGACCCCTCGCCGTGGACGCGGCGGCGCGGGACCGCGCGTCACGGCGATAGCTGGCACGTCGTCGCCGGACAGGATCGAGATGAGCTCGTTGCCGACGGTTCCGGTTGCGCCGAACACGAGAATCACAGGTGTTCCTCAGGCGGTTGATGCAACCGAGAAACGCGTACGCATTCAGATCTTCGATAACCGCGATCGTCTGAGGCCGTTGGTTCACTCCGCGGGAGCGCGGTCCTGTTCCGCTATTTCTTCCGGATGCGGGAGATCTCGATCGTCATCCTGACTTTGTCGCCGACCAGCAGATTGCCACTGCCGAGCGCCTGGTCGAATTTCATATCGAAATCTTTGCGGTTCAGGAACCCTTCGATCTCCGCTCCGGCGCGCTCATTGCCCCACGGATCGATATCGGTGCCTTGCAAGACCAGGTCGAGCTTCACCTCGCGAGTGATGCCGTGCATGGTGAGGTTGCCCCAGACGCGCGAGGAATTCTCGTCGAGCGGCTCGGCCCTTGTGGACTCGTACGTGATCTCCGGGAACGCATCGACATCGAAGAAATCCGCGGAGCGCAGGTGCGTGTCGCGCTGTGCTTCGCCGGTGTCGATCGACGCGACTTTGATGTTCCCGCGCGCCTTCGCGCTCCCCGCGTCTTGCCCAACTTCCACGATTCCCTGAAAATTGGTGAACCGACCACGAACGTTCGCAATCCCCATGTGCTTGACGGAGAACTCAACACTCGAGTGCGCGGGATCAACCTCCCACGTGCCGGCCGGAACCAGCGTGGTTGTGCGTGTAGAAGTCAAGACCCACCTCCCTCAAAAGAAACGGAACCGCGAGCCTGCACGACGTGCCCGGCAGACGAACACCTGGCGAGGCTAAGCGGACGTTGTACTCCCGCGTCTGAACCCGGTCAACCGAATTCG
>Ga0318533_10001542_pt1 | contig 11530 bp, 7 predicted proteins | sample GRESIP053b4f27_FD_203675 | JGI IMG/M metagenome (GOLD analysis project Ga0318533, IMG submission 203675) | Tropical soil microbial communities from Luquillo Experimental Forest, Puerto Rico - GRE.SIPMG.053b4f27 | ecosystem: Environmental > Terrestrial > Soil > Tropical forest > Bulk soil...
GGCCGAGCCGCTTCATCAACTGGAACAGTCGGTTCGAGCCGCAGGTGAAGAAGGCGTCGGCGCGCTTCTGCGCAATCAGGCCTTGCAAAATGCGCTCGACATTCTCGACCGCGCTCGTTCCATCAGTATCGAGCACGCTCACCACTTCGCCGGCCTCGCGGAACAAAGCGTCCGCCATGACGAAATCGGGATTGCGCGCCGACAAAATCGCGGTGACGCCAGTATCGCGCTCGCGCGCTAATTGCGAAATCGGCCCGAGCGTGGCGATGCCGACGCCGCGGCCGAGCACGACGATGTGCCGCCAGGCCGGATCGAGCTTGAACCCGACGCCAAGCGGCCCGACCATGTTGAGGTCGTCGCCATTGCGCAGCGTCGCCAGGCCGCGCGTGCCGCGGCCGACGCACTTGTATAAGAATTCGATCCGGCCACGCGCGCGGTCGATGCGATAGACGCTCTGCGGGCGGCGGAAGAACAATTCGCCGACATCGGGCGACGGGCACAACAGATTGAAGAACTGGCCGGGCGTGACCGAGAGCGCCTTGGGCGAAGCCTCGACGACGAGGTGCTTGTATTCGTTATTCACCCAGTCGTGCGACACGACCGGGCATAGCGACTCTTCAGCCGGCACATGCGACGGCGCCGCGGCGCTTGCGTCCTTGCCGACCACATAGGGCGCGGATGTAAACGGTTCGCCGTTCATTCCAAATCCTTGAACCTCTAGCCTTGCCTAAGCAGAAATGGACCGCTCCTGTACCGAAATCAAGATTTATTCCAATTTTTGAACAGATGAAATAAGCGAAGGTATTCAAGAAATTAGGTCCCTAAAACCGGCCTCAAATGGGGAAATTACGCCGCCACGGCCGCGGCGGCCGCCTCGGCATCCGGTTGCCGATAGGCTTTGAGCCGCGGCAGGACCTCGGCCGCGAACAGGGTCAGATTGTCGATGGTCTGCGCGTGCGTGAGCTCGCCGCCGTGGCCCATCATCAACAGGTTGCCCATGCCGCCGCAATGTTCGCAGAAGTCGGCGATCTGCGCGTAAACCTCGTCGGGCGTGCCGCAGAACAGGATGCCGGCGGCGATCAAGTCATCGACGGTGGCGGCGTGCATGTTGATGGCGCGGCCGTCCTTGGTGAAGCTCCGCGGCGGCGTCTCACCGCGCATCAGGCGCGCATTGTCCTCGACCGGCAGATAACCGGGCGGATTACGGAACGGCAGATGGACGATGGAGCTGGTGCGCAGATAGCCGGCGATCAGATGGCCACGCCGGCGCGCTTCGTCTCTGTCCTTGGCGACGGCGACGAGGCCGAGATAGGCGAAGCGATCGGCGATCGGTGCTCTGCCGAATTTCGCCAGATAGCTCTTGCGGTAGGCGTCATAGATCTTGCGCGTGCCGTAACCGGTGCCAAGCGTCGCCATGACATAGCCGCGCTCGCCGAGCACGCGCGCTTGGGTGGTGCTGCCGGTCGTCGACCAGACCGGCGGATGCGGCTCCTGCCACGGCCGCGGCCAGATGTTCACCTGGCGATAGTGGAAATATTCGCCTTCCCAGTTGAACGTACCGTCATGGGTGGTCATCGCCTTGAGAATGAAATCGTGCGCCTCCCAAAACCTTTCCATCAACTCGACCGGATTGCGGTTGGAGGCGGCGATCTCGTAGGGGATGCCCTTGATGAAACCCATGTCGAGCCGGCCGCGGGAAATGACGTCGATCGTCGCCAGTTCCTCGGCGACGCGCAGCGGATCGGGCCGGTGGCCGATCGGGTAGCCGAGCACGAGGAGCCGCGCTTTTTTCGTGGCACGCGCCAGAACCGATAACCCAACCACCACTGCCGACGACATGCAGGTGGCGCTTTGATGATGCTCGTTGAGCATAAGGTCGAGACCGATGTCGTCGCACGCCTGATATTCGTCGTAGTAGCGATGAAACAGATCGGCGGCGGTGCGCGGATCGCATTTGCGATTGGGCAGGATGACTCGCAGCGATCCGGAATGGTCGTTCCAGGTCGGGTAATAGGGCTGTTCGCTGAACTGATAGGCTCTCATGTCGCGCTTTCCCGTAGTGGCGTCATTTGCCGCCCATGAAATTCATAATCTTGTCGACGAAAATTCTCGGCTGTTCCTGATGCGGAAAATGGCCGGCGCGCTCAATCGTTTCGAAACGCGCGCCCGGAATCATCGCGCAATAAGCGCGGCCGTAAGCCTCACCAACCATGCGATCGTGTGCGCCCCAAAGGAACAGCGTCGGAATACGAATGCGATGCAGCCGGCTTTTCAGCCGCGGATTATGGAAATAGGGACTCCAGGCAAAGCGCGCGGTGGCTTCGCGGGCGCGCGCGGCGGCAAGCACCTCGCCCGCGGGCAAGGTTTTGTAGTCGCGCCGGCCGGCGTTCGGATCGCTATAGGCGATGTCCAAATATTCGGCCTCAGTGAGGGCGAAAATGTCGGCGATGTCGCGCGTCTCACGATCGCCGACCTTGACGCCGACGGCATTCGCCACGACCAGGCGAGCAAGCCGCGCTGTCGATTTCACCGCGATCTCGGCGGCGATCCAGGCGCCGAACGCGACGCCGACGAGAGTAACGTCGCCAAGATCAAGCTGATCGAGAAGGTCGAGATAGAAATACGACAGATCGTCGACCGTGTGCATGCCGCTCGGCAGCTCAGAGCGGCCAAAGCCCGGATGCGTCGGCGCGATCACATGCGCCGCCTTGGCCAGCGCATCGATCGCCGCCGCGGCCGGTTCGATGCCGTTTTCGGCGTGCAGAAACAACACCGGCCGGCCCTTGCCGCGTTCGATCAGATCGATGCGCGTGCCTTCGACAACAAGTGAATCGGTCGCGGTGTCGGCCCTCTGCAGCATTTCCTCTCCGAGGCTTTTCGACTAAAGCATGATCCTGAAAAGTAGATACCGGTTTTCGGAAAAGATCATGCTCAACTGAATATTGTTCTACCACGCCAAAAGCGTTTTACCATTGCACGCGGTTCAAGGCAGTGCCGCGAACCCGAAGTTCGCTTGAACTTGCGGAGCTCTTTGATGCGAACTTCGGGTTCAAAAGCGCACTACAAGGATAGACTCTGCTAGTGTCCTTATCGATTCCGAAGTTCGTACGAGCGTGCGGCAAAGGCTTACGAACTTCGGAATCGGGACACTAGTGGTCCGACTCTAACATTCGCATCCCTATGCGGCGGGGTATTTTGCGAATGTTAGAATCAAAGGACCACTAGCAAGTATAAAGTGTTAGTGGAGCTTTGGATTTGACATTCGCTCTACGAACTCGCGACTAAGCAGGTAGCGAATGTCAAATCCGCTCCACTAGGAGACGAGAAATGAAGGACGGCGTTACGGTCCACAACGGCATCGCCTATGCCAATCACGACGATGTCGAGCTTTTGGGCGACCTCTACCTGCCGAAGGACGCCAAAACGGCACCGGCGCTGGTTGCGGTCCATGGCGGCGGCTGGATCGCCGGCGTGCGCGGCGCCTTTCAATATTGGGGACCTTATCTTGCCGCGCGCGGCATCGCGGTATTTGCCATCTCCTATCGGCTCGCGACCAAGACCAAAACGTTTCCCGAAGCGGTGCAGGACGTGCTCGCCGGCGTGCAATTCGTCCGCGGCAAGGCGAGCGCTTTCGGCATCGATCCGGCGCGGATCGGACTACTCGGCGCTTCGGCCGGCGCGCATCTCGCGGCGCTGGCGGCATTGAGCGGCAAGAAATTTCTCGGCACCTATCCGCACGATCCGTTTGCCGCGACGGACACTTCCGTCAAAGCCCTGATCGGCGTCTACGGCGTCTATGACATGCACGCGATGTGGACATCGCTGCAGGTGCAAGACGGTCGCAACAGCGACAACAAAGTCGAAAAATTCGTTGGCGCTCCGCCGATGGCGAACCGTCAGACTTATTTCGAGGCTTCACCGATCAGTTATGCGACCTACGCCAACAACGGCATTGGCGTATTGCTCGTCACCGGTACCGAGGACGATCTTGTTGATCCTAAAGAGCAGACTGGAGCGTTCCAACTCGCACTCAAACAAGCCGGCTTTTTCGTGCGGCCCTGCATCGTTGCCGGCGCGCCGCACTACTGGATGAACGATCCGATCGAGGAGCCCGGCAGCCTGTCGGGATTTCTGGCACCGCGGCTCGTCCGGTTTCTGGCGGAGAAGCTGTGAACAGTAGCCCGGATATCGCATCGCGATATCCGGGAGAAATATCGGGCTACAGAAATTACTTCTTCTCCAACAACAGCGTGCCCTCCTTGCGAACCAGCGGCTGGATCGCAGCAGCGATCTTTGCCAACAGCCAGGGCAAAAACACCTGCAAGGTGACATATTCTTCCGCGACATCGATCGTGCCGCTCGCCACCTGGCCGAGCGCGCGGACGCGGAACTGCAAGTGCTCGCCGGTCCAAATCCCCTCCTCGACCGCAAACAAGTGCTGATAATTCGCGCTCGCGTTGCCGAGACCGGATTTAAGACGGCGCACCGCTTCGTCTTTACCCAGGCGGTGCGGAATCGAAACGATAAACGGCGCCGACATGATGTCTCCCTTGACGCCCCACCGAGTAACGCTCCCTTGCCCTATATGGGCAGGGAATTGCGCCAGGGAAGGAGGACGGCGCCGCCTCTTGACGTCCACCTCAGATCGCCAATTTGGCAGCGCCGGATTGCGCGGTCACAAGGCTGCTCAGCGGCCGGATTCGGAACAGCGCGATCATGGTCACCGCCGCAACCAGCATAATCGCCACCGCGAGCAATAACGGCGCGACGAAGGCGCCGGTCGCCTGCGCGATGACGCCGCTCAAATAGGGCGACACGGTTGCACCGACGATGCCGAAGAAATTCATCACCCCGCCCAAAGTGCCGGTCTGGTTCGGCGCGACATCGGTGCAAATGAGCCAGTACGGCACGACATAAAACGCCAAGCCAGCATTGGCGATCACAATCATGGTCACCGCCAAACTTGTGGATTCGGTCGTCGCGGCGATGAGCGTGGTCGTCGCATAGGTCAGCGCGCCAAGCGCGATGAAAAATTTTCGATGCAAGCCGCCGGCGGTCCAGCCCTTTGCGGCGAACCAGTCCATCGCCCAACCGACAAGGTTCGCACTGATGAAAGCGACCACGAACGGTAGCGCGCTCAGTGCGCTCGCCGTCACCAGCGGAATATGCCGGTAATGCGTCAGATATTGCGGCAGCCAAGTCAAAAAGATGTACTGGCAATACGGCAGCGCGAAGTAACCGATATAGAACGGCCACAGCGCCGGACTTGTGACGAGGAGGCGCGGCGGAACCGGCGCCTGCGCGGCGCGCTCCTTGGCCTCGTCGGTTTCCGCATGCGCGCCCGTGGGCACCGGATCGGCGAAATTCCTGGCGAAGATCCACCACACTGCCGCGCCGACCAGCCCGAGAAGCCCGAACGCGACAAAAATGTAGACCGGCGAACCGGTCGCCTGGAGGATCAATCCGGCAAAGAACACGCCTGTCGCCGGGCCGAGCTGCGCGCCGGACTGCATGAAGGCGGCGAACCGGCCGCGCCGCGCCCGCGACGGGATCGCGCGCGACACTGCGGCGATGCTTGCCGGAATGTAAGGCGCCTCGAACGCGCCGAGCAGGACGCGGAACGCGGCTGTCAGCCACAGCACTGTCGGCGCGAGCGGCGTGAGCAGGACCCAGAGCGACCAGCCCGCCATCGTGCCCGCGAGCGTCCGCCGCGGGCCGACCTGATCCGCAATCCAGCCGCCGATCGGCTGAATCACGAGATAGCCGAGCGAGAAGGCACTCAACATCAAGCCGATGGTCGAGGGCGTCCAATCTAGATCCTTCGCCCAAGCGGCAGCGGCAACGCTGAAATTGCTGCGATCCGCCCACAGCAGAACGCTGCCGGCAAAAAACACCGTAACGGTCACGGGCCAGTTGATCGGACGGGCCGTCGCGCGTTCTGGCGTCAACGCAGCGTGCGTCGTGATTTGCGTGGCTGTTTGCATCGTGTTTCTCCCGGCCTCTTTATTCAGCGGCGCTAATCCAATGCCACCGCTTTTGGTTTTTCATCATAGACCCTCACGCCCCTTCCATGACTGGCAAAGTGAGCGCCGACGGATGTTCCGCCGAATGATAGATCGTATCGACGCCGATCTTGTTCGGCAGGTAATAATGGGTCCACAGCACATCCGTAATCACGGAATCGCCGTTGATAATTTCCAGCCGCACGCGGTTTCCCTTCTTGAAACGATGCGCCATCGGCTCGATGGACATATCGAAACGGTAGATTTTTCCTGGCTCGATCGGCTGCGGTTCGGCATGGCTGTGATACGGCTGACGGCGGATTTACTTTTTTGCCGCGATCCTCCGCCGCTTGCGGCATCTGCTCGGAAAGCTTGACGAAAAAATCCATGTCGTCACGCGTCGAGGAGGCAAAGAGCGTGAGCTTGATCGGCCCGGCAATCTCGAGGTCGGCGTCGAGCGGCGCCGTGGTGAAGGTGAGCACGCGCCGCGCCGGATCGGGCTGATTGTTCGGCCCGAAGCCGACCACACCCATCATCCAGCCGGGATTGGGATAGCTGTATGAGGTCTGCGCTCCGCCAGCCGCGGGCTCGCGCGCGAGCGCGCCGTCATTGAGCGAGGTGACGCTCTCCGATTTGGTGGCGCACAGGTGCCACGTGACATAGTGCACGCCCTCGGGCGGCCAGGTCTGCGCCGTGCGCACGGCATCGGCGCCGCGGACGAAATACTCGACTGCAGGACGGTCTGGATAATCCGTTTTTAAACCCTTCAAGTAATGATCGTAGAACGGTAGCAGCAGCTTTTCGTGCAATTCACGGCTGTTGAACTCGCGATTGGCGACAAAGGCATTTACCGGCCCGATCATCTTGAGTTTTTTGGCGCCACGCGCGCGCCGGAAGCCATCGATATTGCCGCGGGTATGCAGATCGACCTTGCCCCACACGCCGATCGAATAGAGCGGCACCTCGATCTCGTGCAGCCACTCGGCGGCGCAGCGCTCGCGCCAGAATGCGTCGTAAGTCGGATGCTGCTGCAGCAGCAAATTCAAATCGCAAGTCTGCTCCTGCGGACATTCGCCATTGGCCGGGTGCCGATTGATTATGCGATTCTGATTCCACCAATAACTGCCGAAGAAATCGCCGAGGATGCCGCCCTGATAGACCGAAGCGCGATACGGATCGTTCAAGCCGTCGAACGCGGCGATGCAAGCAAGCGCCGGCGGCTTGCCGATCGCCATCCACCATTGCAGCATGCAGAAATAAGATTGGCCGATGCCGCCGACTTTGCCGTTCGACCAGGTCTGGCGGCCGAGCCACTCGATAATGTCGTAGAGATCCTTCTGCTCGTTGCGGTCGAGGAAGCGGTATTCACCGCCCGATTTGCCGCAGCCGCGCACGTCCATCTGCGCATAGACATAGCCGCGCTCGACATAAAGGCCGATCGGACCGGTTTCGCGCCACAGAAATTGCGGCGTCGCCGGCAGCGCATTGTTGTCATAGCGGTAGGGCGAGGCCCCAAGCACGACTGGAAACGGGCCGCCGCCGTCCGGCATGTAAAGCGCGACCGCGATCTCGACGCCGTCATGGACACGGATTTTCGCTTCGCGCGGTTTGAGTTGCGGCTCCGTCATTCATTTTCCTCCCCGATGCGTTACGGCAAGTATCTTATTCACCTCCCCCTGGAGCGGGGAGGTCGATCCGCCAACGGTCCGGCCCGAAGTGGCCGGCCCGATGACAAGCTCGGCGGATCGCGAGGGAGTGACAACCTACTCACCGCTTGCATCACGCCTCAAGGCAACTCACGCCAGCCCGCGCATCTGCGGTGCGATAGCCGATGCTTCGCATCGGCGTTGCTTGAACAGTACGGCGGCCGAAGGCCGCCTGTGCCTCCCCCTCCAGGGGAGGGTGAGCGAAAACGCTCTCGCGGCGCGCCTTTGCGCCCGAGCTATGAAAGGCCGCGGCACGTCACTCTTAGAAATCGTCACCACCGGACATTGATCCGGTGGTCCATGCTGAGCTACAGCAGGCAAATGCCGGTGGGAGCATTCGCACGCGCAGCTTCGGCGACTGCAAGGACGAACGGAAAGAACGAACGAAAAAGATTCGGAGGCGAAACGCCGACAGACGCAACGGTCGTTCGCCGTGCCGAAACGGGCACGGCCGCGCCTCCATACGGGAGGCGCACATCTATCGGCGTTCCACCACGGTTCTTGCTTAGGCGACCGAACGCCACCGCTCAGCTTCAGTCCGCGCTACCTGGGATGGGGGCCCGTAAGCGGGCGTTATCCGCAAACCGACCCGTCTCAGTACAGCGAAGCTCCTCGCAGACCGGTCGTAGTGCCGGTCGGGCGGGTACCCGAAGCCGCCCGGGAGCGTTTTCAGCCGAACCTCACGCGCGCCGAAGCTGCTCTGCGTATCGCCGTGTTGACCGCTAAGCTCAAACTACTTGACGGGCCGCCGCATACACTCTGAGAAGCACGTGCCCCAACGCCGCTTCCCGCCGCCGTGGTCTGTCGAACAGCGAACTGCGACTACACAACGTCTGTGATCGTCATCACAGACCGAAATCGTAACTTCGGTCAAAATGATTTCGTGAAGCATAGAGGCATTCGTTACGCGATCAAAATAGGAATTGCGCGAGAGCAATGGCGCGTGGCTATTCTTATTCCTGGCAAAAGGCTGCCGGAAGAGAGGAAAGTTTCCGGCACGCGCCAAGACGCAGAAACTACAGCTCGCTCAATGATCAATGCTTGGCTGAAAAAGCGACCCGAGCCTGAAAAAGGTTAAACAGAACCCGCGTCTAAAAGGTCAAACGACTCGAGGGCAAGCCGCTCGCATCTCCAGCTTAATGCCATTCGTGAATTGATCCACGCGCGATGAGGCGCGGTGGTCGCGGCGAGCGTGGCGAAAATTACCCGAGCTATTACCAAGAAGTCGCGGCGTCGCTTTTCGGAACTAATTGTTCAGCATTGAACTGCCGGTGAATATTGACCAGACCGCTAAATCCAAATCGAATGCGCAGGATAAGGGAGGAACTAATGAAGATAGCAGTCGGCATAATGGCGCTTGCGAGTTTCCTACTCGTTGCCTGTTCGGGCCCACAAGGACCGCAGGGTCAGGCCGGCCCGCCCGGCGAAAAAGGAGCAAAAGGTGATCAAGGTCCGCCAGGCCCGACGGGACCAAAAGGCGACCAGGGTCCACCGGGGCCGGCGGGTTCCGCAGGCAGCGCAGGTCTACGGATCGTGAGCGGCCAAAAAACAGTCAGTTGCAGTGACGATGAGGTGCTGGTCTCAGTATTGTGTTCGGCGGGTGCCCCCGATGGGGCCGGGTGTTCCGCAGGAACCACAGCAACTGGTTTGTGTATGCGCAAATGAGCTTGTACAGACCTTGCCCATCTATATAGCGGCGGTTTGTTGCTGACGCGAGTGCGCCCCGTCGAACTACGGCAGCCAAGTTGCTCAGCAAGGATGAGGCGCGGCGGAGTGCCCGGAGCTATCGTAATGAGTGAGATGTTGGCAGTTGAGTTACTGCCGATCCTTGGAAAAACTTTCTGAACATCCAGTATATATAACTCTCTCAGGGTTGCCGGGACCTGAAAGGGCGAGCAAGCGACAGACGCAAGCTCCGAGTACGACGCTCAACACAAGCCAGATTAGAACGAGAGTCATTTTGGGCCACCCGCCTGCTTAAGAATCGACAGCCTGATAAACAACCATTACCGGCCGGTTGCAGTTCCCGACCGAGGACGAAATTTGCTGGACCCAACTTGGGCGGCACCACCGGAGTTAACGGTAGACGCGACGCCCAAGCTGCACTGATGAAGAAGGCTCTTATTGAAATCTTAGCTTGAATGGCATCGCTGGTTTGCTTTGTTTCCGGTCCCCGTTGTGCGTAAAAGAAAACTGCGTTACCCGTGGTTGCGATTTGTAGAACGAAAGTGGGGCACCAGCAGATACAGCGGCACAATGAAATGGCGCGATGATCCAGATCTGACGACGACAAAGATTAAGGCGTGGCGGATCGCAATGAATATCGCCAAGCTTCCAGATTTGCTGAGGAAGCTGCGCTAAGCACTATGGGTGATGTCTTCGGTCCATCTCCGCTCTACATATTGGAGCCATGCCAGTCGTCGATCCCCTGCTCGGTTGGATAATAATCGGACGCTACGCGAACCAACGATGCCAGTACATTTTTTGATGGTAGGACAGTTGTCGGCATTGTCTTACAACAACTGTAAGGAGTAATCGACCATGCCAGAAGCCCAACACCCCGAAGAGCGCCCTTGCCTTCATTGCATGATGGTCGAACTGATCGAGGATTTTTTCGCCGAGAATCCGGCAATGTCTGGGGAGTCAGACAAGATCGACACTGATGAAGTAGTTACTGCGCTTGCAAAAACAGTGGCAGATTTGACGTGCAGCCAGAACGGTACGGTTCGCCAGCAGATAATCGAAACCTTGATGCACGAAATTATGGAATACGATGCAGAGCTTCGTCGCGAGGACGCATCAGGTGCGGTCACCTCTGTTGCACGCCACTAGCAGCTAAAGAAGATCGGCATCGCGGCCGAGCCGAGAAAACCGTCCAGCGCGCCGTGCCATGTCCGCTTTGTGCCAAAAGCGGACATCAGCGACTGGCCTCATCGGAGTTTGGCCGAGGGAACCATGACGGTCTGAAATCACGCCGTAATCGCGACGTCGGGTGGTTCCACCGGCGCACCTCGATGCACATTGACTTATCGTTTGCCTGAAAATGTCTTGTGCTCCTGACAGTTTGGATACAACCCGATGGACAACCTCGAGCCCGCCAAGTTTGCTTCTGGAATCGTTCGCGCGCACTTGACGATTTGGGTTGGATTTGCCGAGCAGGCGCGCCAAGCGTTGGAGCCGCCTGGCATAGGCAGCCGGATCGTAGATTTTCTCTAGGACATGCTTATAGTCGGCGAGGATTTCGCGCCTCGGCCGCAGTGTGTCGAAGTTCAGACCTTGCGTGCATTGATCCATACCGACCGCAGGATGATCCAATAAGAGATCCGCGTGCAAGCGGCCCTCGCTCGCAAGCCGACGTGTGAGTTGGGTGTTCGGCAATGCATAAAGTAGCCCCACCATGCAAACCGGAATAGCGGCCTCCTCGATGAGTTCGATTATGGCATCCGCGACTGATCCTTGCTCGCTGTCGAAGCCGACGATGAAACCCGCGGTTACGTACAGCCCAGCCGCGTAAATTCTATGGACGCTCTGGGCTATGTTCCGCCGTGTATTCTGCTTTTTTCGCATCGCGATCAGCGATCTGGTGTCTGGGCTCTCGATACCCACGAAAACTCCGATAAAATTCGCCTCATTCATCAGCCTGAGCAGTTCGGCATCGTCGGCTAGATTGAGGGACGCCTCGGTCGTGAACTCGAACGGATAGTCACGTTGTTCGAGCCACGTCTTTAGTTCAGGCAGGAATGCCTTGACCGCCTTCTTGTTGCCGATGAGATTGTCATCGACGAAGTCAACATGACCGCGGTAGCCGAGACGATAAAGCGT
>Ga0318533_10001549_pt1 | contig 11519 bp, 14 predicted proteins | sample GRESIP053b4f27_FD_203675 | JGI IMG/M metagenome (GOLD analysis project Ga0318533, IMG submission 203675) | Tropical soil microbial communities from Luquillo Experimental Forest, Puerto Rico - GRE.SIPMG.053b4f27 | ecosystem: Environmental > Terrestrial > Soil > Tropical forest > Bulk soil...
GCCGCCGCCAACGGTGAGCGGCATGAAGCAGGCTTCGGCCGTGCGCCGGACCACGTCCAGCATGATGCCGCGGTTTTCATGGGTTGCCGTGATGTCGAGGAAACAGAGTTCGTCGGCGCCGGCTGCATCATAGGCAATCGCCGCTTCCACGGGATCGCCGGCGTCGCGCAAATCGACGAAATTGACGCCCTTCACCACGCGGCCGTCCTTGACGTCCAGACAGGGAATGACGCGCACCTTGAACATCTGAAATCTCCTAGGCGGCGGCGCGCGCGTTTTTGATGAGCTCGAGCGCTGCCGATGCATCGAGCCGCCCGTCATAGAGCGCGCGGCCGGCGATGGCGCCCGCGAGCTTCCTGGCGCGCGGCATCAGCATGGCTTTGATGTCGTCGATCGAGGCAAGGCCGCCCGAGGCGACCACGGGAATGGTGATGCGATCGGCAAGCGCGATCGTCGCGTCAAGATTGAGGCCCTTCAGAAGGCCATCGCGGGCGATGTCGGTGAAGATGATCGCGGCCACACCGGCGTCCTCGAATCGCTCGGCAATCTCGAGCGCGGTGACCTCCGAGGTTTCGGCCCAGCCTTCGACCGCGACCTTGCCGTCGCGGGCGTCGAGCCCAACCGCGACGCAGCCCGGAAATCGCCTTGCGGCCGTCTTGACGAGCTCGGGGTCCCGCACCGCGGCCGTGCCGATAATGACCCGCGCCACGCCCTTGGAGAGCCAACCCTCCACGGTCTTCATATCGCGGATGCCGCCACCGAGCTGAACCGGCAGGGTGACGGTCTTGAGCATCGCCTCGACCGCATGCGCGTTCATCGGTTTCCCTGCAAACGCGCCGTCGAGATCGACCACGTGCAAATATTCGAACCCTGCGGCAGCAAACGTTTTGGCCTGCGCGGCGGGATCGAGGTTGAACACGGTCGCACGCGTCATGTCGCCCTGCTCGAGCCGCACGCATTGGCCGTTCTTCAGGTCGATGGCGGGAAACAGGATCACGGCTTCCACTTCAAAAAGTTCGAGATCAGGGCCAGCCCAAACCGTTGGCTCTTCTCGGGGTGGAATTGCGTGCCGACCGCGGTGTCCCTGGCGACAATCGCGGTTACCGCTCCGCCATAGTCCGCGCGGGCCAGCACGTCTCCCTCGTTCACAGCATTGAGGTGATAGGAGTGCACGAAATAGGCATGGCGGCCCTTCGGCCCCAAATCCAGGCGCTCCAGCACCGGGTGCTCGCGCAGCAGGTCCAGCGTATTCCAGCCCATATGCGGGATTTTCAGGCTTTCCTCACGCGGCGAAATCTTTTCGACGTCGCCCTCGATCCAGTTCAGGCCATCGGTCGTGACATGCTCCTTGCCACGCGTCGCCATGAGCTGCATCCCGACGCAGATCCCGAAGAACGGCCGGGCCTTCTTGCGCACCGCTTCCGTCAGCGCTTCGACCATGCCGTCGAGCGCATCCAACCCTTTTCGGCAGTCGGCGAATGCGCCCACACCAGGCAGCACGATGCGATCGGCGCGATAGACCGCTTCGGGGTCACGCGTGACCATGATTCTCTGCGGATCCTCCGCGCTGCGGCTGGCGCGTTCGAAGGCCTTGGCCGCCGAGTGCAGGTTACCCGAGCCATAGTCGATGATGGCGACGCTCATCGCGGGGGAGCTCCCGGCTCTGGAAACAATCCGATGATGCCGCCCTGCGGGAGCGGCGGCGGCTTCGAGAAGGGCTGACCGGGGACATTGCGCGTCGGGGGCGGCCCACCGCGATCGACCGTCAAGGGATCATAGCTCACGCCGCCTTGCCCCTTGGTCCAGCGATCGAAAAAGCGCCGCTCGGCAGCTTCCTCCTCGTCGGCAACGACCGTATCGAGCTGACGCCATTTGCCCCGGGAGAGCGTCCAGCGCTGCAGGCTCGCGGCCTCGAAGCCCAACAAAAGCGCGACGAGAACCTCAGCCGACCAGATCGCAAGGCGGCCGGCGCCAAGCTTTGCAAGTCCGATATCGAGTGCGACGGTCACGATAACCCAGCCGATCGCCGCCAGCCAAAGCCGGTTCCAGATCAGCCAGAGCGGACCGAAAATCATCGCCCAGACATGGAATCCGTCCCGCACGAAGACGAACTTGTCGGCCGCGCTGGGATCGGCGGCATAGGCCGAGGGAGCGTGAACTGTGTAAACCGGCATCGCGAGTGCCTCGAGCTTCGTTTTCACAACCGGCGGTGTGCCGGGGCTGAGCCATCAGCCGCCAAGCGAGCCCTTGGTCGACGGCACTTCGCCGCCAGCACGCGGATCGATCGCAACCGCCGCCCGCAAGGCCCGCGCCAGACCCTTGAAACAGGATTCGGCGATATGGTGGCTGTTCTCGCCATATAGGGTTTCAACGTGCAAAGTCACGCCGGCGTTCATCGCAAAGGCGTTGAACCATTCGCGTACCAGTTCGGTATCGAATTGCCCGACCTTGTCGCGCGGAAATTCGACCTTGAACACCAGGACCGGGCGCCCGGAAATGTCGATCACGACGCGCGACAGCGTTTCGTCCATCGGCATGTGGACGGACGCATAGCGCGTGATGCCGGCCATGTTGCCGAGCGCCTGCTTCATTGCCTGTCCAAGCGCGATCCCCACGTCTTCGGTCGTATGGTGATGGTCGATGTGAAGATCGCCCACCGCCTTCACCGTGATGTCGATACGGGAATGGCGGGCGAGCAAATCGAGCATATGGTCGAAGAAGCCGATGCCGGTCGCGACGTCAGACACGCCCGAGCCGTCGAGGTTCACTGCGACCTCGATATCGGTCTCCTTGGTCTTGCGCTTGATGCTGGCCGTGCGCATGGAAGATTCCCGTGCCGAAAACGCGGCCCTTTTAACAGGCCGGTGCCCCCTTCGCTACTGCGGCATGGCCCGATCAGGGACGAACTTCCGCCTATGGTGAGCGGATTGCCGCAATTGTAACTATGCGCCCAAAGCCCTAAATCTGGCCCGAAGCGAGGGTCTTTCATGCAAGCTTTCCCGAATGAGCCGCCGGTCTGGCACGGCACCACCATTTTGACCGTCCGCAAAGGCGGCAAGGTCGTCGTCGGTGGCGACGGCCAGGTCTCGATCGGCCAAACCGTCATCAAAGCCAACGCCAAAAAGGTCCGGAAGCTCGGCAAGGGCGACGTGATCGGCGGCTTCGCCGGCGCGACCGCGGACGCGTTTACCTTGTTCGAGCGACTGGAAAGCAAGCTCGAGCAATATCCGGGACAATTGACCCGTGCCGCCGTCGAACTCGCCAAGGACTGGCGCACCGACCGCTACTTGCGGCGGCTGGAGGCCATGATGATCGTTGCCGACAAGGACGTGTCGCTGGTCTTGACCGGTACCGGCGACGTTCTGGAGCCGGAGGCCGGCGTAATGGCGATCGGATCGGGCGGCAACTATGCGCTGGCGGCCGCGCGCGCAATGATCGATTCGGACAAGGATGCCGAGGCCATCGTGCGCCGCGCGCTCGATATTGCCGCCGACATCTGCGTTTTCACCAACCGCAACATCACCATCGAGACGCTGCAGAGTGGCTGATGGCGCCGGCTATTCGTTCCGCCCGATGTCGAGCGCCGACCTTCCCATGATCCGGCGCTGGCTAGAAACGCCTGAGGTCGAGCGCTGGTGGGGAACGCCGGACGAACAGTACGGGCTCGTGAGCGGCGACCTCGACCATCCCGATATGGATCAATTCATTGTCTCCTTCGGCGGTCGTACCTTCGGCTATATCCAGGCTTACGCGCTTTCGACATGGAACCAGGGGTTCGGCACGCATCCCGCGAACACGCGGGGCATCGATCAGTTCATCGGCGAGCCGGACATGATCGGGCGCGGTCACGGGTCGAGCTTCATCCGCGCATTCGTCGACGGATTGTTGCGAAGGGGAGTCCCGCGCGTCGTGACCGATCCCGACCCGATCAATGCCCGCGCGGTGCGCGCTTATGAGAAGGCGGGCTTTCAGCGAGAGCGGATTGTCGATACGCCCGACGGGCGGGCGTTGCTGATGGTCCGCAATCCGTGACATCCTTATCCCCAGGCCACAAACCGGTTTCGCCCTGGCAATGGGCCGCACTTGCCGTCGGCTTGCTCGCGCTGCAGGCGGCGGTCCTTTTCGCGATGGGTCGCCTGCCGATCTGCGCTTGCGGCTATGTCAAACTGTGGCACGGGGTCGCGCGGAGTTCGGAGAACTCGCAACATCTCACCGACTGGTATACGTTCTCGCACCTGATCCACGGTTTCCTGTTCTATGCTGCGACCTGGGTCTTGCTGCCACGCCTGTCCTGGCAGGCTCGCCTGATTGTCGCGATGCTCGTCGAGGGCGGCTGGGAGCTCGTTGAAAACTCCAACTTCGTCATCGAGCGCTACCGCGCTGCGACCGTCTCGCTGGATTATTTCGGCGACAGCATCGTCAATTCGATTTCCGACACGCTCGCCATGGTGACGGGCTTTCTGCTTGCCAGAACGCTTCCTGTCGCCATGACCGTGGCCTTGGCGCTGGCTTTCGAGATTTTCGTGGGGCTTCACATTCGCGACAATCTGACGCTCAATATCATCATGCTGCTTTACCCTTTCGAGGCGATCCGGCAATGGCAGGCGGGGCCGCCCATTATCTGAACTTTCGAAAATGCCTTGTCGGCGCGACATTCCAGTCCTAGCTAAAGCCCATGACAGACTTCTCCCCCCGTGAAATCGTCTCCGAACTCGATCGTTTCATCGTCGGCCAGGCCGACGCCAAGCGCGCGGTCTCGATCGCGCTGCGCAATCGCTGGCGCCGGCTGCAGCTCGATGGCGGCCTGCGCGAGGAGGTGCTGCCGAAGAACATCCTGATGATCGGGCCGACCGGCGTTGGCAAGACCGAGATCGCGCGGCGGCTCGCAAGGCTTGCTGGCGCGCCGTTCATCAAGGTCGAGGCGACGAAATTCACCGAGGTCGGGTATGTCGGCCGCGACGTCGAACAGATCGTTCGTGATCTGGTCGAGGTCGCGATCGCGCAGGTGCGCGAGCGCAAGCGCAAGGACGTGCAGGCGCGTGCGCAACTGGCTGCCGAGGAGCGCGTGCTCGACGCGCTGGTCGGACCCAATTCCAGCGCCGCGACGCGCGACTCCTTCCGCCGCAAGCTGCGTGCCGGCGAGCTCAACGACAAGGAGATCGAGATCGAGACGCAATCGTCCGGCGGTTTCCCGATGTTCGAAATTCCGGGCATGCCGGGCGCGCAGATGGGCGCGATTTCGATCGGCGACATTTTCGGCAAGCTCGGCGGGCGCACCAAGACCCGCCGTCTCACCGTCGAAGGCTCGCACGAGATTCTGGTCAACGAGGAATCCGACAAGCTGCTCGACAACGAACAACTCGTGCAGGAAGCGATCGGCGCCGTCGAGAACAACGGCATCGTATTCCTCGACGAGATCGACAAGATCTGCGTGCGCGACAACCGTATCGGCGGCGACGTCTCGCGCGAAGGCGTGCAGCGCGATCTTCTGCCGTTGATCGAGGGCACCACGGTCTCCACCAAGCACGGTGCGGTCAAGACCGACCATATCCTGTTCATTGCCTCCGGCGCCTTCCACATCGCAAAGCCTTCCGACCTGTTGCCGGAATTGCAAGGGCGACTGCCGATCCGGGTCGAGTTGCAGGCGCTGACCCGCGACGACATGCGCCGCATCCTGACCGAGCCCGAGGCATCGCTGATCAAGCAATATGTGGCGCTGATGAAGACCGAGGGCGTGACGCTTGATATCACCGACGGCGCCATCGACGCGCTCGCCGACATTGCGGTCGCCGTCAATTCCTCGGTCGAAAACATCGGCGCGCGGCGGCTACAAACCGTGATGGAGCGCGTGCTCGACGAAATCTCCTTCACCGCGCCCGACCGCAACGGCGAGACGGTCCAGGTCGACGCAGATTATGTGCAGAAGCATGTCGGCGATCTCGCCAGGAACGCGGATCTCAGCCGCTTCATCCTGTAACGGATTCCGCAGACAAGACGCGCGCTAAAATCTCGCGCGCCGGACCCGCACGTAAAGCGCGCCCTCGCCGCCATGGCCGATATGGGCTTCCTCGAAGCCGACGACCAGCGAACGGAACTCCGGCAGGCTCAGCCATTGCGGCACCTGGCGGCGCAGCACGCCGCGTTCGTCTTCCGAGCCGCCCACTTTGCCCTTGCCGGTGATGACCAGCACGAAGGTCAGGCCGTCGCGATGCGCACGCTGCAGGAAGCCGAACAACGCCCGATGGGCGCGCGTCTGTGTCATGCCGTGCAGATCGATCCTCGCATCGATCGCGTCCCGGTCGCGAGATAACCGCGAACGCTCGCGGCGTCCGAGCGGCGCCAATGGCGGCGCGGCGGGCTTGCTCGGCTTTGGCGCATGCACCTGTGCGATCGGCCGCGGCGTGGCGGCCGCCTTCTCGCTCGACGGTTCCAGCGCCGGCACGGCCGTTTGCCTCGCTGCACGCGTCTTCTTGCGGAGCGGCTTGATCTGCTTGGCAACGCTTTCCCAGAGCGCGCGCTCCTCCTCGGTCAGGCCGCGCCGGCCCCGAGACGAAGCGGAGTCGGGAATCGGAAGGGAAGGCGGACGTTTCATTGCGTGCTGCGCTGGCGCAGACGACCGCGACGCAGCGGCTCGCGACTCGGCGCAGTGGCGGGGCGCGCCTCCGGCAACGGAACGGGCGCGACGACGGGCGTGCCGGTCTGGGCTTGCGCCACGGCCGAAGTCTGTGCAGGCGAGGTGTCCTTCTTGTCCTTTGCAAGCTGGTTCTGCGGTAACAGCTTTGCGATCTTCTCCGACGGCCGCGGATCCGGCAACGGCATCTTTCGGGCTCGCTCTTCCGGATCGAGGCTTTTGGGCACCAGCATCACAAAGCGCACATTTTGCTTGAGTCGGCCGGCGACTTTGCCCGCATCCGCTCCGCTGCCGAAATAAAGGTCGGCGCGCGCCGGCCCCGTGATCGCCGAGCCGGTATCCTGCGCGATCATCAGCCGGCGGAATGGCGTCTTCGCCTTCTCCGATTCGATCGGCAACTCGCCTTCGATGAAGAACGGCGTGCCGTAAACGTGCAGCGACTTGTCGACGGCGATCGAGCGCCCCGGCGTCAGCGGAATGCCCTGTGCGCCGACGGCTTCGTCTTTATCGGAGAGCGGAACCTCGCGGAAGAAAATATAGGAGCGGTTTTGGCGCCGGACGTCGTTGGCGGCATCGGGATTGGCGTCCATCCAGTCCCTGATCTTCTGCATCGACATCTGCTCCCTCGGGATGATGCCGCGATCGATCAAGACACGGCCGACCGCCGTATAGGGATAGCCATTATACGAATCGTAGTTGATCCGCAGTGTCGAGCCGTCATCGAGCTCGACCCGCGCCGAGCCCTGAATTTGCGCAAACAACAGATCGGTCTGGCTCCTGAGAAAGCAGATTTCGAGGCCGCGGCCTTCGATCGCCCCATCCTCGATCTCGGCGCGATCGTAATAGGGCACAAGCTTGCGGCGGCCGATCTTGCGGTACACCGGACCCCTGTTCGGCAGGTCGGGCGAAGCCTGGTTGTAGCCACGAACGAACAGGTTCGAGGGGCGCCGATAGACCGGCACGGTGTAGACCTCGTTCTGCGTCCGCGATCCCTCGATCACCGGTTCATAGTAGCCGGTGACAAAGCCCTCATCCTCGCCAAGCCGCGAAATCTTGAGTGGCGTGAAATTCTCTTCGAAAAAGCCCCGCGCCCTGGCTCCGTCGGAGATGTCGAGCGCCCGCGCGGCCCGGCATGGATCCCGCAGCGACATGCCCAGGGCTTTGGGATCCGGCCGCGGCGCGTTCTGCGCAGCGATCGGCCGGCAGCTCGCACGGAACGCCTGGAACGCCGCGAGGTGATCGTCCTCTTTCCAGCCGGGGATGTCGGCCCAGGCAAGTGGAACGTACTGGCTGCCGGCAATCTCGAGCGGGAGTTCGAGGTGCGGATAGGGAATGGCCCGTGGATGGATGGGCGGCGCAGCGGCTTGATGGGAGCGCAGGCTGCGTGCCGCCAAGTCTGCAAGCGGCACCGCCGACAGCACGATTACCGCGGCACAAAACGCCGCGACGTACCGCCTGCGAACATTGACATCAGTGGGCGCTACCCGTGCCAACCAGCTTCCAGTTCGGATCGCGTGAGGTGGTGTCGCGGGCAAACGTCCAGAGATCGGTGATATCGGCGACCTTGTCCGGATTGCCATCGACAATCGTCCCGGCCTTGTCGCGAGTGACCGAAATCATCTGCGACACGAATCTTACGGTGAGCTGCGCCATGCGATCGCGCAACTCCGCGTTCACGAGCTCGGCCTTGTCGATCGAAACGAAACGCGTTTCGGTCTTCTGCTCGTGCCTCTCGCGATCCTTGATCACCGCGTCAAAGCTCTCATAAACCTCCGACGACAACAGGTCGCGCAGCGCGCGGCGATCGCCATTGGCGAAAGCCAGCACGATCATCTCGTAGGCCGAGCGCGCGCCCGACAGGAAATGTCGGGGATCGAAGGATGAATCGCGCGCGGCGATCGCATCAAGCCCCTGCGCCAGCGTGGTACCTGGCTCGGCCAGGCCTTTCCAGCGATCGCTCGGCGGGGTGACCTCGGCGGTCGGCGCCAACGGCGCCTGATCGATTACCTTGCCCGGGATCGGAACGACGTTGTTGTCGGGCGCACCCTGTATCGTGTTGCGCGCGGCGCGATCGAACGGCGGCCGCTCGCTGCCTGTTCGCTGTCCCAGCACGTTGCGCAGGCGCAGGAAAATGAACACCGCCAACGCCAGGAAGATGATGGTATAGATATCCACGTCGTTTCTGCTTTCTGGTCTCGGCCCGCAACGGGGTCCGGCGGTAGGGCGTCCCCCGTCTCTTGAGGAACGGCTAGACACTACATCATCGGTTCAAGTCCGCACGATGTAGGCATAAAATCTTGCCGGGCCAATGGCACGTTTCGGCGCATCTAAGGCGCAGCCAAATTGTAGCGCGTTTTTGCCGCCAAAGGAAACCCGATCCTGCGCCAGAAATAGCGCGTATTCAATCATTTAACCTGCCGTTCGGGCGGCCGGCCGATATCTTTCCCGGCAACTGGTAAAGAAATCGGCCGCGAGCGAAAGGGGATTTGCGCGGTCGTCCTTGTGGAACGAGCCGAGGCTATGTTAGCCACTCCGCCCGTCAACCGCCTTTATCGCGAGGAGAGACTTCATGACTAACGGCAACGGTGCCCCTCCCGAGGCGGCCGCTCCTCCCCAGCTCAACGTGCTGGCGCAATATACCAAGGACCTGTCGTTCGAGAATCCGAACGCCCCCGGGTCACTCTCGCCGCAGCCGCAGCCGCCGCAGATCAACATCCAGATCAATGTCGGCGCCAATGCCGTCGGCGAAAACGATTTCGAGGTGACCCTGACGGTCGAGGGCAAGGCGGAGAATGCCGGCAAACTGGTCTTCTCGTTCGAGCTCGTCTATGGCGGCGTGTTCCGCCTGCTCAACATCCCGCAGGAAAATCTCTCGCCCATGTTGCTGATCGAATGCCCGCGGCTGTTGTTCCCGTTCGCGCGCGAGATCATCGCAACGGCGGTGCGCGACGGCGGGTTCCCCCCGTTGATGCTGGATCCCGTCGACTTTGTCGGTTTGTACCGTCAGAACATGGCGCAACAAGCCGCAGCCGCACAGGGCGCTGGAGCCAAACCCAGTTAAGTTCCGGACATGGTCGGCTGACCGGCCCTTTCGGGATCCGGATCAGTCCGAGAGAAGATAGTCCGCCCAGATCGGCTTCTCGCCCAGCGTGGCGATAAAGGCACGATGCACTTCCCGATCTGCCTCCGTGATCCGCGGCAGCAACGGCACCAGGCGTTGCCGCCGCGGCATGTCGCCCGAGACGCCAATCCGGATCGCGCGCGTTTCTGAGGCCAGGATCAGTTGCGACTGCCGCGCTCCGATCAGATCGACATAGACTTCCGCGAGAAGCTCGGCATCGAGCAAGGCGCCGTGCTTGGTGCGGCGGGAATTGTCGATCGCATAACGCGAGCAGAGGTCGTCCAGCCGGTTCGAGACCCCCGGGTGCTTGCGCCTCGCAAGCAGCAGCGTATCGACCAGGCGTTCCCGCGGAATCGCCGGCCGGTTGAGGCGATCGAGCTCCGCATTGATGAAGCTGATGTCGAAAGACGCGTTGTGGATCACCAGCGGCGCATCGCCGATGAAGGCCAGGAACTCCTCGACCACTTCATGGAAGAACGGCTTGTCGGCCAGGAACTCGGTTGAAAGGCCGTGAACGGCAAAAGCTTCCGCCGCCATGTCCCGTTCCGGATTCATATAGCGATGAAAGGTCTGTCCCGTCGGCATACGGTTGAACAGCTCGACGCAGCCGACTTCGACCAAGCGGTCACCGCGCAGCGGATCGAGGCCGGTGGTTTCTGTATCGAGAACGATTTCGCGCATCAGGTCCAAGCAAAAAAACGCAGCGAATCAGGCTCGCCGCAGCGGCATCTTAACAGCCTGATCCAGAATGTCGCGGATGCGCTCGCGCACAGGATCCAGCCCATGCGACGTATCCACTATGAAATCGGCGCGCCCTCGCTTTTCCTCATCGGGCATCTGGCGCGCGAGGATGGAATCGAGCGCCTCGCTCGTCATCGTACCGCGCGCGAGAATTCGCTCGCGCTGATTTTCCGACGAGGTCGTGACCACCACGACAGCATCGACGCGCTTATCCCCGCCGGTTTCAAACAACAAAGGCACATCGACGACTGCAACCGTCGCGCCGGACTTTTCCGCATCGTCCAGAAACTTCTGGTGATAGGCGCGCAGCATCGGATGCACGATCGCTTCGAGTTGCTTCATCGCGGCGGGATCGTGCACCACCTTCGCCGCAAGCTTTGCGCGGTCGACCTTGCCGTCGGCAGTCGTGCCAGGGAACGCTGCTTCGATCGCCGGCACCGCCTCACCCTCATAGATTTTGTGCACGGTCGCATCCGCGTCATAGACGGGAACGCCCGCCTCCGCAAACAACTTTGCGGTGGTCGATTTTCCCATCCCGATCGAGCCCGTCAGTCCGAGTATCCGCATTTACTTACAGCCATTGTCTGCGGGCAGTGGAATGCCCGTTCATGGTCCAAGCAACCCCTCACCACGAAAAAATGCAAGCAACGGCAAAAGCGGCAGGCCCAATATCGTGAAGTGATCGCCTTCGATGCGCTCAAACAGATGCACGCCCAACTTCTCGAGTTGGTAGGCGCCGACGCTTGAGGTCGCCGCGTCCTCCGCCTCGTCCAGATAACCGCGAATCTCGCCGGCACTCAACGGCCGCATTGTCATCCTAGCGAATGAAGCTGCCTGAAACAGGATTTTGTGACCGCGTGCGACAGCAACGGCGGAGTGCAGCTCGTGGGTCTGGCCGGCCAGCGTCCGCAACTGCTCTGCTGCCTGGGCAGAGTCGCCAGGCTTGCTGAAAAGACGATGCCCCAACGCCAGCGTTTGGTCCGCGCCGACCACAAGCCGATCGGGTCTTTGACTCGCGACCGCGAA
>Ga0318533_10001551_pt1 | contig 11510 bp, 11 predicted proteins | sample GRESIP053b4f27_FD_203675 | JGI IMG/M metagenome (GOLD analysis project Ga0318533, IMG submission 203675) | Tropical soil microbial communities from Luquillo Experimental Forest, Puerto Rico - GRE.SIPMG.053b4f27 | ecosystem: Environmental > Terrestrial > Soil > Tropical forest > Bulk soil...
AATCTGCCAATCGTGAACATGAGCGTTTGTCCCAATAGTGATCGCGTGCTGTTCGCTATGCCCAACCGGCGGACGAGCAGCGTCAACATCTTCCGCATGGATGTGGCCAGCGGCAAGCCCACACCCGTCACCAATGGAAAGTTCGATCAGAATCCAGCCTGTTCACCGGACGGCACGTTCTTTCTCTACATTAGTCTCGTAAAGGGCAAGCAGTTAGCCATGCGGATGGAGATGTCCGGTGGCGAGCCGAAGCAGTTATCCGATGAGTTCGTGATCCTCGGGGCGATCTCCCCCGATAGCCAACAGGTTGCCCTAATGGCTGTCGAGGGAACAGGCATCCAGACCACCGGCGTAATCAAAGTGATCCCCGCAACTGGCGGCGCTCCCGTGAAGCTTGTACCGGAAGCGGGAGGGATTTCATTCGGCGGCTTGGCCTATGCGTCAGATGGCAAGGCAGTGTATTACCCCGTGACCGAGAAGGGTGTGTCAAACCTTGTGAAGCAATCGCTCGATGGCGGCTCGCCGACCCCGGTGACGGACTTCAAGGAGCTGACCGTCTACGGCTACTCCTATAACTGGCCAGCCAATAAGCTGGCCATCACCCGTGGCAAAGTAAATAGTGATGTGGTGGCGATTACCCAGCAGGCCGCGCAATAATTTAGCGACTGTGGTGTTCATAAGGATTTGCGTCAAGAAACGACTTCGCCTGCCGCGGCGGGCTGAAAAACTCGCTTTGGCGATTGTTTCCTATCAGGGCACGACTTCAGTCATGCCGAAGGCGGCTTTATTCTTGTCATCGCGAGGCGACTTTAGTCGCCGAGTGGTTCTGCTTTTTGGCTTTTCAGCAACTTAGCCGTGCGGCTGGGTGCTTATTTTAAGAGCGGGCTTTAGCCCGCGAGGGATCATGGAGGAACCTGGATGTTCTGTACCGAATGTGGGCAGTCGATACCCGATGATGCCAAATTTTGCGCTTATTGCGGCACGAGAAGGAGGATTCCCGCACCCGGGGCCCCGGCCGGGGCACCGCCCCCTGGATCGACCAGCCCCGAACCATCAGCCGTGACTGCGCCTACGCCTCGCCCCGTTCGTTCTACGGCTGAGATCATGCCCATTCGGATGCAGCGGGCTCCAGTTCCCCAACCCAGAGTCAGCGAAGCCGGCCCGGTCGAGCTCGAGCAGAACGAGCCGGTCGTGCGCTGGCCGGCCGAGGAGAGCACACCTCCTCCAGTCTTTGCCCAGCAGCCTCAGGTTGCTTCGGAGCGTCCACCCGCACGCCCCGCGGCGCCTCCTCCTCCAGCCTCTAGCGCCCCGGCTCCTCCTCCGCCGGCCTACACCGCAGCGCCTCCCGCGGCAACCGATGCTCCCGCGCCCGAGCGCTACGCGTCCGTACCGTTTGCTGATACACAGGTCATGCCGGAGACGACCGGAGGGCGACGCCAGCTATCTCCCGTACTAATCGGCGCCATCCTGGTTGCGCTGATCGCGCTGGCAGGAATTGCATGGATGCTGCGTTCGACAATGGGCGGAGGCAGCAAGGCCGCAGCTCCCGTTGGGATTACGATTTATCCGACCGCAGCGAAGATGATTGCGGGCAAAGGTGCCGACTTCGCCGCCACGGTGACCGGCGCTCCCACCAGCGAGGTGACATGGAAAGTCGAAGAGGGTGACAATGCGGGGCAGATCCAGACCCGGGGCGCCTACTCCAAGGGAGATGAGATTTCGCTCTACTGCACCTACACCGCCCCGAAGACGCCTGGCACTTACCATCTTGTCGCAACCAGCACGGCGGACCCGTCCAAGTCGGCAACGGCGGAGATCACCGTGGTAGCGAAGTAAGCCCGCGTGTATCGTATCAGGGCACGGCTTAAAGCCTGCCCTGATCCCGCTTAGCAGAACGAAGCGTGACCCACCCAAGCCCCGGGTGATACGGTAGAAAATACCCATTTTGTGCAAGAGCTTGCACATCAGTGAGCTTGCTCCTTCACCAATGCATGAGCTTCGGCAATGGTCCAATCCGGAATTGGTCCGGAGCGGCTGGCGACGAGGGCGCCCACCGCATTCGCCCAACAGGCGATCTGATGGGCATCCCAGCCTTGACTAAGTCCATGAACGAAGGCGGCCGAGAAGGCATCACCGGCGCCCACCGTGTCGGCAACTGTGATGTGGTACCCGGGACCCCTGGTGAATCTGCCCTCCTTGAAAATCGCGCAGCCGCGTTCGCCGAAGGTGATGCACATGGTTTCGAAGGCAAACCGGGCGTTCCAGCGCCGGCAGAAGTCCGCCATGGAGTCGCTTGGCCCCTCCGACGCATCGACGGAGCCGTCAAGCGATTCGGCCTCGAAGTCGCTGAGCTTGATGACGTTGGCCAGCGAGCAGAGTTGTTCCACTGTGGCCAGGCTCCACTGACCCTCGCGCAAATTAATGTCGTAAAAGCGGCGCGCTTTCGGAGCCGCCGCTAGGAGCTTCTCGGTTGAGGCCAGCGAGTGGCTGGACATGTGGTAGAGCGTGCCAAGGTAGATCCACTCCGGCTTGAGTTTCGCGATCTCGGTCAGCTCGTGGTCCGTGAGATCGACAAAGTCATAGGCGACCGGACGCACGATGCGGAACGTCGGTTTACCCTCCATGTCGAGCTCAACTTCGGCGGTGCCGGTGGGCTGGTCGCGTAGTACCTGAATGAACTGGGTGGACATACCGCGGCTCTTAAGCATCTGGATGGCTTTCTGGCCGCGCTTGTCGGCGCCGACGGCGCTGAGTGGATAGACCTCGTGGCCGAGCTTCTGCGCGTGGGCCGCGAAATTCAAGGGCGCTCCCCCGAGGTATTCGTTTTTGCCGATGACGTCCCACAGAATCTCGCCCACACTGACGATGCGCACGTGGTGTGCCTCCTGCCGGGTGCCCACGTTGGCGGCGGAATCTCCGCCACCAACAAGCCAAACGGTGTCACTGTACCAGACCGGGACGAAATGGCAAGCTGGCACCCAGTGAGTTCGGCCTTGCAATCGCTGGAATTGGGGGTATTATCGAATTCCTGATCGGGACCGGTCCATGAAATTCTCATTCAAGCGAGCGGAAGCTCCGTCGGCTGCTCCGAGCGTTGCCGAGTTGCCCCAGCTCGCGGGCGCCGAAATTGCGGGTTGGGTGCACGGTCATCGGGTAGGTGGCGACTTCTACCAGTTCGCGCGCGCGAACCCACAGCGGGTTGTCTTCGGCCTGCTCGATGTTGCTGGAGACTACCACGAGAATCGTCCGATTGTTGTGGCGGCGCGAGAAGCGTTTCAGGCGAAAGGGCCGGCTTGTCTGGCGAATGATGAGATCAACGAAGCGGATGCGATGATGGAGTTCTGCCAGGAGCTGAACCAAAGCATCCGCAGTGCGGCGAAAGGAGTGCGCACCTGCGCGGCATTTCTGGGCTGTTACAACGAAGAGCTGGGAACCGTATGCTACATCAATGCCGGCCACACGCCCGGATTGTTGCGATACGACAGTAACGTCAGTGAATTGCCCGCGACAGGTATGCCGCTGGGGCTGTTCGCGGCCTCCACCTATGAGGCTCCGACCGTCGCGGTGCCGAAAGGCGGTGCGCTACTGCTGGCGTCGCGCGGAGTCGTGGAAGCCTCGAACAAGCGCGAGGAATTTGGGCTCCAGCGCCTAAAAGCGCATTTTGAGACTATGCCGCTTACGAGCGCAGATGAGGTAGCTTTGTCAGCGCTGGAAGCAGTGCGCCATTTTGCACTGTCCGCCGCCGAGCAAAACGATCTGACCACCTTGGCAGTAGTCCGGCCCCGGCGCTAGCCGGTAGGCCGATAGGACGTAACAGTTCTTAACACGCCCGGAAGCCCTGCTCGACCGCATCAGCGCTGCATCCTGATAGTCTAAACTGTCGACCTTAAGTCGATTTTGGAACCTTTTTCTCGTCGCTCGGGGAAGCTTCCAAAGAGCAATTAGTCGCGTATGAAATTTTGCACCAAGTTAACTTTTATTGCAGTTTTAGCCATGCTGGCGCTGCCCCGATTCGTACACGCGTCAGATGACCAAGTTCCAGCTTCGACGGCGCAAACCGAGGCAGCGGCTGCGCCGGAACCCCAGACCACGACGGCTTCATCGGGCGCGGCCGCAACCACCCCGAGCGCGTCGCAGCCGAATGCTCCGGAACAGTCGCGTAGGAAAACGGCGGAGGAGATCCTGGAGGAAGAAAAGAAGCAGACGATGCTAGGCATTGTGCCCATCACCGGCATGACTAACTATCAATATGCTCCTGCGTTAACGTCGGGGCAGAAGTTCAGCCTGATGATTCGGAACTACGCAACACCGTTCCCTTATCTGGCCGCAGGCTTTCAGGCTGGAATCAGTCAGGCAGCGAATAACTTTGAGGGTTACGGGCAGGGGGCTGCTGGTTACGGTAAACGATTCGGCTCGGCGCTGGCGGACGGATTTGATTCGGGGTTCTTCAGCAATTTCTTCTATCCCGTCTTGTTCAAGCAGGATCCCCGTTACTTCCGCTTCGGCAGCGGCTACTCAAAGAAGCGCCGGATGTGGTCGGTCGTGGAGCAGGAGTTTGTCACCAAAAAGGACTCAGATCGTTCGCCCGTGTTCAGTTATTCGAACGTGCTTGGAGCTCTGACCGCGGGGAGCATTTCGAACGCGTATTATCCGCAGGAAGAACGGGGCTTTGGCCTGACCATGAGCCGCACGGCGGTTTCGTTTGGCTGGGGCATGGTAGGGGACTTTGTTCTCGAATTCTGGCCCGACATTTCGGGCCGGTTGTTCCACAAGAAGAAGTCGGACGACGTAACCGTGAAGTAGTCAGGCTTGAGCCTTCTTGAGCCGATCCAAGCGAAACGCCGACAGGTCCAGTTGTGGCCGAATGCCGAGTGCTTGCTGAGCCAACGCCTCACCCACCGCCGGCGAGTGCTTGAATCCGTGGCCGGAGCAGGCCGACGCAAACAGTATGTTCTGGTGTTCGTCCACGTAGTCGATGACGAACTTAGCGTCGGGAGTCACGGTGTAGAGGCAGGTTGCGGTACGCAGGCAGAGGCGGCTGACATCAGGAAGCCGAGACGCGATGTAGTGCGAGTACATTCGCGCCACCGACTCGTCGCTGACGTCACGCGGAACTCGATCCGGATCGAGGGTATCTTCATAGCTCTCGGTTGCGACCTTGATGCCGCCGTCCGGACCGTCGACGGCGGGGAAACCGTAGAGCATGTCTTCGAGCTCGTTGCCGGTGATCCAGATGAAGATCGGGAAGCGCTTCGGAGTGTAGTGGTCCGAATTCTGCTTAAGCGCGAACCAGCAGAGCGTCTGACGGTAAACCAGGAAGTTGGACGCGTATTCGGGTGGGAGGAAACGGCTGATCCAGGGTCCGGGGGTGAGGATGACTTTGGAGGCGGAGTAGGTCGCCTGGTTGGTGGTTACCTCCACTGCACCTGTTTTCTGAGACAAGGCACGTACAGTTTCTGAGGTAAATAGACGCGCGCCCAGCTGTTGCGCTCGCGCGATCTGGGTTTCCACGCAGGCTTCAGGGCGAAGAAAACCAGCGCCTGGCTCGAAGTAGCCTCGCTCGCCGGCAGTGAGTTCGAATTGCGGATAACGCTGACGTATCTCGTCAGTGGTGAGTTGCTCGTGCGGAATGCCGAAGGACTTTGCGGCGTCAATGGTTTCAGCCAGGAACGCGTTCGAGCCATGGTGGCTGCCGTGAATTCCGGCGGACGCAAGCACCAGCCCACCGTTCGAGGTGAGCAAGCTGCGGCCGGTTGCTCGTTCCAGCTCCTCCCAGATTTCGTTGGAACGTAGGACGAGTGGCACGAACTCACGGCCCTCCCCGATAGCTTGCCGGGTGATGCGCGTCTCGCCGTGAGAAGAGCCCTGGTCGTGGGGGGGCACGAATCGGTCGATGCCGATGACCTTGGCCCCGAGCTTCGCGGATTGGTAGAGTGCGGCGCTGCCCACGGCACCCAGTCCGACCACGACGATATCGCCAGCGATGGCCATCTCGCCATGATGCCATACCTCCCAAGTCGCCGCGGAAGCTTGCGGCGCATGAGAGACTGTCTTGCGGAATTACCTATGACAATTCGTCAATTGAGCACCCGCGTGGTGTACCAGAACCCGTGGATGACGGTGCGCGAGGACGAGATCGAGCGCAACAACGGCACCCGCGGCATATACGGCGTGATCGAGAAGTGCGACAGCGCCATCGTGATTGCCATCGAGGACGACAAGGTGTACCTGGTAGAGCAGTTTTCGCTATCCCGTTGGGATGAAGACGCTGGAGTTCCCGCAGGGGAGCCTGGAGCGCAATGATGTTGACCCAGCGTTGATCGCGCGCGAGGAGTTGCGGGCCGAGACCGGGCTAGTGGCAGATACGCTCGAATGCCTGGGCGAGATTTACATCGCGTGGGGATACGCAAATCAGAAGACGTATGCGTTTCTGGCCACCGGGCTAAGCCCAGCGGTGGGACATCGCGATGCGGAGGAGCACGATCTTGTCGTGCGCGAGGTGAGCCTGAAGGAACTCGAGCAACTCATCGGTGACAACGTGATCAAGGACGCGCAAACGATGGCGGCCTGGAGCCTTTACCTGACACGCAACCGCCCGAGGGGGAAACCAGTGTGAGACAGCGCTCCGACGCGTGGCGAAAAATCGACGGCGCGAGCTTCGATGTGTGCGTAATCGGCGGCGGCGCGACAGGCTCGGGTTGCGCGCTCGATGCACAGCTGCGCGGATTCAGTACCGTGTTGATCGAGGCCGGCGACTTCGCGTCTCGAACCTCGAGCCGTTCGACCAAGCTGATTCACGGCGGAATTCGATATCTGCAGGAGGCGGTGACCGATCTGGACCCGGGGCAGTATCACGTCGTGAAGCAGGCACTGCGCGAGCGGCGATTCATGCTCGACAATGCGCCGTTTCTGGCCCACACCATGGAGTTTCTGGTTCCGTGCTACCGCTGGTGGCAGGTTCTGTACTACGGCACCGGCACCAAGATCTACGACCGGATTGCAGGCAAGTACAACTTCTTCCCCAGCAAATTTCGTTCTGCGAATGACGCGGTCGCGCGCTGGCCGATGTTGCGACCGGGCGGTCTGAAGGGCGCGATTGTCTATGCCGATGGGCAATTTGACGACTCCCGCTTCGCGGTGGCGCTGGTAGAGACATTTACCGAAGCCGGCGGCGAAGCGATGAACCACGCGCGAGTGGTCGCGTTGCACAAGGATACCGGCGGGAAGATCTCAGAAGCCGAGATTGAGGACCAGCTTTCCGGTGCATGCACGACGGTGCGAGCAAGGGTGTTTGTCAATGCGACTGGGCCCTATTCGGACCACATCCGCACCATGGCGAACGCGTCGCTCGAAATGCGCCTGCGGCTGAGCAAAGGCGTTCACATCCTGCTGCCGCTCGACGAGCGCACGAAGGACGCCATGGTCGTGCCGAAGACCGACGATGGGCGGGTGATCTTCGCCATCCCCTGGTTGGGACGACTGCTGGTCGGCACCACGGACGACGAAGTTACGCACCAAGACGAGCTGGTGGTGAAGCGCGTGGAGGTGGACTATCTGCTCCAGCAGCTGAATCGCTACTTGTCGTGTTCGTTTCAGGCGGAGGATGTCGTGGCCGGCTTCGCGGGCGTCCGTCCGCTGGTGAGTTCAGGCAAAGGTAACAAGACCAAGAAGCTGCTACGCGAGCACGAAATCGAAGTCGATAGCGAGAGCGGCCTGATCAGCGTTCTCGGCGGGAAGTGGACCACCTACCGCGCGATGGCAGAAGACGCAATTAATGCTGTGCAGCGGAAACTGGAGCTTGCGGTGGGGGGGTGTGTGACACGCGAGCACCCCTTGAGCGGATCGGAAGGATATGGCAACGCTTACCGGCGGAATTTGACTACCAACTATGGCACGCCAGAGGCAACAGCAAGGCACTTGTCTGAGAAGTTTGGGACGCGAGCGGCCGCAGTGCTGGAGTTGGCAAACGAAGAGCCTGAGCTGAGTGATCCGCTGGTTCGAGGGTATCCGGCGATTCGCGCGGAGATAGCCTACAGCGCGCGCAATGAGATGGCAGCAACGCTGGACGACGTGCTGGAGCGCCGCATCGGCCTCGAGTTCTTCAGCTGGAGCGCGGCAATGGAGGCGGCTCCGGTTGCGGCATCAGTGATGCGGCGTGAGATGGGCTGGAATGACGCCGAGACCGAGCGTGCGGTAAGCGACTACGTCGGCATGCTTTTGGCGTGGACCGAGAAGATTGGGCTGGCCAAGAACGAGGCAAAGGCGTAGAACCATCCTCTTGGATTGAAATTCAAGCGCATTCAAAGGACCGCTATCTATGGCCGATTATGTCGGCGCGATTGATCAGGGTACGACCAGCACGCGCTTCATTGTCTTCAGCCGCTCCGGTCAGATTGTCGCCGCCGCGCAGAAAGAGCATGAGCAGATTTATCCTCAGCCGGGATGGGTCGAACACAGCCCGCAGGAGATATGGACGCGCACCGAGGAAGTGATTGGCGAGGCCATCGAGTCAAAAGGGCTGACCGCGAAAGATCTGGCTGCCGTCGGCATCACCAACCAGCGCGAAACCACAGTGGTGTGGAACCGCAAGACTGGCCAGCCTGTCTACAACGCCATCGTGTGGCAGGACACGCGGGTCAGCAGTTACGTCGACAAGCTGGCGAAGTCGGGCGGGCAGGACCGGTTTCGCGCCCAGACTGGTTTGCCGCTCGCCACGTACTTCAGCGGGCTGAAGATTCACTGGATTCTCGAGAACCTGAAGGGTGTTCGAGCTATGGCGGAGGCTGGCGACGCACTCTTCGGTAACATCGATACGTTCTTGCTGTGGAACCTCACTGGCGGACCGAATGCCGGAGTACACGTCACCGATGTCACTAACGCCAGCCGTACTCAGCTCATGAATCTTGAGACGCTGGCGTGGGACCCCGAGATTCTCCGCGTCTTTGGTATTCCGGCCGCGATGCTCCCTGAAATCACGTCGAGCAGCCAGGTGTACGGACATGTGGCCAGGGGGCCGCTCGCCGGCGTTCCGCTCGCGGGCGACCTCGGTGACCAGCAAGCGGCGCTGGTGGGTCAGACTTGTTTCGAGCCGGGCGAAGCTAAGAACACCTATGGTACGGGCAACTTTCTGCTGCTCAATACCGATACCGAGCCGGTGCCGTCGAAGTGCGGTTTGCTTACGACGGTGGCGTATCGCTTCGGCGGCCAACCGGCGCACTACGCTCTCGAAGGCAGCATCGCCATCACGGGAGCACTGGTCGAGTGGCTACGCGACAACCTGAAACTCATCCGCAACAGTGCGGAGATCGAGACGCTGGCCCGGCAAGTGGAAGATAACGGGGGAGTCTATTTCGTGCCGGCATTTTCCGGACTCTTCGCCCCGTACTGGAGGACCGATGCGCGTGGCGTAATTTGCGGGCTCACGCGTTACGCGACCAGGGCACACCTCGCGCGAGCTGCACTGGAGGCAACAGCCTTCCAGACGCGCGAAGTGGTCGAGGCGATGGAGAAGGACTCAGGTATTCACCTCGATGTGTTGCGCACCGATGGCGGCATGGTCGATGACGATCTGCTGATGCAATTTCAGGCGGACATTCTCGATCGTCCGGTGGTGCGTCCGGCGATCAAGGAGACGACAGCGCTGGGCGCGATGTACGCAGCCGGGCTGGCAGTCGGATTCTATCGCGATCTGAGCGACCTTCGCGCGAACTGGTCGGTAGACCAAACGTGGAATCCGGCGATGGCGGCGGATAAGCGCGAACGAATGTATCGCACATGGAAGAAGGCAGTGACGCGGACGTTGGACTGGGTGGAGCAGTAGAACTCAGCTTAGAGAGATGAGGTGACATGCATTCACCATTCGTAGGCGAGTTTGCCGGGACGCTGGTACTGATCTTGTTAGGCGACGGTGTCGTAGCCAATGTGTTGTTGAAGCGCTCGAAGGCGGAAGGTGCGGGCTGGATGGTGATTACCACCGGATGGGGATTTGCAGTATTGTGCGGCATTTTCACAGCCGTGGCGTTCGGCAGTACAGATGCGCATATTAATCCGGCGGTGACTCTGGCGGCGGCGATTACCTCGAGAAACTTCACCAAGATCGCGCCCTATTGGAGCGCGCAGTTCCTGGGCGCCTTCACCGGAGCCACGCTCGTCTGGTTATATTTTTTGCCTCACTGGAGATTCACCCAGGACCAGGGGGCAAAGCTGGCGGTGTTCTGTACCGCCCCGGCGATTCGGAAGTACGCGGCCAACTTGTTCTGCGAAGTGGTCGGCACCATGTTGCTGATCGTCGTGATCGCTGCCATCGGATCACGATCGCTGGCGCCCGCAGGGCTGGACCCCGGTATCAACCCGTACTTTGTATCGATTCTGGTGTGGTCGATTGGATTGTCGCTGGGCGGAACCACCGGTTACGCTATCAATCCAGCCCGTGACCTCGGGCCACGCATAGCGCACGCAATTTGGCCGATCTCGGGCAAGGGAAGCTCCGATTGGGCCTATGCACCGGTACCCATCCTTGGACCGCTGCTTGGTGCGGTCCTGGCGGCATTGATCATCGAGGCGGCGAACATCGCGTGATACGCCCCCGCGGATGCCAGCTGTGCCGGAAGTCGTTGATCAGAGGCGAGCCGCTCATATCTGGTAATCGATCTCGATTGCGGCTTCCAGGGATTCGCTTTCCACGTGTTCGCGGCCTTCGAGGGCGGAGACTTTCTCGCGCAGAATCTTGACCTCGGTGGCAACCACAGCCAGGGCTTCGGAGAGCGGATCGTTGATCTGCTTGGGATCGGTGATGACCACGCGCTTGCCGTTGCGAAAGATGATATGTCCGGGTACGCCCACGACCGTCGAATCCGGCGGCACGTCGCGCAACACAACCGATCCTGCACCGATGCGGCAATTGTCGCCGATACGTATGTTGCCGAGGATTTTCGCACCCCCACCAACCACAACGCCATTTCCTATCGTGGGGTGCCGTTTGCCCCGGTCGAGTGTCGTTCCGCCTAATGTAACGCCCTGATAAAGAGTGACATCGTCTCCTACTTCGGCGGTTTCGCCGATCACGACGCCCATACCGTGATCGATGAAAAAGCGCCGCCCGATGGCCGCGCCGGGATGGATTTCGATCCCCGTGAGCCAGCGCGCGAATTGGGAGAGAGCGCGGGCGAAAAAGAGCCACCCGTGCCTCCACATCCAGTGATGAATGCGATACCACCACAGCGCGTGCAGGCCGGAGTAGAGCAGGACAATCTCCAGCTTGGAGCGCGCCGCGGGATCGCGTTCGAGCACCGCAGCGATGTCTTCACGCATAAGGCGGAAATAGGAGCGCATAGTTACACCAAAACCGGCTCCGAGGCCTGTGAGCTGACTTCATCGCGCAGCTGCTGGAACAGAACGCTGCTCAGATACCGCTCGCCAAACGAAGGCAGCACGACAACGATGAGCTTACCTCGGTTCTCAGGGCGCGAAGCCACGCGCAGCGCCGCCTCCACGGCCGCGCCCGAAGAAAT
>Ga0318533_10001552_pt1 | contig 11508 bp, 9 predicted proteins | sample GRESIP053b4f27_FD_203675 | JGI IMG/M metagenome (GOLD analysis project Ga0318533, IMG submission 203675) | Tropical soil microbial communities from Luquillo Experimental Forest, Puerto Rico - GRE.SIPMG.053b4f27 | ecosystem: Environmental > Terrestrial > Soil > Tropical forest > Bulk soil...
AGGCGTTGGTCGCCCATCCCAAAGCGGCGCATTCCGTTCTCGCAGGTGGGGATACGGGCTTATTCGTGAGCCACAATGGCGGGGCGCGGTGGGAGCGCATCACCGCCAATGGGGCCAATGGGGCCAATGGGGCTGTGCCAACGATCTGGTCGCTGACCATCGACCCAGTTGATCCCGATATTCTCTTTGCCGGCACGCGCCCGGCTGCGGTCTATCGCTCGCGAGATGGCGGACTGCGGTGGGAGAAATTGGCGGTGGACATCGCCCGCGAGTGCTCCATTGGCACACCCTTCGTGACCAGCGTCATCGTCGACCCCGACGATCATCGTATGGTCTGGGCAGGGGTAGAAATCGATGGCGTCTTCCGCAGCCAGGATGGCGGTGACACTTGGGCGCACCTTGATGGGGGTTTGTATGATCCGGACATTCACGCCGTGACGATCGCGGCGACGCAGCCCAAGCGCCTATATGCCAGCACAGCACGCGAAGTGTTTACCAGTAACAATATGGGCGAGACCTGGCAGCCCTTGGGCATCAAGCAGAAATGGCCGCTGCCCTATGCCCGCGGCATCATGGTCAAGGCCGATGATCCCGCCGTGCTGTTCGCCGGGTGTGGAGAGACCACGACGGGCGAAAAGGGGCACGTGCTGCGCACCACAGACTTCGGGGAGAGTTGGGAGATCCTGCCACTCCCCACCCAGCCCAATGCCACTGTGTGGGGCCTTGCCACGCATCCCGCTGACGCCAACCGCATTGTGGCGTTCAGCCTGTTCGGTGAGGTCTACGTCAGTGAGGATGCCGGCGCGTCCTGGCGCAAGATCGCGCGCGAGTTCGGCGAGATCAGGGCCGCAGTCTGGGTGCCAAACTAATTTTTTATGGCCGCGATCAAGAATGAGGACGTGATTATGGGCCAGCTAGGAAGCAGCGTCGGATCAATAGCGTAGCGGATACACACGGAGGAAAATCATCCTCGTCCAAGACAACATCCGTTCAATTCACCGAGGAGGGACGTTCATGACAATTTTGAGCCAACGCGGTGTGATCCGCCTTTTAGCCCTCAGCTCGCTGTTGATCCTCCCTGGCACTACTGGGGCGCAACAGCGCGCGCCGATCGTTGAAAAGCTCGCCAAGATCTATGGTCTCGAGTCGTTTGGGCAGATCGAAGCGATCCGCTATACCTTTAGCGCACAGGCTCCAGGACTCGATCTGTTTCGATCATGGACCTGGGAGCCCAAAACCGACCAGGTCACCTATGAGGGGAAAGATAAGTCAGGCAAGCCCGTGAAGGTTACGTACCTGCGCTCGCAAATCGGCAGCCAGTCGGCCGAGGTGAAGGACGACATCGATCCGGGCTTCCTAAATGATAATTATTGGCTCATCCTCCCATTTCATGTTGCTTGGGACACCAGCGCTACAGTGGAAGATGAGGGCGTGCAGAAACTGCCGCTGGGGACGGGGTCCGCGCAGAAGGTCGCGGTGAAGTATCCTTCCGACGGCGGCTATTCGCCGGGTGACACCTGGGAACTCTACGTCGGCACCGACGGCCGAATTCAAGAAATCGCCTATCACGGGGGCGGACCCGCCAAGTTTGAGGTCGTTGCGACATGGACTGACTACAAGAAGGCCGGACCGCTGCTCCTCTCGATGGATCACCGCGGAACGCACAATGGCGACCCGCTGCGCGTTTCCTTCTCGAATGTAGCGGTCAAGCTGGTGGGGTCAAACACCTGGATGGACGCGCGGTAAGCAGCCAGTCTCTATCGGGCGATAGTACAGGAGCTGCTCTGCTTGGGTAGGTCGCGGATAGCGGCCATACGGGCCTCTGGGCTCGGCTACTCTCCGCCGAATGATCGGATTTCATATGCCAGGCCGGATGTCCGGAAAGGGTCGATACAGTCAGTTCCGAATTCTTTGTCACGAAGCTTTCCCGGGCCCTCAATCATCCGTGCCAGCAGGCGTTCGGTTGCGGCCTTGAATCTGATCGCATCGGTACCGCGGCGGCATCTCGCCGCGCTCGACCTCGTTGAGCAACTTCGGGAACATAGGTTTTCGCGTCCGAGGTCTTCACTTCGCGCGCCACTGATAGTTCCCATTGTCCAATTATCTCCGGCCGAAGCCGCCCATATGTCCGATCCCAGGGCCGAAACGGCCGAACTTGGCTGCGCCATGAAAAGCCGCCCGACCGTGGAAGCCGCCACCGTGGAAGCGTCTACGGTCGAACTCGGCGAAGCGATGGAAGCGACCGGCGCCAAATCCGAAGCCGGGGAACCCGCCGAAGGGATAGCCGTAGCCATAATCCGGCCAATAGTCGTAACCCGGCCAGCCCTCGGTATAGTCGCTGCTGCTCGGCCCGACGCAGCCGTCACCCGGGGAGAGCGTGTATCCGGGTGGGCAGATCGGAACCGATCTGGCGGTGCTCGGCGGAGATCCGCGCAGCACCGTCGGGGGCGGAAGTGAGGCTGCCGAGCTCGGTGGGTCCGCAGACGGTATCGAAATGACCTCCGCGTGGATCGCGATGGATCCGACCAACGCAAAGGCGAGAGCGAGGATGCCGATCGGCAACGCGGCGAAAGCCCGCTTCGCCGGTAGGTCAGGAGGCCCAGATGACGGCGGCGCCCCCGGTCGAGATCTGTGTATGGTTGAAGTGCGCACGGCGTAAATATAATGCTTCTCGGAGCGACCGACGCCTTTTTATGCTTTTGATCGCGTCGCGGTATGGGGCCGGACCGAGCCTCGCTCAACGGATACTCGGTGCATTCACAGACGCTATCACACCGAATAAAAAGGGTCGCAGTCGGCTAAAACCGCGGTCACCCGAGGCGAGAAACTGGTCTGCTGAGAACGCAATGAAAGCATCGATTTTATTTGGGACGCACAGGGACTGGTAACCGGGTAACTTCTCGTTGACGCTGTAATGTTCCCAGAAGCAGATGCACTATCGAACATAGTCTCAGACACAGTAAAGACCCTGTTTAAACGGCAGCTAGTCGATCGGGTACTGCGACTTCCGACAGAAATGGCGCATGGAGGGAGGTTCCCGCGCCGCGACCAATTCGAGCCTTCTACGCTGGGTGCGGACTGGGCAAGTTGTCTCCTGATCGCCGTGCAATCGCCGGCCCAGCTCTCATATTTCGTCGCCGTTGGGGAAGACTTATCATTTGCGCACTGCCCCAACGATAGTCTGGCGGGAGTGCTGCCGTCGCATCTACCACAAGTCCTATCGGCGCGCCGCTGCCTGATGCTCGACGGGGCAGATCTGTCCGATGCCAATCTGGATGGCGCCGAAGGCCTGACGCAGGCTCAGCTCGATCGGGCCCACTGCAACAACGGCACAAAGCTTCCCACAGGCTTAACAGGGGTCGAAGATGCCAAATGATGAGCATGTCGCAATGCTTGGCCGTGGCGCCGCAGCGCGGAACGCACGGTGTGCGGAACGGAACGAGACGCCGGACTTACCTCGGGCCGGTCTACGAGGGCTCGATTTGAGCGGGTTCGATCTTTCACGGGCCGATCTTCGCGCTGCCGATCTCAGGGGAACAAAATTCTGCGGCGCAGATAGGTCAGGGGCCCACCTCGAGGGCGCAAACTTCTTCAAAGCGGTCCTCGATGGCGCCAATCTTGCGGGGGCCTTTTTAACTGAAGCCCAATTTCTTAATTGTGCCCAGCTCGTGGTCACCCGGAACTGGCAATCGGCTTTCCGTGACGACACCCTTGCTTGTGGCGCCGCTGTTCCGGGCAGGAACCTCTTAGGATAGGCCAGTCGGTCCCCGTATGGCGATCAAAGCGCGATAACCCGCGGCAAGCGGTGGCAGGCAGGTCACGCCGAAAGGCGGATGCAATTTGCGGGCGTTGGGTCGGTCGCCATCCTGCCCCCTTTCGATCTATCTGGGGTAAACTACAAAGTGTCGGCATTTTGAACGAGAGCCAGCAATGAGCCTGGGATATCAGGACACGGCCGCGGCTCTCGTAGAGGATCCTAACTAAGAGGGCGCTCGGCGGATCTGCGAAAGCCAAGGGAGGTACACGGAGATGACGCGGAATCTGCAAGGATTAGCGGCAGGGTGTCTGTTGTTCCTTGCACTGTTCGCCACCGAGGCCGCTTTCGCCCAGAAGCAGGGCGGCATCCTGAAAATGTATGATCCCGACAGCCCGGCGAGCATGTCGATCCACGAGGAGGCGACGATCGTTTCGGAGCGGCCGATGATGGGGGTCTTCAACAATCTCATCATGTTCGACCAGCACGTGAAGCAGAACAGCCTGCAATCGATCGTGCCCGATCTGGCCACCGGATGGTCATGGAACGAGGACGGCACCGAACTGACATTCCCGTTACGTCAAGGCGTCACTTGGCACGATGGCAAACCGTTCGCGGCCAAAGACGTCGTGTGCACCTTCGACCTGCTGACCGGCAAGTCGAGCGAGAAGCTTCGCGTCAATCCCCGCAAGTCCTGGTACCGGAACCTGGCGGCCGTTACTACCAACGGCGACTACGAGGTCACCTTTCATCTCACTCGGCCGCAGCCGGCCTTTCTCACGCTACTCGCCTCCGGGTATTCTCCGATCTACCCCTGTCATGTTCCGCCGCGCGACATGCGCCAACATCCGATCGGCACGGGTCCGTTTAAATTCGTCGAGTTCAAGCCGAACGAGTACATCAAGGTGGCGCGAAACTCCGATTACTGGAAGAAGGGCCGACCTTATCTCGACGGCATCGAATATACGATCATCCGCAACTTGTCGACAGCGATACTGGCGTTTGTTGCCGGGAAGTTCGACATGACCTTCGCGTATAGCGTGACGGAACCACTGCTGAAGGACGTGGCCAACCAGATGCCCGATGCAATCTGCGAATTGGCGCCGATCGGTGTCAACCGCAGCCTGATCGCCAACCGGGACAAGCCGCCCTTCGACAACCCCGATCTGCGGCACGCGATGGCCTTGAGCTTCGACCGCAAGGCGTTTGTCGACATCGTCACCGAGGGGCAGGGAGACATCGGCGGCGTCATGCAGCCGCCACCCGAAGGGCTTTGGGGCATGCCGCCGGAGGTCCTTAAAACCCTGCCGAGCTACGATCCCAATGTGCAGAAAAACCGCACGGATGCCCGCCAGATCATGGAGAAGCTCGGCTATGGGCCCGATAGACGGCTCAAGGTCAAGGTGTCGGTGCGCGACCTCCCGTTTTTCCGGGACCCAGCGGTGATCATGATCGACCAATTGAAGGAAGTGTACATCGACGGCGAGCTCGAAATGATCGACACCACCAATTGGCTGCCCAAGGTCATGCGCAAGGACTACACCATTGGACTCAGCCCGGTGGGAGGCGGGCCCGATCCCGACCAGAACCTCTACCTAAATTACGGGTGCGGCGGCGAGCTGAACTATAACGGTTATTGCAATCCAGCAGTCGACGAGCTAATCGATCGGCAATCGATCGAGGTCGACCAAGAGCGGCGCGAGCAGCTGGTCTGGGAGATCGAGAGAAAGCTGGCGGAGGATGGCGCCCGACCGATCTTCTTTTATGACCGCCGTGCGACCTGCTGGCAGCCGCGAGTGAAAGGGCTGACGATTATGGTCAACAGCATCTCCAATGGCGCGCGCATGGAGGACGTCTGGCTCGACAAGTAGGGGTTCTCGGCCTTACCAGCGTAGATGCTGGCGTCCCAACGCACGACCAAAGGCATGCAGCGCGGCGGCGCCTACTAGCTGGAGTAGTCAGTGGGTCTAGTGCACCAGATGGACCTGCTCTCGACCGCTCTACAAGAAGTGTCAGCTCTTTAGAGCTAATGACAGTTCCGACGCATTGATTAGAAACACATCCACTACACCCACTTGATCCACCGGTCTATTGGGGAGCCGTTGGTTGGCAAATCACGCCCCCAAACGCCTCGGCCAGGTATTAAAATCGGTGGAGGCTCGGTTTTGCAGTTGCCATGGAGCTGAGTAATTGGTGCCGCGCGCGCGTGCAGGACAGCACGACCTCGTGGATCCCACGCTCACCCACCTTCGTAAGCTCGGGAATATGGCGGCGGGTCTACACGATGTCGTCCGCCGTCGCAGTGTTAATCGGATTACTAGCAAGCTCACAGGGGCCTTCGAATATCGGGCGCAGCTGAGAGAGTGCGTCGAGGGCGCGATGATCCCGCCACCGGAATCGAGACCTTGTGGGCCCGTTGCCTCCATCACGATGCCAAAGGGGCCAGCAGAGAGACAAAGACCACATACGCGATGTTACGGCGGCCGATGAGGGCTGCCCATTCCCGAACACGGTCCACGGAATTCCCTCTGGCGGCCTGACCGTCACAAATTGAACAACACCTCGGCTTGGCCCAATTGGTGCCGAGCACTCAGTACGGCTGGTCAGCATCAGAGCTGCCATAGCGGATGTCGAGAACTTCAATATGCGCAATCCCCGCGGGGGTGCGAAGCTCGAGAATGTCGCCCTCGTGCGCCTTCATCAGTGCTCGCGCTATGGGCGATATCCAGCTCACTTGGCCACGATCGAGATTGGCCTCGTCGATGCCAACGATGGTGATCGTTCTCTCCGTTCCCCGCTCATGAGCATAGGTGACGGTCGCGCCAAAGAACACTTGATCCAAGTTTATCTGCTGCGCCGGGTCGACTACTTGGGCGATCTCCAGCCGCTTGGAAAGAAAGCGTACGCGCCGATCAATCTCGCGTAGACGGCGTTTCCCATAGATGTAATCGCCATTTTCTGATCGATCGCCGTTCCCTGCTGCCCAGGACACAACATCCACTACTTTCGGGCGCTCAACGCGAAGCAGTGTTCGTAACTCCTCCTGGAGTTGGCGATACCCCCGGGGCGTGATGTAATTCTTGAAACCAACAGGAAGCACGTGCGGTTCCTCTTGCCTGTCTTCCTCTTCGTCCGATTCCCTCATGAATGCCTTGCTCATGTCCTCTCATTACCTTGTGATGCGAGACGGGGAGTGAACGGGGTTCGCGTCGGTGGTGACGCAAGGGTCAACGTGGGTTCGGTTTCGTAGCGGCGAGTTCGGCAGGAAGGCCTTAAGCATCGGAAAATCGCCATTCGACCGATCGAAGTCGACGATCTAAGATTGAACGGATTTTGCGGGTTGGAGGGACGAATATGGCCGTCGCAAAGCGAGAACTGGGGCGGACCGGGCTGCAGGTGACGACCTTGGGCTACGGAGCAATGGAACTGCGGGGACCCCCGCGCGCCCGCGACATTACCGAGGCTCAAGCCGAAGCCATTCTCAATAAAGTGCTCGACGCCGGCATCAACTACATCGACACCTCGATCGATTACGGGCTGAGCGAAGAGCGGATTGGCCGATATATCTCGCATAGAAGGGCTGAATATTATCTGGCCAGCAAATGCGGCTGTCTGGTCGGCGCACCTCCCGCGCCGCGCGGCCAACGGGGCGCGCACGTCTTCACGCGGGACAACGTCGTGGCAGGGGTCGAACAGAGCCTTGCGCGGATGAAGACCGATTATCTCGATGTCGTCCAGTTCCACGCCTCGCCATCCCGGCAGACCCTGGAGGAGCACGGGGCGCTCGATGCACTCTTGGGTCTCAGAGAGGCCGGCAAGGTGCGATTTATCGGCATGTCCGGCACCTTGCCTCATCTGGTGGAACACATTGCGATGGGTGTCTTCGATGTGTTTCAGATCCCGTACTCGGCGGTTGAGCGTGAACACGAAGCGGCGATCGCCACGGCCGCTCAAAAGGGCGCAGGCATCGTCGTTCGCGGCGGGGCCGCAAAAGGGGCGCCAACCGAGGAGAAGCAGGCCGGGCTGCAATGGGAACGCTGGCGCCAGGCCGATCTCGGTGACCTTCTCGACGGCATGACCCCGATGGAGTTCATTCTCCGCTTCACGTTCACGAACCCGGACCTCGACACGACCATCGTCGGTACGATCAACCCGGTGCATCTGCAAGCCAATCTCGACATCCTGCAGCAAGGACCGTTACCGCCAGAGCTCTACGAGGAGGCAAAGTACCGCCTCGCTGCTGCTGGCTCGGCACCACAAGCGAGAGGGGAATAATCGTCGATCGCGACTTATAGTCCACGATGGCCGACACTACACACAACGCGGGTTCGGTGCTCCTCGTGATGGCTCTTGCGCTGTCTTGCTCTGCCTGCGGGCAGTCGACTGTGACCTTACAGGCTTTTCGGACGGAGCAGCAGGCGCAGGCGCATTGCCCCAACGATACTGTCGTCTGGGTCGATCCCCAGACCGGCGCGTACAGCCTCAAGGGAATTGGGTTATATGGCAGCGCGGATGCCAGCCGTTATGCCTGCCGTGGTGAGGCGGACAGGGCCGGAATGCACGCGGTGCCGCGCTGATCATGCCCGGTAAGACCGAGCCCCGAGCGCCGGCGGTCTACATCGGCAGGCGCCATCATTGCGTCCTTCCGTAGCTTTTGCGCCGTCGAGACTGTTCGCCTTGAACAGCTAGGCCCAACTTCTGCGACCGCTCTATACGGCCAACACAAGCACCTGTTGACGTCGGTCGAGGAGGGCAGGCGGGTAGCCGAATAACCAATCCACCAATGGGGACGCACATGAGATACATAGCTTACAGCATCGCCGTGGGCACTTTGATAGGCGCTGGTGCCTTCGCCGCTACTGCTGACGAGGACGCCGTCATGCCGCCTCCGGGATCCGCGCTGTTGCTCGAGCTCGTGGCACACGGTGTCCAAATCTACGCCTGTGAGGCTAAAGAAGGGGGCTTTCGATGGTCATTCAAAGCGCCGGAGGCGAACCTGTTTGATAAGCAAGGTCAGCGGATCGGTACTCACTTCGGCGGTCCCACCTGGAAGCTCGATGATGCTTCCGCTGTTGTCGGCGAGATCATTGCAAGAGCCGATGCGCCAGAGCCAGACGCAATTCAGTGGTTGCTGCTACGCGCCAAAAGCCACGACGGATCGGGTAACCTATCTGCCGCCGCTTATATCCGACGAACCGAGACCAAGGGCGGAGTAGCGCCGGGAACAGGCTGCGACGCAAGCCATCTCTCGGAGCAGGCGCGCGTGCGCTACTCAGCGACGTATCAGTTCTTCAGCGAGATAAAAGGCAAATAGCGCACTTCCCGATCACGTCCGCTTCGCCAGATAGAGGCACGCCCCGTTGTGCTCAAGCTCGCGCGCCCGGTCGTAGCGCGCATTGCGACCCTCACCGACTGGCCCTTGATCTTAATCGACCTCTATAGGAAGAGGGCGTGATAGGACGCAGCTACCTCGAGCCGTACATCCGCAGATCAAAGGCCGCCGGCTTGCTCCGATCGAATTTCGCGAAGCGGCCCGCAAATCGCTTCGCTTTGTCGGCTATGAGGGCATGTCGATTATCGCTGTTGCAGGCCTCGACATGGCGGCCTGGGATGCAGTTGCTGGGGGGCAATATCGGCGCGGTGCCCGCTTACAACAGCAACGGCCTCTGGCTGAGGTCCCCGCGGAAGTAGCGAGCTTTCGGCGCCATGCCGCCATCGAGCACGTGGCTGAGACAGTCGACTTACGACCCCGGCCGGCTTTCAGGCCTTTCTTTGGGGAGGCCGCTAGGGGTCAAGGCTGGCAATTCTGCGTCGTGCAAGGGCATCAGCTTTGACCCAATAGCGGATATCAACCGCCTATGTAGCCAACGTACTGCCTTATTTTGGGATAGGGGCAGCTGGCATCGCCGCCACCGTTCTCAACCACCTGGGCATCGTCGCACCACCTGATGCGAGTTTTCCGCCCGATTGTTTTGTCTGAGCCCTTGTTCTTTAGAAGCTTGCGTATCAGCCGCCGCGCGAATGAAAATCCAAGATAAACGCGAGCAGAACTCTATTTAGAATGAGCCGCATCGTCCATATCGGCTGCTGCCGATTTCGGTGCCACGCCTTTGAGCCCGCCGACCGATCGTCGTAGATTGCACCGGGAAACAAACTCGCCAGGCGCTAGCGGCGATGTCATCGCGCCAGGAAGGGAAGGAAACGGATGGCCAAGCTCACCCGCCGATCGTTGCTTCGCAACTCTTTCGGCTTAGTTGCAGCCGGGACATTAGCCCGTCCCCAGATTGCCAACGCAGCGGCCACGACCGCGGCCGTGTGGTGGGTTCAGGGTTTCGCGCAGGAGGAGGATGTTTCGTTCAAGAAGATCGTTGCCGATTACGAGAAGACCAGCGGCAACACGATCGACTACAACATTGTCCCTTATGCGCCGATGCGCCAGAAGATCGTCTCGGCGATGACGAGCGGCGTCGTCCCCGACCTGTTCCAGAACACCCCGGCCGAGATCATTGCGCTCTACGCCTGGCAGGACAAGCTGGTGGACGTGAGCGACGTCGTCGAGACGCAACGGGAGGAATACACCGAGACCGCGCTGCTCACGGCCCACTGCTACAACAACGTCGAGAAGAAACGTAGCTATTACGGTGTGCCTTATACCGTCGGCGCTTCGATGAACCATATCTGGCGGCCGCTGGTCGAGAAGGCCGGCTACCAGATGGAGGACATGCCGAAGACCTGGGATGCCTTCTACGATTTCTTCAAGGACGTGCAGAGGAAACTGCGCGCCAAGGGCATGCGTAATGTCTATGGTCTCGGTTTTCAGATGAACACCGCCGGAAACGACTCCAACGCGCGGGCCAACGATTTTCTGATCGCGTATGGCGGTCAGGACATCGTCACCAAGGATGGCAAATTGCACCTCGACGACCCGCAGGTGCGCAAGGCGGCGATCGAGATGCTGACCTATCCGACCACCGCCTATAAGGAAGGCTATGTGCCGCCGGGAGCGATCAACTGGAACGACGCCGACGACAACAACGCCTTCCACGCCCAACAGATCGTCATGGATATCGAGGGCTCGCTGTCGGGCGAGGTCGCCATCATCAAGGACGAGCAAGCGTACTATCACGATATCGTGACGATGCCCCTGGCGCTCAGCAACGATGGCAAGCCGGTGCCGGCCCAGCAAGGAAGCCTCTGCGGCCTGATCCCGAAAGGGGCAAAAAACGTCGCGTTGGCCAAAGACTTCCTTAAATATTTGATCCAGCCGAAGGTGCTGAACGAGTATCTGAAGACGGGGCTTGGCCGCAATATGCCGGCGATGCCGGCGATCGTGAAGAACGACCCGTGGTGGCTCGAGCCCAAAGATCCGCACCGGGCGCCCTACGTTCGCCAGGGCCTGTTCGGTCCGACCGTGCCGACCTTTTGGACCTCCAACCCGGCTTATGCCCAGGCCCAGAACGAGCATGTCTGGCAGACGGCCTGGGCCGAGATCATCCAGGAAAAGGCGACGCCGCAGGCCGCGGCAGAGAAGGCGTTCAAGCGGGTCGAGGAGATATTCGCGAAATTCCCGATCACGCAAACCTGAACCCGTCCGGCCCCCCGCCCGTTAGCGCAATGCTTTTACCGGCGAGCTGGGCTGAAACGGGTCGGCCACGGCGTAGCGCGTGAAACGGCAATGTGCAGGCCGCGAGAGATTAAAGCATTTCGTGCTGGGCCATGAGGGCGATGGTTGCCTAAGCTGGTCAGAGCCTCCC
>Ga0318533_10001558_pt1 | contig 11490 bp, 8 predicted proteins | sample GRESIP053b4f27_FD_203675 | JGI IMG/M metagenome (GOLD analysis project Ga0318533, IMG submission 203675) | Tropical soil microbial communities from Luquillo Experimental Forest, Puerto Rico - GRE.SIPMG.053b4f27 | ecosystem: Environmental > Terrestrial > Soil > Tropical forest > Bulk soil...
GTTCTGAAGGAGGCATCCATGTCGTCTCGTTTGACTGCTGCGATTCTCATATTGCTTAGCGCCAGTGCTCAAGCAGCGGATCTTGTCCTGGTTTGTCCGATCACAATCACCCAGGGAACGTCCCAATTTACCGTCAAGCGCCGTTATGAGATCGACTACCATACTCATAAAGTTGCTGAATACATCGACGAAGGTAACGGCTGGACCCTGGAAGCCACGTTGGAACTCCAGACCGCTGACCACGACAGATTGGTCTTCGCAGGCGGCGATGTTCGAGCAAGCAACATCAATCAGCACACTGGCGAGTATCGGCAGGTTGATGGCCGTGGGAAAGCTCTCGGAACGTGTGAAGTAACCGCTGGCAACAGACTGAATAAATCCTGACTGGAGAGATCAGCGGGCCGTAACAGTGAAGTCCAAACCGCAAGGCGTACGCCCCTGGTCCGAGAACCGGAACGTCTCGAAGTCCGCGTGAGTCTCGTGGGCGGCTTGATGAGCGGGTTCTCGGCTTTTCACGCGGGCGCCAAGGCCTGGCGCCGTGTCAGCGCGGCGCCGCTGCTTCGAAACGTGCGAGCACCGCTCCCGAGCCGTCCAGCAACTCCAGCTGCTGGACGCTCATGCGGTAGCGTTCGACGTGGTTCAGCGACTCGAGGAAACGTTGCTCCTGCTGCATGCCGTTCGCGCAAGCCATCATGGTGCCCGCCAGGGGGCCGAGGTGCACCCGATCGCCCTCGAGCGTGAAGCCACCCGTGATGCGGTTGCAGCCCCCGCTCCCGGAGACCTGTAGCGCGTCGCTCGCGAAAACGAGATGCGGTTCGGCTTGCCCCGCGCTCACCGCCACCGGCGCCTCGCCGAGGCGCACCAGTTTCCAGTCCGTGCCGCGCAGGGGATGGTTGCCGGTTGCGCGTTCGCAGCTCCCCTGCGACGACAGACTGATGAAGCGCTCCACCACCAGGGTGTCCAGGGGCGGGAGGCTTTCCTCCATGGAGGGGCGTATGGCGATCCGGCCCTCGACGCTCGCCAGCAGCGCCTTACCGAGCGGCGGCCGCGCTTTCATGTACGCGGCCTGAAGTGCGCGGAAGTCGCCTTCCATTGCGACCGGCATGCGGCTGCCATCGGCACACAACGTGATCACTGCGGCGTCCGCCATGTATATGAAGAGGCCGCGTACATTGAGGCGCGGCTCGATGAGCGCGGCCTGCGGCAGCCGCATGAGGCGGTCGTTGAGTCTAGATGCAATCGGCTTGCCGGCCGTGTCGAGTTTCCTCAATGAGCCGTCCGCCTCAACCAGGAACTGGACGCGCTTCTCACCCTCGACGTACAGGTCGAGCCGCGGAGTGTCCGCCGCGCGCGCCCAACGGCCGATCTCGTCGAAGCGGTTGGGGGCCGGCTTGTCCTCGTACGTGCGCCGCAGGCGATAGCGTTGCTCGGGCAGCAGGTCGAGATGCCAGTGAACCGTGCCGTCGGCGCCGGGCAGCTTTCCTTCCCAGGAGCCCGGAAGGTGCAGTGCGTCCGCGCTTCCTGTGCCCGCGGTGGCGGACTCGCTCACGGGCGCGGCGATGAGCGCCGTCCCCTGCAGCATCCCGGCAAGGGCCGGCGTACACGCGGTCCCTGCCAGCAGCGCGAGTGCGCGCAGGACGTACCGACCCCACCAGGATCGGCGGATCGCGATGCGCGGAGATGTCGGCGTCTCATCCTGCATGACCTTCTCCCCCGACCGTGCGCGGCGCCTCTTGGTGCGCCACAGGCTGCCACGGCCGCTCCGTCGGGAAAAGTAGTGCAGCCTTCATCCCTGGCCGAACTGCGCCAGAGATCGCACCAACGAGCGCTCGAACCCGAGACCGTGAATGCGCTGGAGGGTGAGCTCGACAGGAGATCAGCCCGTCAGTCAGCTCCAGGTGCTACGGCGGCAGCTCCTCCCCAAATGCCGCGCGGCGGTAGTGCTACGATTCGCCGATGTGCCGATCGTTTCCAATTCTGGAGACCGAGATGAGAGTCAGCGGCAAGGCGGGTTTTGGTCGTCGTGATCTGCTCAAAGTGGCCGGCGTGGCCGCCGCCCTCGCCCTCGTGCCGCTCACTGCAGGTGTTGCCATGGCTGCGGACAGCCAGAAGATGAAGATCGGCGTCATCGGCTCCGGTCGCGTCGGAAGTGCGCTCGGGGGCGTGTGGGCCAAGGCTGGACACGAGGTGATGTTCTCCTCGCGTCATCTCGAAAACGACAAGAAGCTCGCTGCTGAGGTTGGAGCGAATGCCCGGGCAGGTACGCCGCAGGAGGCGGCTGCGTTCGGGCAGGTGCTGTTGTTGGCGGTTCCGTACAGTGCCTTCCCCGAGCTCATCAAGAGCCTGGGTAATTCACTCAAGGGCAAAATTGTGATCAATGCGAGCAATCCCTTCCCACAGCGCGACGGTGAAATCGCCAATGATGCGCGCGCGAGAGGGGCCGGGCTTTTCGATGCGCAAATGCTGCCGGGCGCTCACGTCGTGCGTGCCTTCAACGCCGTAGGCTCAGCACGCATGGCCAGCGCACACGAGGATCCGGGGAAAATCGGCATGCCGATCGCAGGCGACGACAAGAACGCCATCGAAGTCGCCTCGCGGCTCGTTCGCGAGGCAGGCTTCGAACCGGTCGTCGTCGGTGGACTGGACATGGGTAAGTATCTGATGCCAGGAACGCCGCTGGCCGGTGAGCACACGGCCGATGAAGTACGCAGCATCGCGGCAACACTGAAGCCCTGACTCGGACCCTCTTACCTACGGAGTGGCGCTTGCCGGCGCGCGGGCGACTCGCTCGCCTCACGGGCTGCCGGGCGGTCTCAGTCGGCTCCAAAGACACTCACTACCCGAGGTTGGCAAGCACATTCACCACGAAACCGATGACGGCGGCAACGAAGAAAAACGAGTAGACCGCGTGCATCAGCGTCAGACGGCGCATCGCGGTGCCACTGATGGACACGTCGGATGTCTGAAAACACATCGCGATCGTAAAGGAATAGTACATAAAGTCCCAAAGATCCGGTCGCGCCTTTCCCGGGAACTGCAGAATCGGGTCAGGCTGCATTCCGCTGCTCATCCCCGGACTTGCGAAGTACATCCGCATGTATTGAATTGCGATTACCATCTGCGCCGCGATCCAGCCAAGTACCAGCGCCAGCAGTGAGCCCCCCAGATGCAGCATTTTGAGGGAGCTCACCTGGTCCTTCTGGCTGTGGAGCATCACGCCAATTGCACCGATGCCGACGATCGTCGCGACTACCGACGCAACGAACCCGGTGTGCTGCACCACTACCTTCTGGCTCGCCAGAGCGACACATTGCTCCTCGGTGATGACCGACATCATTATGTAAGTCAGCGTCACAAAGGTGAGCAGAAACAAGTCGAGGCTCAGGATGATGCGCATCTCACGAGGCAGCGCGGTAGTGGCCAGAACCGAGACGCCGGCGACCACTGCGGCGGCGCATACCCTTCCAACGGGGCGCAATAGCCAGGGAACGGGGCCTGTCGTCGAGGGTAGCTGCTCGGTCATGGCGCGTTACTATATCGACAATGCCTGCCTGTCCCAATCCATGACCGGGTGACGGGGCTGCAAGCTATCGCGGAGATGTCCTTGACTATCAGGCAGCGCGATTAGCTCGGCAGGTCGCTCCACGTCCCGCGCGAGATCTCCGCGGTTCCGCCTCGTTGAAGGACCGCCCGCGCCCTCTCTGTTCCGCGCTCTGCACCTGCTCGAGTAGGTTTCCCGACTGCTCTCAGGCTGGCGCCGCCTCCACCGGCCTTAGCTTGACATTCACCTGTTCGATCTTGCCGGTGAAAGCGAACGGCAACTTGTAGGTGAAGTCGATGGGCGACCCGACGTCCATGCCGATGTCCACGCCTTCTCCCAGCGAAAACTGGATAGGAATTGTTTTCTCCAGCCGACCTTCTGCGAGCGCCTTGCCATTGGCCGAAAGCGTCAGCTTGCCTCCCTTTCCCTTGCCACCACTGTCGTACTTGAAATCAACCACGATTTTGGCTTTGCCGGCCGGCAACGGTTGCTTCGCTGCGAACGTTATGCGTTCGATACTCAGGAAGTTATAGACGAACGTCGGCTTGCCATCGCGCAGATACAACCCGTAGCCACCCTCCAGGCCTCCATGCGTGACAATCATGCCGTTGGCGTTGCCGTCCGGAACTTCAACATCCGCGGTGATCGTCCACGACTTGTTGCACATCGGCGGCGAAGCTGCGTCCGGCAAGCCGATGGTCCCGGGGTAATATGTCATGGAGGTCCGGTGTCCGATGAGACTCGGGCGTCCCATCGCTTCCGCATTCATGCGGATCACTGCGCGCCAATCAAGAGGCAGCACGTTGTACTTGGCCGCCTCGACCCACCACATGTCCTGCATTTGCCGCAGGCGCTCCGGATATTTCTGGGCCAGGTCATGCGCTTGTGAGAAATCCTCATCGATGTTGTACAACTCCCACGTTGCCTTGTCGGGATCGAATTCGCCGCGATTGGGGTCCCATGGAACGAAGGCAATGGAGGAAAGCATCCAGCCCTCGTGATACAGACCCCGGTTGCATCCGAGTTCGAAATATTGCGTCTTGCGCCGACTGGCTGCTTTCGCATCATCAAACGTGAACGCAAAGCTGATCCCTTCAATGGGCTTCTGCTTCGTGCCGTTCAGGTCGGTCGGTGCCGTAATACCGCAGAGCTCGTACAAAGTGGGAACGATGTCAATCGTGTGTATGAACTGAGAACGCAGGCCGCCCTTGTCCTTGATGCGCTTCGGCCACGAGATGATCATCGGATTGCGGGTGCCGCCGAAATGGCTTCCGACCTGCTTGGTCCACTGAAACGGGGTGTTCATCGCGTGGGCCCACGCGGACGGAAAGTGGTTGAAGTGCTTCGGGCCGCCGAGCTCTTCAATCGCCTTGATGTTGTCCTGCCATTTCTCAGAAAAACCGTTGAAGAACATGTTCTCGCACAACGAGCCCTCGAGACCTCCTTCAGCGCTCGCACCGTTGTCGCCGGCGATGTAGATAATCAGCGTATTGTCAGCGTCCGGAAGCTGCTTGCACGCCTCAATCACGCGGCCCAGCTCGTAATCACACTGCGCGGCGTAGCCGGCAAAGACTTCCATCATGCGTGCGTAGAGTCGTTTCTGATCTGCGTTCAGGGAGTCCCACGCGGGTAAACCACGGGAGCGCACGGTCAATTTCGTCTCCTCGGGAATCACTCCCAGCTTCTTCTGTCGCGCAAACGTCTCCTCGCGATACTTATCCCACCCTCCGTCGAACTTGCCCTTGAACTTATCGATCCACTCCCTGGGTGTGTGGTGCGGGGCGTGCGTAGCGCCGGTTGCTACGTACAGGAAGTAAGGCTTTTCCGGCGCAATAGCCTTCGCCTGGCGGACCCAGGCGATCGCCTTGTCGGCGATATCCGTTGTGAGGTGATAGTTCGGGTCAGTTGATGCGGGAACCAGGTTGCGGTTCTCGTACAGAATCGGGTTCCAGTGGTTCATGTCGCCGGCGTTGAAGCCGTAGAAGTAGTCGAAGCCGAGGCCATTGGCCCAGCGGTCGAAGGGGCCTGCCGCGCTGGTTTCCCAGGTGGGCGTGTTGTGGTTCTTGCCAATCCACGCCGTCATGTAGCCGTTCTGGCGCAGCACCTCACCGACCGTGCCGCAGGTGCGCGGCAGGATGCAGTTGTAGCCGTCATAGCCCGTGGCCAGTTCAGTAATCCCAGCAAATGCAGCAGAATGATGATTACGGCCGGTGATCAGCGCCGCCCGTGTCGGACTGCACAGAGAGGTGGTGTGGAAGCGGTTGTACCTCAACCCTTCCGATGCAAGTTTGTCCATGGTCGGCGAGGGAATGCCGCCACCAAACGTGCTGTACTGCCCGAATCCGCAGTCATCAATCAGGATCAGCAGGATATTCGGCGCTCCCGCGGGAGCATGCACCATCTTCGGGAACTGCGCCGGATCCGATTCCAGATAAGTACGGCCGACTTCTCCGGGAAAGTGAAAATCCGGCCGCGGCAATACCTCGGGTGTGCCGGCGCCACCTGTCGTCGAAGCATTCGCTTCCTTACTCGCCGTATCTGGCTTCGTTGTCATAGTCAGCTCCTGTGAGAACCGGCACTGGTTCCACGGTCATGCCGGTGTTGGTCCACTACTGTTTCTTATTGACAGGAAATTGAAAGTTGACTCCTGCGAACAGCTGAAACTTCGGCTGCCCCGCACCATGATGAATGACCGTCCACTGTGGCTCGGCGAACAGGTTGATCGTGCTGCCATCAGACTGCGCGAACACCTTACCCACACCGGCACCGATGGGAATAGCGTAGTTACTGCGTGCGAGATCGAAGTTCCAGATCGCCGTCGAGCGCAGATACACGCCCTGTGGCAGGTTGTAGATGAAGAAGGGCTGCACGGTGAGGTTGTTCTGCGTCGGCCGGTCGCTTTCCCCGGCAAAGGAGTGCTGCCAGGTTACGAGTCCGCCGAGGAGGCCCCACGTCTGCGGCGCAATGGCGACAGCTGCGAGTCCCGCCTGCCACTTGCCGGTGCCGAGCGCCTGATCGCTCGCCGTGGGAAGAGTCAACTGGGGGCCGATACCGAGGACGAGACCCTCCTCCTTGAACAGCGCCAGATCGAACAGGTTGAGGTCACCGAGACCGGTCGTGTTGCCGCTGCCGCTCGTGCTGGGTGCGGTAGCGATCGGCAACGTCGCACGCAGGATCTGTGGCATACCGCCGAACAGGTGCGGCAGTACACCGCGCAACAGTAGCGCGTTCGTGGAGTTGTCCGAGTCATAGAGCTGAGGAGCCCACTGATCCTGCAGGTTGGCAGTGAGTGTCGGCGTCAACGGATTGTTCGCGTCGTTCATCTGCTGATCGGACTGCGCCATTCCCGCCACCGGCGCGATAAGAAGTGCGAACATGGCGCCCAGCCCGCGAGCACGGCAACGCCCACCTGTCGCGGGACCGTCATAGGGGATATCCGGACGTGTTGTCATTCGTGTCGGCAGCGCGAATCGTTCGAACCGCGCTGTTCAACCGACTGATTCGAAATCTCCTGGTTTCCAGCTCTTGTCGAAGGCGGCCTGCTCCGGCCCGTAGATGCGGATGTACGCGAACCACCCTCTTGTTGGAACCGTCTTAATCCAGCGCTGCGCGTGTCCGCCCGGGACAGTGGGACCAAAGTACAAATCAACCGACGAAGCGCTCGCAAGATCCTTCAATTCGAACATCGAGCGCAGGGCCGCCTTGTCCTGATCCGTCTGAACCTGCGATCGAGTAGCGGCGTCGTAGACCGTGACAGACCAAAAGAGCTTGCCCGGGACGGGCAGAGGAACGTTCAACTTGTAGGTCTTGCCGCCATCGAGAAATGCGCCTGTAGTGTCACGCGCACCCATCCAATAGAGCGATCCTGCACCCGCCGTGCGGCGAAACATCGCCGGCGAGGTCACGATCGCTTGTGCAAACCAGCGATCCCGCGCTTCCAGATCAATCCCGGCTGGGGTCTCAAATTGAGCGCTGTCGGGCACCAGGCCGACCCATTCCCACTTTCTATCCGGCCAGTTCACTCGATCCGGGCGAGCACTGTCGAACGCGGACACCAGCAATTGGTCCCGCCCGGCTATGGCCGCTCGTTCCAGAAGGTCCTTTCTCCGGCCGTCTGAAGGAAACGCGCTGCCTTTCTCGATACCGAGCGCCGAGAGCAGCCCGTACATGGGCAGAAATCCGGAGACCAAAGGCTCCGAGTTGATAATCGCGTGAAGCTTTTGCCAGAACTGGAGATTCGACTCCCAGGTCAGACAGGAGCTGTCCATTTTCTTTTCTGTGGTGTCGACGCAGGGCACGGGTTTGCCCGGATTCGTCAGCGGATAAACCTTTATGGCGCGAAGCGCGTCCAAGGCTTTCGCTACGTCGCCACCGGCCGGCAGAGCCCGGACCGCCAGCAGGTTCTTCATCGAGTTCGAACGTCCAACGTGATAACCGGAAGCTGTCTCCCCGCGATAGCCGGGCGGCAAAACCAGGTGCTTGCCGCCCTTGCCGGCATCGGGACCCGGCAAGCCCATGTCGAGCACCCAGCCCTGGTAGTGATCATCGATCAACCCGATGTAGGGTCCCGGTGGCAGTTCGATCACCATCGGCCCCTTCGAGACATCCAGACAGCCGGAGCCGTACGGGGTGTCGGAATTCAGCGTGAACCCGACTTGTCGCGGCCCACAGGCTGCGATGCCTATGGCCTCGTTGTCGTTGATGCCGACCGCACGGTTGCCGTTAAAGATGCCTTCATTTGATACTGCGGGATACCAAAAGCGGTATGCGACGGTTGCGCGCTGCAGCTCCGCATCATTCCGCGCGCGTAGCGTCGTATCAGGTGTGGGATAACCATGATCGAACTTGTACACGGCTTGTCCCGCGTCCGTAGCCATCGCAACCTCCTGTTCAGCACAAACAGCCGTTGAGCTCGACCGACCACTGGAAATGCCCGCGTCCGGGTCTGGCAAACGAATCCTGAGGAGGATTTGGACGCAAGGCCATCGGACCAAAGTTGTACTGCCAACCTGGCTGCCAACCTGGGCGAAGGCGGGACGGTGCCGGGCTCTCTTTCAGCGCTAAGCGAGACGGCGAAACGGCACCACGTTTGGGCCGGTACGCAGAGCCTCGAGTAGTCCGCCCATGCCTGCATCATCTTGCGGCGCTCATCGAACGTTGCGCCTGTTGTAAGCGGTGCGGACCTCGTTCCGCGCCTGGTGCTCAAGGTGCAATTCAATGATGGCGGGAAGGAGAGCTCGTTGAGTAACGTGGACGCTATCGCACGGCATCGTGCCAGCTCATCCTCTGCCGCTTGTTGGGCAACACGCTGCGTGGGCGCTGGCGCACCCGGACACGCCCGCAGACCCGGCGCCCGGGGCATCCCCCCGAGGCTGCTGCACGCCGTCTGAGGCCCCTAAATAAGGTGCCTACCCGGCGCCTGCTGTCTACGCGCATGGGCATCTCCGCGAAGGGGTTCGGCAAGCGCCGGGACGCCTGAAACCGCGTATTTTTATAGGCTTTGGCGTTGGCGCCCCCGGCCGGAGCCACATTCACGAGGCAGTAACCTGATTCACAAGGCTGTTTCCGATGTGAGTAGCGCTAGTGGCCCCTGAAGTGGCCCCCTCGTTGCGCTGCTGCCCCCCCTTCCCGAGGGTCCGCGGTGAGTCGTGCCGAGAATCCGTCACCACCACCGCGGTATGCCATCCCGATCGCGAGGCGGATGACCGACCGGGGGGATTTCCGCACGAACGCACAGGAAAGTGGGCCTGCCCGGCAGCGCCCCGACGTGCGACTCTGTCCGGCCACCGACCCCTGACCGGCCGGAGTCGACCCTGCAGAGACATTGCGGTAGTTCGAAAGGAGACATTCGGGATTGAAAAAGCGGACCTTAGGACCCACCACAGCCCTGGTCATCTATCAGCGAAAGAGCCGATTATGCTCAAGGCCTGGTACAGAAGAGCCATCACTCGGCACCGCATGTTCAAGGCACTTATCAACCCGCGCGGCGGAGTCGTGATCCTTGGAGACGATGCCTTCGTTCGAGTGACCACCGAAGCCTTGGAGCTTCTAAGGAACAAAACACCCGATGTCTATTCTCTACTGCAGAAGCATGTTGGCTGCATCGTTTCGAGCAAGCCTACCCGGTTTTCAAAGCAGGTTTTCGCCGCCTGTTGTATTACCAGCTTCCTCGCCCTGGTTCCCACAACGGCGGTACTGATGCGTCCATACGGTAGTGAACTCTCAATAGAGAATCGCGCTGGCGTTCTCGCTCACGAGACGTACCATGCCGAGCTGTATCGACGCGCGCAAAACGGTAATCCTCGTCAGGCGGCGCCTAAGAATGCGTATTCCGGGGAACACGCGGAGTCCTTGTGTGTGGCGTATCAGTGTGACGTACTGAGACGACTCGGAGTGGATGAGTGGGACATCCAGCAATGGGAGCGCAGTCTCAAATCCAAATGGTGGGAAGCACAGGGCGACGGGTGGGACATCCTCTGACTTGCCTTCTGTAATAGCTGGAGGGACCGTGAGCGGCTTTGTAGTTCCGCGCCGCGGTCGCGAACGTCCCGAAAATAGGGCGCGCGCGTTTTCACACAGCCTCGGCCGGACTGAGTCATTCGATGCAGGCCGGCTGCTTTCGACCCTTCTGAGACACTCGGGTTGCTCCAAAGCGGTCAGCCAAGACCTATGAAGCGGACATTCGTGATCGCTAACGCCTCGGTTCAACGTCGACGGGTGAGATCCGCGTTTCGCGCGAAGTGCGAACCGGTCAGTCGATGATAGGACGAGCATCGAAGAGGAGTCCGAAGATCAGCGCGCCGGCGGCACTCACTATTGCGGCAAGTGCAAAGGCTGCCGAGTAGGTTCCGGTGACGTCGACGAGCCAACCGGTCACAGCGACGCCGACTATGCCAGGAATTGTCGCGAAGGTATTGCCAAATCCAAACACCACGGCCCCGTGGCGGGGAGCCACATCGAGATAGCTCGGCATGAATCCCGCCGCTGCACACGCGAGCGCACCGGTCGCTACGCATAAGAGCGCCAGAGCTGCGGGGGGCGAATGTGCTTGGTGCAGTGCGAGCAGGAAGCCAGCGGACACGATAAGGCCGGCGCAGAACATGAGCTTTCGGGTAATCGTCACGCCAACGCCGCGCTGCGTCATCCAGTCCGCCACCGGCCCGGCCAGATTGTAGGCCGCGAACATCGTCAGCCACGGCGCTGCCGAGAACAGGCCCGAGTGCGCGATGCTCAGCCCCTGCACGTCGCGGAAGTAGCTGGGCAGCCACGACAGCAGCACGTACAGGGTCCAGTTGTGCGCGACGTGCCCGGCGACGATAGCCGTCACGGGCGCCCGCGGCAGGAGCCGGCGCAAGGGTGCGCGGTCCCCCAGGTCCGTCGTCGACCGCGCTGCCTGCAATGGCTCACGTTCCTCGGCGCCGAGACGCGGGTCGGCGGTCAGGTCGTTATCGACCTGCTGAAACCACGGGATTAACCACAGGAATCCAATGGCCCCGAAGACATAGAAGGGCACGGCCCAGCCGTAACGTTGTACGAGCCAGCCGCTGCCCATGAGTCCGATCAGCGTGCCGACTGGAACGCCACTCAGCATAAAAGCCACTGCGCGCGCACGCTCGGTTGGGGGCACCCAGCGGCCAAACAGCTCATAGGTCGCGGGGAACACCCCGGCCTCTCCAACACCCATAGCGATGCGCACGGCAATCAGCACTGCAATCGACAACGTCGCTGCGGGTGGTGTCAGCACTGTGAAAATCGACCATGCAAGGACTGAGTAACCGAGCACGCGCTTGCCGCGGAATCGGTTCGCGAGCAGGCCGGCCACGAACATGAACAACAAATAGCCGACGAAGAACGCGGCGAGAACGAAGCCCTTTTGGGTCTGGGACCAGCCCAAATGCTCCTTCATCGCAATCGTCGCAACCGAGATGTTCACTCGGTCGGTGTAGGCG
>Ga0318533_10001559_pt1 | contig 11488 bp, 9 predicted proteins | sample GRESIP053b4f27_FD_203675 | JGI IMG/M metagenome (GOLD analysis project Ga0318533, IMG submission 203675) | Tropical soil microbial communities from Luquillo Experimental Forest, Puerto Rico - GRE.SIPMG.053b4f27 | ecosystem: Environmental > Terrestrial > Soil > Tropical forest > Bulk soil...
GATGTGGACGATGTGCCAGGCTTCACGACCCACGGCGTCGCCGATCTGATGGCGGCAGCTCGTACCGTTGGCGGCGAGCAACGTATCGGGGGCTGCCGCCCGCATCCTTGGCAGCACGCCGAGTTCGCCGATCCTCAGCGACATCTCGTGATGCTCGGCCTCATAGCCGAACGAACCGGCCATACCGCAGCAGGTTGAATCAAAGATCTCAACGGCAAGGCCCGGAATGAGCTGCAGGGCCTCTACCGCCGCGCCGACCGTGCCAAACGCTTTCTGGTGACAGTGCCCGTGCAGCAAGACGGTACGGCCTTCCATTGGCACCAGCGCCAGCTCCAAGCGGCTGGACGCGCGCTCGCTTTCGATGAATTGCTCGAGAAGCTGGACCCGCTCGGCGAGCGCCGTCATCTCGGGACTGGGCAACATCGCAGGGAATTCGTCCCGCAGGGTCAGCAGACAGGATGGTTCGAGCCCGACGATCGGAGTGCCGGCCGCAAGATGCGGGGCAAGTACGCGGAGCGTGCGGCGCGCCTCCGAGCGCGCCTCCTCGACAAGGCCCGCCGCGAGAAAGGTGCGGCCGCAGCAAAGGGGCCGCCCTCTAGCCGGGTCTGGAGACAGAACGCGGTAACCGGCGCGCGTCAGTACGCGCTGTGCTGCGCGGGCGTTCTCCGGCTCGAAATAGCGGTTGAAGGTGTCGACCAGAAGGACGACTTCGCGCCCGGCGCCAGATGAAGTTCCACGGTAGGGCCGGGTCGACCACTCGGGCAATTTGCGGCTGGCGCTGAGCCCGAGGGCACGTTCGCCAAGCCGCGCGAGCGAGGGGATGCGGTTTCTCAGATTCATGAGCGGCGCGAGGCGTGCCGCATAGGGTGCGTATCGGGGCAGGTAGGCGATCAGCCGATCGCGTGGCGTGAGCCTGTTGCGTTTGCGGTAATGGTGCAGGAACTCGATCTTCATGCGCGCCATGTCGACGCCGGTCGGGCATTCGCGCTTGCAGCCTTTGCACGAAATGCACAGCGCCATCGTCTCGCGCATGTCTTCGGAAACCAGCGCATCGGGCCCGAGCTGCCCTGACAGCGCCAGCCGCAACGTGTTGGCGCGTCCACGCGTCAGGTGCTGCTCCTCTCCAGTGGCGCGGAACGAGGGACACATGACGCCGGCATCGCGGGCGCGGCAGGCGCCGTTGTTGTTGCACATCTCGGCCGCGGCTGCGAACCCACCCCAATCCGACCAGTCCAATGCCGTCTCGATCGGCAACGGGCGATAATCGGGCTTGAAGCGGAAGAGGCTGCGGTCGTCCATCTTCGGCGCGCGGATGATCTTGCCTGGGTTGAAGAGACCCTGCGGGTCGAAGGCGTCCTTGACCTCCTCGAAGGCGCGGACCATGCGCGAGCCGAACATCGCCTCGTGGAACTCGGAGCGCACGAGGCCGTCGCCGTGCTCGCCCGAATGCGATCCCTTGTATTCGCGGACCATCGCGAAGGCCTCCTCGGCGATCGCCCGCATCTTCTTGACCTCGAGCTCTTGCTTGACGTTCAGCACCGGCCGAACATGCAGACAGCCGACCGAGGCGTGGGCGTACCAAGTGCCGTAGGTCCCATGCTTCTCGAAGATGCGGGTGAGCCGTTCGGTATAGTCCGCGAGGTCTTCGAGGCGGACCGCGCAATCCTCGAGAAACGAGACCGGCTTCCCGTCACCCTTCATCGACATCATGATGTTGAGGCCTTGCGCGCGGATCTCCCAAACCGCTTGCTGGAAGGCGGGGTCGGTCGCTTCGACGACGCTGTCGGGAAAACCCAAATCCCCCATCAGCTCGACTAGCGCGTTCAGACACCGGAGGTTCTCCGCGGGGTCGTCACCGGAGAACTCGGTCAGCAGCAGCGCGGCCGGCTCTCCTCTGACGAAACGCTCGACGACCGGACGGAACATCGGGATGTCGCGCGACAGTTCGATCATCGTGCGGTCGACCAGCTCCACCGCGCTTGGGCCGAGATCGACGATCCGCCGCGTCGCGGCCATCGCGCTGTAGAAGCTCGGGAAATGACAGATGCCGAGGACCCGATGCACCGGGATCGGCTGCAGCTCTAGCTCGATCTCGTTGAAGAAGGCGAGCGTGCCCTCGGAGCCGACCAGCAGCCGCGCCATGTTGTGGCCGGCCTCGTCGATCGTATCGATATTGTAGCCGCCGACTCGGCGCAGCACCTTCGGAAAGCAGCGCTCGATCTCTTCGGCCTCGCGGCGGTGCAAGGCGCGCATTTGGCGGACGAGGTCGCGATAGCGCGCGGGCGTGGTCTCCTCGTCGAAGTTGCCGGGAACCTCGCCGAACCATGCTGCGGTACCGTCGGCGAGCAGTGCATCGACGCCGCGCACATTGTGCACCATGTTGCCGTAGCGCAAGGAGCGCGAGCCACAGCTGTTGTTTGCGGTCATGCCGCCGATCGTCGCACGGCTCGCCGTTGACGGGTCAACGGGGAAGAACAGCCGGTCTTTCCGCAACAGCCGGTTGAGCCGATCGAGTACGACCCCCGGCTCGACCCGCGCCCGCCGCCCTTCGACATCGACGGAAATCACCCGGTCGAGATATTTGCTGCAATCGATGACAAGCGCTCGCGCCACGGTCTGCCCGCATTGCGAGGTGCCGCCGCCGCGCGGCAGCACCGGCACCCCCTCCTCCCGGGCAATCGCGATCGCGGCCGCGGCATCCTCGCGGCTCTTCGGCACGACGACCCCTAGTGGCTCGATCTGGTAGATCGACGCATCGGTGCTGTAACGCCCGCGGCTAAATGCGTCGAACAACACTTCGCCGCGGGTCTCACGGCGAAGGCGCTGTTCGAGGCGCGACCCAGCGGGCTTGTCGACCGGCATAGGCTTTCTCGGAATGGTTAGTCTTTCAATCAGACACGGGTCTGTAGACGTGCGTCAATGCCTACCACCAGACACGGACCCTCACGACCAGTCCCAACATACGGAGAACTTGGCATGATTTTTGGGGTCAACCCGCTCATCGCGCTGGGCGTGCTTGCGTCCACTGCTGCCACCGATGCGGCCTATGTATTCTTCAATGCCGCAGTGTCCGGCAGGCGTCGCGTCTGGGCGGCAAACTGGAGCGCCATCTGGTATTTGTTATCGGCGTTCGCGGTGATCAGTTACACGGAAAATGCGATCTATGTCGTGTTTGCGGCGACGGGCTCGTGGCTCGGCGCGTTCGCCTCGGTGACTTGGCTACGGCGGGGGCACACCGAGGTCGATGTCGCGCAAACCCGCCATAATCCGCCCTGAATACGTACCGGCCAACCCGCGGACAGCCTAGTGCGACAGTCAATGGTCCGCGCCAGGTTCCCACCGATAGCGGATGTCCGGTGTTTTCTCCTCGTTTTCCTCTCCGTCGGTGAAGCGGATCGCAAAGAAACCCCGCGCCTCATAGAAGCGGCACGCCCGGGCATTGGCCTGAAAGCACCACAATTCGAGCGCGCCCACTCCACTCTCTTTTGCGGCTTCGATCAGTTGCGTCCCCGCCGTCTCGCCGATGCGGTCTGGACGTGTGTAGAGAAGGCGCACTTCTTCGCCTTGGAGCGCGAGAAAAGAGACAATACCGCTATCGTCCTCGGCTACGATCACCTCACAATTCTTCAGGATCACATTCGCGATAAACCACCGGTCCTCCGCGACGGTATGCAGTTCGGGCAAAAAACTCAGCAACCGGAACGACGCGCAGAACACGGCGGCGATCGCATCGGCGTCATCGCCTGTCGCACGCCGGAGTGTGAAGGGAGTGGTCGGCACGGCTCGTGGGCGGTGAACTCGCGCGCTCAAGATCCAAAAGCTGCCGTGTTTATTCCCAGCCGCTGGAACCACGCGATTCCGCTGGGTGTGACATGAAGCGCTCGGTTATCGCGACGGCGCTCGAGATGTTTCATTTCGAGCAAGCGCCGAAATATCGCGGACGCTATCGGACCCGCGAAATGGCGGCGGCGCTCCGTCCAGTCGAGGCAGATCCTCAGGCCGGGCCCGGGCCCTCTCGCCGCTATTCCGAGATCGCTCAGCCAGCGCTCGCCCGCTTCTGTCGCGTCGGCAGTTCGATTGGTTCCTTGGACGAACCCCTGCTGCTCCAGGGCATCGGCCAGTGCCACTCCCAGGCGCCCGGCGAGATGGGTGTAGCAGGAACGCGCGAACCGCAGCGCCTCGGGACAGCGCGATCTATTCGTGCTGGAGACGCGCGTGCGGGCAGCGACATTAGCCAGCGCTTCCAGCGCACAAGCCACCTCCTCATCGGCTATGCGGTAATATCGGAACTTCCCTTGTGCGACGACCGCGAGGATGCCGGCGTCGCGCAATTTTTGCAGATGCGCACTTGCCCGGAGGGGCTCAAACCGGCCGCCATCGCCAGCTCTCCGGCAGGCAACGCACACCCGCCAACGAGCGCTGCGAGCATCGCTTCCCGCGCGGGGTCGGCTAGGGCTGCGGCAATGGGCGAAAACCCAGCCAGGGTTGTCATGCTCGCCACCTCCGATCGGTGTTCTAACAGCGGATAGCGCGTCGTTTCAGGTTTTTCTGAAACGTGCTTGGTCACACCTGCATAGCATGCGCGCCGTGAGCCCCTTTTCTCAACTATAGGAGCAGGCTGATGGCCAATGAGCGGACGTCCGAAGAAATTCTTCACGCTTGGGATGAGGCACTCGGCAACAAGGACGTTGCCGCCGCAGCGGCCCTGTACGCGCCGGATGCGACGCTGGAAAGCCCGTTGGTTTGCCATCTGATGGGCGTGGAACGCGGCGTCTTGCAAGGGCGGGAGGAAATTTGCCTATTTGCTGCCCGTGTCTTCGAAGGACAGCCGCCGCCGCGGCGCCGGTACAAGAAAAAGCACTTCACCGACGGAGAAATCTTGATGTGGGAATATCCGCGGACCACGCCGCAAGACGACCAGATGGATTTTGTCGAGGTGATGGAGCTAAGGGACGGTTTGATACAGCACCATCGCGTGTACTGGGGGTGGTTCGGAGTAAATATCCTGAACCGCGGCGAACACCATGCCGCGGCACCTTAACTCGGTAGCTACGGGGAGTTGAGGATGGATTTCGAGACCAAGCCAATGAGCGCCGAGCCCGATGTGATCGCACCCGATGGTTCGGAGGTGCGCGTGCTGTGTCAGCTCTCGCGAGGTGGACTGACGGCCTTTTCGTTGGCCCCGAAGGCTGTCTCGAAGGCGGTCGCCCATCGCACGATCGAGGAAGTGTGGTATTTCACCTCGGGGCGGGGGAGCATGTGGCGAAAGCTCGGCGACCGCGAGGAGGTCGTCGAGGTTGGTCCCGGCATCTCGATCAGCATTCCGACCGGCACTCATTTCCAGTTTCGCTGCGACGGCGCCGAGCCTCTCGTGGCGATCGGCGCCACAATGCCACCTTGGCCGGGGGAGGATGAAGCCTTTTTCGTTGAAGGAAAATGGCACTCCACAATATGACCGCTCCGGCGCCCCCCAACGTCATTTCAAATTGACGGAGGGGCGCCTTTAAGTAATTGTCGGATGGATCGCCCTTTGCGGCGGCTTGGCCGCGGACGAATACTTATCTACTGGACCTCCACCTTAAAGGTCGGGCAGAACATTAGAGGGCGCGCGTCACTCTTACGCCGACACTAATTCCCTAGCAGCCAAACCGAATCGCGCCTTTTCGATATCCGTCACCGCGAGCTTGCGCGCGTTCAAGATGAGGTTGCCCAGTTCATCGAAGTCCTTGCAGCAGTCGTTGAACATCATCAGTCCCTCGTCGCGATGTCTCATCGCGCGGAGCAGATAATAGCGCGCGGGGGTGCCGTAGAGATTATGGCCGGCGCGGATGTAGCGCATGGCTCCGACGAGGCAGCGGTTTCCTGAGGCGTCTACGAACTCGCCGGTAATCCAACGTTTGCCGTCCTCGAAAAACTCAATGAGCAAATCGAACATGTCCACAGCTCTTGCCGCACTGGCTGCGTCGGGCTTCATGATGGCTCCTGTTTTGGGGTAAGGAGATGAACGTAGCACCCGCTCGGAAGGACCGCTCTGCGCGTTTTGCTGGGCGCTCGCCGCCGCGGTTCATCGCTGGCGGGTATTATGGCAGAGCGCAACGTTTCGCTGCCGTCGTCCCGCCGCGGCCGACGATGGACCCTCAGCCTCTACTTCTATTTTCGGTTCACTTCGCACTCTTTCACCCGGTCGCTGCCTCCCCCAGATAGGAGGCCATGAGTTTTGTCCCGACTTTTGCTACGCGGCCGACCTTTCTCGGCGTCGAGCGCACCAGCGCCGAGGCGGCGATCTGCGTCGCCGGGATCCCCTTCGACCTCGGCACCTCGAACCGTCCCGGCGCCCGCTTTGGCCCCGCCGCGATCCGCCAGGCGAGCCGCATGCTGGTCGATGGCGATCATCCGGCGTCCTGGGCTGAGATGGATCGGCTCGACCTCGCCGATATCGGCGATTTCCGCATTGCTCATGGCGATATCCAGGGCACGCTCGCCAAGATCGAAGCGCAGGCGGAGCAGCTTGGACACCTGGTCGCGCTCGGCGGCGACCACACGATCACCTTGGCCCTGCTGCGCGCTCTCGCCCGCCGCAAGGTCCCGCTCGGCCTGGTGCACTTCGACGGTCACGTCGATACCTGGCCAGAAAGCTTCGGCCTGGTCTTTGGCCACGGCTCGCCCTTCTATCATGCGATCGAGGAAGGCCTGATCGATCCGCACCGAATGATCCAGATCGGCATCCGCTCACCGATTCATCGCGACATTTTCGACTGGACCGTCGGCAAGGGAGTGACGATCGTCTCCGCCGAGGACGTTCACGAAACCGGTCCGCAAGCCGTTGCCAAACGGGTCCGCGAGGTCGTCGGGACGGAGCCTGTCTATCTGAGCTTTGATATCGACGCGCTCGATCCCGCCTTTGCGCCGGGAACCGGCACGCCGGAGGTAGGCGGGCTCGCGACTTGGCAGGCACGAGCGATCCTGCGCCGGCTCGCTGGCCTCAACTTCGCCGGGATGGACGTGGTCGAAGTTTCCCCGCCCTATGACGTCGCCGAAATCACGGCGCTCGCGGCAGCGACGATGGCTTGGGATTACATCGCGCTCCTTGCGCCCCAAGCGACACGATAGGTAATGCAGGCCGCTGAATCGGCCTAGTATGCGCGTTGTCGCAAAAGCTGCCTGAAGATTTTGAAAAACGCCTTGAATCAGCTGGCGTTTTCCCCATTTTAGCAACCGACGCAATCGCACGTGCCTAGAGCCCCGTTTCGCTAGGGGTGCTGCTACGACGTAACGCGTCCTTTTCGGTCGAGTCGGCCACCCGTGGGCCGGCGTCCTTAAGGGAAACGGATATGTTCCGGCACGCGAAGCGAAGTCCTCGCACCATCGTCTGACGCTCCCGGGCGGTTTCGCCCGCGGCAGCGATTCATCTCGATCGGTCATTCCGCCTCCCGTCGCGATCCGTGCCTCGGGGCGGGATGTCGCCTCCTGGTTTCGGAGGATGGTGCGATGGCGCAAGCCCGTCTCGTTTCCGCCCGCCCGTTCGGGCGTGCTGTTTTCCCCTCGGTTGATGCGGTCGTCGCAAATGCGCGGCCGATCGATCCGCTGCTGTGCCTGCGCCCGGCGGTGATCGCCGGCGCGGCGCGGCGGTTTGTCGAGTGCTTCCCGGGCGACGTTCTCTACGCCGTCAAGTGCAACCCTGAGCCGCGCGTGCTGCGCGCACTCTGGGCCGGTGGCGTCCGGCATTTCGATTGCGCCTCGCTCGCCGAGGTGGTGCTCATGCGCAAGCTATTGCCCACCGCGACGATCCACTTCATGCATCCGGTCAAGTCGCGCCCAGCCATCCGCGACGCCTTCGACGTCTATGGGGTGACCGACTTCGCCTTCGACAGCGCCGACGAGCTGGCGAAGATATTACAGGAGACTGTGCCCGTCGGGCTCGTCGGCGATCCGCCGGTCCTGGGGCTGTTCGTGCGCCTTGCCTTGCCGAAGGGCGGAGCGGTCTATGATCTATCCGGCAAGTTTGGCGCGTCGCTCGACGAGGCCGTCTCGCTACTGCGGGCCGCTCGGCCGCACGCCGTCCGCCTCGGCATTGCATTCCATGTCGGCTCACAATGCCTCGAGCCGGCGGCTTATGCGCGGGCAATGGCACTAGCCGGCGAGGCAATCGCAAAATGCGGAGTTGCCGTCGATATCGTCGATGTCGGCGGCGGATTTCCGGTCAGCTACCCCGACATGGCACCGCCGCCGCTGGACGACTACGTCGCAGTAATCGAGGCTGCCGGTGCCGCGCTCCCCGGCAATGTTCGGCTATGGGCCGAGCCCGGCCGGGCGCTCGTCGCAGGCGGTGGGTCGGTCGTCGTTCAGGTTCAGCTGCGCCGCGGTGACGCGCTGTTCGTCAATGACGGCGTCTACGGCAATCTGAGCGATGCCGGTGCCCTCGGCTTCCGCTTTCCAGCAAGGCGGATTCGCCTGGGCGAGGCCGATGATCAAGAGGGGACGTTCGGCGACTTCGCATTGTTCGGGCCGACTTGCGACAGTGTGGACCGCATGCGCGGACCTTTCAGCTTGCCCGCCGACATGCGCGAGGGTGACTGGATCGAGCTGGGTCAGCTCGGCGCCTATGGGGCTTGCCTACGCACCGGCTTCAACGGTTTTGGCAAGGCCGATCTGGTCGAGGTCGGCGACCCGCCGATGCTACCGACCCCGGGTTACGAATAAGGGTGGAAGCAGCGGGGGTCCCCACCCCTCCCTTGCCGCGGCCTACGACGCGCGGTTCATCCGGTTGTCGACGAGTTCATCGACGACGGTAGGATCGGCGAGCGTGGTTACGTCGCCGAGGGCGTCGTGCTCGTTCGCCGCGATCTTTCGCAGGATGCGCCGCATGATCTTGCCGGAGCGGGTCTTTGGCAGGCCGGGGGCCCACTGCAATAGGTCGGGGGCAGCGATCGGGCTTATTTCCTGCCGCACCCAAGCGACCAGCTCGCGCCGCAGGTCTTCGCTCGGGGGTTCACTGACCTTCAGGGTGACATAGGCATAGATGCCTTGGCCTTTGATCTCGTGAGGAAAGCCGACGACGGCCGCTTCGGCGACCGTTGGGTGGGCGACTAGAGCGCTCTCGATCTCGGCGGTGCCGAGCCGATGACCGGCGACATTGATGACGTCGTCGACCCGACCGGTCAGCCAATAAAACCCGTCCTCGTCGCGCCGCGCGCCGTCACCGGTGAAATAAAGGCCGGGAAAGTGCGAGAAATAAGTCTGTACAAAGCGCGGGTGGTCGCCGAACACCGTGCGCATCATCCCGGGCCACGGACGCGCGATGCAGAGATTGCCCCCACCCGGACCTTTGACCTCATGGCCGTCATTGTCGACGATGACGGGTTCGACGCCGAAGAACGGCCGCGTCGCAGAGCCCGGCTTCAACGGTGTCGCGCCGGGGATCGGGGTGATGAGAATGCCGCCCGTTTCGGTCTGCCACCAGGTGTCGACGACCGGGCAGCGCTGCTCGCCGACATGGTCGTAATACCACAGCCAAGCCTCGGGATTGATCGGTTCGCCGACGGTCCCAAGAATGCGCAGCGAGCGCCGGCTGGTGCGCCGAATATATTCTTCGCCTTCGCGCATCAGCGCGCGGATCGCTGTTGGTGCGGTATAAAAAATCGCCACATTGTGCTTGTCGACGACCTGCCAAAACCGTGACGGGTCCGGGTAGTTGGGGACCCCCTCGAACATCAGAGTGGTCGCGCCGTTGGCGAGCGGTCCGTACACGATATAGCTGTGTCCGGTAACCCAGCCGACGTCAGCGGTACACCAATAGACCTCGCCCTCGCGGTAGTCGAAGACGTATTCGTGCGTCAGCGAGGTGTAGACGAGGTACCCGCCGGTGGTATGCAGCACCCCTTTCGGCTGCCCGGTCGAGCCTGAAGTGTAGAGGATAAACAGCGGATCCTCCGCCGACATCTCCGCTGGTGCGCAGTCCGGTGAGGCCGCGACGCACGCCTCGTGGTACCAGAGGTCGCGCCCTTCGACCCAATCGATTGACCCCCCGGTGTGGCGGATGACGATCACGTCGCGCACTTCCGGACAATACCGCAAGGCGTTGTCGGCATTGCGCTTTAACGGTATCGCGCGGCCGCCGCGCCGGCCCTCGTCGGCGGTGATCAGCACCGTGGAGCGACAATCCTTGATGCGGCCGACGAGGCTATCGGGCGAGAAGCCGCCGAATACGACGGAGTGGATTGCACCGATGCGGGCGCAGGCGAGCATCGCGACGGCGATCTCGGGGATCATCGGCAAATAGATCGTGACCCGGTCGCCCTTCCGGACGCCTCGAGCCTTCAGGACATTGGCAAACCGGCATACCGCCTCGTGCAGCTCGCGATAGGTGAGGCGGCGGTCCTGGCCGGGGTCGTCGCCCTCCCAAAGGATCGCGTTTTGCTCTGCGCGTTTGGGGAGGTGGCGATCGATGCAGTTGTACGAAGCGTTGAGGGTTCCGTCCTCGTACCAGGCGATTTTTGCCTCGCCCTCGAACGAGGCGTTTTGAACCTTGGTGAATGGCCTGATCCAATTGATCCGCATGCCTTGCTCGGCCCAGAACTGCTCGGGATCGGCAAGCGAGCGCTCGTAAAGCCTGAAATAATCCGCCTCGCTTATCTTGCCGACCTGCGGATGAGTGGAGATCGGGATGACTGTCCGACCGGACATGGCGTTCTTCCTCCTCGGCTGCCGACGCCTCCCCTTGCGTCGCAACTGGCAGCCGAAGATATTCTGCCGCGCTAAGCCGTTACAATACCCCTTCGGTGGCTGGCCGGCTTAATGCCCGGGTGCCGTCCGGGTCGCGAGCAACGCCGCTTGTGTGCGGTTGGCAACATTCAGACGCCGGATGATCTGCTTGACATGCGCCTTGACTGTGCTTTCGGACATTTTTAGCGCGTCGGCGATCAGCTTGTTGGACTTGCCTTCCGCAATCAGGGTCAGGACGTCGCGCTGACGGCGGGTCAGTTCACGCCACGGGCTGCTGTGAGCTCGCTCGGATCTCGGTGTGGGTCCGGCCTCGGTCAGTGCCAAAGGCACATAAGTCCCACCGCCGCGCACGCGCTCGAGTGCGCCCATCAGCACCTTGAGACTGTGGCTGGTCGGGAGAAAGCCCCGTGCGCCGGCACGAAGGATTGCGTGCGCGCGCTCTGGGTCATCGCATTCGGCCGCGACAAGGATCGGAGTATGCGGCACCACCGCAGCCAACAACCCAATGTCCACGAGATCGACATGGGCGCAGGTGGATCCGCCGAGGAGTATCACATCGAACTCCTCGCCGCGCTGCACCAGGCGCACCAGCTCCGAAGCAGTGCCCATATCGGTAACGCGCCAGCGTCTCGGTTGGTGAGCAAGCGCCAATTTGAGGCAGTCGCACCGCAATCGGCTTTGGTCGACGATCGCAAGGTGCCGGCGAGCCGATACCGCGTATCCGGTAGCTATGCTCTGCGAGAAAGTCGCCTCACTTGTAACGAAG
>Ga0318533_10001565_pt1 | contig 11481 bp, 10 predicted proteins | sample GRESIP053b4f27_FD_203675 | JGI IMG/M metagenome (GOLD analysis project Ga0318533, IMG submission 203675) | Tropical soil microbial communities from Luquillo Experimental Forest, Puerto Rico - GRE.SIPMG.053b4f27 | ecosystem: Environmental > Terrestrial > Soil > Tropical forest > Bulk soil...
CCTTGTTTTGGTTCTCCGTGGCAAAGATCCTCGGCATGTCGTCGGTTTTTGCGGCGTTGAACAGGACCTCGGCGGCGATCATCTGCCACGCCAGATAGGCGCCGAGCACTGACACGATCAGGCCAACGCTGACAAAGACGGCTCCCCAATGGCCGACAACGGCCTCCAAAACCGTCGCCATCGATGGCTGCCGCAAGCCGGCGATCTCGGCCCGTGGCAGCACCGCGTAAGACAGCAATGTCACCAGTACCATCAGGCACGTTACGCCGACGAAACCAAAGATGGTGGCCACGCCTACGTCCGAGCGCTTCTGCGCGTAGCGGGAATAGACGCTAGCGCCCTCGATACCGATAAAGACGAATACGGTGACGAGCATCGTGGCGCGGACCTGCTCGAACAGGCTGGCCTCGGGCATCCCGTCACCGCCCCAAAAATTCGCGGCAAAGAGGTGCCCCTTGAATGAAACCGCAAGGATCAGAATGAACAAGATGATCGGCACAATCTTGGCGACCGTCACGACCTTGTTGATCGCGGCGGCCTGCTGCACCCCTCGCAAAACCGTAAAGTGAAAGACCCAGATGCAGATCGAGGAGACCACGACCGCGGCGAGCGTGTCACCGTTGCCGAAGATCGGGAAAAATGCTCCGAGGGTCGACTTGATCAAAACCCAATAGAAAGTGTTGCCGAGGCAAGCGCTGATGAAATACCCGAACGCTGACAGGAACCCGAGGTAGTCACCAAATCCGGCCTTGGCGTAGGCATAGACGCCGGCGTCGAGATCGGGTTTGCGCTCGGCGAGCGCCTGGAACACGCGGGCCAGCGTGTACATGCCGGCCGCGGCGATGGCCCAGGCGATGATCGCACCAAACGGCCCGGTCGCGGTCGCGAAGGCTCGCGGCAGCGAGAAGATGCCCGCCCCGACCATCGACCCGACCACCATCGAGGTAAGCGCAAACAGAGAAAACTTCTCAGTTCGCTCGGATGTCACTGCCGGCGTCGGAGCAGCAGCACCCACCAGAACCTGTTGGCTTTCCATCGGCACTTCCTCCCCAAGCCTGACGCCCGTCAACGCATTAGGACCAGGGTCCGGTCTTGCGCAGCGCTTCGGCTGTGGGCGTCTTTTGAAAGACGCCCTTGCAACAGTCCTGGGCCGCTAGTCTCAAGACTCTGCCCAGCGTCCCAATCATCCGGCGCGTTAGCTCGGATGACAACACACCCAAATTCAAAAATTTTCGACGGTCGCGGCGGTCGCCCGGCGCCTCTTTAGGCCTCCATCACAGCCAGCGACCTCAGCGCCCGGCACTGCTCCCGTAATGCCGAGGCGCTGCCGACGAGCCGACATAGGGCTCGTCTTGATTAAAGCTCGCAAGACAGCTTGCACGGAGATCCGGATCGGTGATCGGCCCGCACTCTTTTCGCATCCGCGCCTGACGGAAAGCCGGGTTTGTCTCCAGCAGGCGATCGTATTGCTTGCTTGCGACCACATTCTGCCGCGCCGACCAGGAGGGGGACACGTCGCCGTGGCTAACTATCGGAGGATGCTTCACCACAACGGTATGCCGAGCCATTGCCGGCGTGGTTGCAATCGTTGCCAGGCTGGCGACCAGAAACGCCAAACAAGTAGCAGTCTTGATCATGACCTTTGCCCTTTCGCTAACGCAGAGAGTTTGCGGCAAAACGCCGCATACGTCTACATCAGATTCAGTCCGGGCTATTGCACAGCTCGGGCGCGCAGCCGCGAATATTCCTCATTGGAGATCTTGTTTGAATCTTTCAGGCGTTCGAGTTTCTCGAGCTCATCGGCCACGCTGAAGCCAACGAAATGGCGTAGCTCTTCGCGAGACTGCTCGGCTCGCTGGGTCTGCCGCTCCGCCATCCCGCGGCCTTGTGTGATCAGGTAGATAAAAATCCCTAAATAGGGGAACAAAATCAGGACGATCACCCAAACTGTCTTGGCGATGCCCGATATGTCCCGCCGCCGGAATAGGTCGCCGAAAACGGTGATCAGCAACCAGAACCACAGCACAAAAAGAAAGACCGATAAGACGTCGGCGAGAAAGTTGGAGAAAGTAAAACCGCCTGAAAACAACATGTCAGTCCTTCCTTCAACGGCGCCCGAAAGAGTGGCGCCGCACTGATGTTCAACCTTTGGCTTCGGAAGCTGCTGCCCGCACTTGCGCTAATGCCATCTGCAGGGCTGCCTCCTTGGTCTCGTCGAACGAGCTGCGCATTACGGTGCCGCCGACACCGCGCAATGCCGCGAGGACCTTGTCGGTCGTCATCCTGCGGATCAGCAGGAATAGCGCCGTATTCTCGGACTGCAACGTTCTGGCAGCTCGCCTCACGAAATCCTCATTGACACCGAGATCGGTCAGCCGACCTGTGAGCGCACCGGAATCTGCCTCGGCGGCGGTCCCGGCCAGCGGAATCATGAACAGCAAGCCAATTAGTGAACCCCAAAACGCTCCGGACATAGCGCCTTGCGCCACCGGTTGGAGTAGCTGGTTCAGCTTCAGGCGCCCGTCGACTTGCTTCACCGCAACCACAGCGTCCTCCAACTCGATCAGATACTCCTTCTGCATTGCCAGCAGCGTTTCACGTACGCCTTCAGCCTTTTCTTCGCTGGCGAATTCGATAACGAGCAAATCAGACAAGGCCGGATCCTCCGCGCGACTGCATTGGAATTGGCTTACGCACAGGCGTGTGCCGCCGACCACATTACGCTAATGCCGGCTCAGCCCTGGTTAAAGCTCGCGAGCCAGCTTTGATAGAGTTGAGGATCGGTGATCGGACCGCACTCCTTGCACCTGCGCGCTTCACGGAAAGCGGAATTTGTCTGCAGCAGTCGCTCCTGTTGCTTGCTTTCGATCACATTCTGCCGCGCAGACCAAAATTTCTGACAGCGTCATCCTCATTGCCCATCGGCGGGTGCTTTACGACAACGGTCGCGGTACCGGTCTGCGTATGGACTGGTTGGAAGGCCGCAACCGTCCCTAGGCACGCGATCGCTAGCGTGAAAGTCACAACGGTGTTCATAATCGTAGCCGTGGCCCTCCTAAGCGGTGTCTCAATGTACCAAGCCGTGCGGACTCGGAAATCAGCTGAGAATCCAGATACACTACCGTGCGTCCCAATCTTTGCGGACGATTTCTCGGAGAGGTCTATCTGCTCGGCTCAGACGTCTCAGGCCGGCGATTGCGCGAGAACAGGAGTGTCAGCCGCCGAACGCGAAACCCGGATAATGAACTTCTCGGTCTCGACAACAAGAAAGAAAACGAGGCCACCTAGCAACAGCCACGGCCAAGCCCAGAGCGGGATCGCGGCGGTTTCGAACAGCGTCTGGAACGGCGGTGTGTAGGTGAACAGCAGCTGCAGGATCACGACCGCGGCGATCCCGATCAACAGATATTTGTTACCGAGATGGGCTTTGAACGAAAGGGACGAGTCGAGCTTGTAGCGGCTGTTGAGCAAATAGAACACCTGACCGATGACCAACGCGTTCACTGCGACTGCGCGGGCCAGGTCGTCGGGTGCATCCTTCGACTTCATCCAGAAGAACGCCCACAAGGTCAGCGCCAGCAATGCCAGTCCGACAAAGACGACTCGCCACACGCCGAACCGGTTAAGGATTGGGCGGTCGACCGCGCTCGGTAGCCGCTGCATGACATCGAGCTCATGCGGCTCAAAGGAGATAACGAGCCCGAGCGCCACTGAGGTCACCATATTAACCCAAAGGATCTGCGGTGCGGTGATCGGTGCCGTAAAGCCGACGAAGATAGCCACCATAATGACCAACGCCTGGGCGACGTTGGTCGGCAGCATAAAAAGAATGGCCTTTTCGATGTTGTTGTAAACCGTGCGCCCTTCTTTGACGGCGGCGGTGATCGAGGCGAAGTTGTCGTCGGCCAGTACCATCTCGGCCGCTTCCTTGGTAACTTCAGTGCCCTTGATCCCCATGGCGACGCCGACGTCGGCTTTCTTGAGCGACGGGGCGTCGTTCACTCCGTCTCCGGTCATCGCGACGATCTGCTTGTTCGCCTGGATCGCCTTGACGAGACGGAGCTTGTGCTCCGGGCTCGCGCGCGCAAAAACATCGACCTCGCGCACCCTGTCCTGCAGGGTCGCCGTGTCCATTTCCTCGATCTCAGATCCCGTAATCGTGGTCGCCGGTGATCATCGTCACCCGGATGCCGCCGGCATGGCATTCGCTCACCGCCTCGATCGCCTCCGTCCGCGGCGGATCGAGCAACCCGACCAGGCCGAGCAGAACCAGGTTTTTCGGGAGATCCGCGGGGCCGAGACGCCCGGCGACCACAACGTGATCCTCGATACACGCCAAGGCCAGGACGCGCTCGCCTTGCGCCGCCAGCTCATCCGACGCCTTCTCAAAATGGCCGCGGTCGAGCGGAATAGCCTGGCCCCCGCTGGTCGCCTGCCAGTCACAATGCTCGAGGATCACCTCGGGCGCGCCCTTGACCAGCAGAAACTGCTTGCCGGCGGCGCCCTGATGCAAGGTCGCCATAAACCGGTGTTCGGACTCGAATGGGATCGCATCAATCCGAGGATAGGCGGCTTGCTCGGCTTGCCGTTCAAGACCGAGCTTGTTGCCGAACGGGTAAAGGGCTCCCTCGGTTGGGTCGCCTTCCACCTTCCAGGCTCCCTCTTCCCGGTGGAGTTCGGCGTCGTTGCACAGCATCGAGACGCGGCCCATCAGCCCCAGAACGGGATCCGCTCCTGCCGGTGCCCCATCCTTCAGCACCTCGCCTTCCGGCGCGTAGCCTTGACCGGTGACTTTGTAAGCGGCATCGGCGGTGACCGCCGACACCACCATCATTTCCATCAAGGTCAATGTGCCGGTCTTGTCGGAACAGATCCGCGACACCGAGCCCAGGGTTTCGACGGCCGGCAGCCGCCGAATGATGGCATTGCGCTGAGCCATACGCTGCAACCCGATCGCGAGCGTGACAGTGATCAGCGCCGGCAGACCTTCCGGGATTACCGAAACGGCAATGCTGACGACGGCCTGGAAGATGGAGGCAAAGTCCATTCCCCGGACCCATCTGCCATAAGCGAACACAATCACCGCCACGACGGCGATCACGGCGGTGATCGCATATCCAAATTTCTTGATCTGGCGAAGCAATGGGGTGTCGAGCGCGCTCACTGTAGCCATCAGCTCGTTGACGCGCCCGAGCTCGGTATTGCTCCCGGTGGCGACCACTACTCCAGTCGCGCGTCCCGACGACACCAAGGTGCCGGAGAACGCCATGCCTTCGCGATCTCCCACTGTCGCTTTCGCCGCCACTGCCGCGGTGGTCTTGTCGATCGGGACCGATTCGCCCGTGAGGGCCGCCTCCTCGGTCCGGAGGTTCTTCACGTCGACGAGGCGCAGGTCGGCGGGGATGCGATCGCCCGACTCAAGAAGCACGACATCGCCGGGCACCAGCTCCTCGGCCGGGATCAGGCGCGTCTCGCGGCCGCGGATGGTCCTCGCCTCTGCCGAAAGCATATTGCGGATCGAATCCAGCGCTTTTTCGGCCTTGCCCTCCTGGAAAAACCCGAGCAGGGCGTTGATAATTACGACACCCAAGATGACTGCAGCGTCGAGCCACAGACCGACCATCAGCTTTACAAAGCCAGCACCGAGCAGGACATAGACCAGGACGTTGTTCAGCTGAGCAAGAAATCGCATCAGCGGCCCCCGCTGCTTCCCCTCCGGTAAGCGATTGGCGCCATATTGGGAGAGGCGCCGAGATGCTTCTGCGGTATCCAATCCCGCCGCGGGGTCAGTCTTCAGCCGGCCGATTACTTGATCTGCCGGGACAGCGTGCCAAGTTGCGGTTTCAGAGCCGGGACTGCCGCGGACTGCCTCAGACATATTGGTCCTCCCTTGGTTTTTCTCGGCGACGCTACCAGCGCTCTGCGACAAGCTGCACCCCCCTAAGCGATGCCAGATCGTCGTAGGCATCGTCCATTATGCGGTCGGGTAGCGTCCCCTTCTTCTGCGGCACCTTTTCGTAAGGAATGAGGCTCAACAAATGGTGGATGCAATTGAGGCGAGCGCGCCGCTTGTCGTCTGAGCGGACGATATACCACGGTGCGAAATTCGTATTGGTCGCGGCGAACATGACGTCACGCGCTCGCGAATACTCAAACCATTTACTGCGCGAGCACAGATCAGTGGGGCTCAGCTTCCACTGACGCAGTGGATCTTCGATGCGGGCCAAGAAACGGCGCTTCTGCTCCTCCTCACTAACCTCCAGCCAGCATTTGACGAGTTGGATGCCGCCGTCGACGATGAACAGCTCGAACTCCGGGCAAACCTTTAGGAAGCGACGGTATTGCTCCTCTGTACAGAAGCCCATGACGCGCTCGACGCCCGCCCGGTTATACCAACTGCGGTCGAATATCACGATCTCGCCCGCCGTCGGGAGGTGCGCTACATAGCGCTGCAAGTACAATTGCCCCTTCTCTCGATCTGACGGTGCCGGCAAGGCCACTATGCGGAACACGCGCGGACTGACCCGCTCTGTAATGGCCTTGATCGTCCCGCCCTTGCCGGCGGCGTCTCGGCCTTCAAAAACGACGACGACGCGCAAGCCGGCTTGCTTGACCCAGTCCTGCAATGCGCAGAGCTCCACCTGAAGCTTGCGCAGCTGCTTTTCGTATTCCTTGCGCTTCATTGGCTTCCCCTATGAGGCGGCGGGTTGGTTCCCGGAGGCAATTCTCAGCGACTCGGCAAGCCGCCATGCATGATAAAATGTCCCATCCGCCCAGCCGAGCAATTCAAGGCCACCGCGGGCCGTCTCCGCCTGGGTACGTTGCAGTGCGACGTCTTGCAATAGTTTGTCGCGTCCGATCGTGCGTTCACCGGTGAGACCGTTTGAGGCGTTTCCCATCGCCTTGAAGATCTCTGCTCCGGGTGCCGCCTGGGGGTCCTTCGTAGTGTCGAGCCACGTAGCAAGCGCTCGTGCGCCGTCCTCAAAGCCAGCCGGAGGCTGCCAGCCGCTCGCATCCGGCGGCACGCGTGTGAAATCGTCATGCAGTTGGTTCAGGTGATCGAGCGCATGGCACAGCCGAACCAGACGCGGCTCGAATGCCCCCAAATCAAGTGTTTCGAGCGACAGAGACTGCAGGAATTGCTCTATCTGCCGGGCCGCATCGACCGGCGGATCATATCGGACGGGTTTACCGATAAGCCGACGGCGCACGGCGTCGACCGAACCATGCGCAAGTTCCAGAATGGCGCGCCACGCGGCCTCGAGCGCGACGGCCCCTCCGGCCTCGGCGAGGATTGGGTCGAGGCGACCGACAGCCGTCTCGGCGCCTACCCCGGTGATCCGCTCGATGATACTCGAGAAGCGGTCAAGCCATGGATAAAAAGCAAGAATCCCAACCAACTTGAATATGCTGCTGAACGCCGCCAGGGCGAGCACGCCATTGGGCTCGTCGAACTGAGTGCCGACCCAACGAGCCACTGCCACGATTGGGGTGAGGAGCAAGATCCCGATGATGCCGATAGAAACATTGTACACGATATGCGCCATTGCCGCGCGCCGCACCGCCAACCCGGCGCCGATTGCCACCAGCGCACTCGTCGCGGCGGTTCCGACGCTCTGGCCGACAATCATTGCGCACGCTTGCTCAAAGCTCAGCGACCCGGCATGCACGGCCACGAGTGTTGCCGCCGCGGCGGCACTTGAGCTCTGCATCACAACCGACATCAAGATTCCGACTCCAGCGAGGATCCATTGCCAGCCGAAACCGCTTCCGCCGATGGCATCGAGGTTCCACGAAACCCCTTCCATTCCCCTCTGCAGGTAGTCGATGCCGATAAAGAGCAGTCCAAATCCGGCCAGGATCGCCCCGGCCGAACGCGTTTTGCCCTTGGCAATAATCCAGAGAAAGGCGCCGATGCCGACCATCGGCATAGCAAATGCCGAGATTCGCAGACGAAACCCGAATATTGCTACCAGCCATGGTGTTGAGGTCGTGCCGAAAGTGGCGCCAATGATTACCCCAACTGACTGCGCAAAGGTGACCAATCCGGCGCTGACAAAACCAATGACGGTCAGCGTCGTCGCGGTTGAGGATTGAATCAGGACAGTAAATAGTGCACCGGAAACGATCGCACTCAACCGGCCGCCGACCATCGCCTGAAGCGCACGGCGGAGGGAATCGCCGGCAAGACCCTTCAGGCCCTCGGTCAAATGATGGATGCCGAGAAGGAACAAGCCCAATCCACCCACCAGTGTCACAGTGGAGGCGTCGTCCATTCACTCCCTTCAGCGCCGGACTTTTTCTTCAGACAAATTGTTGATCGCGATCAAGGCACCGTAAACGCCGCCGACCGCCGCAAGTTTTGGTCTATCAGATTTGCGAACTACGCCTCGATACGAGCCGTGTCTCCCGCAGCTAGATTACTTCCTCGGCGCGCAATTGCGGACTGCGGCCGGCGAGCTTTGCCTGCTCCAGCCCGGTGGGCGACTGGCATACGCGACCGCCGCGCGCTCAAAATGGCCGCGGGAGGTCGCCAATATGTAGTTCGGCAATTCACCGTTAAAATTCGATTATCTCAGTCTTGGTGGCCGCCCCTCGCCATCGCCAGCGCCTGTCCTACTGCAGCGTCATGCGGCGCAAACCGGCGTGTGCGGTGATCCTCCCCGAAACCCTCAGATTCGTAACGGTTCAGCGTCCGGCGCTGCTGCGGTAGTGCTCTGGCGCGCTCGACGAGCCGGAACTCGCAAGGCAGCTTTGGTGGAGTTGAGGGTCGGTGATCGGGCCGCATTCCTTTCCCATCCGCGCTTGGCGGAAGGCGGGATTTGTACGTAGCAGCCGTTCGTATTGTTCGCTTTCGATCACATTTTGCTGCGCATCCCGGGGCTCGGACACGTCGCCTTGGCTGACTACCGGCGGATGCTTCACCACCACAGTGCGCCGTGCTTCCGCTTGACCCCGCCGCGATCACCACCAGGCAGGCAGCCGCTGTCGCCAGACCCCGATTGATCGACATAGCCGCATCCTCCCAGACTATCCACGTGCAATGTAGAGACATCGGAGGCGCTTGAGATGAGCTCGGAATCCCAGCGCGATACCGAGTGTCCCAATATTGGCTGCCTTCGAGGGCAGTGCGCGAACCCGCTTTGCGATCTTACAAGCGGCGCAGGAGATCGGCGAAGTTGGCCCCAGCCGGCGCCTTACGGGTTTTTGACGTCGCGCGGAGCTCCGCCCCAGCGAGCGCAGCCGACCGCACTTCGCTCGGGCTATAGCCGAATTCACGTTTGAACGCCCGACTGAAGCTGGAAGCATCTGCGAAACAGAGATCCTCGGCAATCGCCGAGATCGACTGGGTCGTGGAAGTGTCGGAAAGAATGACATGCGCCTCGAGCAGCCGCTCGCGCTGAATGTAGCGCGTCACACCACCCGTGTCTTCGAACAGCCGATAGAGATTGGAACGGGACATTCCGATCAGCCGCCCGAGATTCTTCGGCCCCAGGGTCGGGGTTCGCAAATGCCTGCGGACCGCCTGCCGGACCCGTTCCTTGCGGCCGAGATCAATTTGCCGTTGAGCAATGGCCACCCGCGCCGCCGATGGCTCGACCGCCGCAGCGACCATCGCGCTGACCGCCTTGGTAACATGTGGAAAGTCTGACTCCGTCACAGCCGGCAGGCGGCCCTCCAAGGCCATCATGTAGTCGCCGAGCAGACGCCCAAGAGGGCTGTCAAGCACCGACCCGCAAATCGCATCGAGGAGATGGCCGATATCCCGGAATGTGTCTCGCGCCATTAAGAACTGCACCCGGTCGACATGCGTCCGCTCGTGTAGGAATTCCTGTCCGAGGGACCAAAGGTAAGGCGTTCTCGCGGGTACCTCGAGCTCGGTATCTGCTGTCTTCGCGAGGTGGGCGCCCCGGGCGCAATAGCTGATGACCCAATGATCGACCGGATCGCGCCTGACATGGCTCTTCGTGCGCGATATCTGGGAAGAGGCCGCGATGGTGCGGCTTATCGCCAAGCCTCCGAGGTTCCACAGCCGAATCTCGCTTGGAAACCCGTCACCGATCGGGTCTCTGGGCATCACCTCAAAGACAGACGAGTACCATTCCCGCCAGGCTTCGAACTGATCCCGTGGTCGGAAAGCTTGGGTTGAAAAAATATCCGGCGTCATGGTCTGCCGCGGTCCCGCGCCGATCTCTGCAGCTGCCCGATGGGTGCCGCTCACCGAAAAAGTGAGCAAATAACGCGCCGTCAGCGATTGCCTGTCAAGTCGATTCTACCATGCTATTCTTTACTGGAATCGGTAATCGGCCATCGCTGCACGCCCAAAGGGCGTTCGGTCTGTGTCAAATTGGCGCGATATGGGCCGCGCAAGCTGCGCTATGATTCTCTGGAACCCGCGCAGTAGCGCGCCGAAATTCGCCGTTGACGACGATGCGTGGCTTGGAAGCACGGCGCGGCGCGTCAGTGCATCCGATCGCAGTTCGCTGGGGCTATAGCCGAATTCCCGTTTGAAAGTTCGACTGAAACTAGAGGCGTCTGCGAAGCAGAGGTCTTCGGCAATAGCCGAGATCGACTCGTCTTCTCGGAGTCGGATAGAATGGCATGCACCTCGAGCAGCCGCTGGACGTGAATGTATCGGGCTACGCCGTCCGTATCTTCGAACAACCGATAGAGATTGGAACGGGACATTCCGACGAGCCGGCTAAGGGTCTTCGGCCCTAACGTCGGCGTTCGCAAGTGCCGGCGGACGGCCTGCCGCACCCGCTCATTGCGACCGAAATCGACTTGCGATTTGGCGACGGCTATACGCTCCGCCGATGGAGCGATCGCAGCCGCGATCATCGCGCCAACAGCGTTTGTCAATCGGGGAAAGTCGCTCTCGGTCACGGCTGGCAGGTGGCGCTCGAGAGCCAACATGTAGTCGCCAAGAAGATGTCCAAGAGGCGTATCCATTACCGACCCGCAAGCGGCATCGAGCAGAGATGCAATATTCTGGAAGCGTCGCGCGCCATAAGCAACTGGATCCGGTCGATATGCGTCCGCTCGTGCAAGAATTCTGGTCCGAGCGAAGAGAGAAAGGGCACTTTTGCGGGTATTTCGAGCGCTGTCCTAGCCGTCTTCGTGAGATGCGTGCCCCGGATGCAGTAGCTAACGACCCAATGGTCGATGGCATCGCGCCTGAGGTTTCTCTTCGTTCGCGCGACACGAACGGGAGGCACGGAGGTTCGGCTCATCGCCAAACCGCCAAGTTTCCATAAATGCAGCTCGGCCGGAAATTCGTAACTGGTCGATTGTTCAGGTAGGAAATCGAGGACGGGTTGGTGCCACTCGCGCCAGGCTTCGAATTGGTCGGGTGACTCGAGAAGCTGGGTCTCAACCGTTTCAGGTGTCGTGGCCGCCCTCACCATAGCCCAAAAACAAGGGCGGAAGCCGCGCCGGGCAACGCTAATCGATGGCCGACGTTCCACCTAAAGGTGAGAT
>Ga0318533_10001574_pt1 | contig 11465 bp, 8 predicted proteins | sample GRESIP053b4f27_FD_203675 | JGI IMG/M metagenome (GOLD analysis project Ga0318533, IMG submission 203675) | Tropical soil microbial communities from Luquillo Experimental Forest, Puerto Rico - GRE.SIPMG.053b4f27 | ecosystem: Environmental > Terrestrial > Soil > Tropical forest > Bulk soil...
CCGCCTTCAACCTGGAGACGGCGCCCGAGGGCGTGGTCGCGCAGTAGGGCGGCGCTCGCCGGCGGCGCGGTGCGCAACGGCCCGCTCATCGTCGCGCTGCAGTGGCTTGCGCCGAACCGCGGCCGCCGCGCCGACATCGCGCGCGCGGGCACGACCTCGCGCTAACATGCGAGCCGAAGGGCGAAGCTATGATCCGAACGCCGGTGTGTGACCTCTTGCAAATAGATCATCCCATCGCGCTTGGCGGCATGGGCTCAGTGTATGCGCCGCAACTCGTCGCAGCCGTGTCCGGTGCGGGCGGTCTGGGCGCCATGGGCTGCCATTATCTGACGCCCGAGCAGGTTCATGCCGGGACGGCCGCGATTCGCGAACTTACAAATCGGCCGTTTGCCTTGAACTTCCTGCTGTTTGATATCGAGGACGATTCTTTCGCATCGGCGCTCGCGCTGCGGCCCTCCGTGATCGCCTTTGCCTGGCCGTCAGCGGAGCAGGACGTGAAGCCTTATGTGGAGCGCGCCCATGCCGCGGGCTGCAAGGTCACGTTCATGGCGGGCGGCGTACCCGAGGCCGTGCGAGCCGCGCAGGCCGGGGCCGACGTGATCATTGCGCAAGGCACGGAGGGCGGGGGACATGTCGGCTGGCAAACGACCATGACGCTGGTGCCTATGGTGGTGGACGCCGTCGCGCCCATTCCGGTGCTCGCCGCAGGTGGAATTGCCGACGGGCGCGGGCTGGCGGCGGCAATCATGCTCGGCGCCGACGGCGTATTGCTCGGAACCAGATTCCTGGCCAGCCGGGAATCGTCGCTGCATCCCAATTTCAAGCAGGCCATTCTCGAGAGCAACGGGCACGACACGCTGCTCTCCGAAATACCGGATGTCGCGGCGGGGCTGGTCTGGCCCGGGGCGATGTCACGCTCGCGGCGCAACCGGTTCATCGAGCGATGGGCGGGGCGGGAATGGGCATTGCGTCAACACCAAGCGCAAGCGAAGGCAGCATTGCAAGCGGCGCGCAAGAGTGGCGACGTCGAGGAAGCCGTCCTGTCGATGGGGCAAGATGCCGGGCTCATTCACGATATCGCGCCCGCTGGCGAGATCGTCAGCCGGATTGCGCAAGACGCCGAACGCATATTGACCGACAGGGTCACGCGGTCCATCAGAAAGTCCTAGTGTCCCGATTCCGAAGTTCGCATCATTGTGCCGCAGCCTCGTTTGCGAACTTCGGAATCGAAGGACACTAGCAACTTATTGATCTAGTGTGGCTTTGGTTCAGAAGTCCGCATTTCGGACTTGGCTCGCAAAAATGATGCGGACTTCTGAGAAGCATTTTATGCTTGATTTTACGAGAGAATTTTGCCACTTGTAGCATCCTTGTCGCGTCCCCATATTCGGACTGTTGACGAAACCTTCGGAAACTTTAGAGGATAGGAGCGGAACGTGTCTGTGCGCAAGCGAACGTGGCGAAGTCCCAACGGCGAGATGCGGGAGGCGTGGGTCGTGGACTACGTCGACCAGCACGGCGACCGCCACTTGAAGACCTTCACCAAGAAACGCGATGCCGACGCCCACCACGCCATTGTCGGCGTCGCCGTGCGCGCCGGAACGCATACCGCCGACAGCAAGAGCCTGACCATCGGCAAGGCCGCCGAGTTGTGGCTCGCCTCATGCGAAGCTGCCGGGCTGGAGCGCGCCACCATCGCCGCCTATCGCCAGCACATCGCGCTGCGCATCGTCCCCGTGCTCGGAGCGCTGCGGCTCTCGCAGTTGACCGTGCCGCTGGTGCGCGGCTTCGAGGATCGGCTGGCGGCCGATGGCTACTCGCCGGTGATGGTGCGCAAGTGCCGCCGCTTGCTCGGCTCGCTCGTTGGCGATGCGCAAGAGCGCGGCCTTGTGGCGCAGAACGTCGTGCGCTCGCTGCGAACTTCCCGCCGGGGCAAGGACGCGCGCATCGAGCGCCGCCGCAACGGCAAGCTGAAGATCGGTGTCGATATCCCCTCGCCGGACGAGATTCGCGCCATCATCGCCGCGCTCGTCGCGATCGACGAAGCCGCACGCTTCCGGCCGCTACTGCTGACCGCGATCTTCACCGGCTTGCGGGCGAGCGAGTTGCGCGGCCTCAAATGGGCCGACATTGACTTGAAGCGCGGTGAAGTCCACGTGCGCCAGCGCGCCGATCGCTACGGCAAGATCGGACGGACGAAGTCGGAGGCGGGCGAGCGCACGGTGCCGCTACCGCCGATGGTGGTGTCGGTGCTGCGCGAGCACCGGCTCGCCTGCCCGAATGGGACGCTTGGCCTCGTTTTCCCGAACAGCAAGGGCAGCGTCGATCATCGCAACACGATCGTCGAGCGCGGCCTGCATCCGGCGCAGGTTGCTGCCGGGGTGGTCGATCAGCATGGCCGGGCGAAATACAAGGGCCTGCACGCGCTGCGGCACTTCTACGCCTCGTGGAGCATCAACCGCCGCGTCGATGGTGGGTTGGAGTTGCCGTTGAAGGTGGTACAGGCCCGGCTCGGGCACGCTTCCATCCAGATGACGGCGGACACCTACGGCCACCTGTTCCCGCGCGGCGACGACGGCGCCGAGCTTGCGGCGGCGGAGCAGGCGCTGCTGGCGTAAGGGGGGATGGACGCCGCCGGTGTTACCGAAGGGAAGAGGGCACTGCGCGCCTCCGCAAGTCGATTGCGGGGCGTTCTAATCGTGAAGGGGCTCCCTACTTCGCCGCGTACTTGCCGCCCGCGGTCTCCAGCGGCGGATCGAACATCCCGGATTCCTTCAGCACCTTCGCGCACGCCCTGAAGACAACGCCGTCGCCCAGCTCCTGGCCGCGCAGCGCATGAGCAACAGCCTGCGTCGCGCTCCCCGGCCTGGCGCCGGTTTTTTCTTTTTCAGGCCCCGCCATTCTCCCAGCCTGCCCACGGCCGCGGCCCCGTGCGAGCTCGCACTTGATCGGCGCGGCGGGCGGATTGGCGGCTCTGCGGAGTCAACCGGAGCTTGGTGCTCAAACTCGCAATGCTGGACGACTGTCGACCGTGCAGCCGCATGAGGCTCGCCAGCTGGCGCGAAAGCGTCTTCTCCTCCCGGCTCCCTACCGGCGCCTTGGCCAACCGGGTGCGCACCTGCTCGATGGCGCCGGCGATCTCGCGCGCGTAGCTGATGTGGCAGACAAGCTCCGTCAGCAACGGCGTGACGTCGCTGAACCAGTCGCGGTCAACGGCGGCAACAAGCTCGCGCCAGATTTTTCGCTGCGAGGGACTGAGATCTTTGGGCGGCGGCGCGCGTCGGCTGGGGATGATCGGGCCGTCCGCTGACACATCCATGGCGCCACCCTTCCGGTCGTGGCCGCACCTTGCTCCCAAACGGGGAAATCGCGCAACAGCGGAGTTGCCGTTACGAAACAGCAAGTCGACGGCCCCGGACGTCCACGCGCGCTCTCAGGATCCCCATGGTGGTCGGGCTTACACCCGACGACCACGCGAGATTCTGGCCCACCATGGCAGCTCGTCGGACGCCGCCGTCTTGCGGCGACTCACGCGCGCCAGCTTTTTCGCATACATCGTCGCGCGACGGGTCTCGCCGGTCTGTCTATGTCGTCTTCGTTTCCCTCGCGCCATGCTCGATGATGCCCCGCACGCTGCGCAATCGGCAAGGGCGGCGCCGCTCACCGGGTGGCGCGCAATCCCGGCCACGCGTTCGCGCCGCCGAGCGAAGCTGTCTACAAGCATCTCGCGGATCCTTGTTGCCCTGTGGGGGCCACTTGGGCACTCGGCTTTGGTGGCGCCTTTTGTCGCCACTTTTGGCGCACTTTGTCCCAACCTCCACAGGTTGTACCAAGCCCCGCTCAATCGAGCCAAACTCGCCCGAAATAACATTCTCCGGAGCCAAAACCCCTCGAAACGGCTCGAAAACAGAGGCAAATACCCCTTATCCGGCAACGACTTAATCGAGGTGCGAAAAGGCGCGGAAAAGTCGCCTCGGAACCTTCCCAAACCGCCCATTTTGCACGATTTTCAAAGCTCGGGTGCATCCGCGCCCGACCGATCGTCACCGTCGCAACTTCCGACCATCCCCCCTGCCCCCAACAGGAAGAGCCAGAGACCCGTTCGAGCGATTGGCCTCACGGAGCAAATGTTTGGCGCAAAGTAACAAAACCCGGAACCGGGGCAAATCGACATAAGAAGCGGAAGCGACACGGCTACGAGCCATGAACCGCACCGACCGTTACATTCTCTCGTGCCCATCCTGGGACGAATTCTACCGGCGGACGGGATCGCTCTCGGAGGCCGACAAGGGCCGCATCTTCGAGCGGCTCGTGCAACTCTATCTGCAAACCGCGCCGGAATATCGGACGATACTCCAGGACGTCTGGCTGCTGCGCGAGGTTCCTCCCAAGCTTCGCAAAAAACTCAAGCTGCCGCTTAGTGACGAAGGCATCGACCTGATCGCGCGCACGCGGCGCGGCGAATATTGGGGCGTCCAGGCAAAGTTCATCGGCAAGCATGACGCGGCGCTCGGCCTCAGAAGGCTGAGCACGTTCATGCATGCGACCTGGAACATTTGCCAAAACATCAATCTGGCCATTGTTGCGCACACATCCTCGTTGCCAATCCGCAAGCGCAAACTCCTGCGCGACACACGCGAGATTGGTCTCGACCGTTGGCTTTTGGCGGATTGGTCGCTGATCGTCCGCAATCTGAAGGGCAAGGGCGTACGCCCGCAGCCGCGGAAGCCTCGACCCGACCAGCTGCGCGCTATCACTGCCGCCAAGAAACACTTCATCCACAACAAGGAGACGCGCGGCCGACTGATCATGCCGTGCGGCACGGGCAAGAGTCTGATCGCGTTCTGGACCGCCGAAGCGCTCAAAGCCAAAACGATCGTTGTCGCCGTGCCGAGCCTTGGCCTGATCCGGCAAAGCGTCGCGGATTGGACGCGTGAATTTCTGGCGAAGGGTCAAAAGCCCGATTGGATCTGCGTGTGCAGCGACGACTCCGTAGGCAATCTCGAACGCGATGAAATCGTGGGCGAGGTCTACGACACCGGTCTGCCCACGCATACCGATCCGAAGGAGATCGCACGCGAGCTGCGCAGGCCTGGCAAAACCAAGATCGTTTTCACCACCTATCAGAGCGGCGATCAGCTCGCTGCGGCGGCACGGCTCGCAAAGACCAAATTTGATCTTGTCATCTTCGACGAGGCGCACCGCACAGTCGGCGCGCAGTCGAAGTCATTTGCGACGCTACTGCGGGATCGCTCTCTCAAGACCCGCTATCGGCTGTTCATGACCGCGACCGAGCGAAGGGTAAACGACGACGTTGATGTCTTCTCGATGGACGATAACGAGGACGTTTACGGCAAGCGCTTCTTCACCATGTCGTTCAAGGAAGCGATCTCGCTCGGCATTATTTCCAATTACAAAATCCTGACCGTCGCCGTAAGCGACCAGCAAGTCGCCAGCCTGATCGCTAGAAATCGGCTGTTGAACCTGCACCGCAATCTCGACGAAGCCGAAGCACGCGCCGTTGCGACGGGCATCGCGCTCAAACGGATTTACAAAAAGTATGGTGTCAAGCACGCGATCTCGTTCCACGCCAGCATTCTCGCCGCCGATCGCTTCCGGGCACAACAGGATGTGCTCAATTGCTTGCAGCCGCGCGCCGAGAACTTCCACGTTTCAAGTCGCAAGTCGGCCGGTGAGCGCAAGTTACGGCTCGACGAGTTCAACCAAGCCCCGCGCGCCCTCATGACCAACGCCCGATGCCTCCAGGAAGGCATCGACGTGCCCGCCATCGATTGCGTGGTCTTCGCCGACCCCAAGCAAAGCGCCACTGACGTGATCCAAGCGGCTGGCCGCGCGATGCGGCGATCAAAGGGCAAGAAATACGGCTACGTCGTCGTACCGATCATCGTGCCGGATCGGATGACGTTCGAGGAATTCGCAGCGACGACAGCGTTCCGTACCGTGGTGCGCATCATCACCGGACTCTCTGTTCACGACACGCGGATCGTCGATGAACTCCGCGCGATCCATTACGGGCGCGTTTCCAAGGGCAAGATCATCAAGATCGACGGCAAGATCCCGGTCGGGATGCGCATGTCGCTTGGCCGGTTCGCCGACGCGGTCTCGGTCAAGCTGTGGGACAACGTCGCGCGGGTGAATTGGCGCTCGTTTGAGGAAGCGCGGACTTACGTCCGCGCGCTTGGACTAAAGAACACCAATGAATGGAAAGCCTACTGCGACTCCGGGAAAAAGCCGAGTGACATCCCGTTTGCACCGTGGGAGCTTTATGCCGATAGCGGCTGGGCTGGAATGGGTGACTGGCTAGGCACCGCCAATCGTCGGGGTAACTGGCGACCATTTGAGGAAGCACGTGCGTTTACACGCACGCTTGGACTCAAGGACGCAAACGGATGGCGGGCCTATTGCCGCTCGGGAAAAAAGCCGAACGATATTCCGGTTGCACCGTGGCAAGTTTATGCCAATCGAGGTTGGTTGAGTTTCCGTGATTGGCTGGGGTGTGATTGGCGACCATTCGAGGAAGCGCGGGCCTTTGCGCGCGCTCTTGGAGTCAATTTGACCGAATGGAAAGCCTATTGCCGCTCGGGGAAAAAACCAAATGATATCCCGAAAAGTCCTGACACGGTCTATGCTGGTGCTGGCTGGATCGACTGGGGTGATTGGCTCGGATACGAATCTCGCTCTAGTGATTTCCGCCCGTTCGAGGAAGCGCGGGCGTTCGTGCAAAAACTGAAGTTAAAGTCTATAGCCGAATGGAGGGCCTACTGCCGCTCGGGAAAAAAACCAAAAGATATTCCGGCGGGTCCTGAGAGCGTCTATGCCGATTCAGGTTGGGCGGGCTTTCCCGATTGGCTGGGGTCTGGCCGTCTCCGCGGTGGTCGTGACGGCTGGCGTCCGTTCGAGGAGGCACGGGAGTTCGTCCGCGGTCTCGGATTTACGAGTCAGGCCGAATGGAGGGACTACTGCCGCTCGGAGAAAAAGCCCAACGACATCCCGTCAGCTCCGTGGGATGTATATGCTGGAGCTGGCTGGGAGGGCTTGATCGATTGGCTCGGAGACGGCCGACGTGTTAGCGGCTGGAGGTCTTTCGAAGATGCGCGCTCTTTTGCGCGCAGTCTCGGGTTCAAAAACTACAAGAAATGGTTTGCCTATTGCAAATCAGAAAAGAAGCCCGACGACATCCCAGCCGCTGCTGATCGGATTTACGCCGACGCTGGCTGGGTAAGCTGGAGCGATTGGATCGGAACTAGCAATCGCCGTGGTGGCTGGCGCTCTTTCAAAGAAGCTCGCGCCTTTGTGCATAAGCTCAAGCTCAAAAACGTGACGAGAGATTGGCGCGCCTACTGCAAATCCGGGAAGAAGCCCGACGACATCCCTACAAACCCTCCTGCAGTCTATGCCGACGCTGGCTGGGCTGGTTGGGGCGACTGGCTCGGGAATGGAGAGCGCCGCCGTGGGGCGGCGTGGCGAGATTTCAAGGACGCTCGCACCTTTGTGCGCGCTCTCAGGCTCGAAAGCGGCACGGAATGGCTCGCCTACTGCAAATCCGGGAAGAAGCCCGACGATATCCCGACTAATCCTGACACAGTTTATGCTGATGATGGTTGGACGAGCGTGGCCGATTGGCTTGGAAGCAAGCGGCGCATTGGCGGCTGGCGATCTTTCAAAGAGGCTCGCGCTTTTGCTCGCAGGCTCGGGCTCAAAAGCAACGACGAATGGCGGGTCTATTGCAAATCCAAGAAGAAACCCGACGATATCCCGTCACGTCCTGACGTCCGTTATGCCAATGCTGGCTGGAGGGGATGGAACGATTGGTTCGGCAAGCCCGAGATGCTCCCCTTCAAAAAAGCTCGCGCTTTTGTTCGCACGCTCGGACTCAAAAACAGCGAAGAGTGGGCGACCTATTGTAAGTCGGAGAAAAAGCCCCCGAACATCCCGAACACACCTTATCAGCATTACGCTGACAAAGGCTGGGCGGGATGGAGCGATTGGCTCGGCAACGAGCACCGCTGGCGTTCTTTCAACAAAGCTCGCGCCCTTGCGCGCAGCCTCGGGCTCAAAACCGGGTCGGAATGGTGGACTTATTGTAAGTCCGGCAAAGCGCCCAAGGACATCCCGTTATGTCCTCAGTCAGTCTATGCCGAAGCTGGCTGGGCGGGGTGGAACGATTGGCTGGGCTCTGGACGCAAGATGCTTCCCTTCAAAAAAGCTCGTGCCTTTGTGCGCGGCCTAAAATTCAAAAGCTGGGCTGACTGGCGTGAATATTGCCGGACTGGGAAAAGGCCCAACGACATTCCGTCTACTCCGAATATAATCTACGCCGATACGGGTTGGGCTGGCTGGGGAGATTGGCTTGGAGCCGACCTGCGTCGTGTTAGCAACTGGCGTGGGTTCGAGGAAGCGCGCACCTTCGCGCGTAATCTCAAACTCAATAATCAAAAAGAGTGGGCCGCATATTGCCGCTCCGGGAAAAAACCCAATGACATTCCAAGTACACCGGAGAAGGTGTATGCGAAAGCCGGTTGGGCCGGTCTCAACGATTGGCTTGGCACCGATATCCACCGCCGTGGTAATTCTTGGCGCCCGTTTAAGGAAGCTCGCGCGTTTGCGCGCACGCTTGGAATCAAGTCGAGCTTTGCATGGCTGAGGGAATACGCTCGCTCGGGAAAAAAGCCGAATGACATCCCGGCTGTGCCCAACAAGGCTTATGCCGAGCACTGGGTCGATTGGAGTGATTGGCTTGGGAGGGCCGCATAGAGGCGCAACCGACACGACGGAAGTCCGAGCATGGACCATTGGTTCGGTCAGTCGGCCTCAGCTCATCGGAACTACCGCGCGCCCTCGATCGGCTCGACGTAATGCACCCCGCACCGATCCCAACTAGAGCCGAGCCTGCTGCAACTCGGTGCGGCGAGATGGTCGAGTAGGTTGGGCATCGTGTAGTTCGCACCATGAGAGGCGATGAGGTCATCGCGCGAAAACGCAGCCCGCCAATCGCACTTGCTGCGAGCGACAAGTATGATAACCCCTTCACTACAGGCTCCGGAGGGAGGGCGGGACCGTAGAGGAGCAGCCATATCGAGGAAGGCTAGCGTAATCAAGACATCCAAAGGACTCGCTAATCTTGGGTGCAATCTAAGAATTTCTGGCCGATACTTCCTGACGCTGATCCCTCTGGCGCTATCCTGGGGCGACACATGGCTACCACTGCAAAAAAACGACAAGAAATGCCCATCAATCGCGACGTTCTGGTGTGGGCGCGCGAGCGGGTCGGGCTTAGCCAAGATGACGCGGCGGAAGGCGTAGGCGTCAAGCCCGAACAACTCCGTCAGTGGGAGAGTGGGCCGAAAGTTCCGACCGTGAAACAGGCGCGCAAACTGGCGCAAGTGTATGACCGCCCTTTCCTGGAGTTCTTTTCCAGCGAGCGTCCGAAGATCAAGCCACTGGAGCTGGTGCCAGATTTCAGGATGCATCGAGAGGCGGACATTCCTACTGAGCACTATGAACTCCTACTCATTCAGTCTGAGGCTGAGGAAATACGACTGAATGCTCTCGATTTATTCGAGATGCTAGGAGAGCAACCGCCAATCCTACCCGATGCCATTTATGGGGCCGTGACAGACGACGTTGAGAGCGTCGCTGCGCAAGCTCGCGCGATCCTTGGCCTTTCTATAGAGGAACAACTAAGCCTCACATCTGTACAGAAGGACAGTTTTGTTAACATTCTTCGCAGCAAGTTCGAGGCCGCAGGAATCCTCGTCGCAAAGAACTCTGCTCTTGCTCGCTTTGGGGGCAGAGGAATGTGTTTGTTCGCCACTCCGCTTCCCCTAATCATATTTTCAACTGAAGCGCCAAGTGCGCAAGCATTTACGCTCGCGCACGAACTCGCACATGTTGTTCTGAAGCTGAGCGCGATCAGTGGTCCACCAGGCTTCGCTACTCCATCAGCGAAGCGGATTGAGGACTGGTGTAATGCATTTGCCGCCGCGTTTCTAATACCTGCAAGCGCGCTTTCCAAAATCTTTTCAAAGCCCCCTTCTCCGCTGGCGGCTATCGGCGATGCAGAACTTAGTAGCCTTGCCAAGGCATTCGCGGTCAGCCGTCACGCTATGCTGGTCCGACTTGTGAACCTTGGGTACGTTCGGCCGTCTTTTTATTGGAGCATCAAGCGCGAGGAATTTCTGACAGAAGAGACTCAGTACAAATCGTGGGGGCGATCTAAATACTACGGATCAAGATACCGAACATCGCGAGGCGATCTTTATACGGGGTTGGTTCTGGAGGCGTGGTCCAATGGGATAATTACCAATCACAGCGCTGCAGAATTCATGGGTATTAAGAACCTTGCTCACCTAGAGGCGATCAGGGAACGGTTCCGCGAGTGAAGGCATATTGCCTCGATACGTCTGGTCTAAGTACACCTCTGGAGCATATGCCAGAGGACATTCACACGGTTCTTTGGTCTCGCCTTGCGACGATAGTGGCGGATGGAAAGTTTGCGGTGACTACGGAAATCTATGAGGAACTGGCGCTTTTGCCGGGGCTAATTGGGGACTGCATCAGGGGGACCAAAGCAAATTTGCAGCTTGAGATCGAAGACGCAGAATGGGATTGGCAAACCTATCTTGCGCACATCGAGAGGATGCGCCAAGCGTATTTTGACGTGATCTCCGAGTACAACGGCAACCGGAAGCACACTATTGGTCTAACCGATCTCTCAATTATCGCCTTAGCAAAGACCTTGGCCCTTCCTGTTATCAGTTCGGAAAGGAAACTAGCGACTGCACAGGAAAGTAAGAAGCGTCAAAAGATACCGGACATTTGCGAGCGTGAAGGCGTACCCCATATTAGCTTCAACGAGTTTCTGAGAAAAGAGGGGATCACGAATTGACGATCACCTTGACAAAGCCGAACGAATTTATCGCTCAAGGAAAAAGCTGAGGTATCGGAGCGCAAGTGGAAGATCGCTTAAACGAGCGTAGTAGGCGAAGGCGCTAGCGCAACAGATGCGCGCGGCTTCTCCAGCGGGTTGAAGACATCGGCGCTAAGGTCGCAAAGATGGCGGCCTTTAGTTCAGCGGCTGAGTGATGTCGCGCTCGGTCACCTTGGCGCGCGCGATCTCTCGCTCGCGATAGAGCGCGGCAAGCTCGGCCTCGGCATGCTGGCGCGCGCTAGCACAGCAGTCCGAAGCTCGCGCAATGCACCGCGGACCTCAGAGAGGGGTGCTTTCGTCATCAGAAGTTCGCGCAGGGGGATCGCGTTCGGTTTTGAGCACGGCGATGCAGCAAGGTCAATTGATCGCGCGGCGGGGCGGCAATGGATTGGGCAGCTCGACTACTGTATTGCAGTCCTCGTCCCGCTCATTGGCGAAGCGAAAGCCCTTCGCGTTAGCGCGCAATCGATCTGGCGCGATGGCATCGATGCGGCCCATGACTTCGGCATGTCGC
>Ga0318533_10001576_pt1 | contig 11457 bp, 12 predicted proteins | sample GRESIP053b4f27_FD_203675 | JGI IMG/M metagenome (GOLD analysis project Ga0318533, IMG submission 203675) | Tropical soil microbial communities from Luquillo Experimental Forest, Puerto Rico - GRE.SIPMG.053b4f27 | ecosystem: Environmental > Terrestrial > Soil > Tropical forest > Bulk soil...
GGTAATCATAGGGCAACAACTGGTAGCAGCGAAAACGAAAGTTGGCGGTTGGCATCGTCGACGTCCAAGGACCGATTTCACTTGCTTACTGAGGGTAGCTGGATCGGTCGTTTATCCGGTGTAATTCCGGTGCGTTTGACCTGAGGGTCGACTTGAGCCGTTTAGTTGCGTTGGGCTAGCTGTCTCACAGAGGGTGGAATGCCGCAAACGGTGTCGTGATCGAACGTCGGAAAAGGTGCTGAGACCCGTCGTTCCGATAGATTTTCTCGCCCGCCAATTGGCGGGCGCTGGGGGGGCGTGGTCGGCTGTACGGAGGCGATCATGGATGGCGAAATACAGACGTCGCGTCGGCCGAAGAGCACCCCCTGGAACAAGGGACGCATCACCGGACAAAAGCGTCCACTCAAACCGAAGGACGTTTGGGCGATCCGGATCCGGCTACAGCTCGAGCAACGAGCGCGCGACCTCGCTCTCTTCAATCTTGCCATCGGTCGAACCGATTGATTTAGGTCCTCCCCTTCAAACGGTAGACTAAAGGGATTGTCCCAACACAGGCCAGCCAGTCAAAGTCAAAGCCTTGCGAGGTCACTTCACAAATGGCCGACATGCAGTTGGCCCCACGCTCGACGGTCTCGTGTGGGTACCCAATCGCTCAATCGAGCTGACGATGGCGCTCGCCCCTCACCGACGAGGTCATTGAGTGAACCGGCGTGAATCTCGCTGGCCGGAGCGGCGATTGCGGGGCGCACGCGGTAAGCGCAGAGCAGAAGGGCAATGCCGGTGGTCGGATTCCTCAACGACGGATCGCCGGACGGGTATAAGCGCTACGCCGCCGCGATCCGTCAAGGCTTGCAGGAAGCTGGTTACACTCCGGGCCAATAGGAGAAGTCCGCTGGTCGGCTGCCCCGGCTTCCGAGTCTCCAGAAAACTGGTGTATCTTCGCTTTGAAGCCGCATCGCGGAAAGGGCGCCGAAGCCCATCTTTCAGCGTCAGCGAGAATGCCATCGGCGGGCAGAATAGTCGCGACCACCAATGGCCAAAGCACAGGGAGATACTCAATGACTCGTTACACATCTCCGGGAATGGTAAGAGAAGCCAACTCTCAACCCGATCCTGCGGTGAGCCTCCCTGGCGACCTCTCGCGCCGGAACTTCGTTGCGGCCGTCTCAGCCGCGGCCGTTGGCGGCTTCTCGCTCGCGCAGGGAGCTGCACATGCCGCCAATGTCCGCCCCGATCTTGCAAGCCTGCCGCCTTACGGGAACGGCACGCTTCCACCGGGCATCCGGTCCCGCGCCATTGCCAACGTCAACGGCCTGACCGTGCAAATCCTGGAAGCCGGCTACGAGAGTTCAGGCCGGCCCGCGGTATTGCTCATGCACGGCTTCCCTGAACTTGCTTACAGCTGGCGCAAGGTCATGCTTCCTTTGGCGGCAGCCGGCTATCACGTCATTGCTCCGGATCAGCGCGGCTACGGGCGCACCACGGGCTGGGACGACTCCTATGACGCCGATCCCGATCCCTTCCGCTTCCTCAACATGACGCGGGATGCCATGGGCTTGGTATTCGCGCTCGGCTACCGGCAGGTGGCAGCCGTGGTCGGCCATGACGCCGGCGCACCGGTTGCCGCCTGGAGCGCCCTGATAAGGCCCGATGTCTTCCGCTCGTTGGCGATGATGAGTTCGCCGTTCACCGGCGCCCCGAGTCTCCCGTTCAACACCGCGAACGGGGCCGCTATGCCGCGCCCGCCGCAAACTGATGATGAGCTTGATACAGAGTTGGCGAAGCTAAATCCTCCGCGGAAATACTATCAGAACTACCAGCGCACCCCCGGGGCCAACGACGATATGCTGCATGCCCCACAGGGTCTCCACGCTTTCTTTCGCGCCTATTATCACTACAAGAGTGCCGACTGGAAAGGAAACCAGCCCCACCCGTTAAAGGCGCGAACGGCCGAAGAGATGGCCCAAATGCCTACCTATTATGTGATGGAGCGCGACAAGGGCATGGCGGCTACGGTTGCCCCCTTCATGCCAACGGCAGAGGAGATTGCGGCGTGCAAGTGGCTGACCGAGGCCGAGGTCGACGTGTATGTGACAGAATATTCCCGCACGCAATTCACCGGCGCCTTGCAGGGGTATCGGGTTCGGCGCGGCACCGATCCCAAGACCATCGCCGAAATGCTGACCTTCTCGGGCCGCACCATTGACGTGCCGTCGATATTCATCGCCGGCAAGAGCGACTGGGGTGTCTACCAGGTTCCCGGCGGCGACGTGACCATGCAGAAGACTGCATGCACTCAAATGGTGGGCTTTCATCTGATAGAGGGAGCTGGCCATTGGGTACAGCAGGAACAGCCTGAAAGTGTCAGCGAGCTCTTCATCCAATTCCTGCGCGACCAATCTCAGGCTGGCCGCAGACTCTGAACCGATGACGGATGGCGCTGGCTTGCACCGATGCCACGCCAATGAGGCACGGAGGTCGCGTACGGCAGCAGCCAGCCGGCCAGATCCGCGTCCGGACGCGTCCCGAAGGGACTAAACCCGAGGCGGTCCTGCGGTGCGGCCACATGGCGCTGTCGGTTCCGCTCCGCGGCGAGATAGTCCTGGATTGACTCCGGAAGAGCGTCAATCTGCTCTGCGATGAACAAGACGAGCGGCCGCGGCGGCCGCTCACCCGCCTTCGGCGGACGGCCCGGATAGCGCAGATAGCACAGCATGAGGGCGTGGCCGAGGCGATTATGATCGCCACGACAGCGCCGGATCGCTGCGAGGTCCGCGGCCGATAATGTGTAGTGGCGTATCAGCTCACGTTGATCCGTGGGCGGATCGAGCAGCGCGGTGATCTGGGCTTCGGTCAATTACTGTCGTCGCGCCACTCATGCCTTTCCGGTATCCCGGAGGCCGGCAGACCAGCCGATCCAGGCGAGGAAGTCGATCAGGGTGCTGCGCTGGAGGCCGAAGGTGCGGCAGTCCGCCCCCTTGCTGGTGCGGCTGAATCGCGAGCGGCGAGCGACCGGCCACGGAAAACCGTGACGGATTCCGCCCGCTAGGGCCGCGCCCGATGCCGTGAGTAAGGCCGCATGAGTTCGTGGTTTGTCCGCTTATGCGTGAAATCTGGGCGTTTCGTTACTTCTGGTCCAAGCGTAACCTTGTCTTCGTACAGAGCCGCGCTTTCCCAGGGTATTATCTAGTTGACAATTGAAGGGGAAGAGTGAAGGTCGTTTATGCGACGCTCGTCGTGGTGCGCGCTAATGATTGTGGCGGCGATTGGATGGGGGATCGCCGGACTAGTGGCCGTCGCGCTGGTGTCTCGGGTCGGTTGGCTAGGCATCTTAATTCTCGGATTGGCCATCCTTTGGTGGCGCTTAACGTCGAACTCGATACCGATTCGCCAGCCTGGAGCGCGACCCTATTGCGCCGCCAGTATGAGCAGACGTTTGAGGGTACGACCGAAGAGCGGTTCGAGAGGTGGGCGGCGCGTGTCGACCGCAACAAATGGCTCTACATAGCTAGGACGATCGGCATCGCGGCCATCCTGATCGGTCTGAACATGTTTATCGCGCATCAGCTTTAAGGGTGGTGTCGCGTTTCGCCAACCTACTTGCGCTGGGTTTGTCTAGTGGATCATCGCCCTTTCCGGCTAAAGGCGACCTTTGCCTGGGCCCGAGGATCGATCGAAGGAAACGGGTAAGCGGTCATTCGACCGAGTGCTCCGCTCCTCACTCAGTGGCATTGGGAATTGACAAGGCGAGCTGTTGATGACCCCCAACACCTCGGCAGTTGCAGTCTGCTGCTCCAGTGCCTCGCGCGTCTCGGTCAACAGCCGCGCGTTTTCCATCGCGATGACTGCCTGCGCGGCGAAGTTCTCAAGCAGCGCGATCTCTTTCTCGGAAAACGGCTGCACTTCGCGGCGAACGGCGACGATCTGTCCCAGAAGCACGTCATCCTTGCGCAGCGGGACACAGAGCACTGTGCGGCTACCGGCTTCGACAGCCGCCTGCACCTGCTGCTGGACCTCCGGGTCGTCCAACTGCGTCAGATCTGCGACCTGGACGAACCGCTCTCCGTCCAGCAGTCGCCGCATCGGGAGCTTGGGGCCGGGTCGGATCCCCTGCTGCAGCTGCCCAGCCAGGGGTTCTGGCAAGCCCCGGACTGCAACCGCACGGAATTGCTCGCCGTCGTAAGTTTGCAGCGAGCCGTGGGCGATCCCGCATAAGCCCATCGCCTTTTCCAATATTGCGTCAAACACCGGGGCAAGATCGCCGGGCGACGAGTTGATGACCTGTAATACCTCGGCGGTCGCGGTCTGCTGCTCCAGTGCCTCGCGCGTCTCGGTTAAGAGCCGCGCGTTCTCCATCGCAAGGACCGCCTGCCGGCGAAGTTCTGCAATAGACCGATCTGCTTGTCAGTGAATGCCCGAACTTCCTTTCGACCAGCTACGATGATGCCCAACAGGGTCTTGTCTTTGCGCAGCGGTACGAAGAGCATCGTGCGTATACCGAGATCGACCGCAGCCCTCCCCCTTTCTCGCCGCACCGCTAACCGGATCGTATCAGGTGGCGCGGGGGGCTGCCTGACGAGTTCCGCGATATCCGGGATTTGCAAATAGGCTGCTCCCGCGATCAGGTGACTCCCGGGACCGCCAGGTTGCGGCGCGGAGGGCTTGCGTAGGATATCGGCCAGCGGCTTCGGAATCCCACGGGTCGCGACCGCTCGGAAATGCTCACCGTCGTAGAGTTGCAAGCTGCCGAATGTCACGCCGCAGAAGTCGTGCGCTTTTTCCAGTATCGTATCGAACACCGGCCCGAGATCGCCCGGAGAGGAATTGATGACCTGCAGCACCTCGGCGGTCGCGGTCTCGCGCGCCAGCGCCTCGGCGCGCTCAGTCGTCGTCTCATTCAGGTTCCGTTGCGCTTTGTCCAGCTCGGCTTTGCACTCGGCAAGCTGACTTTCGAGATCGGCTATACGCTGCGCGGGATTGGCTAACGTGCTGTCGGGCGTCGCGCTCATTTTGCGGACCTCGTCGGGACCGACCTTCCGGGCGGATCATACCGTGATCGACACCGGCCAACATAGGTTGCTGACCAGGGCGATCACTCTGACGCCCGCGAATGACCGCCATCGGACGCTCCGTCGGTTCATTTCGTCAAGCGAACGGCAGGTTTCGGCGCGTCTCGCTCATTCCCTCGCGTAGCGGCGAGGGTCGGCGAACTGAACGGACACCGCCCGTTCAGCGTAGGCGGCGGGAACGGGTCAAAGTGCCTCTAATCGGACCTCGGCGATATTGGGGAGTCGGCCGCGCGAGCACGAGGCATGCGATTAAGCCGTTGTCACTACGAAGCCGGCACGCGGAAAATGCACACAAACCTCGCCGACCGCGTGATCGCCGCGCCGGATGACGATCTCATCGACGCCCGACGTGATCAATTCGCCGACGACTGGATCGCGTCCCGTATCGTCTGGAGTGACGCTGACGATCTGGCCAGGTTGCCGGCCGCTCGGGTCATGCGGGTCGGCGGACACTTTGGCGATTGATGTGGCAGTCCTGGCTACATCGAGCGCTGTCCGGGAGGTCATTGGGCTCCGCTCGCCATGGCCGATATCGGCAACACGCTCCGCCCAGGCCAGCAGCCTTGGAAAGCCGTCGAGCGGCGCCGGCGTCGATCCGAAATTCTGTTTCAAGAACCAAATTGGGTGGTAGGCAGCAAGATCGGCAAGGCCAGGCGCCGAGCCTTGCAAAAACGCGCGGCCGTTGGCCAGCATCTGATCCAGCCAATAGAAATGCGCACGCAGCTGATCGAGCAGATTCGGCACTGCCGCCATCATGACGGCGGGGTCGATATTTCGGCCGGAGAACTTGACCCGGTCTTCGAGAAACCCTTCAGGCAATGCGTCGGGTCTCTTCGCGAAAGCGATGCCGACAGCCGGGTTGAACATCGTCTTCTCGGCCCACCACGCCAGCGCATCGGCCGCACCATGACCGGCCGGATAAAAGCTCGGGCTGGGCCGCCGGCGTTCGAGTTCACGCATGATCAGCTGACTATCGCAATAAATGTCCGCGCCAATCTGGAGTACCGGGGTCTTGCGATAGCCTCCCGTCAGCGCCGTTAGGTCGGGTTTCGGCATGATGACGGGGATCTCCACCGATGCCCAAGCTAGGCCCTTGAGCCCAAGTCCGAGCCGAACCTTCTCCGAATAGGGGGAGGTTCCGTAATGATGCAAGATGATGTCGGCCATGTGGATTGCCTCGCTTCGTGATGACGCGTTTGTTGCCGCGCCCTGGATATCAGGCGCGGGCACGTGACCGGCAAGCAATGGATTTGGCGGTCGAGTTTAGCTGAGCTAAACTCGTGTCATGATCAGACGCTTCGCGCTATTGCAGACTTTCGTCGCGGTTGCACGCGCCGGAAAGATGAAGCAAGCCGCGCATGAGCTCGCGCTGACATCGGGCGCGGTCAGCCAACGCATTCGCGAGCTTGAGGAGGCGACTGGACGCCGGCTGTTCACGCGAAACTCGGCTGGTGTGGAACTCAGTGCTGCGGGTGAAGCCATGTTTGGCGCGCTTGACGAGCCTTTTCGTGCGATCGAGGCGGTTGATCGCGAACTTGGCACCACATCATCGCGCCGCGTAACCGTGAGTACAATGCCGTCTTTTGCGGCGACTTGGCTGGTGCCGCGACTTGCGACGTTCGCGAGGCGTCATCCCGATATCGAAATTGCCGTTGAGACAGGCGCCCGCCCGGTCGATCTGAAACGGGAACCGATCGATTTGGCAATCCGGCACGGGCTTGGAAAATATCCCGGATTTGAAACGATCTGGCTCATCGCTCCCGAACTCATTGTCGTTGCAAGCCCCGACCTTCTCAAAGACCGGGCTCCACTCGAAAAGCCGGCCGATTGCCTGACCTTTCCTTTACTCCACGACTTCAGCCGCCAGGACTGGCCGCTTTGGTTCGAAGCCCATGGCATCGCCGCCCCGAACTGCAAAAAGGGCTCGGCGTTTTCGGAAAATCACCTGATTGTGCGTGCAGCTGTGGCAGGACAAGGGTTGGCGCTCGTGCGGGATATTTATGCTGAAGAGGACCTTCGGTCGAAGAAACTAGTAAAGCCGCTTACGGTAAAGTGGCCCGCGCAATTCGCGTACTATGCGGTCGCCACACCCGATGCCCTCCGGAAGCCCCCAGTTCGTCGCTTCAGGGATTGGTTGGTCGAAGAGGCGCGTCAGGAGACCTAATCGGCCACGCCGACCACGATCCGATTGTCCTCGGGTCCTCCTAGCGGTCGCCCTCTGGTGAAGAGTGACCGCTTCCGGCGCAACTTCGTCATTGCCGGACGCTCTGGCGAAGGTCGGCTAATTGAGCGGACACCGGCCGTTCAGCCTAGGCAGCGGGAACGGGTCAAAGTGCCCCATACCTGCCGTTATACCCGGCGGGATCGGTTCAGTTGGTTGGTTTGCGGACGTTCGCACCAGATTCTGCGTTGTTGGCTCGCGTCTCCTCGGCGTCCTCCTTCGTTTTATTACCTCCGCTGCCAGTTGCGTGGTTTGGTTCGGCGACCGCCCGACTACTATGAGAGGTCGGCAAATGCCTACTATTGCTTAATCACGGCCTGTTGCAGCCCGACGCCAATGATCGCCACGACAGCGAATACCGCACCGGCTGCGAATGTCGCTGTTGATCCGACTGCGGTCCAAAGCAAACCGGCGACGACACTGGCTGCCAGCAACGCCGTGCCGGTTACCAAACTGTAGAAGCCAAACGCAGTACCCCGTAGATCGGCGGGTACGATGTCGGCGATGATGGCTGACAGAAGGCCTTGGGTTGCGCCCATATGGACGCCCCAAACCGCCGCTCCAAGCGTGACCTGCCAAACTGTCCCGGATGTTGCCAAAACCACGTCGGCCACGATCAGGAGCGTGATCCCCATCACGAGCAGAATGCGCCGGCTCATGCAATCGGCTAGGCGGCCAAACGGATAGGCCGATATCGCGTACATGATGTTCATCACCACCAGGATGGTGGGGATTAGGGCAATTGCCATCCCTTCTTGCAGGCCGGCAAGCAGCAGAAAGGCTTCGCTGAACCGTGCCAGGGTCAGCACCGAAGCGATGCCGACAAGCCACCAATACTCGCGACCAAGCCGCGCCACCTCAGTGCGTCGCATAGGGAAAGCGTGACGCTCCGTTTGCCGCGGTCCCGCTGGCTCCCTTACGCCATACACGATCAACAGCACGGCGAGTGCCGCGGGGATCACGGCCATCCAGAACGCGAACCGGAAATCGTTGCCGCTTCCAAACATAATCAACATAGCAAGCAGCGGACCGAGGAAGGCTCCGACCGTATCCATCGACTGGCGAAGGCCGAAAGCCGTGCCGCGAAGCGCGAGCGGTGTCACGTCGGCGATCAGAGCGTCGCGCGGCGCACCGCGTATGCCTTTGCCGATGCGATCGACAAAACGGGCGACAAATACCGTCCCTACGCCGGTCGCGAGCGGAAAGAGCGGCTTGGTGACGGCGGCGAGGCCGTACCCGATGAGCACCAAGAGCTTGCGCTTCCCCAGCCAATCGCTGATCGCACCGGAGAAGATGCGCGAGACAGAAGTCGTGGCCTCCGCTACGCCTTCGATGATGCCGATCGAAAGCCCATTGGCGCCGAGTATCGTGACGAGGAACGCCGGCAGAAGGCTGTGGATGATCTCGGACGATGTATCCATACACAGCGAAACAAACCCGAGCGCAATAACCGCTGCCGGCATGGAGCGAAGGCCGGCGGTTGCTGGCGGCGGGGCATTCGATTCGGTGCGATCGACCATGCCCGATAATACTGCGCCGGCGCGACACCAGCACCCCCTCAACGGCTGCGCGGTCGTGGGGGCCCCCGTAAGGAGTGCTTTACCCGTACCCGGCGCCCGATATAACCGGTTGGCAGCAGTATCGACCCACCGAGGGCGCTTACCAAATCAATGTAATGTCCCATGGTGTCGCGGCGGCCCCACCCCATCGAGGGGAACAATCGGAATGTCTCCGCCACGTGCGCGAGAAGGACGAGGGCTAGTAAGCAAGCGCCGAGAAGTTGCAGAAGAGACCACCAGGTTCGTTCCCTTGCGACCGCAATGGCCGACGCAACAAAGGCGGCGGCGATCAAAACCCCGATGGCGATCGACATCTTCGCCGACTCTACATCCTTGAAGACGTTCTAGCGGCAAGGCGAAACCGCAACTAATCTCTGAACGATGGTCGCGGGATGGCCGAAACTTCTCTACACCGCGCGAGGCTCGTTCAAGAAGCGTTCCGGCTCGAATACCTTACACTGGCTTGGATGGTCATCGAGGCGGGCGTGGCGATCGGTGCCGGCCTCGCAGCACGCTCGGTCACGCTGCTCGCCTTCGGCATCGATAGCCTGATCGAACTGGTGTCGGCGATCGTGCTGATTTGGCGGCTGACGGTAGAGTTGCGCACGGCCAGTCCTCCGCCGATTCTGTCGAGCGGCGCGCCAGCCACATCGGCGGCGTGCTGCTGTTCGCGCTCGCCGCCTACGTTCTGGGAGCTGCTGGATGGAGCCTGTGGACGGGTCAGAGTCAGGAGTTCTCGTGTCCTGCTGGTGAGCCTGATTGCGATCCCGTTGATGTGGATTATTTCGCGTCGCAAGCTGCGCCTTGCCGACGCGCTGGGGAGCCGGGCGCTGCGCGCCGACGCCGTAGAGAGCATCGCTTGTGGCTGGCTTTCTTTCGTCGTCGTGATCGGGCTTCTAGCTCAGCTTGCGCTCGGCGCTTGGTGGATCGATTCCGTGACCTCTCTTGTCATCGTGTGGCTGTTGGTCAGAGAAGGCCGGGAGGCTTGGAACGCCGAGGAAGACGACGACTGAGGGGTGCCCACTTTGTTTCGGCGCTTGTGAGCCCAGCTCTAAAATAGGATGCTCCGTAAGGAGGCGGGGCATGAGCAGCATGCAGCAGGTCCTTACAGCCGGGCCGCCTGTATCGGGCAAAGGGCGGCGCCAACCGTCGCGGCGTCACTTGCGCGGCGCGGATTTCCGATGGGCAATCGCCTTTGTCACCCCCTATGCGGCGGTGTTCTTCGTCTTCGTTGTCTATCCCTTTAGCTATGCGCTGTGGATGGCGAGAAAGCTCTCGCTTTACGCCGACCTGATCTTCGATCCGCTCTACCTGCGGGCGGTCGTCAACACCGTGCTCTTCGTCGGCATCGGTGTAAACGTGAAGATGTTCCTGGCCTTGCTGCTGTCCGGCTTCTTCCTGCGGCCCCGCTGGTGGATCAAAGTCCTGCTTGCCGTCTATGTTTTGCCTTGGGTGATCGCGGCGGCACAAGCCTGCGTCTCGTTTCACTGGATGCTGCAACAAGAGGGATTGGTCAATGGTGTGTTGTCAGCAATGTTTGGGATTGACGGCCCGACCTGGTTCAATGACCGTTTGCTCGCCCTCGGCTCAAATATTGTTGTCTATATTTGGAAATGGATGCCGTTCTGGACATTAATATTCCTCGTTGCCCGGATAAAGATTCCTCAGGACATCTATGACGCCGCGGAGATCGATGGAGCAACCGGAGCCCGCCGCTTCGTACACGTAACGTTTCCGCTTCTGGCGAACCTCTATCTTCTCTGTAGCCTCCTCTCCACCCTCTGGGCAGTTGGCGACTTCACGACCGTTTATCTTGTTTCAGGTGGGGGGCCAGCACATCTCACGGACGTTCTGGCGACGCTCGGCTTTCACTACGCCTTCGACATCGCCGCACCGGCACTCGGTGTTGCAGCCGTGATGTCGGCCCTGCCGGTACTGATTCCAATCGTGATCCTGCTGATGCGGAGGCTTCAGACGGGCGAGGCGGAGCTATGAGCGCGACCCTGGCACCCCTGGAACCTGCGCGCCGTCGTCATCGGCTCCGGCGGGCTCTCACCGAAACGGGCTCGGTCTTGCTCGCCGTCGTCATCCTGATTTGGTCGCTCGCGCCCGTCTACAACATGTTTCTGATCGCGCTCGATCCCGAAGAAGGGGAAATTGAGTTCGACGGCAATCTCTGGCCACCCGAGCCATCGCTCGAAGGCTTCCGCGAGGTTATAACGCAGGAGGCGCGGTATCTCGAGACTTTCTGGCACCAGTTCGGCAACAGCTTTTTCATTGGTCTGCTGACGATGGTTCTGACCGTGCTGATCGGATCGCTGGCGAGCTTCGCCGTGAGCCGTATGCGGCTGAGCAAGGGCTCGCTCCTCACCAACGCCGCGCTGCTCACCTACGCGATCCCCGCCTCCTTCCTAATCGTCCCGTATTTTCGGATCATGCACAGCTACGGGCTGTCGGATAACCCTTGGGCGGTCATTGCAACGCAGGTGACGTTCGCCACCCCATTTGCCATCCTGCTCCTGCAGCTTTACGCGAGCCTGATACCATTTGAACTCGACGATGCCGCTCGTGTCGATGGCGCATCCGCGGGTCAAGTGTATTTGCGCAT
>Ga0318533_10001581_pt1 | contig 11443 bp, 10 predicted proteins | sample GRESIP053b4f27_FD_203675 | JGI IMG/M metagenome (GOLD analysis project Ga0318533, IMG submission 203675) | Tropical soil microbial communities from Luquillo Experimental Forest, Puerto Rico - GRE.SIPMG.053b4f27 | ecosystem: Environmental > Terrestrial > Soil > Tropical forest > Bulk soil...
TGTCCGCTCTGCGCAGAGAAAGCGTGACCGGGCCGAACCGCTGGAACTGCTTCGATTTGTTCAAATCAAATTCAAAGTAACTGCGCTCTCCCTTTTTCTCCAGCGCCACCAGTTCGTCATGTGTCTTCGCGATTGCGCCGTTGAGTTCGTCCTTGGTTGAATGAATACTTCCCTCCAGGTCCTCGCGGTTCTTGGCCACGGCGTCCTGCGTTTCCTTCAATTGCTTTTGCTGTTCGTTCAGTTGCGCCTGCAACTGAGCGTACCGCTTGTCTACCGTTGTATGCCGCTTGGCTGCCGGCCGCTTTGCGGGGGCCGGCGTCGCCGGTGGGGTTGGCGATACGGATGGAAGGGGAAGCGCTGGGACCGTCAGCGATGCGGACGTTTCTGCTGTGTCCGTCGCCCCAGCCGCAGAACTCGAAGCCGTTGATGCCGGATTCTGTGAAGCGCTAGCCTGGTTAAGTTTTGAGGTCAGCGCATTGACCTGGTTCTGCAGTTGGTTCATCGACGCATTCGTTGCGACCGCTTGCTGCTGTAGTTGCTGCACCAGCGAGCGCTGGTGATAGCCGTAGGCACACGCGATTCCCGCCACAATCACAAGCGGCACGATCGCGACGACCAGCCACCGTGTGACTCCGGCTTGCGTCTCTTCCCATTTGTTTCCATTGCTGCTTTCTTCTTCGTAAGGCTCCATCGCTACCTCCAGGGACTCGCGCAGCTGAGGCTGGTTGGCGGCGCCAAGTCTTGCGCTTACGCAATGTTTTAAGGAGCGGCTGGGATACTCAAAGCCCGATGGTTCCAGGTTGCGTAGCTGAGACAAACTTCTCCGCTCTCCGCCGCTGCAAGACAGGGACCATGTCTCTTCGGAGGCGTCGCGACTGCAAACTCCATGGCTATCGCGAGTTACGCCCAGGGAACAGCCGGACCCGGAAGTACTAGGACCGGAAAATTCTCCTTTCTTCACGAACACTTTATCTGGCGCGCAGCTTTGGAGTTTCCCTAGCCGGCCGCCCTTTGGCGGTTTTTCGGCGCGCCACAAGCGTTTGGCAACGAGTCCGGCTTTTAGCTCCTTCGGGACCCCGTCGAAAAGGTTGCCACAAGCTGTCGAGGCGGTCGCGATATACTAACTATTTCGCAAGCCACCAAGAACGGCCAATGAGCGAGGAGCAAAAGAATCGCGATCTAGGCATGAGGCGCGAGATTACCCGGCGCGATTTTCTGAACGGCGTCGCTGTCGGTGCAAGTGCCGGCCTTCTGGCCGGTTCCCTCAGCCCGGAACACCTCCTAGCGGCTGCCATTCTCGACGGCGATGCGGCGGAAATCTCCCCCGATGACTACCCGCCGGCAAAAACCGGCATGCGCGGCAATCACGATGGCAGTTTCCCCGTAGCTCACGGCATGCGAGACGGCGCGAGCCCCGATGCGTTCGGTGAACCCGCCGATACCGGCGAAGGCTACGACCTGATCGTCGTTGGTGGCGGTATCAGTGGCCTTACCGCTGCGTACCGCTTCCGCAAGAGGGCCGGTGGACAGGCGAAAATTCTCATTCTCGACAATCACGACGATTTCGGTGGACACGCCAAGCGCAACGAATTTCAGGTGAACGGCCGCTTGCTGTTGAGCTACGGCGGCACACAATCGATTGAAAGCCCCGGCGAATACAGCGCCGAAGCCAAAGCGTTGCTGCGAGAACTTGGCATCGACACCCAAAAGTTCTATGGAGCCTACGATCAGAAGCTTTACGCAAAGCTCGGAACCGCGGCCTTTTTCGACAAAGAAACCTTCGGCGAAGATCGTCTCGTCACCGGGATGAACACCACTCCCTGGCTCGATTTTCTTGCGAAAGCACCTCTGTCGGACACCGCGCGCAAGGATATCGCCCGCGTTTACACCGAGAGAGTCGATTACCTGAGAGGATTGTCCCGCACGGGGAAAATCGCAAAACTGCGCAAGATCAGCTATGCGGAATACCTCACCAATCACTGCCTTGTGGCCCCCGAAGCCCTGCCATTCTTCCAAACGTTCACGCATGACCTCTTCTGCGTCGGCATCGAAGCCGTTCCCGCCTATCTGTGTTACGAAGCAGGCGATGATTACGGCTCGTTCGCCTACCCTGGATTCGAGGGACTGGGTTTTCCTCCGCGCGAAAGGGAAGAGCCCTACATTTTTCATTTCCCTGACGGCAACGCCTCCATCGCCCGGCTGCTCGTACGCTCTTTGATTCCCGGCTCCATTCCCGGCGCCACCATGGAAGATGTGGTGACCGCCAAAGCCGACTACAGCCAGCTCGACCGCGCCGAAAGCCCTGTGCGCCTGCGCCTCAACAGCACCGTCATCAACGTCCAACATGGGGGCGCAAAAGACACCGCTAAGGATGTGCATGTTTCCTACGTACGGGGCGGAAAGCCCTACAAAGCGAAAGGGAGCTATTGTGTGCTCGCCTGCTACAACGTGATGATCCCTTACATTTGCCCGGAACTTCCAGCCGAGCAGAAAGAAGCCCTCTCTTACCTCGTCAAGGCCCCCCTCCTATACACGCACGTCTCGCTGCGCAACTGGTCATCCTTCGCCAAGCTCGGTGTGCACCATATCGTTGCACCGGCTAGCTATCACACCTATACCGCGCTCGACTTTCCGGTAAGTCTCGGCAAATACGACTTCCCGAATCAGCCCGATCAACCGGCCGTACTCTTCATGCTGCGAACGCCGTGCAAGCCTGGCCTTCCTGTCCGCGACCAGAATCGCGCCGGCCGCATCGAACTCCTCGAGACTCCCTTCTCGAAATTCGAACGCAACATTCGCGATCAACTCGCCCGCATGCTTGGCGGCACTGGTTTCGATCCCGCCAAAGACATCTCCGCCATCACCGTAAACCGTTGGGCCCACGGCTATGCCTATACGCCCTTCGGCCTCGATACCCCTGATTGGAAGGAGGGTGAGCAACCCTGGGTCCGTGGCCGCCAGCGGTTCGGACGCATTGCCATTGCGAATTCAGACGCCGGCGCGCGCGCCTACACCGACTCCGCGATCGACGAGGCCTTTCGCGCGGTCGGCGAGCTCTTCACCCTTCGCGGCTAATTTGGAGTGCAGCGGCCCTGCCGCTAATTGGCCATTTGCAAACTCTGTATCCTGTCCCGAGGAATTTCTAAGGCGGCTCCCCGCTTGCCCTATGCTAAAGGCGTCCCTGCAGGGACAATCTCACTGGGCGAACAGGGCATCAATTCCATGAAATGGGCAATTTTGACCGTAAGTGTGATTCTTTTGAGCGTGGGCCTCAGCGCCGCGCGGCAATCCGCTGATAGCGATGAAGGAGGCAGAATCCTAGGGCTCGAAAAGGCGTGGAATCTTGCGCTCGAACAAAAAGACGTTAAGGCTCTTGACATGCTTCTCGGTAACACAATGGTATCGGTCGATATCGATGGAAGCGTGTCCTCCAAGACCGAATTTCTGGCCAGCATCAAGGCGCCTGATTACCAACCCTCTCAAGCCATCACAGAACACGTGAGTGTCCAGGTCTACGGCGATTCAGCAGTCGTTGTTGGCATTTTTCGCGTAAAGGGGACGGACAGAGGGAAGCCGTTTGTCCATCGCGAGCGGTTTGTCGATACTTGGATCAAAAGCAACCGCGCATGGCAGTGCGTCGCAACCACGAGCACTCTCATCACTGCAAAACAAGCTGACTGAGTTTGCGCTCGCCGCTGTCTCTCTCGCTTGCACAGCCGCGATCGATTTCACTGCGAAAGTACCCTTGGCGACGCGCGTCGGCCTGCACCTGTCTGCCGCAGGCAGGTTCGTCGGCGATTAGAGGCGAGCGAAGCAAGGGATCTCAAGTGACTAGCCTCCCGCCGCCCTGTTGATGAAGCAAGAACCGCAGAGTGACGTACTCCGTTCCGTCAACGGAACGGCATTCTAAATGCAAAACATTTCTCGCGACTGCCACCGAAGAGTGTTGCCCGGCAATAGGCACTCTGGCAGGACACTTTACGCGAAGGCTCAGTCCGAGCCCTATGCCAGGGAAGAGAAATACAACAGCAGCGGGCTTACCTGCCACTTAAAAGAAGCAGTCCGCGCCCGCAATTCTATCGGTGGAAGGGTGGCTCCGGGGCCTGGACTCGAACCAGGATATCCAGCTCCAAAGGCTGGCGTGCTACCGATTGCACCACCCCGGAATAGCTGCAAACACTGAACTTACATTATGCAACGGCGGCTTCTTTAGGGTCAAAAGGGTCAATCTGACCGGCTTTCGGCACAAAATCCGGCACTCGGGCCAGCTCATCCCTCATAAAATCGGGCCGCAAATGCGTGTACCGCTCCACCATCTGTTCGCTTCCGTGCCCGATCCATTTTTTGATGACCACCAGCGGAGTGCCTGCCATTACTAGTGTACTACTGACGCTATGATGCCTGAATGCGTGCATGCCGCCCTGCTCGATCGCCAGTTGCCGCAGCAGTGGATGCAAGTGCTTATGGAGAACCGTGCAATTCTGGAGTGGCGTCCGGCGCCTTGATTGAAAAACCAGACCCTCTGTCCTGCCCTTCAAGTGCTCCTTCAGCATCTGCATCACATACGGCTTCACGTTTATCCACCTGGAGGCGTTCTTACTCTTCGGCGAGCCCACTTGCTGGTCACACATGCTCTTATTGACCCGGATGACATTGTGCGCAAACAGCATATCACCTGCAGTCAAAGCATATAACTCACCAGCCCGGGCTCCCGTCTCGGCCGCCAATTTGAACAGCACTTTGTACTGTCCTTTGGCTGCGTCAACGATTTGCTCGACTTCCTCAGCGCTGTAGCAGCGCGGGTCGTCCTCGACCTCCGTCTGCGAAGGATACAAGATTGACCTTCGAGGAAATCTTCTGCCAAGTGCCGCCTGCAAGGTCGAAACAACCCCCTTCATCGTCTCTCGTGACAGATGCTTTAATTCCGGCCCAATCAGCCACTCGTTGACCACTTTCGGGGTGATGCATTCGACCGCAGACTTGCCCCACTTCGTTAGCAGATAAACATCAGTGTGATACCGCCGCAGTTTTTGCGTCGATACCTTACACTTTGCAACTGTCGTTCCCATCCACTGCTCTATCTGCCTAGCAAAAGTGTCAGTTGAAGGAATGCGGTAACTCGGACTATTGATTCCCGTCTCCGCAATAGTTTCCTTCAGCTTTCGCCTCGCCGCAGACTTGCTCATTTCCTTCACGGAACCCAGCACAACAGCTCTCTTGATGCGCTCAAATTGCCCCGGCACATCGACGAGATACCGCCCGCGCCACAGGTGACCGCCGTCACATTTCGTCTCATGGTTCGTGTGTCAGCCTAGAGTGGATGCAACTGGTCCTGCCAACTCAGGCGGGATCCAGACGGCTTGCATCGAGCCGCGCGGGGCAATCGCTGCGAGGTTGCCCCTGCGGTTTTTATGGGCGTTGCGTGTGATGATTGTCACCGACAGCCGCAGCACATCGCGCTATACCCAAGTCGTCAGCGGGAGCCCTTACTTTCACCCGGCTGCCTGTTGATGCCCGCTGGCTCCGGGTAGCTGGCGGGCTTTTGTTGGCGGTGTTTTCGCTTTCTAGGCGCATTGACGCGCATCAAAGACATTTCCAGCACAAAGCAGCTAACGTTCGCGCCCTATCCCCCTATCCCCTGAGACTGTCGAGGGTCGGCTGGACGGGTCGGCCCTCGGCGGCCCGCAATTACTTTGCGGTGCGTCAAAGACAATCCCCGTTCGAAAAGCAATATGCGAGACCTCGACGTGGCAACCTCGCCTCCGAGGGAGCCTGTTGGGACACCCGCTGGCTGTTTAAACCTGACCGTCGGCGGGTGCTTTTTTAGCTGCGACCGCGCGTCCTAAGCGTTCGATTGCAACGCACTCCAAGCAAAGAAAAAGGCCACCAAATCCAAAGGACTTAGTGGCCAATTTCGAATGACGTTTATTACGCAGCCGCGCTCAGTCGCCTCACACTTCCCTCACTGATGCTCAGTCGCCTCGCAATCTCACGCCCCGAGAGCCCCAGGCTGCGCAAGCTGACAACCTGCGCAGTGTGTTGGCCATTCAATCGGCGCGGCGGGCCTAGACGTCTGCCAGACGCACGCACGCGAGCGAGACCGGCCTTTGTTCGCTCAGACCGGCGGATCCGCTCTTGCTTCGCCAGCGTCGCTACAATAGAGACGACCGCTTCCTTGAAAATGCCGCACGAGTCGAAATAGGGCTCTGTAAACGACCGATAGGCAACGCCATACGACTCCAGCCGGTCAAGGTGCTGTAACGTCTTGAGCGCACCCTCGCGGCTCAGCCGATCGAGTGCCCAAAATAGCAGCAAATCAAACTTGCGCCGACTGGCGTCGGTGAACATCTGCTGGAACTGAGCCCGGTCAGCCTTGCCGCCGCTCTCGTAATCGACGTACTCGTGGCTAACCGTCCATCCCTGCTTCGCGGCAAACTCGCGCAACTGCAACGCCTGATTCTCCGTCTCCTGCCGGTCGGTGCTCACTCGGCAATAGATTGCGACTCGCATATCGCCCTCCATGCGTCGCAGATTACCCATATACGCCGATAACTGTAAAGTATATACGTCACAAAAGCCCGCATAAATACTGGCGATTCGCGAATCCCGAAAACGCCGGATCCAAAGTGCGATTGCGATAATCAATCGCAAATGCCATCGCCGCCAGCGGCAGCCCGCGCGCGTCGGCCCGCCGAGGCTCATCGCCCAGGCACCCTCCACCCGTATGGGTACCCAAAGGACCACCCTAGGGCCGCTCCCACGCCAGTTATCCCGATGGGCACGTGAAAGTCGATTTTTTGGAGCCGTCACGACCGCCCGATGCCTACCAAACGTTTGGTAGACGCGGAATTCATCGAAACTGAGGCGATCGCCCGTCCTGAGCCGCCGTAGCGCTCTGGGAAGCCCGAATTTTGGGTGTTTGCGGACGGCAAGTGTCGATCAGCGGTTCGGCGGGCCTGTTCGTCGGCTGTACTTCCACCTGTCCGAGGGTGTGAAAATCGCTGGAAATGTAGGAAAACGTGCGGCCAGGCGCAGGTAACAGCTCTCCCTACCCCCGCACCGTTCCGCGCCTCTTGGCGCGCATTCGCATCGTCAGCCGTCACTGACAGCCGCAGCGAAAAGTGCTATATCGGAGCCGTCAGCTTGAGCTTCATTCCACAATGAGGCCCGGTTGGCGGCACTCGCTGGCACTTCGACGCTGAGCGGGTGCTTTTTTGCGCCTCCAGCATTCAACAATCAACTGATTTGTGAAAGTTCGCCAGACACAAAAATGCCGCCGTAACTCCAATGGCTACAGCGGCACTTTCAGGCTAAATTTTCGGGATTTATGAAAGGCTTTGGCCAGCCTCGTATGCCTTCCCAACGCTGATGCCCATTTCCCTCGCAATCGTTGGCCAGGACGCGCCGATAGCCCGCAGCTCGCCAATTCTAGCCGTGTCTACGGTGATGGATGGACGACCCAAGCGCTTGCCCTTTGCTCTTGCATTCCGCAAGCCTGCGCGGACTCGTTCAGCAATCAATGAACGCTCCAGTTCGCCGACAGCGGCCAGGACGGTGAATATCATCTTGCCGGTTGGCGTGCTGGTGTCCATTTGCTCGCTGTAGGAAACAAACTCAATGCCGAGTGCCTTGAACGTTTCCAATGCTCGCAATAGATGCGAGACGCTGCGGGCGAATCGATCGAAGCGCCATACACATACCGCATCAAACCGCCGCTTGTGGGCATCCGCCATGAGTCGGTCAAGCTGTGGCCGCCTGTCCTTCGCGCCCGAAATGCCTTCATCAATGTACTCGCCAGCGATTTGCCAGCCGCGCCGCTCGCAATACTCCCGCAACTCCCGCGTCTCCATTGTCACGTCCTGGCCGTGATTCGATGTACTGACCCTCGCATAAATGGCGACTCGCATACCGCCCTCCATGCGTTGCACATTACCAAAAGACGCCGATAACTGTCAAGTACATAGATCACAAAAGCCTGCATAAATACTGGCGATTCGCGAATCCCGAAAACGAAAGTCGAATATCAAAAATGCAAATGCGAAAGTGCAGCCCTCCCATCGCGTTCGCATCGTCGGCCCGCGCGTGTCGGCCCGCCGGGCTCATCGCCAGGACACCCTCCAGGGGGTAGGGGTAGGTCCAAAAAGGGGGTGCCGCCTGAAGCGAGGGCGATAGTGGGTGAGCGGCCCGGTCAAAATTCGAAAATTTCCCTGACAGGCCAGGGCGACAATGGCGTCAGGCTTGCGATATGCTGTCGCTCATGCCACGCAAACAGACGAAAACGTCTTTCTATATCGACCAGCCAAGGCTCGCCAAGTTGCGCGAAATATCGAAGCGCACGATGGTGCCACTCAGCGCTTTGGTTCGCCGGGGCGTCGATCTAGTCATCAAGGAATACGCGTCGAAATAGCCGCCCGCCTCGCACCGCAACCACAAGTAAGCCTTGACACGTCCCCTACTGAGCGGTAATGTCCCCTCACTACCGGACACGCACTAGGAGGCGCCATGAAACTCGAACCACTTTTTCTTGTCGTTGGCCTGCTATTGATTCACTGGACGTACATCGCAGCGTTCCCACTGCCGCAGGCGCGATCCGCGCCGATTGTCGGCACCAATAGCCAGCCGATTTCTGACTCGACTGCCTATCGTCACTGGCTTGTGATGGTGTCTGTCCCACCAAACGCAACGGCACAAGAGCTTGAACGGCAAGCTGGGCATCTGCGGAAACTCCAACTGAGCCCGACCGATGAACTCGCAGTCAAGCAGACTCTCGCAGACTTTCGTTCGCGCTATGATGCGTTCATCGCCAAATGGAATGCCGAAGCTACAGCGAAGGGACCGCTATTCGACCGGACCTCGCTTCTGCAGCAGCGCGAGGATATAGTAGCTGCGGCCAGGACCAGCCTTGAATTGACGCTCTCTCAGGAAGGTGCGTTGCGGCTTCAAACGCACATCCAAAAATTTAGGGAGCAGATCAAGGAAGAACAACAATGAACCGCCTCGCAATCCTGGCGCTTACCCTTCTCGCGCCCAGTGTCGCGCTTGCGAGTTACAGCGTCTCTTCCTCGCAGTGGCTCGATTCGAACGGCGTCACGATATACCAGCAAGTTCTAGTTGACGGCGAGTACATGAATTGTCCTCCCGCCCTCAACTGCGCGATCTACAGACACACGCCCCAGGTATACAATTCTGTCGGCCCTAACGGCTGGTGGGAGAGTGGGGGCGGAACCTGCGCGACTTGCTACGTCAGCTTCTCAACCACCACTAGCTACACGCCGGGAGCCGGGGAGTTAGTCACGGCCAATGGCGGAGGCAAAATTCAATGCAGCCAAGCCGGAACGATCTACCAGGGTTGGTTGCCGACGATCAAGATTAAAATCAGCATCGCTAACTACGCATACGACCACAACGACGGGAAAAACTGCTACTACAAGCTCGCTTGTTTATCCACGCAACCGTCGTGTTATGCCGCTACGTGGTTGCTAGATGTCAACGGCGTGCAGTGGGGCTGCGTCGAGCAACCATACTTTATCATTAGGACGTTGGGGATCATCACGAACAATTCAAAAACATGCCTGGGTGTCGGGTTGCGAGGATACTCGCAAGTACCGATACCTTGTCAATGAGGACTGTCATGCGCTCACTCATCTACTTTGCGCTCGGCATCTTAGGTCTTGCCGTAGCCTGCCGCTTCTTGCTTCCGGGGACATGGGGGATAGCGATTCATCTCTCTGGTCCAATCGCCAAAAGCTACCACTATCAGAGCATTGTGTTCTGGCTCGTGCTCGCTGCGGGTGCGGTGGCGTTCATCGTGAAGCTCGTGGGGCACATCAAGCACTGAATTCGATTTCCCTCGGCGGGAAAGAGGCGCGGGCGGGCAACCTAGGGCGGGAACCCGTTCGCGCCTTTTAATTTGTTTGGGCCGTCGGCTTGAACGTTAGCGTAGTCGAGGAGCGCTCGCGTCCGGGGATGCCAACGGCCCGTTCGCTGTATCTCCGGGTCAAGGATACAGCCCTACCGCCAGCAGGCAATCCCGTCAAGACGGTATATTTACTCACGCCCGCACTCTCGCGCTCCTGCGCGCACAGCCTACTTAAAATTGTTTGGGATCGCAGGTAAGTGTCTCGCTTACGACTGCGTCCGGCAGTGGTTTGGTGGGTGGGTGTTGCTGGGGAAATCTAGTGTTCTGTCCCATAAATAACTGGCATTAGTATTGCTGGGATTATGGGCATCTCCCGTGCACAATGGAGGTGCCTATGGCGATGGGGCGACCGAAAGCGGTGCTGGTTTTGGATACGGAACAGCGCGAGCAGCTGGAAAGCTTCGCGAACTCCCGTGCTCTCCCGGCTGGACTGGTGCGTCGGGCCAAGATCATTTTGCTGAGTGCGTCTGGGAAGACGAACCGAGAAGTTGCTCGTCAAATGGGGACCAGCAAGGTCACGGTGGGCGTGTGGCGGCGCCGATTCCTAGCGCACGGCGTGCGCGGACTCTACGACGAGGTACGGACGGGCCGCCCTCGCCCGATCAGCGACGAGCGTGTAGCCCAATTGGTTCGCAAGACGCTCAAGACGAAACCCAAAGCAGGGACGCACTGGAGCATCCGGCAAATTGCCGCGGAGACCCAGCTGTCGAAATCGACCGTGCATCGCATCTGGCAAGCGTTTGGTTTGCAGCCGCACCGACAGAAACACTTCAAGCTTTCCAATGATCCATTTTTTGTAGAAAAAGTACGGGATATTGTAGGGCTGTACTTAAATCCCCCGGAAAATGCAGTGGTTTTGTGTGTGGATGAGAAAAGCGGAATTCAGGCGCTGGAACGAACCCAGCCGCTGTTACCGCTGGGATTGGGATACGTGGAAGGGGTGACTCACGATTATCGGCGCCACGGAACCACCACGCTATTTGCCGCGCTGGACACGGCGAACGGCAAGGTGCTCGCACAATGTCGTCCCCGCCATCGGCATCAGGAATATCTCAGTTTTCTCCGCGAGATTGAGAAGAGCGTGCCGAAGAATTTAGAGGCGCACATCATCGTGGATAATTACGCCACGCATAAGCATCGCCGAGTTCGGCGCTGGTTCGCCACGCGACCACGATTTCATGTGCACTTTACTCCCACCTATGCCTCCTGGCTCAATCAGGTGGAGATCTGGTTCAATCGCATCACGCAACAAGCCATACGCCGGGGAACCTTCGGCAGCGTGAAAGAACTGGTCGAGAAAATCGATCGCTATGTTCAAAATTCCAACCGCCACGCAAGGGCATTCGTCTGGACCGCTACAGCAGAATCGATCTTTGCTAAAGTCGAACGACTATGTGAAGGTATTTCCGGGACAGCACACTAGTACAGGAACTTTCTCGCGGAGGTCATCCGTGCCGGATTCTCTCTGCCAGCGCTCGCGCTCTCTGCCTCGCGATGTCCACGAACCGATAGTCACCCGCGATC
>Ga0318533_10001583_pt1 | contig 11443 bp, 10 predicted proteins | sample GRESIP053b4f27_FD_203675 | JGI IMG/M metagenome (GOLD analysis project Ga0318533, IMG submission 203675) | Tropical soil microbial communities from Luquillo Experimental Forest, Puerto Rico - GRE.SIPMG.053b4f27 | ecosystem: Environmental > Terrestrial > Soil > Tropical forest > Bulk soil...
AGCTTCAAGGCTTCCACTCCCAGTCCCTGAAAGGTATAGGGGGAGCTGCGGGGCTTGAATGCGCCTCCTCTTAGAACTTTTGCTCCAGCCTTTGCTACCTGATCTGCTGCTCGGAAAATCTGCTCACGCGATTCGACGGAACACGGCCCGGCCATCACAACCACTGACTTGCCGCCGACCTCGACGCCGTTGCCCAGCTTGATGACCGAATCATGCGGATGAAACTGCCGCCCCACGAGCTTGTAAGGCGCACTGATGCGGTGCACCTTCTCAACGCCGGGTAACACCTCAAGGTCGCGCGTGTCGAAGTCAATTCGTTTGCCGACGGCGGCGAGCACCGACTGGCGCGCACCCGTAGTGCGATGCACCGCAAAACCCATGCGCATCAGGTGATCAGTCACATCCTGAATCTGCTCTTCGGTGGCCGTCTCCAGCATCGCAACAATCATTACGTATGGCTCTCCTGCTTAGCGATTAGCACTTAGCATTTAGCACCTGGCACTTCATTGTGTTACGGGTGATGCGTGGTCATGAAGCTAGCTGCTAATTGTTTTTTTAATCTCTCGGCTCCATCTCTGTAAGCTCGCCCTTCCGTTCCTCCGCCGGCTGCGGGGCAATCTCATCGCTCTGGATCTGACGCATCACATCCACCAACCGTTCGTAGATCTGCCGTAACTGCACCTGCGACAAAGGTCCGTGGTTCTCGCGCTGGATGTTCTCAAAGATGATGCGCTCGCGGTCGGGTTCGTAAACTGGCAGGTTTGAATGCTGCTTCAGTTTTCCGATCTCGACAGCACAGCGCGCCCGTTCGCTGATGAGTGCCACCAATTGCCGGTCGAGTTCATCGATCTTCAGCCGCCACCCAACAATATCCATGGTATTTCGCCCACCCAGCCACGACGCCTCACTGGTCAGTAGGCTGCGCTCACGGTTTCTGAACTACAGTTCTCCGTGTCCTCCTTGCGTCCGTGGTGAATAAGTCGTCCCGCATCAAGTTCGCCGCAGCGTTTGTAAAAATTCTCCCACAGCATCGGCCTCGCGTCCTGCATTTCGCTCAATGCGCTGCACAATCGCGCTGCCAACCACGACTGCGTCGGCAAACGAGCCCACTTCCGCAAACTGATCTGCATTCGACACACCAAACCCTACCGCGATCGGCAGCTTCGTCATCGAACGTAGCCGCTGCACGAGCGTTTGCGCGTCACTCGCTACTTGTTCTCGAGTTCCCGTAATCCCCGTTCTCGAGATCGCATAAACAAATCCTCGCGAGCGTCTCGCTACCGCACGCAACCGCTCATCCGTACTCGTGGGCGCCGCCAGAAACACCGGCGCGAGTTTATGTGCTGTCATGGCGCGCAGATACTCGTTCGCTTCTTCCACGGGTAGGTCGGTGATAAGTGCGCCGTCGACTCCCACCTGGCTGGCAGCAACACAGAACTTTTCCACCCCGAACTGCAAGATGGGATTGAGATAGCTAAAGATGATGAGCCCAGCCTGCGAATTCTGGCGGATCGTTCGGGCCACGCCGAGAACTCCTGTGAGATCGGTACCGTTCGCCAACGCGCGCTCGCTGGCACTCTGGATCACCGTTCCATCGGCAACAGGATCGCTGAACGGAACGCCGAGCTCGATCACATCGGCGCCGGCCTCGATAGCCGCAAGTGCAACATCGTGTGAAACCTCCAGGCTGGGGTCACCGCAGGTGATGTAGGCCACGAGCCCGGGCTTGTGCCGGAACTGAATGGACATGAAAGATTAGGGTAACAGGAGAGGAGGAGAAGATTCGAGAACGGTGAGTGGACCAAATCGGGCTTCGCGTCGCTGCCAGTCGCGCTAAAGACCTAGGGAGGGTTTGCCCCAGCGACAATTTTGTTCACGCGGCAGCCGTGAAGAAATCCTTCAACCTGCCTCTGATAGTTAAATATTCACTTTAACATTGCCCTAAAAGTGGTTAAGTAAACGCTCAACGATTTTTATGGACTGCATCGACGTAGATCGGGACAAGCCCTTTCGGCTTTGCTCAAGGCAGGCTTGAGCATGGGTGCTCCCACCCGAAATGCAGTTATCCGTGGTTGGTTATCGATTGTCCGAAACAGCAGGTCCCTTGACTCCGGCAGCCCACATGCGCCGCCGTCGCTCCGGATGACACAAGTTGGAGTCTGTCGCGTGGTTACAACGCGAGGTTTTCGCGCAGGATGCCGATGTCTTTGTCGCCTCGGCCAGAGATGTTGACGATCACTACATCAGAAGAAGACATCTTCGGGGCGCGCTTGATGCATTCGGCGACGGCGTGGGCTGACTCCAGCGCGCAGATGATTCCTTCGAGATGCGCCAACTTGCGCAGCGCGTCGAGCGCCTCTTTGTCGTCGGCGGAGACGTATTCAGCGCGGCCCTGGTCGTGTAACCACGCGTGCTCCGGGCCGATCGCGGGATAGTCGAGTCCGGCGGAAACGGAATGCGTCGCGGCGATCTGTCCGGACGTGTCCTGCAAAACATAGGAGTAAGTGCCCTGCAAGACGCCGGGGCTACCGCCGCCTTCTCGGTCAAAGCGGGCGGCATGTTCGCCGAGGGAGTGGCCGCGGCCTCCGGCTTCGACGCCGATGAGGGCGACGCCGGGATCGTCGAGGAAGGCGTGGAAGACGCCGATGGCGTTGGAGCCTCCGCCAACGCAGGCGATAACAGCGTTCGGCAGCTTGCCCTCCGCCTTAAGAATCTGCCGCCGCGCCTCTTCGCCGATGACGCGGTGGAAGTCGCGGACCATGGTGGGATACGGATGCGCGCCGAGGACGCTGCCGAGCAGATAGTGGGTGGTGCGGACGTTGGTGACCCAGTCGCGCATGGCCTCGTTGATGGCGTCTTTGAGGGTGCGCGAGCCGGAGTCAACGGAGCGGACTTCGGCTCCGAGGAGCCGCATGCGGAAGACGTTGAGCTCCTGGCGCCTTATGTCTTCGGCGCCCATGTAAACGACGCACTCGACGCCGAAGAGGGCGCAGACGGTGGCGGTGGCCACGCCGTGCTGTCCGGCTCCGGTTTCGGCGATGATGCGGTGCTTGCCCATGCGGCGCGCGAGCAGGGCCTGTCCGATACAGTTGTTGATCTTGTGCGCGCCGGTGTGGAGGAGGTCTTCGCGCTTGAGGTAGATCTTGGGGCCTTGCAGGGCTTGGGTGAGACGTTCGGCATTGAACAGTGGAGTGGGGCGGCCAGCGTAGGTATGGAGAAGTCTCACATATTCGGCGCGGAATGACTTGTCGCGGCGTGCTTCGGCGTAGCCGGCCTCGAGCTCCTGCAAGGCGGCCATGAGGGTTTCGGGGACGTAGCGTCCGCCGTAGGGGCCGAAGCGGCCTTTCTGAGTGCGAGGGCGTGCGGTCGTGGTGGACATGTTTCTTCCCATTATGAGGGATTTCAGGTTTAAAGAGGGATTGGGGGCGGGTGGATGGTAAGACATTGGCAATCATTGAAAACGACGCCGCTCCGCGGCTTAGGCAATAATTTCCGCCCGGTCCCGCGGACTTACCTCCACGGCTAAAAGCACATCGCCGCTCCATCATCCCACGAAGCGCAAGATCGGCGCTTCACGAGGACCTGGCTCCGCCGTTCCCTGCTTCGTTGCGCTGACGGCGTGGAAGCGCGGGAGAGCGATTTATCAGCGGGGTGTAAAATGCAGACCCCTCCACTCGATCGCCCACGGGCTCCCTCGGTCGGGATGACAAATCACTGATCAGTGAGTTGTGCCGCGCGGGCAGCAGCGATGAAGGCACGGAGCTTGGCAGGGTCTTTTTTGCCGGCGGAGAGTTCGACTCCGGAGACGACATCGACGCCGCAAGGATCAAAGAGGTGGATGGCGTCGGCGACGTTTTCCGGATTGAGGCCGCCAGCGATGATGACCGGCTTGTGCCGCTTGATGCGCTGGACGAGCGGGAGCGCCGCATGCCAGTCAAAAGTCTGGCCAGTGCCGCCGCGGGAGGATGCAGAGCCAGAGTCGAGCAGGAATCCGTCGATGAGGCCGGCGTGTGCAAGATACCCGTCGAGCTTGGCTGAGTTGGCGAGGAGTTCGCCGACTTGCAGAGTCTTGATGATTTTGCGCAGGCCAAGGGCGCGGCGGAATTCGGGAAGCTGGTCGGCGGGCTCACCGCCGTGGAGCTGGAAGCCGGTGCATCCGACCAATTCGGCGAGTTCTTTAAGTCTGCCGGGAGCTTCGTTGACAACCACGCCGATTTTCTCCGTGCTGGAATGAAGTTGGCGGATGATGTGCGATGCGGCCCGGAGCCTGATCTGGCGCGGACTGGCCGTCAGGATGAAGCCGAGGGCGCTAGCTCCGGCGTCAAGCGCGGCGCGGGCATCGTCAAGGTTGGTGGTGGCGCAGATCTTGATCCAGAGCACAAGACAGTTTCAAGTTTCGGGTTTCGGGTTTCAAGAGGCTCGGGCTCAAGCCCTCGCCGAAATCTGACGTCCCTAAAAGGACTCTCAACTTCTTTATATAACGGCAACCTGCCGTTGAAAACGCTGGGCTATCCTATTTCGTCTCTCACGTCGGGACTGTAGCGGACCAGGCTCTCGAACGGCACCGAGTCCTATCCAACAACGGATAACCCGACGCAATTGGAAAGCACCTCTTCAAGCAGTGGCAGTTGACTTCGTCAGCAGATCATGGAGCGCCTCGCCAGGGTTGGGCGCTCGCATGAGGGATTCGCCGATGAGGAAGGCGTCGAAGCCAGCGTCGCGGAGACGGGCGACATCGACGGCGGAGTCGATACCGCTTTCGGCGACCTTCACAATGCTGGGCGGAATCCGCGTAGCAAGGTCGAGCGAGGTGTTGAGGCTTACTTCGAATGTGTGTAGGTTGCGGTTGTTGACGCCGATGAGGTCGCATCCGGCGGCCAGGGCGCGATCGAGCTCGAAGGCATCGTGGACCTCGACGAGGACGTCGAGCTGGAGTTCGCGGGCGCGGAGGTGAAGCGCAGCAAGTTGCTCCTGCGAGAGGGCTGCAACAATGAGGAGGATGGCGTCGGCGCGGTGGGCGCGGGCTTCGAGAGTTTGGAATTCGTCCAGCATGAAGTCTTTGCGCAGGCATGGGACAGTAACGATCTGCGAGGCGAGTTCCAGGTTTCGAAGTGAACCTTGAAAGAATGGCTCGTCGGTGAGGACGGAGAGGCAGGCCGCACCGGCGGATTCGAGCTCTACGGCAAGCGCCTGCACATCGAATGCGGGGCGGATAAGCCCTTTCGAAGGAGAGGCCTTTTTGAGCTCGGCAATGATGGCCGGGCCGGATTGGGCGACGCGACGCAGGTTTTCGCGGAAGCCACGCGGCTGATGCCGGTTGGCCGCAACCGTGAGTTCGGCCAGGTTGGCCGTAGACTTGGTTTGGGCAACCTGGGCGCGGGTCGCGGCGAGGATTTCTTCCAGCTTGGTAGCCATTTGGAATAAGGAGAGTATAAAAGTAAAGTGGTGGACCCAGGTTAGCGCCCGAAGGAAGGATTTTCGGGTTCGGAGAGGAATTCGACGCCTTTGGCCTTCAACTCCTCGAAGGTCTTGCGGCAATCGACGGTTTTGGAATGTTCCGCGAGGTTTACCTTCGTGGCTCGTAACAGGCGAGTAGGCAACAAGATATAGCGGTTCACTCTCGTGGTTCCCGAGCAGTTGACTGGCGTAAAAGGGGTCTTGCGAAGCCTATAATCAGATTGCTCTGACGATTAGTCCGCCGACTACGCTGCTGCCCGCCAGGAGTTTGAGGGTATAGTGTAGCCGGAAGCCTGCGTGGAATGAATAGCTCTGGCTGTGAGCTTAGTGGGCTAAGTCGTCGAGCGGCCCCGCACCTTCTTTCCTCCACATGGGTTATAGAGGGCGCCCACTCCGTTCTGAATCCAAGAGCGATGCGGACGACAGTCCGATTGGTTCCACGCCCAATGAACGGCTCAGACCCTCGCCTCGTTCTCCAATCCGCGATATCTCCGCAGTTTCACCAGCCTTCTGTCATCATTCGACGAGGATTCGTCCTCGTAGCGCTGATAGTTTCGCTGGTCGTCTGCCGCACTGCTTTTGCGGCAGGGTCTCCGGCGGTCCGGAAGCAGGAGGCACGCACCCAGTACGAGACGGCCCAGCGAATGCGGGAGGCGCTCAACGGGCGACCAGCAAGCGAGCGGACGCGCAAGGACTATCAAAGGGTGGCCGATGCCTACCGCAAGGTTTACTACCGGGCTCCGTTCTCGTCGAAGGCTGACGCGAGCGTTGTTGCGGTGGCGGAGATTTTGGCCGAGATGGGACGCCAGTACGCCCCCGACGAAAAAGACTTGCACGCCGCCATCATGGAGTATGAGTTCCTGCGGCGGGAGTATCCCGGCAGCAAATACCGGGTGGAGGCGCTGTTCACCATTGCGCAAATCTATAAAGAAGACTTGGGCGATGAGGCGGCAGCCAAGGCAACCTTTGAAGAGTTCCTGAAGAAGTATCCGCACAGTCAGCAGGCGGTGAAGGCCCAGGAAGCGCTGGCTGAGTTGACCCATTCGAAATCCCGGAAGAGGAGCGAATTGGCGGCAAAGAACGATGTGCCGGTCGAGGCGGCTGTGCCGACGACTGCGGCGAAGAAGACTGGCGTGGCCCGAGTCACCGGAATCCGTTACTGGTTCCTGACCGCATCTTCTTCGATTTGCCGGATGCTCGGCTGGTTTCGACTCTGCTAGGCAAGAGTTTCGATGTGCAGGACGGATTCCTGAAGAAGATACGGGTGGCGCAGTATCAGCGGGATGCAACGCGCGTGGTTCTGGAAGTGGACGATGTGACGGAATATTCGGCATTTCTGCTGCCCAATCCGTACCGGCTGATCGTTGACATTCATGGCAAGGACACGCGGAGGGCAGCGATAGTGCAAGACAATCTTCCCCCTGATACTGCCTCCGTGCAGCAGGCGAGAAACGAGGGGAAACCGACCGTATCTCCGAATGTTGCCAATCAGTCCGCTACCACGCCGGGAATGGTTGCGAGCGCCAGCGCTGCGTCGCTGAAGCCTGAACTCAAGGACAGCGCGATCTCTCCCACCGGTTCGGCAAACGATGATAAAGCGGCACAAAAGGAGTCATCGACTACCACCACGGCTTTCAAGAATACGAACGGCGAGCTGACGCCAGCCAGTAAGATGTCAAAGTCGTCTACGACCCAAGTGGCGAAGGCTAATCCAAAGGTCGAGGCTGAATCCAATGGCTCGGACGAATTGGTCGCCAAGGCGACCACCAAACCGACAACTGCACCCACCGCGGTTACAGTGGTTCCGGAGAAGAAGCCTGAAAAGCCCGCCGTAACCATAGTGAAGAAGCCGGCAAAGACAAGTCCTGTGGATATGCAGCCGGTGCATGCAGCCACCCCGACTTCGGAGGGCGACCGTAGCCTGATTCGTGCGTTGGGATTGAAGATCGGACGGATCGTCATTGACGCCGGGCATGGTGGCCACGATACGGGAACGATAGGGTCGAACGGCTTGCAGGAAAAAGACCTGGTGCTGGATGTCGCGCTGCGGCTAGGCAAACTGCTCGAGTCTAAGTTAGGTGCAGAGGTGATTTATACCCGCGATGACGACACGTTTATTCCGCTGGAGACTCGCACGGCAATCGCTAATGAGAAGCAGGCGGACCTGTTCGTTTCGGTACACGCTAACTCGAGCCAGGATTCGTCGGCGCGAGGGGTCGAGACGTATTACCTGAACTTCACAACCAATGCTGATGCGCTGGAAGTGGCCGCCAGAGAGAACGCGGTTTCGGAGAAGTCGATCTATGAGCTTCAGGACTTGGTCAAGAAAATCACGCTGAAAGACAAAATCGAAGAATCGCGCGAACTAGCCGGCGATGTGCAGGCATCGTTGTATGCGGGACTCTCGCCGAAGAATCCGACGCTGAAGAATCGCGGGGTAAAGAAGGCTCCGTTCGTGGTCCTTATAGGTGCAAATATGCCGAGCATCCTGGCCGAAATTTCGTTTGTGTCGAACCCCACCGATGAGAAGAAACTGGAAACCCCGGAGTACCGGCAGAAGATTGCCGAGTCGCTGAATAAGGGAATTTACAAGTATGTCAGCGGATTGAGCGGGGTGAAGGTGGCGGCGAAGTACGACAAGGATGCGGGGAAGTGAAGGGTAGCAACTAGCAGCTGGCAGTTAGCAGCGGCTAGTAAATTGCAACTAGCAGCTAGCTGTTTGCTCTTCCCTTTCAGCCAACGTCCGTCAGCCATCAGTCATCCGGCTCAGTTTTTCGGGCATCAGGAAGGCCGCCCAGAGTTCAGCCGCGTCCACTCGATCCCTCATCTTGCGGTATCCTGCGGCCAGCGTTCAGTTGGCATGGCTTGTGCCGATTCCCATGTTAAATCCGTACAGGGCGCTCGCTGAGCGAGTCGCCCAGCAGTTTTCTTCCCTGTCGCCGGTGGAAGCTGTAGCGTTGGCGGGATCGCAGATATCGCCGTTTCCTGATGAGAGCTCCGATATTGATCTCTACGTTTACGTTATGGAGGACATTCCCCTGGAAGAGCGAGTGGGGATTGCTGCAGGCTCGCCGGGTGCGGAGATCGGCAATGCCACCTGGGAGCCGGGAGATGAATGGATCGACGTTGCGACGGGAAGCGCTGTCGATGTGATGTACCGGCACGCTCGTTGGATCGAGGAGCAACTGGACCGAGTGTTGGTGCGACACGAGGCCTCCGTCGGATATTCGACATGCTTCTGGTACAACGTGCTGTACTCCCAGACGCTGTTTGATCGCCAGGGTTGGTTTGCGGAGTTGCAGCGGAGAGCTGGCCAGCCATATCCGGCTGAGCTGAAGCAAGCAGTTATCGCGAAGAACTATCGTTTGCTGAGAGACACGCAATCTTCGTTCCTGCACCAGATTGAGCTGGCGGTGCAAAGGAATGATTCAGTGAGCGCGAATCATCGGGTGGCGGCGTTTTTGGCGAGCTACTTTGACGTGTTGTTCGCGGTGAATGAGATGCCGCATCCGGGGGAGAAGCGGTTGCTGCAGCATGCAGCAGGACTGCCCCAGTTGCCACGTGGTTTTGAGCGGGACGTCAGAGCTGTTGTTGCAGCCGTCGGATGCGTCGATGTTGTTGCGCGGGTGAATAAGTTGGTGGATGGGCTGGAGGGGTTGGTGGGGATTCGCTCGGACTGATGTCCTGGCAAGAACTGTGCCGCCGGTTAAAACCGTCACGGGATTCTTAAACTAAGCCTACCTCGCGTTGAACGCGGAGCTACTTTCTGCGTGTCAGGCGAGAAACACGACATCCACAAGCCTGTCTGTTGAGACGATTGGCCCTCATCGAGTGGCGAAAGAATGCCCAGACGATCGGAGGTAATTTGTGATCGAGGTTGCGGTTCCCGTTATCCACGTCTTAAACGCCGCGGCAGCGCAGGAGTTCTACTGCACCACGTTGGGATTCCGGCTGGAGTTCGCGCATCGCGGCGATCCGGCGCAGGCGAACCCGTGCTATATGGGCGTTTCGCGCGATGGCGTGTGGATTCATCTTTCATCGCTCTTTGGAGATGGAGTTGTGGGCGGGGTGGTGAACCTGGTGGTGGACAGCGTCGACGAGTTGCGCGTCGAGTTGTTAGCCAGCGGTGTACAAATTGCGGTTGGTCCGGTAGACCAGACATGGGGCACGCGAGAGATGTACGTGAAAGACGCAGATGGGAATTGCCTGAGGTTCTAGAGCTATTCTGGTTGGAAACTTTGGCCGGGGGACAGTAGTCTAATGACTGAGCTGATGCGCCAACCCTCTGGTTTCCGGGCTCTCCCGATGACGTTTCTGTATAAATCGATTCTCATTGTTGGGCTTTGGTCGGCGACTGCCATGTCGGCTGGAGCGCAGAAAATTCTCCCCAAATCCTTCGCAGGATGGATCCAGACCGGCAACCCGGCGACCGTTTCCCAAGCACAGCAGTTTGACACGGCCCATGCCACGGTGCTCAATGAATATGGATTCACTACGGGGGAGACGGCGACTTACACTCGCCCGGACGGGCGGACGCTGACGGTGAAGGCTGCCGAGTTTAAGGATGCCACCGGAGCATACGGGGCGTTCACGTTCTATCGCGATCCCGAAATGAAGGCGGAGCGGATTGGAACGAAGGCGGCTTCGGCCAACGAGCGCATCCTTTTCTTCCGTAGCAACATCGTCGTGGATGCCGCGTTCGATCGTGTGACCGGAATGTCAGCTGCGGAACTGCGCGAGCTGACCGGCATGCTGCCGGAGGCTAAGAGCACGGCGGCGAACTTACCGAACCTCCCCGAATACCTGCCGAAGCAAGACGCCGCGGAAAATTCCGCCAAGTACATCCTCGGACCACAGGCACTAGCGGCAGACAAGACGCCGCTATCGGCAGAAGTGGTCGGCTTCAATTTCGAGCCGGAGATCCTGACGCAGAGCTACACAACCGCGGACGGACCGGTCACGCTGATTCTCCTGCAGTATCCAACACCACAGATTGCGACCGAGCGGCTGCGCGCGTTTCAGGCGGCGAGTTCGTCAAATGCGCTTGCGGTGCGCCGGACTGGACCGATACTCGTTGTGGAGAGCGGCAAAATCAGCAGCGATGAAGCGAAGAACCTGCTCAATGCAGTGAACTATGAAGCTGAAGTCACGTGGAACGAAGCGACTTCGATCAGCAAGAAAGACAACATCGGGAATCTGCTGGTGGCAATTTTCGGATTAATCGGCATTTTGTTGTTGATCGGTTTACTCTTCGGCGTGTTCCTGGGTGGAATTCGCGTATTGGTAAGCAAATACATGCCGGGTTCGGTCCTCGATCTGCCGGAGAATGTGGAAATCCTGCAACTCCACCTCGACGACCACCCTTCCTCAGAGTAAGCGGCTGAAAATGAATGGTTTATGGTTCTTGCGAGGCAAGATCGGTCAATTTCGGCCAATTTCCTCAGCCGGGGCTTGTTTGTGCTAAGTTGTTGAAAATACAGCAATTTAAGTTGGAGAATCTGCTTGACAGGGGGGTAGGGCGAACCTAGTATTTGTTCCAGAAAGTTTTGACGGTCTAGCCTCCGTTGGAACTATTCTCCCTTGAAGAGAAGGCCGCCCTGTTGCCGGGCGGCCTTTTCGTTCGTAAGGCCATAGGTTGGGTGCCGTATCGCATCGAATTGCATCGCTCTAAGTGCAAATAAGTCAGCGATAGCGCAAAGAATGTTGATCGTGGCGCACGCACCTTTGAGTAGAGTCGGGGAATCCAAGTAATTTCATGGCCATCACCAACGAACCTAAGAAGCTTCCGAAGAAGGCGCCCTCGTTTAAAGCGCTTCCGGAAATCTGGCAGCTCATTCGTCCGCGCCGAGGACTGTTGGCAATGGGATTCGTGTTGATGGTGATCAACCGGGTATCGGGCTTGGTGTTACCTGCATCGACCAAGTTCCTGGTGGACAACATCATCGGTAAGCGTCAGTTGCGAATGCTGCCCTTGCTAGTGGGGATT
>Ga0318533_10001588_pt1 | contig 11429 bp, 8 predicted proteins | sample GRESIP053b4f27_FD_203675 | JGI IMG/M metagenome (GOLD analysis project Ga0318533, IMG submission 203675) | Tropical soil microbial communities from Luquillo Experimental Forest, Puerto Rico - GRE.SIPMG.053b4f27 | ecosystem: Environmental > Terrestrial > Soil > Tropical forest > Bulk soil...
ATTCATGATGCCGAACGGATAGTCGCGCTCGTGCGCGCACAGCTCGCGGTGGTCGGCATGGTAGACCGCGACCAGCGCGTCGATGCCGGCGCGCTCGGCGGCGTCGAGCTCGTTTTTTTGCAGCTCGCGTCGATAGGCCGGTAACGCGCGGAAATAGTTGCTCATCAGTCCGACCGCGGGCTGCTTGAGGTCGACCAGCTCGACGCCCGGCACCGCCCGCAGGATGTCCTCGGCGGCCTCGACCACGCCCTTGATTCCGGGATGGCGGTGCAGCGCGACGCGCATGTCGATGCGCCGGCGCAGAAACGGTCGCAGGCGATCGAGGTTGCCCCGCAGGAACAGCATGAACGGCGTCATCTCGAACGGACGCGCGCCGCGAGTCTTCTCGATCGTCGGCAGCGTCGTCTCGGTGAACTGCACGTGGCAGCTCGGACACCAGGACACCACCTGCCCGGACTTGCTGCGCGCGAGCTTGTCCATGGTGCTCTCGGCGAACCGGCCGGAGGTCGCGACGTCGCCGGTTCGCATCTGCACGATGCCGCAGCAATGGCTCGGTCCCCCCAGCACCTGATAGGTGACGCCGAGCGCGTCCATGATGTCGAGGGCAAGCAGCGCGATGTGCGGGGTCTTGAGCACGTTGCAGCCGGTGTAGAACACGAAATCCGGCGGCGAGTCGGGCTGTGCGTTGCCTTTCTGGCCCAGTCGCGCCAACAGCTCGTCGTTGAGTTGCATCTGCGAGATATGGGTGACGTCGCGCGCGACCTTGCGGAATCCCTCCACGCCGTGGCGGCGCTGGTCGCGCGGCTCGTCCTTGCGCCGCGCCATCGCCACCCTCGCCATGCCGAGCAGGAAACGCGGATTGACCCCGTAGTCGCAGGCCTTGATGCATTCGCCGCTGAGCACGCAGGCGCTCGCCCACTTGCGCGAGGCGTCCGGGCCGTCGCCGGTGCGCAGAATGTCGATGACGCCGGCAATGACCGCGCGCGGCTCGGCGTCGACGCCGCCGGCGCCGGTCACCGGACAGACCTCGACGCATTTGCCGCAGCGCGTGCAGGCATCGGCCATCGCCGCGACGCGTGCGGACAGCGCGGTTTCGAATGTGTCGGTCATGCCGTCTCGGCCTCTACCGGCCCGAGACTACCGCGTCCGCGCGACGGGTTGAAGCCCGGTTGCGCGCATCGCTTGTTCGCGGATGCGGCGCGGCTCGATCCATATTAAGTGGCGCTCGGCGGCGGGCGTGAACGCCCGCCGCCACCAAATGCAGCGCCCCGCTCAGAACGGATAGTATCGGACCGAGGTCATGACGACGTTGTTGTCGGTGGAAACATCACCCCCGATTCCCACGAAGGATTTACGTTTGATGTACTCGTATTGGGCGCCGAAGGTCACGCGGCCATAATCTCCCTTGTAGACATTCTGCCAGAAGCCCGCCGTTATTTCGGATAACCGCTTGTTGTTGGCGATGCAGTCGGTGGGCGTGCCGCCGGAAAATGAGAACGGCGTCGTCACGAAGCAAGTGGCATTGCTGAAGCCCGGATTGCCAAGGCCGAACAAAGTCGTGCCGATGTTGAAGAAGTTCGCCGCGACCTCCTCCTGGCCGGCGTAGACGTAGACGTCGAGCCCTTCCCACGGATGGCCGATAAGGCCCACCATCGCGCTCCACCCGGTCACCAGCGAGAGCGAGCCGTCCGCAGCGATGGTGACATCCGGCAGCTGTCCGGCCCCGTAGCGGCCGACGCCTCGTCCGTAGAGACCGTTGGCGGTGAATTCGAGATATTTCGGAATGAGCGGCAACAACACCGAACCGCCCACGCCCGCGCCGAACGTGGTCTTGTTGTCGGCGGTGCCCACCATGGTGGTCGAGCCCGCGACGCATGCGCCGACGGCGCACCTCAGGACATTGTCGCTGAAGAACCGCTGCAGCCCGTATATTTCGTAGTGGCCCCAGCCGGGATCGAACGCCGCTTTCTCGATGATGTCCGGCGCCTGATCCGTCGTGACGTTCACGTTTTGCAAGAAATCTCCGCCGCCCCCGGTATTGACGAAGTTAACTACTTGGCCATTCACGATGCCGCCGCTGGCGAATGCGCCTCCAGTTCCGAGCGGTGCGGTGGCGGTGCTGCCAACAAAGATCGCGGCCGGGTTTTCGGCTGAGACGCCGAGGGCGATGCCCGGAGCGACGTCAACCACTCCGCGGATCTGCCATTGACGGAGATAATTGAACCCGACCACGTAGTTCGCGTCGATGGTGAGCGGGATGTTCTCCTTGCGCGGCGTCATATCGACCTGGTTTTGTGTCGCCAGGCTCCAGGTCTGGCCGGCGAGGATGTGAAATCCCCAACCTCCCCAACCAGTGTTGTCGTAGGTGAAATAGGCGTGTCGCAAGCGCGGAGCCCAGCTGTTGCTCTGGTTGTAATTCGACGTCTGGCCGACGCCCAGGAAGTCCGACTCGTAATACCCGGAAAGCTTCTGGTAGGGGTCGATGTTGCCCTCGACCAGCAGCGAGATTCGGCTCTGCCGGGCGGTCCCGTGAAATTCGTGCTCGTTGTAAAGCGGTGAAAACGGATACGGGGTTGTCGCGAAGGCCGTTCCAATGTCGTTGACCATGTTGTGTTGGCGCCAGACCGTTTCCGCGGCGATGAAGCCGCCCAGCGTCACCTTCACCCTTTCCGGCGGAGGCGGCGGTGGCGGGCCCTTGGTAACCATGGGCGGCGGGGCCGAATAACGCGCCGGCGCGGCTTCGACTCGCTTCCACCCGCTCGGTCTGTTTTCGCGTCCGCGCGAGTTCTTGCTGAATTTCCTTGAGTTGCTGCTGCAGCAGCTCGGTCTGGCGTTCGAGCTTCTCGATCTTCTGCGCATCCGCCGATTGCGCTCCGGCGGTAGCGGGATGGAACAGCCACACGCCGAGAAGCGCGGTGCATGCCATCAGCTTCTGTTTGAAATTCATGATCACCCCCTCGAATAGGCTTGCGAGCGCGACCCCCTTCAGGTCACCTCGCCGGCAACAATTGCCGTGGTTGACAAATGGCTAATGACAAACAGGTAGCTCGCCGCAGTTTCAGAATGGCTGTGGCCCGACGGCATCATCGAGCCTGCACATGGTCGACTAACCTGCGGCCGAAGGTGCAATTATGTATTGGATCAGCGGAGGTTATTAGAGACGCGCTCGCAAACGATATGTTCGCATGGCAGCCGACACGTTCGACGCGCGCCCGATAAATGTGCTGCGCTCAAGGCTAGCTGACGCTTTTTTCGGCGGAACTTTCCTTTGCAAAAATGTCACAACGCTAAAAAGATTTCCGCGCGGCTTCCCTGCATCTTACATTTGTTCTATGCAAGGCCCACCCGCAGCGGGCATGTACGCTAGTCAGTATGGTCAAAGACGACCCCACCAATTTCATCTGCCCTGGCTGCCAGGCACGCTATAAACTCGTGCGCGCGAAAGCGGAAACACGCTTCCGCGATGTGCCCCTGCATTGCAGGGTTTGCAAACAGCCGCTCGCCGCCATGGATGGCGAAAATATCCTGAAATACTTCCTCATAAGCCGGCCCAAGACGAGGCAATCCCAAGCGCAACCGCGTCTTGTAACGACCGCAACGCCACCTGACGTCTAGGCCGTCACCGCGATCCCCTGCACCTCGATCATCATCTCCGGCTGGGCGAAGCCTTGCACGGTGATCGCGGCGCTTGCCGGGAAATCCTTGCCGAACAATTCGGTCCGCAGCTCGGTCATGCGGGTGGTGTAGCGCGCGTCGATGAGAAACACCGTCATCGTCACCATGTCGCTCAACTTTGCGCCGGCCTCGGCGAGCGTCTTCTCGATGTTGCGGAAGGTCTGCTTGAACTGGGCGTCGAAATCACCGGCGAGCGATTTGCCGCCATCATCCGCTTGCCCAGTATGCCCGGCGATATAAATGGTCCTGCCCGCGCCTTCCGCGATGACCGCAGGGGAAAACGCGCGCTTGACCTGCCAGGTGCCACGAACGAACGATTTTTTCATCGGTGTGTTCCTCCCTTTGACAAGCAGGCGAGCGCATGGCGAGCCGATTCGTTTCCACCCTGTCGCTCCTGGATTCCCGCCATAAGCGCGTTTACGCGCGTCTTCGACGCGCTATGCGCGGGAATGAACGGAGTTTCGCTGAAGACTTGCGCTGACATCACTTCGCGTGGCCGTCGCGCATCGCGCGCCAGAGCCGCTCCGGCGTCGCCGGCATCTCGACGTGGCGGACGCCGAGGTGGGAGAGCGCGTCCACCAGCGCATTGGCGACAGCGGGCATGGCGCCGACGCAGCCCGCTTCGCCCGCGCCTTTGACCCCGAGCGGATTGGTCTTGGTCGGCACCGGATTGCTCTTGACATCGACCGCGCTGATATCGGTCGCGCGCGGCATGGCGTAGTCCATGAACGAGCCGGTCAGGTTCTGGCCGTCGCCGTCGAACTTGATGTCCTCCATCAGAACCTGGCCGATGCCCTGCGCGACGCCGCCGACGATCTGTCCCTTCAGCAGCAGCGGATTGATGACGGTGCCGACGTCGTCCACGACGCTGTAGCGGACGATCTCGACTTCGCCGGTGTCCGCATCGATCTCGAGCTCGCAGATGTGGCAGCCATTGGGGAAATTCTGCACCGGCGCGACATAGGTCGCGGTCGCGATCAGGCCGACGTCCATGTCCTTGGGAAGCCTCGTCGGTTCCATCGCCTCCTTGGCAACGTCCTTGATGGTCAGCGTGCGATTGGTTTTGGGGCTGGAGAAAACGCCGTCGGCAAAGTTGATATCGGCGGCATCGATATCGAGGAGATGGGCGGCGATCGCTTTGGCCTTGGTGGTGATCCGCTCGGCGGCCGCGTCGACCGCCGATCCGCCGAGGGTGGCCGAGCGTGAGCCGCCGGTGCCCTCGCCGACGAACACCTGATCGGTGTCGCCCTGGATGTAGTAGACCTCGTTCGGGTCGAGCCCGAGGCGGTCGCACACGATCTGCTTGAAAATCGTCTCGTGGCCCTGGCCCTGGGTGACGCTGCCGGCGAGCAGCGTGACCGCGCCGGACTTGTCGAACCTGATCTCGGCGCCCTCGAAGCCCTGCGCGGCCGCGCGCTCGATAGTGTTGGAGAGACCGATGCCGCGCAGCTTGCCGCGCTTGCGCGCTTCGGCGCGCCGGCGCTCGAAGCCGGCGAAATCGGCGAGCGCGAGCGCCATGTCCATGCTCTTCTCGAACTCGCCGCTGTCGTAGGTGAAGGTGAGCCCGGTCTTGAACGGCATGGCCTCGGGCGGAATGTAGTTCTTGCGCCGCAGCTCGGCGGGATCGATGCCGAGCTCGTCGGCGGCAAGATCGACCAGCCGCTCGATCACATAGGCCGCCTCCGGGCGGCCGTTGCCGCGATAGGGTCGCACCGGATTGGTGTGCGTGAACACGGCGGTGACGTCGGCATGGATGGCGGGCGTGCGATAGACGCCGGCGAGCGTGCCGATATTGCCGGTGAAGGCGGGCATGCCGGTTTGCAGATAGGCGCCGATGCTGGCGATGGTGTGCACGCGCAGCCCGAGGAAGGTGCCGTTGCGGTCGAGCGCAAGCTCGGCCTGCGTGACGTTGTCGCGCGCCTGGGCATCGCACAGAAACGATTCCGAGCGCGTCGAGGTCCATTTGACCGGCCGGCCCACGCGTTTCGACGCCAACAGCACCAGCGCCACTTCGTTATAGACCGCCGATTTCATTCCGAAGCTGCCGCCGATGTCGCCGGCGACCACCCGGATCTTGCTCTCCGGCACCTTCAGGATCGGTGCCAGCTCGGCGCGGAAAGGATGCGCGCGCTGCAGCGTCGTGTAGATGGTGTAACGGTCCTCGGCCGCATTGTAGTCGCCGATCGAGCCGCGCGGCTCCATGCTGGCGGCGGTCACGCGGTTGATCACGAAGCGGTGCTTGACGACGTGCGGGGCGTTGGCGAAGGCGGCATCGGTCGCGGCCTTGTCGCCGAAGAGTTGCACGAAACCGATATTGTCTGGGCATTGATCCCACACCCGCGGCGCACCAGGGGCGGTGGCCTCCGCGGTCGACACGACCGCCGGGAGCGGCTCGTAGTCGACCGTGATCAGCTCGGCTGCGTCTTGGGCCTGGATCAAAGTCTCCGCCACCACGAAGGCGACATAGTCGCCGGCCCAGCGCACACGGTCTTTGACAAGCGCCGGATAAGGCGGCCGAAAGGCGCTGCCGTCGCGGCGCTTCAATCCGCCGGGGACCGGCAGGTTGCCCCATCCCGAGGCCTGCCAGTCCGCGCCAGTGAGCACCGCCAGCACTCCCGGTGCCGCCTTGGCCCTGCTCGTGTCGATCGAACGGATGCGCGCATGCGCGTGTGGGGAGCGCAGCACATATCCGAACACCATGCCTGGCAGCACGATGTCGCCGACATAGCGGCCGCCACCCTTGAGCAGCCGCGGATCCTCGAACCGGGACACGCTTTGACCGATCGCGAATTCACCCATCTCAATCCTCGGAGTTGTCGAACGCTGCTACGCCTTATCGCAAAGCGCCGGCGCCCTGGCTACCCGCCCCGGCGCCCGCCGGCCGGGCGTGTGACCAGTGCGGGCGTTCAGCGTTGCGGTGCCGTCGGCTGATGGCCCGAGAGCTTGGCCAGCGCGCCCTGACGCGCGGTTTCCCGTCGCATGAACTCGGCCAGCCGTTCCGGCGTGTTATCGGCCGGCACGGTCATGCCGATCGCCTCCATGCGTTGGCGGAACGGCTGCGATTGAATGACCTCGTTGAGCTCTTTGTTGACGAAAGCGATGATCGACGTCGGCGTCTTGGCGGGCGCGGCAAGCCCGACGAAGCCACGATGGTCAAAATTGGGATAGCCCAATTCCTCCATGGTCGGCACGTCGGGCCAGGCCGCGATCCGGTGCGGGCTCGCGACCGCGAGCGCCCGCAATTTGCCGTCATCCGACAGCGGCTTGGCTTGCGAATAGTACGCGAAGGTGCCGTCAATTCCGCCCGCCGCCACGTTGCGGGCCGCCTCGCCGGAGCCGCGATAGGGCACGCCCACGATCTCGGTCTTGGCCAGCGAATTGAGCTGCGTCAGCGCGATCGCCGGCGAGGTAGCCGGACCGGACGTGCCGAAACTGATTTTCGTCGGATTGGCCTTGGCGGCGGCCACCAGCTCCCCTAGCGACTTGTACGGCAGCTTGGCATCGATGACGAGAACCAGCGGCGGCCCCTCGGCGATCATTCCGATCATGGCGAAGTCGTCGATCGCGTTGTAGGGCACCGGGATGTAGTGCAGGTTCTGCGCGTCGGCGACCGAATTGGCGAAGAGCGTGTAGCCGTCGGGCGCCGCCCGCACGGCGAAGGTCCCGCCCACGACGCCCGAACCGCCGGGCTTGTTCTCGATCACGATGTTCTGCCCGATGCGCTCCTGCATCATCGCCGCCAGGATGCGGGCCGGAACGTCGGTCAAGCCACCCGCGGCGAATGGCACGACGAGCGTGATCGTCCGGGTCGGGTAGTTCTGCGGCTGCGCAGCCGCGGGCCAAATTGCGCTGACGAGAAGGGTGCCGAGCAGGCCCAATCGCAGACGATTCATCATATGCCGTTCCTGTCGATGCAAATTACATCCATGAATCGTGATGGACACAAGAGGAGCCGCGCAATCCCAGAACCGCGGTTATCGAGTCAACCTTTCCGCTTCAGGAAATGGCTGATAGTCAGCCGTGGCGCATTGCTCAGGCTTGACCTCCACCATCTGGTCCAGCCTGCCGGCAACAAAAATAGCCGCGTATTGCTTCAGGCCGGCATATTCGCCATTGCTTTTCTTGGCATTGAATCGAAGACAGACGACGTACCGATTCGTTGTGCCGACCAGTTGAGGCGTCGGTTCGGACGCGGAGGCGTCGCGGATTTGGGTCGGATCCCTAAGATAGACGGGCAACATGGCGAGAATGTCCGACTTGTAGTTTTCCGGACGAGGATCTCGGACGTCGCGACTGCGACTTGCGCCGGCGCACGCGCTCAACGTGAGCGCAAAAGCTAAGGGCAACAATTGAGGCCCAAAACGGTTGCCGGTTCTGCTCACGGCTGCCTTCCCATCGCAGAGATACGTGGCCGCCGATCAGGACCTGTCGTCGCCCCGATGAACATGACGATGCCCGACTGAGCATCGCGTCGGCGCCAAAACATTGATTTATGTCCGGTCTTGAGGCGCTGCGGAAGGGGATGGACGTGCGGCCTCGGTCAGCCCCAGGCGTGATTGTCTCGGACCGGTCATCGTTCAGCCTCGCGGCTTTTCGACGCCCTACGGCGCGGTACGAGGTGTGATATCGTGCCGTCGTCCCGAGGCTGCGGAGCACATCCGCGGCTGGGGGGCGTGAATGCCGGGAGAGAGGAGGACGCCATGGCCACAAGCGTCAAGCAGATGATGGAAGCTGCCAACGCCGCGGTGCCGCGGATCACGCTGGCGCAGGCGCGCGAGATGATCGCCAAGGGCAACACCCTCGTGGTCGACGTGCGCGACGCTCCGGAAGTGGAAAAAAGCGGCAAGGTTGCCGGCGCCGTGAACGTCTCGCGCGGCATGCTGGAATTTCGCGCCGATCCCGAGTCGCCGTATCATGACAAGAATTTCGCCAAGGACAAAACGGTCATTCTTTACTGCGCCTCCGGCGGTCGCTCGGCCTTGGGCGGCAAGGTGCTCAAAGACATGGGCTACCAGCAGGTCTACAACCTCGGCGCGTTCAAGGATTGGGCCGAAGGCGGGGGCGCGGTCGACAAGCCGGCCGAGCCCGGCAGGTGAGCGTCGCGCGGTCGAATGGACCGCAAGTCGCTCGTGGCCCATCGCGTCAGCGCCATCGCCATATTTGGCGCTAGACCCGCTCAAGCACAGCGTTGAGAAGTTCGATCCTGTGCTCCTGCAGATTCCGCACCATATTTTTCACAACCGCGGGAAAAGCCGGGCCGATCACGATGTGAAGGCCAAGCGGTGGCAGTGACCCGCTCTCCAGCGCCTTGGCGCGCGCAACCTGCTGCTCCAACGCCTCCTGCGTTGTGTCGTGCCAGGCGAGAACGCGAAAGCCGATGCGCTCGAGCGCGGCCCGGGTCGACTGCGGGGTAAACAGGAAACTGATGCTTTTATCGCTTGCCCACGGCGTGGGATAATACGGATCGCCGCCCGGCCCCGCCGCGACGTCCTGGAGCGCGAGCCGTCCGCTTGGCGTGAGCACGCGACGCATCTCGCCATAGAGGCGGTCGCGGTCGGCAATGTTCATGGCCGCATTCTGCGACCATACGAGATCGAAGCTCGCGTCGGGAAACGGCAGATCGAGCGCGTTACCCTGGCGGTAGGTCACCTTGTCGGCAAGCCCGGTGCGTTGCGCGAGCATTTGAGCGAGCGCGACGAATTCTTGGGTGAGATCGAGGCCGGTCACTCGGCAGCCGAACTTGCTCGCGAGGTAGCGCGAAGGCCCGCCGATGCCGCAGCCGACGTCGAGCACGCGTTGGGAGCCGTTGATTCCGGCGAGCTCCGCCAGCCGCACCGTCGCGTTGCGACCACCCGAATGGAATTCGTCAACCGGCGCAAGATCATCGGGCGTCAAATGCTCGATGTCTTTTCCCGCCGCCTTCAGCGCCGCCAGGATGACGTCGCCGAGGGCGCGTTTCTTATAGTGGTCGGCGACTGCTTGCGCTGATTGCGACATGCCGGCCCTGCGCTGCTTGACCCTCGTGGGGGTATGGGACTTGATGTATAGTGAGACGTCGGCAGTTTCATCGAACCGATTACGGGCTCTATCAGGTCATAATACGGTTGTGTGTCAAGCGACCATCGGCCGTCAGGCCGCAACACCGCCATGGTGTGGAGGATCGCATGAAAAATGAAAGCGTTACCAAGATTGGACAGCAAGATTAAGCTCAGCTGATCGATAGTGCTTCGGTGTGCCACTTACCCGCCGCCCGCCTTGCGCTGCAGCCGATCCCGAAGCTTGGCAACATCTGCGGGTTGAACCGGCTGCGCCGCGTTGCCCCACGCATTGCGGACGTAGGTCAGCACATCTGCAATCTCCTGGTCGCTGAGGTTCCACCCAAAGGCCGGCATCGCCGGGGCCGTCGGAGCGGCTGCAGTGGCGCCAGCGCGGCTGCCGATCAGCACAACGCGGATCAACGATGTCGGATCAGCGGCCTGCACTAGAGGTGCGTTCGCGAGGCGCGGGAACAGGGTTGAGACGCCGGCGCCAACGGAGTCGTGACACGGAGCGCAGCGGTCCTCATAGATCGCCCTGCCCGCCACCATGCGCCGATCTTGGGCTGATAGCGCAGTGACTGCAGCCGCATTCCGGGGGGCGTTATCCTTGAGATACGTTGCGATCGCCAGCAAATCGGCATCGGTCATGTGGGACGTCGAGTTCTCGACAACTTCGGCCATCGGTCCCGATGCGATGTCAAAGGAGTTGGCGCCGGTCTTCAGATAACGGACGATCTCCTCCGCGGACCAGCTGCCGATGCCGGTACGCAGATCAGGCGTCACATCGGGCGCATACCAATCCTGCAGTAGCGCCCCTTGCAGGGCCTGGCGGTCCTGATCACCACCGGTGATGTTCTTCGGTGTGTGACAGGTTCCACAATGGCCGAGACCCTCGACCAGATAGGCGCCGCGATTCCAAATGTCCGACTTGGTTGGATCGGGTCGGAACATGCTGGGCCTGAAATTGATGAGATCCCAGGTGGACGTTGCCGGGCGCCGAACGTTGAATGGGAACTCCAGCTGGTTCGGTCGAACCTCGTTGCGCACCGGGTCGAGCGTGCGGAGATAGGCCCAGATCGCGGATGCGTCCTCGCGCGTGACCTTGGTGTAGGCGGGATACGGCATCGCCGGATACAGGCGAATCCCGTTTTTGCCAATGCCCTCATGCAGGGTTCGCCAGAAGTCCTCTTCGGACCAGCTGCCGATTCCAGTCGCAACATCGGGAGTTATGTTCGGGCCGAGCAGCGTTCCGAACGGCGTCTCCAGCGCAGCGCCGCCGGCAAACGGTTTGCCGCCTGGTACGGTGTGGCAGCCGATGCAATCACCGACGACGGCGAGATACTGGCCGCGCTCGATCTGTTCAAATGCCTGGTTGTCTTCCACTGACCGCGCGGTAATTGCGCCGATCGTGCAGCCCGCAGCCGCCAGAATTATCAGCTTGCGCACTGTCATGCCGATACCTCGCCGGTCGCCACCCGTCAGGCCTGCACGAGCGGGCCGGGACTCTTCAGGTACTGGTTTACGATCGCGTCGGCGGCCCAATAGGCGAGCGCGCCTACAGTATCCGTGGGATTGTAACCGGCGTTCTGTGGGAAGGCCGTAGCACCCATGACGAACAGATTGGATACGTCCCAGCTCTGCAGATAGCGGTTCAACGCGCTGCTCTTGGGATCGGTGCCCATGATCGCGCCGCCGCAGGTATGTGTCGTCTGGTAC
>Ga0318533_10001621_pt1 | contig 11352 bp, 10 predicted proteins | sample GRESIP053b4f27_FD_203675 | JGI IMG/M metagenome (GOLD analysis project Ga0318533, IMG submission 203675) | Tropical soil microbial communities from Luquillo Experimental Forest, Puerto Rico - GRE.SIPMG.053b4f27 | ecosystem: Environmental > Terrestrial > Soil > Tropical forest > Bulk soil...
CTTGATTTGGCGTCCGCGCAACAAGCACCTAGATCCCATCGTAGTAGGAGTATCCGCGTTCAGCCCAATAATCCTTAGGCTTCTCCGCGGTATACGTGATTCTGGTAAGAGCCTTCACATTTTTCAGGCCGAGCTTGACGGGTACGATCAGACGGAGTGGCGCGCCATGGGACACAGTAAGGGGGTGTCCGTTGAAGTGAGTCGCGAGCAAGGTCTGCGGATGACGAGCCGTCGACAAATCGAGTGCCATGAAGTATGGGTCGGGATTTCCCCAGGGACCGAGATTAACCGACGATTCCAGACGGGCCCATTTCGCCTGGGACATGGGCGGGTAAGCACTCAGCACATCATCAAACCTCAGTCCGGCCCACCAGGCGATGGCGCTCCACCCTTCGACGCACACCAGACGCGTGATTTGCTCGTGCATTCGGAAGGACGCGAGCAGGTTCCGGATATTCAAAGACACGCTGGAGCCCGCAGCGAGCCCGTCGAGAGTCAACCGCCATTCTGGAATATAGCTGGGGTTGGGGGTGGCTCCGTTGTAATTGTTCTTGAGGGGAGTGAGCTGCGATTTCGTGTAGGTCGGCACCAAGCGATTTCTTGAATAGAGCGCCTCTGCAACATCGTCATCGATGCGCAAGGCTCTATTTAGAAGCCATTCCTTTTTTGGCCAGTTCTTTTTTCCGTCGATGATGCCCAGGCGTTCGAGTGTCGTCTGAGGCAAGAGAGACCCACCACCTGCCACCGCCGCTATCGCGCCTATTCCGAAGACGAGAACATCACGGCGAGTCCAATGACGCAAAAGTTGAGGAGCCACTTCCATCACCTGCGGAGGCCGTTCCCGGAAGAAGCTTGCGGGCTTTGGTGCAGACACGGATGCAGTCGAGGATATGTTGTCCGCCCCTAGCGCAGAGTGTTCGTCTTCGAGCCTCATTGTCACAAGTCCTCCACTCTCTCCGCTCTCGTCGACCAACCGACGATCATGCTGCGAAGCGTGTCCCACCCGTCAGCGACAGCGAGAATCACATGAGGCACGACAAAGAGCATAAAAACCCACATGAGCCAGAAGTGCCAGATACGCGCTTTGTCATAACCACCAAAAGTTGCAGTCAGCCAATAGAGCTGCATGGGTTTGTGAATGGCCCAACCCGTAAAGACCGACAGGAGCCCGGCGACCGGAACGGAGAAATACGCGACGCGTTGAAGTGCGTTGTATTTTGTGTTGAAGCGAGGATGCAGCCAAGTGCGGCGTATGAGTCTGGCAACGGGGAGAACTGTGTAATAGCGAACCATCGTCAGTGCATCGCACAGGTCGGTCCGTCGGGGCAACAGAGATCGCCAGCCACCTCCAATGGCCGACCCTATAACGAGGACGAGGCCGTTCAGCATGAAGAGATACGCACAGAGCCAATGAAGGCGGAGAGCCGAGGCGAGCAAGCCGGGACCGAGGCTCATGTGGTTGTAGACCCAGTCTGGTGGATTGCTGTATTGATGCAGCCCTGGTACATGCGCGCATATCCAGATGCCGACGTCCGCGAGAGGATCGACATTCCCGGTCAATGGATCTGGTGTGTGCTGATAGACGGGAGATGCCCAATAAATGGACATGCCACTCAGGATGAGGCCGAGAAGGATTGGCACAATCAGCCAGTGGCCGCACCGCACCAGGAGGTGGTGCCTGCGAACGACAAGCACGCCGGCTCGACACTCCGGCGCGCTTGTCGCGACCCGTTCCCTATGGAGCGGCATGGAACGTGGCACAGGCGTTCTCCACATTACTTTCGAGAGGTCATGCTGTTCGGCGGCGCGGGCGCGAAATGCGCGCGCCCATCCTCGATCAGCCAGCGATCGGCGTCACGGACGGCGACGTAGAAGAAGTTGACCGGTATCACAGGAATGATCGTCCCATCTGGGCCGTTGACATTGCGCAGCGTCAGGAGCGCGTCGACGACCGCGACATCGGGTTTGAGGAAGCGGACCCGGTAGTTGGAAAACGCCGCTTGCGTGGTGCCGTTGACCGCTTGCGCCTCGGCACCGAAGTCCTTCACCATGGCGATCCGCCCTTGCATCAAGTCACCTTGCGGCGTCACGAAGGTTCCGTCTTCAACGAATAGGGATGCTCGGAGTTCGGCATTCTTCTGAATGAACGCCTTAGCAAAAGCATCCCCGAGCGCGCGAACCGCTGCTTCGTCTCGAGCCTCGGCGGCACTCGCAGAGCTGGTCGCACCGACCACGAGCGTACAAGCGAGGAACGCTGAGCCGAGACGCTGCACGAGGACTCCGAGCGCTAAGTTGGGCCCCTGGGGCGCGGCATCAGCTCGGCACGTGTGTAGGATGTTCATTTCGTTCTCCTTAATGTTCATTTCTTTCTCCTTGGCTCTCGTTTCTTGTCACCGGCAACCAGCAGTGAGACTCTCCCCATCGTGCTTCTTCACGATAACGCTCCGACTTGTCGCAAACTTTGTGCTCACGAACACCTGCTGGCGTGTCAGTGAGTTGCGGCGTCAGCTCGTCGGGCATTCGAACACATGTGGTTGCTCCACTGTCTTCTTATACACAACGCTGCTATTCGGAACGTCGTGTTCACCCACTCAATTCCAGCTTCGCGGATGTACAAGACTATTGGTCACGCGAGGAGCGATTCATTTGCTTGAGCACACAAAGTGCTGTGGTCAGACGCGCAGTTACCCGCAGGGTGCTGCGCAGACGAGCCAATGAACTCGCACGGCCCAGGAGAATTAGCCGTGTGTGATTAAGTGCCGAATATTCAGATGAAGATTAGACGGATGGCCTTATTGAGCAGATCGCAACAGGGGGGCTATCCGCGATCGCCGTCGGCGCCCTCCGTTCCGCGCCCCCAACATCGATCCGATTGAGTGTGCATATCGTCTTCAGCCTGCGCAGGTTACACGCGGCTGAGCCCGTACTTCCGAAGTCGGCTATACAGCTGTGTGCGCGAAATCCCCAGCTGTTTGGCCGCTCTCGCCTTGTTGCCTGCGACGTCGCGCAGCGCTTGTGTAATCGCCTGTCGCTCGAGACGTGCCAGATCGGTGCTGCTTAACTGGAGAGCATCCTCCTTGACCGCCAGCGACAACTGCTCGACGTCGATGAGCGGCCCGTCGCGCAGAATCGACGCCCGCTCAAGCACGTTGCGGAGTTCGCGGACATTCCCAGGCCAGCGGTACGTGAGCAGCGCCTCTTCTGCGGCTGCCGTCAGTTGCGCCACCGGCTGACCATTCGTCCAAGCAAACTCCCCGAGAAAGTGAGCAGCAAGCAGCAGGATGTCCCGTCCGCGCTCACGCAAGGGCGGGATCCTGATTTCGAAGACATTGATGCGATAGTACAGATCCTCTCTGAATCGGCCTTGCGCAACCGCGTTCCGCAAATCCTGATTGGTCGCCGCAATGACACGCACGTTGACCCTAATCGGTCGTGTCCCGCCGAGGCGCATGAATTCGCGTTCTTGCAGGACCCGCAAGAACTTCGCTTGCGCCGTGAGAGCCATTTCCGTGATCTCATCGAGAAAGAGCACGCCGCCGCTCGCCGATTCCAGGTGACCCGGCTTCGCTTGGTGAGCCCCAGTGAAGGCTCCGCGCTCGAACCCGAACAATTCCGACTCGAGCAGCGTTTCCGGGAGCGCCGCGCAGTTGATTGCCAGGAATGGACCTCGTCTGCGGGGCGAGGTGCTGTGAATGAACCGGGCCACCACTTCCTTCCCCGTGCCCGACTCGCCCTGCAGGCAGGTCGTGGCTTCCGTCGCAGCCACCTGGCTCGCGGGTTTCAACACCGCGCGCCATTGCGGACTGGCGCCGATCAACATATCTGTCGGCACCGACTCGTGCGTCGGCGGGATGGGCCGTGAACCCAGGTGTGCATCACGCATGGTGGGTTCCATTCGGACGTACTCGCGAACGCTGTCGAGGACGTTGTGTGCGACATTGGCCTCCATACAACCTCCTTCGTCGGAATACGGAGTCGTGTCACCACCGGGTGCCTTTCCGCCTCTAGCACGAGGACGGCCGTTCCGATGGATTGTGAAGGCGTTTTCTGTCGTGAGCAACCCTACTTGAAGTGAATTATGGCGACTCTTTCAAGTGAATGAGCACTTGCCAAGAGGTCTACGCCTCAGGTTCTGAGGTTGTGGTCGCATGAGTCTGTCGTTCTTTAATGTCAATCCGCTTCCATCCGAACAGCCGGGCATCAACCGACCATGCGCCTGGCCCAAGTAGCGCCAGGGCGCCACCTAGTGTCGCAAGCAGGATGTGAGTCCAAGGCTCCTGAAGTTGTGAAAAGACTTGCCAGCCTTCGAGCACCAAGACAAGCTGCCCTGCAACCGGTGTCCAGAGTCCAACGAGCAGCAACAGGCCAGCACCTGTTTCAAGGATCAAGAACGTGGCTGATCCCATCGCGAGCTGCGTCGACAGCCGACTGATTCCCTTGGAGGCCAGTGCAGCAGCGGTGACTACTCGCATAACGAGAAGCGCCGCGCCGGGCACTCCTGGGGCGAATGTCCAGAACAGACGTCTCAAAAAAGGTTCTCGTGTTAGCGTAACGATGTTGGAACGTGGGAGGAAGCCCGGAGCGAGTGAAAGGATCTCACTCGTTCGAGTGAACTGATCTGACTCTCACTTAGAGCTCAATAATGCCGCGCTTGAGGCCAATCATGGCGGCATGGGTTCGATCGTCAGCCGCGAGCTTCGAGAGAATGTTCTTGATTCGACTTTTCACGGTCTCTTCGGCAATTGACAGGTGATCGGCAATCTGTTTGTTTGCCTTGCCCTCTGCAATAAGCCGCAAGACATCGATTTCACCTTTCGTCAGGACGTCTTCTGTCGCGTGTTCGGCGATCCCGTGGGAGACCTTGGGCGACAGCGTCTTTTTTCCTGTATGGACGGCCCGTATCGTATCCAGAAGCTCCTCTTGGACCGCATCTTTCAGTAGGTAACCGCGAGCACCGGCGTGGAGGGCACGCAGGGCCTGAACGTCCCCGGCATACGTGGTCAGTACGATGATTCGAGCATCGGGAAACTCGTCACGAATCGCGATAATCGCGTCGAGGCCGCTCATTTCCGGCATTTGGAGGTCCATCAACGTCACATCTGGACGGTGCACGCGAAACTGCTGAATCGCATCCCGCCCGTTCGAGCACTCGGCGACCACCCGCATGTCCGACTGACTGGACACCAGTGCCTCGATTCCAGCCCGCAGGAGTAGATGATCATCGACGGTGAGAATCCGAATCGGGTCGGAACTGGCGCTCACGAATTCGCCTGTGTTCGTCCGACAAAGGACAAGAAGTGGCGCCGCGCCCGCGGCGTCGCATAGACGGTGACGCCAGGAATCGTGAGAGCCACCTCGGTACCCATTCCCGCCTCGCTCCAGATCTCGAGGTGGCCGCCGATCAGCTCCGCGCGCTCACGCATTCCCGGCAGACCAAAGTGCCCGGCTCGCTGTCCGTCCAGCACTCCGGCGTCGATGCCTCGGCCGTCGTCACGAACACGTAGCTGAAAATGGCGGTCATCGTAACGCATCTCCACTTCAATCCGACGAGCGCCTGCATGCCAGAACGCATTGCGCAAGGCCTCGCCGGTGATCCGATAGATGTCATCCCGGATGATCGGGCGAAGGGTTCGCGGCGTGCCCTTGATGGCGACATCGAGCTCTGCTGTTTTTGCGAGCGGGTCGTTGACCTGAGTGGCCGAGAGCTCTTCCCCAAGAGCGCTGAGAGCGATGGCCAGATCGTTCGTGACCGTCGTGGACGCGCGCAAGCCTTGGACGGCGTCCCGTCCCTCCCTGATCGCGTGCGTACCCTGTTTGAGTGCGGTCTCTAACCGTTGTTGGGCCTCCAACGGCCGATCTGGGAGGACGTTTGCAGCTGCTTGAAAGCGAAACATGACACCATGAAAGCTTTGCAGAAGCGTGTCGTGGAGCTCACGCGCAATGCGCGTCCGTTCATTGAGGCGGTCTCGCAGACGGGCATCGAATTGAGAGGCAAGCTGGCGGAGGCGGAATTGATGGAGTGCCCACAGCAATGCTCCCACGGCGGCGAGGCCCAGTGCACGGAACCAAATCGTCTGGTAGAAGGCAGGCGCAATCGTGAAGTCCGCTGCAGCACCCATCTCGTTCCAGACGCCGCTGTTGTTGGAAGCGGTCACGCGAAACCGGTATTGACGCGGGGGAAGATTGCTGTAAAACGCTTGTCGGCGACTCCCCACATCCCGCCAGTCACGATCGTGTCCTTCTAACTTGATGCGAAAACGGTTCTTCTCGGACGCGACCAGGCTGAGCGCCGTGTAGTCGATCTCGAGGTCGCGAATCGACGCTGGCAAGTGAATCTGCGCCGAGGCGTCATACGTTTGCTGGTTGGCGGTGATCTGCTCGATGCGTACCGTCGGCGGCATCGTGTTGATCGGCAGGTGCACCGGATCGATGACGCTGACGCCATCGACGTTCACGAACCACACCCGTCCGTCGGACGATTTGCTGACGCGCGGGGTGAAACCGGTCAGCAAGGCACGGGATCTCACACCGTCGGAGGCTTCGAACAGCGTCGCCTCGATGGTTCGCGTCGAATCGGAGCTCCAACTTTGCAAAGCCGGCCGCGAAATCTGTACAAGGCCACAGGCCGTGTACAGCCAGTACGACACACGCTCGTCGTCAACAATCCAATGAACGGTCTCGCAAGGCAGTCCGTTTTTCGTCGTCAGCGTCACTACGCGACGGTTCGCGATCCGGCTGAGCCCATGCTCCGTGGCAGCCCACATAGCGCCGTCGGGCTCAAGATGTAGTCCCATGACGCGACCGTCGCCCAGCCCGTCGCCGGCTCCGTACGACTCCGCCACGTGCCCGTCTTTCAGATAGGCGACGCCGCCCCCAAAGAATCCGAGCCATAGGCCGCCGCGAGCCCGGTCAGCAAGGAGCGTCGCCGCGACGCGCCCATCGTCGCCAAATTGCGACCACGGAATCTGTTGGACGACAGAATCGTCGACGACATGGAGCAAGCCGCGATCCTGGTCGCTCATCCAAAGACCTGTGCCTCCGTCAGGGGTCATGGCGTTGACCCAGAGCGTAGGCACGCCGCTCGCGCTGCGAAATCTGCCGTTTTCCAAACGCGCGACACCGCGTTCGGTCGAGACCCACACGCGACCGCGATCGTCCTCGACCAGCGATCCGATGGAGGTCCCCGGCAGCCCCTCGTGATCGCGGTGACACGTTGTGATGGCGCCACGGCATCGGTTGAGACCGTTCAAGGCACCGATCCACACCGTCCCGTCGCGTGCGGCGAGCACCGTCATCGCGTCCGTGCTGGACAGGCCCTGATCGACGTCGACCGGCGTCGCCACCAGCTCGCTGAAGCGATCGAGGCCCTGGGCCGTGCCGACCCACACATTGCCTTCGCGATCCTGGAATAAGCTCCAAACGTGATCGCTCGACAGACCGTCACGCCGTGCCATCGTGCTCGTCCGGCCGTGGGCGACTCGGACGAGACCCCGTTCGAGCGTACCGATCCACAGGGCACCGTCGCGGGTTCGCAGCAGATTCAACGGCGTAAACGGCTGTGGCACACCCGTCTCCGGATACGCGATGACGCGCCCGTCGACGAACGAGCCGAGGCCGCCGACAATCAGCGTCAACGCTGTCGCAGCGTCACCCTCGGCGAGCGGTTGCGAGGTGAGGAACCATGTGGAGGCGCTCGGCAAGGGATATCGCTTAGCAGGACCAGGTGTCCATTGCCACAGCCCGGTACTCGCCGCAACCCAGAGATGACCATCGAGATCTTCGTAGGCGCGCACCCATGGACCGAACGTACCGTCGTGCCCGATGCAGGCGGTTCGGTCATGAATTTCGCAGAGGGTTGCGCCGGCGGGGCTAAAGCTACCGGCCCACACCTTGCCGGTGCGATCCTCGGTCAATGACAGAATTCTTTGCCCGGCTAATTCCGCGTAGTCGGTCAGCGTGCCGCCCTGCCACCGCGCGAGGCCTTTGACAGTGCCGATCCACAGCGACCCATCGCGCGTGGCGAGCAAACTAACAATACCGTTACTCGGGAGCCGCTGATTGGGTGGGAACGTCCATGGGAGCGCGCGAACGCCGTCGAATCGAACGAGGCCGAATTCTGTACCGAGCCACAGATACCCGTCTTGTGTCTGCGCAATGGCCCGAATGACACCGTTGAAAGATCCTTGCCTCGCTGTCCAGGTCGTGTGGGCGTACTGATTGATGGCAAGCTCGGGATTCAGCGCGAACACGCGACTGCAACACGCCACGAGAATGGCCAGGCAGATGCCGGCTCGCGTGCCTCGCATAAGCGGACTCCGATCTTATGCCACCCGGTATGGGGCGGCAACACGAACAATTCGCCCTGTTTTTACTGAGAATCTGGGACTTGCTGTCGGATTGATGTTGTCAGAATGCTGTGCCTCAAGGCGCACGCGAGCCGCCCCACACCGAGATCCTCGCGTTGCGGCACCAGCTCCACTGTACCGCGCGACGAGAAGATTTCGTAGGGAATCACGCAGGCGCACTGGAGCCCGTACTTCCTTAATCGGCTATAGAGCTGTGTGCGCGAGATCCCGAGCTGTCGGGCCGCTCTCGCCTATTGCCTCCAACGTGGCGCAGCGCTTGTGCAATAGCCCGACGCTCGAGAACCGCCAGTTCTCCTCATTTTGGCGAGGTGGTTTCCCTTAGCGACTCTTCGTTTTTGAATCCAAATGAGCCTCGGCAACGATGGGCTGAAACAACTCCACGGGATTACCTGATGGATCATCCGCTATGATCTGCTTGCCACCTACGCCAGTGACGATGTCATTCCGAAAGTGGATGCCGGCCTTGTGCAGCGTGTCGACGGTCGCCGCCAGGTCGTCGACTTCGACGGCGAACCGATTCCAGCCGCCCGGTTCCTGAACTCGCCCGTCGGGCATAGATTGACCGCCTCCGGCGGCCGGATTTGGGGCGCTGAGCACGAGTCGCAAGTCGCCCCGGGACAGCATCGCGAAAGACGGCGCAGGGTGCATGACTTCACGAAACCCGAGGTGCGTGCAATAGAACGCGATCGCAGCATCGACATCCCGAACGATGTAACGAACTTGAACCGTCGCCATGTGGGAACCTCGCTCAATATCTTCGATGTTAAGGCCTCGAAATGCCGAAGAACGAACGCCGGGAGCGACCGCCACGAGAGGACATCAGCCCGAAGATCTCGCCGGCTTGTTGTTGCGCGCGCGCAAATGGCCGAACGCGACGAGAACGCCGATTGGTACTCGCATGTTCATCTCTCCACTCCTGTCGCGATTGTTCTGCGGAGACGTGAACGTGTGGAGGACCAGTTCGCACGAAGGCGATGTGGCCACTTTCGATCGACACGAGCGTGTGGGTCTCGAGGCGACTGCCAGGAGACCTCTGGACCGCACGTCGCTCGAGTAGGGGGCAGAGCCGTGTCCGATCAGAGTCGCTGCCTTGCCCCTGAAAGGACGAGAACCTCGCGCGAGAAAGTCCACAATGTTCGTGCGAATAGCGCTGATATCATCGTGCGCGCCCGTCTTGGCACCCTGGCGAGTGCTTAGCGTGGACGACATGAAGACCAGCCTGTCCGGGCGCGAGCCCTTGAACGGCGTGGCCGAACCGGGACCTGATCTCCTGGAAATTGATATCTTCGATTTCAGAAAATCCGTGCGAGCGAAGAATCGCTGCAATGCCAGCCGGCTCGAAACGGCTGGCCCAGCGTTCATCCATTTTCTCAAGCTGTTCGGTCCGCTTCGTTACTAATTCCCTCATCTCTTCTGAGAATGCCTGGCGGGGTTCCATGTAGTCGAACACCACCTCCGAGTTTTGGATTGACGCCATGTAGTCCAGAGTGCTGCCGATAGCGTCCTGAGTCAGATATGGCACAACGCCGAGCCAGGTAAAAAACGCGGAAGAGTTCTGCTGAAAGCCTGCGCCGACAAGCATCTCCGCCAAATCGTCGCGCTCGAAATCGACTGGCACGAGCACAAGCCATGGCGGAATTGCAAGTTGAGCCTCAGCCAAGCGCTGGCGTTTCCATGCCTGCGTGGCGGGGTGGTCCACCTCATAGATACGGATCTGTCGTGCGCGATGGGGACTCCGGAAACCGAAAGTGTCGAGTCCGGCGCCAAGGATGACGATCTGCCGAATCCCTCTTTCGACAGCTCCTGACAAAGCATCTTCCGCAATCCGGCTTCGTGCGGCCGTGAATAGACGTCCGATGCTGGCCAAGGGGTGTTCGTTCGCAAATCGCAGCACGTCTTTTTCGTCTTCGTGCAGAATCTTCATGGCAAATGGGTCATAGAGGATTGAGCCATGATCGAGCACCTGATGAGCAGCTCGTTGTCGGGCGATCATCTGGGCTGTGCGGCTGGGCTCATTTGGCTTCATGGTCGAGGGCTCCATTCTCTTCAATAACTAACCGGTGAGTTGGTGGATGCGGGATATCGGTGCCCGATGGGTTTATTGGCAGCGACGAACTAGAGATCCTGGCGTGCACAATCGAATCAGAGCTGTGCTCGGTGAGGCAGGCGCTGACCGGCTACTAGCCAGACGTCCCTGCATTGGCCACATCCTCTCAAGGAGTCATCCCTTCGAGGAAGCCGGAGCGGTTCACGATTGAAATGAGAGCTGGACGCGGCTCGTCGCGCGCGGTGCCAGCCGATCGGACGTCACGCCGGCCGCCGCACGCTGGGCTCGTGTCAAGGCCAACCGATCGGCCGCCTGCGCGACGTGTCCGTCAATCGACGCGGCCGCCTGACGATGGAAAGCTGACCGCCTCCCGCCCTCTCGCCCGGCGGGCCCGAGCGTCTGGAGGCCTGGCGCAACAAGGCCGCAGGTCGCACGAGTAGACATGCAGAACCGTGTCCGGGATCAGATTCGCTGCCCGATTGCGGCCTCGACCCGCCTCAATAACGAGAACTCGCGCGAGAGAGTGCAGAATGTCCGTGGAAATCGCTCGCCTTACCGCTGCAGCGTGGTATCGCGCGGCATATTCACCGTGGCGAGTGCCATCGATGCCCATGCAGTGCCGGCCGTCGAAATGAACTGATCGCGCCCGTACGGGAATCCGCTTTCGAAATACGGCTGCAGCCAGATCGAGCGCGTTTTCACGTGCCACGAGCCGTCCTGGGCCTGCGTCTTCAGCAGGTAGGCGATCCCTTTCCGGTACGTCGCATCGTCCTGCGGAATGCGCGCGGCGCTGAGCGCGTAGACCGCCTGTCCCGTCGCGTATGCGTCGGTTTCGACGGCGGCAAACTGACTCCAGCCGCCGTCTGCGCGCTGCAGATCGACCAGCGCCCGCGCCGCTTTCTGGGCACTCTCGGCGCGGCCGGCCCACGCCAGCGCGAT
>Ga0318533_10001635_pt1 | contig 11322 bp, 9 predicted proteins | sample GRESIP053b4f27_FD_203675 | JGI IMG/M metagenome (GOLD analysis project Ga0318533, IMG submission 203675) | Tropical soil microbial communities from Luquillo Experimental Forest, Puerto Rico - GRE.SIPMG.053b4f27 | ecosystem: Environmental > Terrestrial > Soil > Tropical forest > Bulk soil...
GTTAGCTCCGCACGCGTCCGCCTGCCTGGCGCCCGCTTACGTGAGTGTTGACCGACTATTCTACCCTGAAGCGAGATCGGTCATTAAATTCAGTCCGATCGTCAGCGCGATCGGGTATCGACAACCAAGCCGGTGAGAGCCGTTCCCAACTCATGCCGGCTAGCGGAGCGGCGTAACATCTTGAGCGCCGTAGATTTTGGGACGGGTGTCCCCGCTTGCAGTTTCGCGAGGACCGCAGGATGAGCCTTCAGTGCCCAACCGGCCTGAGTATCGCTAGCGTAATGCTTGGAAACGAGGTCGCCCCATTGCGGCAAACAAACCAGGCGCGGTCCTTTTTATTGCTCATGGCCGCGGACCGCCCGGAGTGTCCTTCAGAATTCGCGCAGGGATTCCCCAATCGCGCAGACATTCGAGCGCGATCTCGGCCTCCTCGCGCGGTATTTGTCGCACCCGCGCGGGTCACACTGCGGTGAACCTTGAGGCCCAGGGCCTCGGCAGCTGCTTGAGCATTGGCCGGAATAGCAAGGTCGACGAGATCGGCCATGCGAATCTCCACGTCTCGAATTTGGTCAGAGATTTTTCAGGGGCGACTATAGTCGTCCCGGAAACACCAATATCGGGACGCCTGCATAAAGAATCCATATGGATCGGAACGTAAATGCTAAAATTCGTGCTGAATTAACGCGAAGCCGCGGAGGACTCAGCAGGTCAGAACAGAATGCCCGCCTCGATCATGCCGCGAGTCTGCGTCGTATTGGTGCCGTTTGGGCCAAACACCAAGCCGGGGGTCGTGCTGCTGGTGCCGACATGAGAGATTTCCGCCCGGGCAAAGAAGATCTTGTACTGATAGGTCGGCGAAAAGGTGATCGACCAAGCGTTGCTGCCGGGCCCGTACAACAGATTGGGCGCACCGGCCGCGGCGCTGCCGGTCGAGCCGATGTACTCGAAACGGATCGGCAGGCTGACTCCCGGCAGGGGCGAATCGTCCCCGAAGCTGTAGTTAGCCAAGATCGCCCCGCCGATCGTCGATGCCGAGGAGAATGCGCCGATCGACGACGCCGCAGGGACATGGGTGAATTGAAAATACGGCGTCACCGTCCAGGGTGCCAAATTATATGTATAACTCAAAGTAAAGAGGGTCTCGTTGTTCTGGAACAATGGCACCGCGGTCGTTTGGAAAAACGGGGTCGTCGTCGTCACTTTGGCAGTGTGGGCGAAATTGCCGCCGGCCGCGAGAACCACGGTGTTGGCCGGGTCGAACGTATAGGTCCCCGACCCGGAAAGCCAAGTGTAGCGATTCGAATAGAAACCGTCGTTCCACGATAGGGCAAGCGCCAGAGGCCCCTGAGTATAGCCGAGCTGACCGCCGCGGCTGATGGTCGGCTCCTGCGCAAACAATAGCCCACGCTCGATATTCATGTTCTGGAAGGTAAAGGCGTTTTCTGCACCGATTAACGTCGGCAATTTGCCGCCTTGAATGTAGAAATTGTCGGTCGGTGCGATTTTTGCCCACGCGATCGGGAGCGGTCCATAAAAATCACCTACCGTCGTCGCCGTACCAAAATAAGGCGCGCCGAGGGTCGGAATTGTGTAGGCACCGACGTCGAGGTAATATTGGAAGAGGCCCTCGGTCTTCTGAAGGAACATATGACCATTGCTTAAGCTTGCTTGGGTATGCTGCTGATCGGGGAATTTATTGTTCTGCCACAGCCCGAGACCGCTGACAGCGCCGGTCACGTAGACGGGGCCCAGAAAACCGGCGTCCACGCTCGTCGGGTTCGGATTGGCGGTAAGGGGGCCGGTCATCGCCGGTGTGGTCATAGCGGTCGGTGCGGTCGGCTGTTCGACTGCCGGCTGGTCGCCGCCGGTGTCTGGCCGGATGCACTCCACGACCAGAGAGTGAGCACGGCCCAAACCACGGCTGGCCCCAAAACTTTTTGCATTGCAGCTCCCCCCTCGCTGCTGCAGCCGGGAAATGGGTATCTCAGAATAGAATTATCGGAGACAGAGGGCCTCGCACTAACGTGTCGAACTCGCAAGAGCATCGAGTGCGAGGTTGAGCTTGAGCACGTTGACGCGCTTCTCGCCGAGAATGCCCAGAGTACGATCCTGGGTCATTTCCGCAACGAGAACCCGCACCTTCTCCTCCGGCAGGTTGCGCGCCTTTGCGACGCGCGGCACCTGGAATTCGGCGGCGGCGGGCGTGATGTCGGGATCGAGACCGCTCCCCGACGTGGTGACGAGATCGACCGGGATCGGCGTCGAAGGATTTTCTGCCTTGAGCTTTTCGGCGTCGTCCTTCACGCGGTCGATCAATGCCTGGCTCGTCGGCCCGAGGTTGGAGCCGGCGGAGTTGTCGGCTGCATAGGGGACAGAGACCGTCTTTCTCGAATCGTTCGGGTCGGGTTCAGTGGTCGCCGAGGGACGCGGATGAAAATACTTGTCGTCGGCGAAATTCTGGCCGATCAGCTCGGAGCCGATCACTTTGTCGTCCTTCTCGACGAGGCTGCCATTGGCCTGATGGGGAAAGACGAGCTGGGCGATCCCGGTCATCCCGAGAGGATAGATGAGGCCGGTGATGATCGTCATGATGACGATCATCATGATGGCAGGCCTGATTTGACGCAGCATAGGGTCTAATCCTTAGGCAAGGCCGATCGCGGTGACGGCGAGATCGATCAGCTTGATGCCGATGAACGGCACGATTATGCCGCCGACGCCGTAGATCAACAGGTTACGGCGCAGGAGGGCGGCCGCACCCGCCGGGCGGTAAGCGACGCCACGCAGGCTCAGCGGGATCAGCACGATGATGATCAGCGCGTTGAAGATGATCGCCGAGAGGATTGCGCTTTCCGGCGTCTCCAGTTGCATGACGTTGAGCACGCCGAGCTGCGGATAGAACGCGGCAAAGATCGCCGGGATGATCGCAAAGTACTTGGCGACATCATTGGCGATCGAGAACGTGGTCAGCGCGCCGCGGGTGATCAGGAGCTGCTTGCCGATCGCGACGATCTCGATGAGCTTCGTCGGATCGCTGTCGAGGTCTACCATGTTGCCGGCCTCGCGGGCCGCCATCGTCCCGGTGTTCATCGCGACGCCGACATCGGCTTGGGCAAGCGCCGGCGCATCGTTAGTGCCATCACCGCACATCGCGACGAGCTTGCCCTTGGCTTGTTCTTCGCGGATCAGCTTCAGCTTGTTCTCGGGTGTCGCCTGCGCGAGGAAATCGTCGACGCCCGATTCGGCGGCTATCGCCGCGGCGGTCAGCGGGTTGTCGCCGGTGATCATCACCGTGCGGATGCCCATTCGCCGCAACTCGGCGAAACGGTCGCGGATACCGCCTTTAACGATGTCCTTGAGATGGATCACGCCGAGCAGCCGCTCGTTCTTGGCGACGGCGAGCGGGGTGCCGCCCTCTCTCGAGATGCGCTCCCCGATCGCGGTTGTTTGACGCACCGCATCCGACACTGGCGCGGCGCGCAATGCTGCCTGCGCGCCGCCGGCGGCACTGCGCCACAATGGGCCAGTATTGCCGCCCTCCGCAAACTCGATGATCGCGTCCACCGCCCCTTTACGGATCGAAGCCCCTTCCAAATCGATACCGCTCATCCGGCTCTGCGCCGAGAACGGAACGAAGCGGGCATTAAGCGGCGCCATCTCTCGGGCGCGCAGTCCGTATTTTTCCTTGGCCAGCACCACGATCGAGCGGCCTTCCGGGGTCTCGTCGGATAGCGATGCGAGCTGCGCCGCATCGGCCAACTCGTTCTCATCGACGCCGGAGAGCGGAATGAATTCTGTCGCCTGTCGGTTGCCGAGCGTGATGGTGCCGGTCTTGTCGAGCAGCAGGGTATCGACGTCGCCCGCCGCCTCGACCGCGCGGCCCGACATCGCGAGCACATTGAAGCGCACAAGCCGATCCATGCCGGCGATGCCGATCGCCGACAACAGCGCGCCGATCGTCGTTGGGATCAGGCAGACGAACAGCGCGATGAGCACGACAACCGACACCGCGCCCCCTGCGTAAGAGGCAAAGCTCGGAATCGTCACCGTTGCGAAGACGAAGATCAGCGTCATGCCGGCGAGCAGGATGTTGAGCGCGATCTCGTTGGGCGTCTTCTGCCGTACCGCGCCCTCGACGAGCGCGATCATGCGGTCGAGAAAGGTCGAGCCCTGCGCCGCTGTGATTCGAACCCTGAGCCAATCCGACGTGACGCGTGTGCCGCCGGTGACCGCCGAGCGGTCACCGCCGCTCTCGCGGATGACGGGCGCCGATTCGCCGGTGATTGCCGACTCGTCCACCGAAGCGACCCCCTCGATGACCTCGCCGTCGCTCGGGATCAGGTCACCTGCCTCGACGAGGACGAGGTCACCCGCCCTGAGGGCAGTGGCGTCGATCAGCTCGAAATTGGGCGAGTTTGCAGCCAGCAGGCGCTTACCCTTGGTCTCAGTGCGGGTGCGGCGCAGCGCGTCGGCCTGGGCCTTGCCGCGACCCTCTGCGACGGCTTCTGCGAAATTGGCGAAGAGCACGGTGAACCAGAGCCATACGGTGATCTGGCCGGAGAACAACGCGTTGGTGCCGATCACCGTGCCGCCGCCGACAAACAGATCGCGCAAGAAGAAGAGCGTCGTCAGCACCGAGACGATCTCGACGCAGAACATGACGGGGTTCTTGACCAGCGTACGCGGGTCGAGCTTGCGGAACGAGGCCCAGATGGCCGGTACGATAAGCGAGCGGTCGAGGATGGCGAGCGGCCGCACATGGCGCCGGACAAGCTCGGTCGGCGGCGTCCCGAAAGTCGGGGAGATGTCGGTCATTGCGAGGGTTCCTCGGGAATTGTATCGCTCATGGGGACGGATAGAGCTTGCCCTGATTCATCGCGACCTGCTCGACCGCCGGCCCGAGCGAGACAGCGGGGAAATATGTGAGCCCGCCCATGATCAGGATGACTCCCATCAGCAGCCCAACAAACAGCGGCCGATTGGTCGGGAAGGTGCCGGCCGACGGCGCCAGCAGCTTTTTCTGAGCCAGCGATCCGGCGACGGCCAACAGCGGGATAACGAAAATGAAGCGTCCCATCAGCATCGCTCCGGCCAACGTGGTGTTGTAAAATAGCGTGTTGGCCGAAAGCCCGCCAAAGGCGCTGCCGTTATTGCCGGTGCTCGATGTATAGCCGTAGAGAATCTCAGAAAACCCGTGCGGCCCGGTATTAGCGATGCCGGCGAGCCCGGCCGGTAGGACAGTCGCCAGGGCGGTCCACCCGAGGATGGATAAGGGCAGGCTCAACAGCGCGAGGATCGTCATCTTGACCTCCTTCGCCTCGAGCTTCTTGCCGAGATATTCGGGTGTGCGCCCGACCATCAGCCCGGCGACGAACATGGCGACGATGGCGAAGGCCAGGATACCGTAGAGTCCCGCTCCAACGCCGCCGAAGATCACTTCGCCGAGCTGGATGTTGATGAGCGGTACCATCCCGCCGACCGGCAGGAAGCTGTCATGCATCGAATTGACGCAGCCGCAAGACGCATCGGTTGTGACCGTCGCATAGAGAGCCGATAGCGCGGGGCCGAACCGCACCTCCTTGCCTTCCATGTTACCGCCCGCCTGCACTGCTCCCGGCGCACTATCGACGTTGAACGCAGCCATGGCGGGATTGCCGTGCGATTCAGACCAGTAGGCCGTAGTCACGCCGACGAGAAACAGCAAGCCCATCGCCGCGAAGATCGCCCAGCCTTGACGCTCGTCATTGACCATTCGGCCCAAGACGTTGGTGAGCGCGGCAGCAATCGCAAAGATCGAGAGCAGCTGGATCAGGTTGGTCAGCGCATTAGGGTTTTCATATGGATGGGCGGAGTTGGCGTTGAGGAAACCGCCGCCGTTGGTGCCGAGGATTTTGATCGCCTCTTGGGAGGCGACCGGGCCTTGCGCAATCGTCTGCTTGGCACCTTCGAGCGTCGTCGCGTCGACGTAGGCTCCGAGATTCTGGGGCATGCCCTGCCAGACGTAGAAGAGAGCGACGACGACCGAAAGTGGCAGCAGCACATATAACGTCGAGCGGGTCAGATCGACCCAGAAATTCCCGACGGTCTTGGCCTCGCGCCGGGAGAAGCCGCGAATAAGCGCCAGCGCCAGCGCGATGCCGGTCGCTCCCGAGACGAAATTGTGCACGGTGAGCCCCGCCATCTGCGTCAGATAGCTCATCGTGGTTTCCGGAACGTACGACTGCCAGTTCGTGTTGGTGACGAAACTGACGGAGGTATTGAAGGCGAGGCTTTGCTCGACCCCGGTCTGACCTTGCGGGTTAAACGGCAGATACCACTGCAGCCTCTGCAGGGCGTAAAGCGTGACGAAACCGGCGATGCTGAAGAACAGCATCGCGACGGCGTAGGTGAGCCAGTGCTGCTCCTCCTTCTCGTCGACGCCGCAGCACCAATAGACCGCGCGCTCCACCGGCCTCAGTACCGGGCTCAAAAACGTCCGCTCGCCGCTGAAGACGCGCGTCATGTAGCCGCCGAGGGGCCGGGTGATCAGGAATATGATCACGCTGAACAGCGCGATCTGCACCCATCCTTCGATGGTCATCTGGCGCTCCTAGAACCGTTCGGGGTTGATCAGCGCGTAGACGAGATAGACCATGATCACGAGGGTCACGATCGAGCCGAGGACGTAGTCGAGCAGCATCTCACATTCTTTCGCAGGCGAGCACATAGAAGACGGAGGCGACGAAAAAGCCGACGCCGAGCGCGATCATCGCAATATCAAGCATGGCAGGTTAACTCAGCAAGGGTCTCGCAGGTCCCAGAAACTGCCCACTCTGCGCGAGTAGCATCTGCGGGACGGGCGACATTGATCGAGATCAATCGATGCCATCACCGAACCGCGAGACACGCGCGCACTCCCGGCTCGGTTACGCCCTCCTCCGGGCCCGAGTCGAGATCTGACGGTGGATCAAATGCATGGCCGGACATTAAGATTCGAGAGGCATAGATGGTTTTGCACATAAGAAAACCGTAAAGTCTTTGTTCGAACTGAGCCTCTCGCTTGAGGCACTGACGCGTCGTCTGCCGATCAAGGAGCCGGGTAGTAAGTGCCTCGGTTCATGGCCACCTGCTCGGTTACGGGTCCGAGCGACATGGCGGGGAAATAGGCGAGGCCGCCCATGATCAGAACGACGCCCACCATTAGCCCGACGAATTGTGGGCTGTGGGTCGGAACCGATCCGGCCGAAGGTGCGATGCGCTTCTTCTGCGCCAACGAGCCGGCGACTACCAGCAGCGGGATCACATAGATGAAGCGCCCCATCAGCATCGCCCCGACCAAGCTCATGTTGTAAAAGACCGTGTTGGTGGACAGGCCGGCGAAAGAGCTGCCGTTGTTGCCGGTCGCCGAGGCGAAGGCGTAGAGGATCTCGCTGAACCCGTGCGGGCCGGAATTCGCAATCCCCGCCAACCCTTGCGGCACTGCCGCCGCTAGCGCCGTCCAGCCGAGGATCGACAGTGAGTAGCTGAGGAGCGCGAGCATCGTCATCTTGACCTCCCGCGCCTCCAGCTTCTTGCCGAGATACTCGGGGGTGCGGCCGACCATCAAGCCCGAGACGAACATCGCGACAATGGCAAAGCCCAGCATCCCGTAGAGGCCCGAGCCGACACCGCCAAACGTGACTTCGCCCAGCGCCATGTTGGCGATCAACACCATGCCGCCCAGCGGCAGAAAGCTGTCATGCATCGCGTCGACGGCGCCGCCCGCATCGGTCGTGACGGTCGCGAGCGGTCGGGGCAATGCCGAAGCGCACCTCCTTGCCCTCCATATTGCCCCCCGCCTGCATTGCGCTGGGGGTGACATCGACGTTAACGGCGGCGAAGGCGGGATTGCCGTGTGATTCTGACCAATAGACGGTTGTCAGACCGATAAAGAGCAGGATGCTCATTACCGCAAAGAGTGCCCAGCCCTGGCGTTCGTCCCTCACCATGCGGCCGAGCACGTTCGTAAAACCGGCTGCGATGCCGATCAGCAACAGCATCTGAACGAGGTTGGTGAGCGCGGTCGGGTTTTCGTAAGGATGGGCGGAGTTGGCATTGAAGAAGCCGCCGCCGTTGGTGCCGAGAACTTTGATCACCTCCTGCGAAGCGACCGGCCCTTGGGCTATCGTTTGCTTCGCGCCTTCGAGCGTCGTCGCATCGACATAGGCGCTCAAATTCTGCGGCACGCCCTGCCAGACGAAGACGAGCGCTACTACTACCGAAGCCGGCAGCAGGATGTAGAGCATGCAGCGGGTGAGATCGACCCAAAAATTGCCGATCCCGCTCGCTTCGTGCCGGGCGAAACCGCGGATCAACACAAGCGCCAGCACGATCCCGACCGCGGCCGAGACGAAATTGTGGACTGCCAGCCCCATCATCTGGACGAAATAGCCCATCGTCGTTTCCGGCACATACGACTGCCAATTCGTGTTTGTGACAAAGCTTACCGAAGTATTGAAGGCCAGCACCTGCTCCACCCCGGCCTGCCCCTGCGGGTTGAACGGTAGATACCATTGTAGGCGCTGCAGCGCGTAGAGCGTCACAAAGCCGGCGACGCTGAAGAACAGCATCGCCACTGCATAGGTGCGCCAAGATTGCTCCTCGGTCTCGTCGATGCCGCAACACCGATAGATGAAGCGCTCGACCGGGCGCAGCAGCGGGCGCAGTGGTGTCCATTCGCCGGCGAACACTCGGGTCATGTACCATCCGAGGGGCCGGGTGATGAGGATCACGATCGCGCTGAAGAGCGCAATCTGCAGCCAGCCGTTGCTGGTCAATTACTTTGCCCCAGTCTTCCAGACATATTAGCCGGGCGCGGAGATCGTGGCTCCAATGGCTGTGTCCTACACGCGGATCGGCGTCGAAGGAAGCGGCTTTAGTGGTGCCGACGCTTAGTGGTTCGTACACGGGGCCCGGAAAGCACTCGAACACAGGCGCTGTCGCCCGCCGATTCGAAGAGTGCGAAACGAAGCGCATCCTTTTGGGTGCGGAACACCCCGCCGATCAGACCTTCCCGGTCTTGCGCAACCCAATAACCGCGCCCGTTTTCAACGATTTCGAAGTGATGCGGCGTAAATGCCGGCCGCGGCTCGAAGCTAGACATAGACCCTCTGTCCGTCTGTTGCATGGTAGCTCTTTCGAGCGCATCGATATTTTTCGATTGCCGTTAGTTTTCGAGAGCGGATAGAGAGGTTCAGCGTTAATTCTTCATATCAGTCGAGGGCCCGCGCTGCGTGTCACTCTGGTTCTGGCCGGTATTGACCGAAGTCAATTTAGCCGCCCCCCTCGACCTTATTTGGCAAAAAGCTCTGCCCAGATGAACAGGACGATCAATGCCGCCCACAACATGGGTCCGAGGAAGATCATCAACTCGGCGCAGATCCGGTTGAGAACCTCAATAGCCAGATGCTCGCCATAATCGATTTCCCGCAGCTGCTCGCCGGAAACGGGTAATTCTCCGGACTCAGGGTAAAAGAATGCCATCTCTTCGGTGCCCCGCTCGAGTCGAGATCTCGCGGCCTACCAAATGCGCTTGCGCATCTTAGAATTCGAGACGTATCCGACCTTACCAGTATAAACGAGCTTTTAGATGGTGCCTCGGCCGCAACCAGCCCCGCTCAAACCCACTGTGGGATCGGGATCGGTGCTCTTTTCGGAAAAGAGGCTGGCCGAATTTCGTAAGCAACGTGCTCACGGTCCACAAAATAAGGGGGTAGCCAAATATCAAGAGATACTCACTTATGGTTTCTTTATAGATGGGATATTTGAGTTACCTGGCATCTTTATACACGATGGGTCATAATCACCTGGGCTTCGATGGTCTGTCTCTTTCACGGCGATTACGGGCCGGCCGATCCGGCCTTCAAACCCGATCTCGGATCGAGTTTTGGCGCGCGAGGCTGGAGCGTTGACGCGCACCTGCTCAGAGACGCACGCAACATCGGAGAGGCCGAGGCAATCGAGCGCCATCTGATCCGGAGCGAATCCGTCTCGTGGTGTGTCCCGGGATATGCGTGGGTCGAACAGGACGCCATCGGCTGGTTCTATATCGCCGCCCTTCTGTTTGTCGTCCTTCCCTACCTAGTCCTCAGGATCAAGGCGCGGGCGAGGGGCGCGTCACGAGCGCCGCGGCGCACGATCGACAGCCAGGGGCGGCTTACCGGGTGAGCTGATCTTAGTCTGATTGAAAGGAGCACTGCTTTGCGTCCCCTCCGGTTGGTTCCCGACGGCACCACCATCCAGTTCATGCGCGGTCGTTTTGCCGGGGTTATCGTATCCGCACGAAAGCAATTCGCTAAGGTTCGCAACAATTCAAAATCCCCAGGAAATTTCAAAGCTTTATCGCCCACATAGCTTCGTTGACATTCGCTGAAATTCGCTATAAACCACGCTTACAACGTGAGTTAAAGCGTGGGGCAAAAAATGCGGCGGACACTTCATCGGCTGAATGCGTTGACCGTCTCCCGGCTGACCGAGCCGGGGATGTACCCTGACGGCGGGAACCTCTACCTTGCCATCAGCAAGGCCGGTGTCAAAAGCTGGATATTCCGCTATCGGGTGGCGAGCGGCGAGCGCGCGCATGGACTGGGGCCCCTTCACACCGTCTCGCTCAAACAGGCTCGTGAGAGAGCGCTCGCGTGCCGTCAGCAGCGGCTCGACGGCATCGATCCAATCGAAGCCAAGAGAGCCGCACGCACCGAAGCGGCTGTCGCCGCGGCGAAGACAGCCACGTTCCGGGAATGCGCCGAGCGCTACATCACCGCGCATCGTAACGATTGGAGCAATCTCAGGCATGCCAGGCAATGGTCGACAACGCTTGAAACCTACGTCTATCCGATCATCGGCGAGATGCCGGTGCGGGCCGTCGATCTTGATCTGGTCGTCAAGATCCTCGAACCGATCTGGAAGGCCAAGACCACGACCGCCAGCCGAGTGCGCGGCCGCATCGAAAGCGTGCTTGATTGGGCAACCGTACGCGGCTTTCGCTCCGGCGAGAACCCGGCACGGTGGAAAGGACACCTCGAAGAGCTGTTCTCGTCAGGCAAGCGCGCAGCCGCGCATCTCGCCGCGCTCGACTATCGCGACATCAGCGGGTTCATGGTCGAGCTTCGGCAACAAGAGGGCATCGCTGCCCGGGCTCTTGAATTCACCATCCTGACCGCTGCCCGCACCGGCTCTGCCATCGGTGCGCAGTGGCCGGAGATCGATTTCAAAGCCCGTACATGGACGGTCCCAGCCGAGCGCATGAAGACGCGCCGGGAGCACCGATACCCGTTCTCCGAAGCCGCTACGGCAATCCTGGCG